>Ga0181530_10001567_pt1 | contig 28505 bp, 23 predicted proteins | sample PEATcosm2014_Bin_42_FD_119769 | JGI IMG/M metagenome (GOLD analysis project Ga0181530, IMG submission 119769) | Peatland microbial communities from MTU Mesocosm Facility, Houghton, MI, USA - PEATcosm2014_Bin10_60_metaG | ecosystem: Environmental > Terrestrial > Soil > Wetlands > Peat | place... | reverse complement strand
GATGTCTCCCGCCGTGATGTATTCCTTTGCCTTGAGAACGTTGGCGCCGAATTTCTCCTTCGTCAGGTTCGACTCGAACGGAACCGAAGGCGTTTCCGCCGGCAGGCTCACCGGCTGATGTTCACTCGGCTGTTCGAGCAGTGAAACGAGGCGTTCGATTTCGCCCACGGCATTTTCGTAGGCTTCGGCCGGATTTTCGGCATCGTCGAGAATCGCGTTGACCAGAATTGTGATGGTCTGCGCCACGCGGTCGAAAACCAGTAATTGATCGGCAATGAGAAAATACATCACCGGGGTTTGCAGCTCGTCTTGCGGCGGGCGCGGCACCACCGGTTCGACGTCGTGAATGAATTCGTAGCCGATAAAACCGATCGCGCCGCCGGTGAAACGCGGCAAGCCCGGCACGGCCACGGCGCGATATTTTTTCATCACGCGCTCGACGACTTCGAGGCCGTCATGAAAAGTAGGACAGGCATCTTGCCTGTCTCCATTTTTTAATTCAGAGACAGGCTGGAAGCCTGTCCTACGAGCAACGACAAAACTTTCGACGGCTTTTCTGTTCTCAACGATTTCGACGCGGTTGCCGGTTTGTCTGATGATGGCGCGTGGATTGCAGCCGACGAATGAGTAGCGGCCCAAGTGTTCGCCGCCTTCGACCGACTCGAACAAAAACGATTCGCCCTGTCCGCGGATTTTCCGGTAGGCCGAAAGCGGCGTTTCAATATCGGCCAGAATGCGGCAGGTGACGGGAATCAGGTTCCCCCGCGCGGCGAGTTTCAGAAATTCATCAGGCGTTGGCGAATACATGCGGCCAACAGCTTAAACAATCCGGTCGGGCGGATGCGAGCAAGTTTCAATCACCAAAGTCCGGTTATTCACCTGCCGGTCCTGTTGCGCTTGCAAGCGCCGGGCTTCACGTTTCGCGGCGCGATGGATCCGCCAGACGGCCAGCAGCGTGTAGAACGCCACGGCAATCGCGTAAGCCACCATGCCCATGCCGACAGCGAACGGCACGAGTCGCATCCGGCTGAAATAAATCAGCACCGCGCCCACGCCGGCGGTCAGCAGCGTATTCCCGGCGAGACAAAACAGGTAAAGTGTCACGCGTGTTTCCCGCACGCGCTGCACGTGCCACTCACGATAAGCAGCTTCGCCCAGCGAATGCATGAGCCACGCGGATTGAAAATTGCGCGCGGCAACCAGCACGCTGGCCGTGGCGACAACAATCGCCGACAGCGGCCACAGCGCCAGCGCAACGACCATCACCACGTTCAGCAGCAACCCCCATCGCCAGCCGAGCTTTTTGGCGAGCGGATTGCCTTCGAGCACGAGGTTCGGCGTGGCAATCCACGTGCTGAGAAAATCCATGCCCCGCGAAAAAACCAGCAGCGCGAGCATTAAAAAATACTCGCGACTGCCAAATGAGACCGGGTCTTCCATAAATTTAATGACTAATGACCAAGCCCTGATGACCAAAGAATGACAAAGCCCAAATGACAAATCAGAAACTTCTGCGTGGCGGAGAATTCAACATTCGTCATTCTTTAGTCATTCGGGTTCAGGAATTAGTCATTTCTTTTTGTAAATCTGTTCCGGCGTTTCGAGTTGTGACTCCGTTATTTTAAACGCTTTCCCGTCTTTTTCCACCGAACGAAAGAAACAGGACCGGTAGCCTTCGTGGCAGGCCGCGCCCGTTTGCGCGACCTGAATCAGCAGCACATCGCCATCGCAATCAAATGCGATGTCCTTGACCTGCTGCACATGGCCGCTCGTTTCGCCCTTCATCCAGAGTTTTTGGCGCGACCGGCTCCAGAAATGCGTCCGGCCGGTCGCGATGGTCTTCTCCAGCGACGCGCGGTTCATCCACGCCAACATCAGCACCCGGCCGGTTTTTTGCTCCTGGACAATCGCGGGAATCAGGCCGTGGGCGTCGAATTTCAATTGGTCGTAAAGGCTCATGCGAGGGTCATTTTAGCACAAAACGGTTGAGGCAAAAGTCGAATTTGCCGGGCTTATCAAGGTCGCGACAAATTGGACGCCATCGGAGGAACGGGCGGGACATTCGTCATAACCTTGACGATCTTCGGCGAAAAATCCGGTGGATTTGTTAGGACCGGCACGCCGGTTGCAAGCGCGGGCGGCCGGTTTGTTTGAACAAAAATTGCATTGGTGACGACGGTCGCGGCATTGGTCGGCGCGATAAAGTTGTTGGTCGAAGAATTTGGGGCATTCGTCGAAATGCCGGCGGGGGGGGGATTTGTCGCGGCGTTTTCGCGCTCGGCCAGATTACGTTCGCCCCGGTCTTTGAGGCCGGCATAAATCGAATTGGTGACGGCCGCGAGATGGACGCGCGCCTCATCGAAACGCCCGACGGCGATTTTAATCCGCGCCAGATGAATATAAACGCCTTCGCGTTCGGCCTCGTTGTGGGCGGTCTCGAGCGCGTTCGTCCACGCGGCCAGCGCGTCGTTGGTGCGCAACGGGCGGATGCCGTAATAGCTTTCCGCGTAATCGGTCGCGAGCGGAAAATTGTCCGGGTCGAGCCGGATGGCCTTTTGGTAAAGCGCGAGCGCCTTGTCAAAAACCTGCGGCTCGTTGATATGGTAAAACGACATCGCGTCCCGGCGGAAGAGATAAACGACGAGGGCAAAATTTTGATAATAAACCGATTCGTTGGGGTCCAGTTCAATGGCTTTGGCATAGTATGCAAAGGCGTTTGTCATCGGACCGTGCTCGCCGTAATAGTTGGCGAGGTTGTTCCAGGCCGCCGGGTTTTGGGGATCGAGTTGCCGCGCCTTTTCGTTTTGGAGCACCGCGGCTTCCTCGTCGTTGATGTTATTCAAAAAGCTGGCGTAGGCCAGATGCCCCCGCGCAAAGTTCGGGTAACGCTGCAAAAAATCCTCGTAGTTCGTGCGGATAAGATCCAACCGGGCCACGATGCGCGCCTTTAATTCCTGCTTCGATTCTCCCGCGCCTTGCGCCGCGAAGGCATCGTTATCGCGAATCCATTTGTCCACCTCCGCCATGGCCGCGTCGTCCGCGATCATCAACTCATGCAATTCCTTTTCCTCCGGTTCGTTTGGATTCGGAATGGAAATCGAGACTCCGGCGTTTTGCTGGATCAAATTGCTGACGGCCAGCGGCTGATTTGTCGCTACCAGCGCGCCCACCAAACCAATGAGAAGTTCGTTCACGCGACCAAAGTATCACCTTCGCGTGACGAGTCGAGATGCGAACCGCACGCTTGTAAACAGAATTGCGTTCCGCCGCTGTTGCAATCAAAACCCCGCCGCCCTCAGGCGACCTGCCGCATCATGTTTTCACTGCCGTAGGGATTCGGCGCGCGGAGAATGCATTCGGGATCATCGCGCCATTCGCCATCCACGAGGAACCGGTAGTGGTGCATGCCCGGCTCCAGGTCCACCGTCGTCCGCCACACGCCGTCCATGCCTTTATGCAGATTGATGGGACGTTCCTGCCACTGCGTGAAGTCGCCCACCAACTGCACGCTCAACGCGTCGGGCGCGCTGAACGCGAAGGTTTGTTTCCGGGTATTGCTGCCATTTTTTGAGTCTGTTCTCTTTGCCATAATTTATCCTTTCCATCGCCCAATACTGCGGCGCTTTGGTGCTCCAGTGCCACGCTTCAAAACTTCCTTCGCACGGCCCATCTGCCCCGACCCGCACGATGGCACGGAGCAGGCGCAACCGTTTTGCGGGTCTCTTGCCCGCTCCATGCCGCTGCGACGGAAACTGCCGCCGCTTAAATCTTTCAATTCCGCAAAAGCTTTTTCACTGCCTTTGCAAACTAAGACTGCAATGACGACAACGCAACGTCAAACCGCTTTATTCATTGATGCCCCAATGCCGCAGCGGGCGCAGCGGGCGCGGCGCAGCGGCAAACAATTCAAGTGGCGGCGCCGCCGGTTGCCTCCGTTGCCATAATTGGTGAACGAACCGCATTGAATCCCCGTTATCCCGCACGTCATGGCTGCTTAAAAAGGCCAGCCCGTGTCGCCCGGCGAATTGTTTTAGTTCGTGCCAGAGCGCCGTCGCGGCGGCGGGTTCACCCGGAAACAGCACCATGACGGCGGGGTCCTGGATTTGCCGGTGTGCCTCCCAATGCTCCAGCCACACCGTCAATTCCGGCGGTGGCGAATGTGTCTTGCTCAAGGCGAACACAATCAAGTCCGCATCGGCGGCTTCGTCCACGGCGGCCTCGGCCAGTGATAATTGCTTCAGCACGTCGAGCCGCCAGGGCTTGACGTCCCACTTCACGGCTTCGTGCACGCGGAGGGCGACGCGCTCCAGCAGCGCCGCCGCCCGCGTTGCAAAATCGAAATCATCGTAAATGACGGTGGCTTTCAGCGTCATTTCGCAAAGACTCTCGTCTCGGATGGCGATGGCATTCATACAACCTCATTTTCAACCTTAGTTCACCCTCATTTTTCTGACACCATGATGCGAAAACAGTTCAACCAAGTGAAAAACTTTTTCAAAAAAATCTCCGGAGGGAAAACGAAGCGAGAAATGCTGAAATCTAAAGGTTTAGCCGCCGCGCGCAGCCGGCAGGATGGATTTGCAGACGCGTACGAAATCCTCCGGATGATCGGGCGTAAACCGGATCCACTTTATGAAACCTGACTTTCTCCGGACCGCGACATGACGGCGGATGTCCGCCATATCCATCTTGAGCGCGAGGCCGCTCCCCAATCCCCCGCGCCGGAAGAGGTCAGCGAAGACCACGGGAGGCCGGACCTCGACGGCCACAATCTCGTTCGCGGGAATGACGATAGTATGGAAGAGCGTCCACGCTTGAAGCTCAACCCGGTCGCCGTAAATCCGATATTCCTGCCAAAAACTCGCGCCTGAGCGCGGGGAAACGTAGAGCGGTGGCTCAAAAGCGCCCATGGTTAAATTTCTTTGACCACGCCCCAATAAACGTCCAGCCGTTTGCCGAGATAGAGTTTCACGGCTTTGACGAGCACGCCTGCTTCGAGTTGCCGACCGCACGCGACGATGTCCTTGAGCGCCATGCCGGGACGGATCTGGAACGAGCCTTGCGCGATGATCGGCCCTTCATCCAGCCGCGTCGAGACGAAGTGCGCGGTGACGCCGGCAATCTTCACACCCTGCTCGTAAGCCTGACGGTAGGCCTGCGAACCGGGAAAACTCGGAAGGAGTGACGGATGGATGTTGATGATCTTGTTTTTGTAGCGCCACACGAAGTTCGGCGAGAGGATTTTCATGAACCGGGCCAGCACGACGAAATCAATCTGCCGCTCCTCCAGCAAACGCAGCGCGCGCGCCTCGGCCCGGGCCCGGTCGTTCCACGGAATGTGCGCAAAGGGCAGCTTGAATTTTTTCGCCAGCGGCGCGTAGTCGGCGTGATTGCCGATGACCAGCGCGGCGTCCGCCTTCAATTTCGCGGCCAGCAGCGCCTCGAAACAATGCGTTTCCCTCGTGACCATGATGGCGAAGCGCTGGCGGCGGTCCGGCTCGGTGAACCGGACCTTGATTTCCATGCCGAGCCGGTGTGCGAGCCGGTCCAAACCGGCGCGCAAGGCGACGGCGTTGCCAAGCCCCGGCTTCCAGGACGCCTGGAGGGTCATGCTGAACTGGCCGCGCGTGACCTGTTCTTCCAGCGCCTCGATGTTGGCTTTTTGCTCGAATAGAAAACTGGTGACGCGGGCGATAACGCCGGTTTTGTCGCGCCCGATGACGGTGACGGTGGCAAATTGTTTCACGGGAGAGACGAATGACACGAATGGGAAGGAATTGAAATCAATTTTTGCGGGCAAATCCGGGGAATTCGGGGCAAAACCGTCGTGGCGCGCCGTGCGGCGAATCCTGCGGGTTTGCGAAACTTTTCCCGGTTTTGGCTGTTAAAACGAAGGTAACAAATGGCTTTTGGCTCGGTAAAGAACCTCGTCGCGTCGGTCGTCGAAGCGACGCCGGCGCAGTTTGATGACTGGCGCAAGGCGTGGCGCGCGGCGGCGGACAGCGGCTCGACGGAACCATTGCTGTCGTTCGTGGCGCGCGAACGCGGCCTGGCGGAGGACGTCTTTTTACAACGGCTGGCCACGACGCTCGGCTGGCCGTTCCTCGATTTGCACACGCACACGATTCCGCAGGAGGCGCGGAATAAAATTTCCACGAAGGTCGCGTTTCAATATTCCGTCCTGCCGGCGGCAGTGACCGACGACACGTTGCAGGTCGCCGTCAGCGACCCGTTCGACGCGGCGATGGCGAGCTCGGTGCGGTTCGACGCGCGCATGCCGGTGCAGTTCGCCCTTGCACCGAAGGCGGAAATTGAAAAGGCGCTCAAAAAACACTACGGCGTCGGCGCCGAGACGCTGGAGGAAATGGGCGGGGAAGAGCCGATGGAACTGGAAATCGCCAGCGACAAGGAAATCACCGAGGCCGACCAGGAGGCGAGCGTCATCAAGTTTGTGAACCAGATCATCTGGGAAGCGTTCAAAGACCGCGCGACGGACATTCATTTCGAGCCGGCAGAGGATGAATTGCGCATCCGCTACCGCATTGACGGCATCCTGCACCAGACGCCGATGCCGCCGCAATTGAAACGGTTCCAGGCGGCGCTCATCTCGCGCATCAAGGTGATGAGCGGCATGAACATCGCCGAAAAACGCCTGCCGCAGGATGGCCGCATCAACGTCCGCATCAAGGGCGAGGAACTGGACATCCGCGTTTCCACCGTGCCGACGGTCTATGGCGAAAGCGTGTCGCTCCGTCTGCTCACGCGCGGGAAAATCTTTTTGAGCCTCGACAAGCTTGGCTTCGCGCCGCAAGACGAGGCCATCATCCGCGAAATCATCGTCAAGCCGCACGGCATTTTCCTCGTCACCGGGCCAACCGGTTCCGGCAAATCCACGTCGCTCTACGCGTTTTTGAGCGCCATCAATTCGGTCCACAAACGCATCATCACCGTCGAGGAACCGGTCGAATACGAACTCAAGGGCATCAACCAGATTGCGGTGCGGCCGGAAATCGGGCTGACGTTTGCCATGGGCTTGCGCCACATTCTGCGCCAGGACCCGAACGTGATCATGGTCGGCGAAATCCGCGACTCGGAGACGGCGGAAATTGCGATTCGCGCCTCGCTGACCGGCCATTTGGTGTTCAGCACGCTGCACACGAACGACGCGTCGAGCGCGTTCACGCGGCTGATTGACATGGGCATCGAGCCGTTTCTGGTGGCGTCGTCGGTCGAGGCCGTCATGGCGCAACGCCTCGTGCGCACGATTTGTCCGCATTGCAAAACCGAGCAGAAGGTCGAAAGGGATTATTTGCGGAGAATCGGGTTTCCGGCGGAAGAAATCGGCGCGGCGAAATTCTGGCGCGGCGCCGGTTGCGAGGATTGCCGGCAACTCGGTTATCAGGGACGCAAGGGCATCTACGAATTGCTCAACGTCACCGAGGCCATCCGCCCGCTCGTGATGAACCGCGCGCCGGCGACGAGCATTGCGCAGCGCGCCATCGAAAACGGCATGCGCACCCTCCGCACCGACGGCTGGACCAAGGTCAGGAACGGCGAGACAACCATCGAGGAAGTGCTGCGCGTCACGCAAATCGAGGAACACATGGACGCCCTTGGCGGCGACGACCGCACCGCATTCACCCCCCGCAAATGAAGGATTTATGATCTGCGATTTGCGATTTACGACTTGTCCGGGCGCGCGACCGCTCGTCGCTCGTCACTCGTCACTCATCACTTTTTAACATGGCCCGCTGGCATTCCTGCAACATTCTGCAAATCGCGCCGGACGCGAACCGCCTCTGGCAGTTCGACGCCAAGGGGGGCGGCTTTGTCTTGAACCGCGAGCATCAGGGACCATCGCTGCCGGCCCGGTTCGTGGCGAAATCCTGGAGTTCGTTGTGGCAGCCGAGATTGAACGTTGCGTGGCTGCCGCCGGAAAGTGTTTTTCTGCGCGTCATCGAGCTGCCCAAAAGCAATTTCGACGAGACGCTGGCCATGGTGGAGTTGCAACTGGAAAAACTGTCGCCGATGCCAGTGACGCAAATTGTCTGGACGATACACGTCCTGCCGCAACCGGCGGGCAGCGAAGCGACGGCGGGCAATTTGCAGACGATCATTGTGGTCATCGCCGCGCGCAACGCGGTGGAGGAATTTCTCGGCAAACTGGAAGGCCGGGGTTTTCTGGCCGACCGGCTCGAAGCGCCGTTCCTGGATCAACTGGAAATGGACGGCTCGTCGCGCCAGCCTGCCGCGCCGAAATTACATGAAGGCGGGAGTGAAGCGGAGGCGGACGCGTGGATTTATCCGCTGTTGCTCGGCGGCCAGAACGCGGCGTTGGTTGCGTGGTGGTGCGGCGGCACGTTGCGGAATCTGAGCTTTGTGACACTGCCGCCGGCGGCTGACCGCACGGCGGAATTAAAAAAACAACTCGCGCAACTGGCCTGGTCTGGCGAATTGGAAGGCTGGCTGGCCGGGCCGCCCAACTGGCATCTGGTGGCGGATCCGGTCAACGCCGCTGAATGGGAAACTGCGCTGCGCGAAGTCCTGGGCGAGCCGGTGCGGGTTTCGCAGCCGTTGCCGCCGGCGGACCTGGCCGGGCGCACGGCGCGGCGGGCCGCTGCCGCCAGCAAACGTGTGAATCTTCTGCCGGCGGAGTTTTCCGCGCGCTATCAACAGCAATTTGTTGACCGTTTATGGCTGCACGGCCTCGGGGCGGCGGGGATTTTGTACGCGATGGGTGTGGTGATTTACTTTTGCGCGACCGGTTTGCTGGCCATGCAGACGCACAAAGTCGAGCAGGCCGTCGCGGGCATCAGCGGCAGTTACACCAATGCGATCCAGCTCAAGGCGCGCTACGGGGTGCTCAGGGAACGGCAGGAATTGAAATACGCCGCGTTGGACTGCTGGAAAGTCATCGCCGAACAATTGCCCGAAGGCATCTCGTTGCAACGATTCAGCTTTGCTGACGGGAGGAAACTCTCGCTCAACGGGACTTGTGGGTCGGACCAAATCAATCTGATAACCGAGAAGGGCGCTTTTTATGACAGTGTGCGAAAAGCAAAACTGGACGGCCAGCCGATGTTCAACCCAAATCCCACCAGCGCCGACCAACTGACCTACCGCACGATGGGCAACAAGGCAACGTGGAATTTTGGCCTGGAATTGCAGCGCACGGAGGCTGAACCTTGATGAAAAAATATTTTTCACAACTGCGTCCGTTGGAACGCCGGCTGGCCGTTGGCGGGTTCGTAGCTTTGATTGTCGTGCTGAATTGGTGGTTGGTCTGGCCACATTTTTCGGACTGGAGCAATTTGCGGCGCCAGCTCGACGATGCGCAGAAAAAATTGAAGCTTTACCAGGCAACGGTGGCGCAAATTCCCGATTATCAGGCGAAGGTGAAGGCGTTTGAGAGCCAGGGCGAGTTCGTCACACCGGAAGACCAGGCCATCAATTTCACGCGCGCCATCCAGTCGCAATCCTCGCAAAGCAGCGTCAGCATCGTCAACACCTCGCGGCAATTGACCCGCACGAACGACGCGTTTTTCGTCGAGCAGATTCAAAACATCAACGTCATCGCCAACGACGAGCAACTGGTGGATTTCCTTTACAAACTCGGCTCCGGCGCTTCGATGATCCGCGTGCGCGACCTGGAGCTCCAGCCCGACCCCGCGCATCAGCATCTGACCGCGAACATCAAGCTCGTCGCCAGCTATCAAAAGAACCCAGCCGCCCCGGCTGATTCGAAATCCGCAACTGCCAAAGCAAAATGAAAACGACCACCCTCGCCCTGATTTTATTTTTAACCGGTTTTGATCTTTGGGCGCAAATGCCGCCGACCAACAGCGTTGCGCCGCAACAGCGCCCCGGGCCGCGGTTCCGGACGGAAACTAACGGCCCCCCGGCGCAGCCGGCATTTCCCGGTTGGCCTGCTCCGGCAGCTCCGGCGGCTCCGGCAGCTCCGGCGGCTTCGGCGACTCCGGCGGCTTCGGCGACTCCGGCGGCACCGGCAAATCCGGCGGCACCGGCAAATTTGGCTGCTCCCGCGCCGCCACCCGCCGCCGCGCCGAACAACATCGCGGCACCCGCCGCGGCCGGAAGTGCACCGGCGGCAACCGAAGTTCCCGCTTACAATTACAACCTACAGGGTGTGGATGTAACTCAAGTGCTGGACCTTTACGCGGATTTGGTCGGGCGCACAGTTTTGCGCGCGGGCCTGCCGAATGCGTCCATTGTGCTGCACACCCAATCGCTGTTGACCCGCGGCGAGGCCATTCAGGCGTTGCAGGCGGTGCTAGCGCTCAACGGCATCGCGCTCGTCAATATCGGCGACAAATTTGTCAAGGCGCTGCAGTCGAGCGACGCGGGGGGGGCGGGCGCGGAATTCAACAATCAGAATGCGAAGCAATTGCCGCAACTGGGTTCGTATGTGACGCACATCGTGCAGTTGAAATACGTCAAACCCACCGAAATGATACCGATCATCTCGCCCTTCGCCAAATTGCAGAACTCCATTCTGGCGATTGACAGCAACGGCATCCTCGTCCTCCGCGACTACGCCGAAAACGTGAAACGCATGCTGGAAATGATTGACCAGATTGACGTGAGCGTACCGGAGGAATACATCTCCGAAGTCATTCCTATCAAATACGCCATGGCGGGAGACATCGCCAACGCCTTGGGCAGCCTCGGCGGCGGCGGCGGCGCCGTGAGCATTGGCGGGTCGGCCGCAGCCGCGCCCATCAACGGCTTACGATCCGGAGGCTTGGGGGGCACTACCGGAACGGGCGGCGCCTCTCCGGGCGGGTTTGGCGCGCAGGCCAATCCCAACGGCACACCAACGCAGGGAACCTCTTTTCAACAGCGGCTCCAGGCCATCATGAACCGCACCGGCGCTGGCGCCGGCGCCGGCGGCGGACAGCAGGGTCAAATTCAGCTTTTTGGCCAGACCAAAATCATCGCCGACGAACGGAGCAACTCGTTGCTCGTATTCGCCACGCGACAGGACATGGCCACGATCAAGAGCATTATCAGCAAGTTGGACGTGCTGCTCTCCCAGGTGCTCATCGAGGCGGTCATGATTGACTACTCACTTGGACCCGACACATTTACCCTTGGCGTTTCGGCGGTGCAAAAGCCGTACAATTTTGGGACCAGCCTGCCGGTGCAAGGCGCTGGCGGCTACAACAACGGCCAGACGTTCTATGATGTTACAAAAGGCTTGCTTGGCTCCGCCACCACCAATACAGGAAACAACACCTTCGGCAACAGCCTGGGTGGCGGCTTGAGTTATTTCGGAAGTATTGGCCCGTACTGGGACGTGGCGTTGGCGGCGGCGGCAGCCGACAGCCATGCGAGCGTCATCCAGACCCCGCGCATCCAGACTTCGCAGGCCAAGCCGGCGCAATTTTTTGTCGGCGAAACCGTGCCTTATGTCACGAGCACCTACAACTATGGCGGCGTCAGCGGCAACCAGTCATCCTACTCACAGCTTTCCGTCGGTGTGGAATTGGATGTCACGCCGTTCATCAACCCGGACGGCGTCGTCGTCATGGATATCCAGCAGGAAATTGATGATCTCAACGGCTACACGGCCATTGTGGGCGTCGGCAACGTGCCCAACACGGACAAGCGGACGCTCTCCTCCGAAATCGCCGTCAGGGACAGGGACACCGTGATGCTCGGCGGTTTCATGAAAAACCAAAAATCCAACAGCAAATCCGGCGTTCCGTTTTTAATGGACATTCCACTGCTCGGCAACCTGTTCTCCACGCGCAGCGATTCAAAGCAGCGTGAGGAGCTGATCGTGCTCATGCGTCCCACCGTTTTAAAGACGCCGGAAATCGCCGCGGCAAATACCATCAAGGAAGAACAGCGGATGCCCGGCATTTCCGCCGCCCAGATGGAAGATGCCACCGCCGAAAACAAATTAATTGAAGCCGAGCGCCAGGCCGAACAGCGGCAAGCCAGGCTGCAAGGCCAGACCGGCGGATACTACAACGCTCCGACGACGAATTCCTTCGCGCCGCAAAGCCAAAACAGCGGCTTTTTCAACACGCCGCCACCCGACACCGCGCCTGATACCAACAGATTCGTGCTGCCGAATCCGTGACGCGGCGCGAGCAAACGCGGCAACCAGGGCGCGAAGAACCGGACGAAACGGATGGAACTGACATTGAAAACTTGCGGTCTGGCGGGGCTTTTTTGCAGCCTTGCCGCTGACACGAAATGTGGGGCTTCACTGTTCCCGGCATGAAAGATTTTCTCCATCTCCGGATGCTGGCGCTGGTTGTGGGCGGAACGCTGGCCCTCTGCCCGCGGGCCGGCGCACAGGTTTTTGGCTTTTCCGTCACCGCTTCGGCAAATCCCATCCTCGTCAGCAATTCCCTGACTTACACGATCAACGTAACCAATCTGACGGGCATTCCACTGGCGAACACTCAGGTGACCAATCTGCTGCCCGCTTCGGTCCAGTTTATGAACGCCACCCCCCCAGGTTATTACACGAACTACGGCAGTGTCGTGGTCTTCGATCTAGGCACGTTCAATATCGGCGCGTTCGCTCAACTGACCGTGACCGTTGAACCAGTGGCGATTGGCATCATCACCAATACGGTCACGGTCACCTCGACTACCGTGACCAACATCACTTCCACCAATGTGGTAATTGAAGTCACCAATACCGTTATTCAAGCTGATCTGGGTGTGGCCATTGCCGGGCCGGTCCAAACGGTCATCACCAACGACTGGATGACTTATGAAGTGACCGCGACGAATTCCGGACCGGATGCCGCGCCGAATGTCGTTCTGACCAACACCTTGCCGCCCGGCGTGGTGCTGCTGGGCGTCTCTCCGACCAACCAAATTTACACCGTCGCCGCCAGCAATTTAATTTTCAACCTGGGCACGCTGGCCAACGGCGGCTTCACGAATTTGCAATTCACAATTCAACCCACCAATGCGGGCGGCCTGACGCTCTTCGCGTCCATAGGGGCAGCGGGCGTGCTGGATACCAACACCGTTAACAACACCGCCAGCACCAACATCACCGTCACCAACTATCTTCCCGGCCTGCTTGTGGCCGTCACCAATTCCGCACAGACCATCAATCTGCAAAACGGGCTGGAGGAACAGTCCATTTTACTGACAAACGTCGGCCCCATTGACGTGCCAGCCGCGCGGATCGTAGTGACGGGTTTGACCAATCGCCTGTTCAACGCCATCGGCACCAACAACGGCGCTCCGTTCGTGTATTACAGCGCCGGCCTCGCGGCGGGACAGAGTGCAACCTTGCTGCTGCAATATGCGCCACGCGGTTCATTTCCGTTCACGAACGGGCAGTTGCACGCCTTCGCGGTGCCCCTGCCAGACTGGACGCCGCCGGCCGTAACGTCGGTAAGCACGAACGTCAACGTCACGCTCATCGTCAGGTTGTCCAATGGCAATATGCTGCTTGAATGGCCTGCCATCACAAACCGGACTTACACGGTGGTTTACAGCGACAATGTTTTGTTCTCAAACGCCATGATGGCGCCGCCATCCATCGTGGCTCCGGCAAACGAAGTGCAATGGATTGATTACGGCCCGCCCACGACGGTAAGCGCGCCGATGAACACCAGTTCACGCTTTTATCGCGTATTCCTGAATCCTTGATGCTCATGCAGGCACTGTTTCATCATTTTGAGATCTCTGCCAGTCGCTCGCTACATCGTAGCGGCGTCTCGGTAGAGCGCCGTATTCTTCAAGCAAACAAAACGTCCGGCTTTCTGCCGAAAGCCGCTACGATTGTTTTGTGGTGTCTGGCTGGTTGTCTGGCCGGCATGGCGTTGCCCGCTTTGGCCCAGCCGGAAATTAATGGCAATCCGGATTCCAGCGCTTTTATCCGGATTCCCTCCGACACGGACGACTGGACGCGTCATTTCCGCATCGGCGCATTGGTGGGAATGAACATCAGCGCCAACTTCAGCATGAACGGATCGGCGGTCGGCATCTCCGGCAATGATCCGAGTCATGGAATTTACGACGACGGCTACGTGCGGACGGATCAAACCGGAAACGCCGGGGGCTACACCGGCTATTGGGGCTACAATAACTCTTCTCAATATAATTCCAGCGCGCAAACATTGGCGATGCACGCTACAACGTCGTTCTCCACATCCGGCAGCGCCAACGAGAGCGGTTCGGTATTTCCCGGCTTCGACATGGCTTACGGCGACAACCTTTGGTATTGGAAGCACGCGCGCGTTGGTTGGGAACTGGGTTTTGGTTTGCTGCCCATAAACATCTCGGAGAACAGTTCCATGCCGGCGTTGGTCAACCAGACCACTTACACCTTCACTACCGGCGGCATCGTTGTTCCAACCGCGCCTTACCAGGGCGGGCCCAGCGGACAAGGCGAACCAATAATTTCCACAAGCTACACTTCAACCAGCAGCCAGACTAACGGGACCGTCACCGGTTCGCACACTCTGGACGTGACGCTTTACACCCTGAGATTGGGGCCGACGTTTTACTGGGATTTGGGCGACCATGTTGGCATGTCTCTGGGGGCCGGCCCCGCGATTGGCATCGTATCTGGCCAGTACAAATACGACGAAATCATCACCGCCGGCGGCGTCAACGCCCACAATTCCGGCAGCTTTGGAGCGACCGACCTGACCTACGGCGGCTACGTGAACGCGACACTGATGTATCATGTTCAGGATAATGGGAAGATTGCTGATATTTATGTCAGCGCGCAATATATGCCGATGAGCGATGCCACTTTTAATGGTGCAGGCCGGGAAGGCCAACTGAATTTGAGCGGACAACTCTACTTTTCCGTCGGCGTCAGTTGGCCGTTTTGAAAAATTCCCCCGCGGCGGCCTGGCTCATTTCTCCGGCGGCGAACTGGAGAAAAAGTCGTCGCTGGGGAACAGTTCCTCCAGACTCCGGATTGGGTGCAGCGGCAGCAGCAGAAATCTGGGAATGTAAAAAAACGGTTCGCTCTTCGGATTTTTGAGTGTGCCGGTGACGTGATATTCGAACAATTTGCTCACCGGCCACAGTGCCGTGCTCACCAGCGGCCCGACCACCCACGTGTTGCGCAGCAACTGTGCGGTCACTCGTGCGTTCACGTTCTCCTGCAAATCCGCCGTACCGGCGTATTCCAACCGCATCATCGTCGAGCGGATATCCAGCGAGCTGGAATAAATCACGCCGTTGGTAATGGCAAATCTCACGGAAGCCTCCGTCGCGCGACTGTTGCCCAGGCCGGGTGAGACGGTGTTCAACACCGGCGACAGGATGCCAAAAACCGGAATGTCCCAGAGCAGCCCGTCGTGCAGGTTCGCATGGCCGAAACCGTCCCAGGTCCGCCAATCCCGCGAATCGGCGCGCGTGACGACGAGGCGTCCGTTCAGGGTGCCTTCCAGATGATTTGTGGACGGTAACAAATCCGCCGCCAGCAGATGCAGGTTCACGTTCGTCACGTTGACGACAAATTGGTAATCGGCGCCCTCGTGCGGCGCGCGAAAATCGAATTTGGCGAACCCGTTTCCGCTGCCGCCGTAAAATCCCGCCGTCACGTTCGTCAAAATCAGCGTCTGCCCCTGCCAATGAACCGTGCCCCCGACGTACGGTGTCTTGAGTTTCAGCCACTGAAACGGCGCGTCTTTGATGAGGTCGAAGCTCAAATCCGCGCCGTCCGTGCCGCGCAGGGGCACGCAGCCGTTCACGCGCACCGTCGGCGGCTCCAAAAATTGGTACGGCTCCAGCACGCGGCCCGTTTTGGGACCGATGGCGCGCGCCACCGCCTCCGGGTCGGCGGTGCCAGAACCATTCTCGAACCAGATCCGCTGCGCGTTGAAATCCAACGTGATTCTGTCAGCGGTCATCGTCTGTGTTCCGCCGGCGCGCCGCAGAAGCGGACTGAAAAATTCCACGACGCGATTCGAATATTGGAACCCGCTGACGACGCTGTCCGCCGCCTGGCCGCGGATCGTGAAATTCGTCAGCGCCACACGCCCCGCCGCGTTGATGCCGTCGTAATCATACAAGCGTCCGCGCACGTCCAGATCCAAAGTTGCCGGCGCGGTGAATTTAAAGTAGCCCAGGCCGCGCACGGCATTGCTCGCCGTCAAAAACGGACGGAGAGTTTCCGGGTCGAACGCGCCGCGAATGTGCCAGAGATAATTTTTGGTCGCGTCGTCCTCCCCGCCTGCCAGTTCCAGCCGGGTCTTTGCCTGTGCGATCGCAAGATCGGGCAACTGCCACACCAGATTCGAGTAGTCAAAATGCGTGTAAACCGAATCAAGGTTCGCGCCGAACGCCGTGCCGTTCGTGAAGGCCAGTTCGCCCTCCAAACAGACCGTTGGCTGCACTTCACCGCGCCAATCCCATTGACGGTTTGTCCACGGAGGCAAAATCAGCGAACCGCCCGCCCGCAACCACGGCGGCTGCGTCCACGATAATTCCGCGAGCCGCTCGCGCGTTTTTTCCGTCAGCAACGCGGCGACCGCGTGAACGTCAAAACGCGAGGAATTGGTGAACGTGAACTCGCGCGTGGCAACATTCAACCGGGCCTGCGCGTCGAGTTGCCCGCCGCCGAGGGCAGCGGACAGATTGGTTATGGCCAGTTCCGGCGCCTGCCAGAAACCGCCGCAGACGACCGGGTCCGCATTCAACTTTTCCGATTGCAATTGAGTAAGCCGCATCGTCCAGGCCAGCCGATACGGCTGCAGGTTCGTCCACCACGCCCACGTCGAATCAAAGTTGGTGGGCGCGCCGGCCGGCGGGGTCAGATTGGCCGCCAGTTGCACGTCACGCGCGCCGCCCCACGGCGTTCGCACCGCCGGCGCGTTGACATCGAGGCTGACGTCAAATCTGGAAGGCGCGTCCGCGGGGGCGGTCAGATTGGCGGCCAGTTGCACGTCGCGCGCGCCGCCCCACGGGGTTTGCACTCCCGGTGCGCTGGCATCGAGTTGGACCGCAATCGAATGAATGTCACGGGCGTCGCCGCTGGCCACGAGGCTTATTTGCGGTGCGCCTTCAAAATGGATCCGGTTGAGGGTGTCGGAAAATCGTTGCAACGACTGCCTCGTCCAGCCGCCGTTATTTTTGCTTTGTAACATTTCCCAGTGGCGGATTTCGGGCGCGTGGGCGATCTCGGCAGCCAACGAAAGTCTGACGCCGGCGAAGCTGGCTTGAAAATGGTCGAGCGACCAGGTGTCATTCGTCTGAAATCGCAAATCGGTCTGGATGTGGCTGAGCGTGAGCGTGTTGGTGGGTGTGATCGGCCAGACAAGTTTTCCCTCACGCAGAACCAGGGCGTTAATTTGCAGCCGCCGGTGCAGCAGTGCGCGATGGTCCAGTCGCAATTGGACTTCGGCCAACGAAAGCACCGGGCTGTCAGGCGTTGCGGCGTGGCCGAGGCGGACGTTTTCGGCGACGAGTCCGCGCACGAAACGCAGACGCAGCCGGGTGAATTCCAATTCGACGCCGCGGGCGCGCAGCGTTTCCACCAGCGGCCTTTTAAGAAACTCGGGCAGGCCAATGCGGTTGAACCAGACGAAGGCGCAAACCAGCGCGAGCACCGCCAGCAACGTGGCGATGCGAAACCAGCGGAAACCGATGCGGCATTTCCGCCAGAAACCGGAATGGAAACGCATTACGGAACGTTCGCCGGAATGGTGAGATAACTCAAGACGAACTGGTAAAGCACCGGCGGAAAGACAAACGCCCAGCGCTCGTCGTCGAGCGTGACGGCGGCCAGTGCCGTTTGCGCGCGGGGCAATTCGGCGGCGAAGTCCACCGTGTGCTTTTCGCCGTTCCTGAGTTCGACGATGATTTGCAGGTTGTTGGTGTTGAGACCGTACTTTTCGGGTTCGGTGACGTGGCGGCCCACCCAGCCGGCGGCGGTTAATTTGCCGAGCCGGTAGGCGGTTTCCTCGAGCGCCGGCGGGTTGATAATGCCTTGCGAGCCGGGCGCCAGCGACCATTGATTCAATCCATTATGGACGATTTGCCGCGTTTTGCCGTTTTGATGCAATGTGATGGCGGCGACGTTGGTCCCGTCAAAATTCCAGATGCGCCGGTCGCGGAATTCCCAGCCGTATTCAGGCACCCGGTTGAAATCCGCCAGCGAGAGGCCGTAGATAAAGTCCTCGTCCGCGCGCCGCACGAAAATTTCGTTGGTCTGCATCGCGCCGAACAGCAGTTGCGCAATGACGGCGTTGGTGTCGCCGACTGCCGAAAGCAAAGTGATCTGGCGCGCCGGCACTGCCAGTCCGTAAGCCTGCAAATCCGGCGGGGTCACAACATCTTTGACGAATTCAGCGACCCGGAAGCCGGCCAGGAGTTTCACAAACTCCTGCACGTTTTCCGCGTCTGCCGTGAATTTTTCCCCGGCCACCGCCCAATCATTGGAACCGTGCCGTTGCAGCGTGAAACTGTTCTGGCCGCGCACCTCGATTTCGGCGACCGGCACGGTCAATTCGAGCAGGTGCGGATCGCGGAAATCGTTCACCGCGCCATGCCAGAACGACAGCGGCTCCCCGGCCGTGGTCACAATGGCGTTCCAGCCCTCGCGCCGGGCGAACACCCGCGTTGAATCATTCGTCAGGGTTTTCCCGATGTGAATGGCGGCAACAAAATTCGTGCCCCGGTCGAGCCACAAATCAAGGTCGGCGGGTTGCAAGCCGAAGGCGGTCAAATCCGCCTTCGGATCGTCAGTGACAAATTGCGAGACCTGCGCGGTATAAAGCTTTTGCAGCGCTTCGGTGATGCGTTCGCCGTCGGCGCGCGCCTGCAAAGGCCGGAGCAGGCGCCAAAGATGGTTGGTCGCATCACGCTGGAGTTCGATGGCTTTCGTGCTGTTGGTCAGCACGATGCGATCGCAGACATTGCCCGTGTCCACGAGCGCGGTGTCGCGCCAGTCATTGGCCGAGCGCGGAATAAATCCGAGCCAGCCGGCGTCGGTCACGAAAGCGCCGTCGGCGCCGACCACGCGCAGATAAACCTGGTCACCGGGCGCGGTTTTGTTGCCGACCTTGAGTTGCCAGCTACGGTCGCCCGCCTCGACGTTGATGGAAAACTGTGGATTGTCAAAACCGAATTCCGTTACCGTGGTCTGTTGTTCGCGCAATTCCGCCGCGCTGATCTTAAGCGCGGGCGCGAGTTGCTGGAGGGCGTCCAGCAGCACTTCGATGGCGGTCGTCTGCGCGGGATAACTGAGGGGCCTGGTCAATTGCCAGTCGCCGTTGGTGCGGGCGGCGCAGATTTCCAGCGCGCCCGCCGGAAAGATTTCGATGACGGTGACGGTGGAGGGATTCAACCCGGGGAGCACATTTGCGCTGGCAGCCGGCGCACGGACGTGACGTTCCCAAACGAGAACGAACACGAACAACGCCGCGGCAATCGCGAACCAGATCCCTGTGGTTTTGGAATTCATCGTCCGGGTGGCACCACGTTTTGCGCGCGGCGCAGCGGGAGAATGAATGAGGAATGACGAATGACGAATGACGAACAGCTGAACAGACGCCGAAAATCCATTCGACATTCGAGATTCGTCATTGGGATTTCTTTAGTCATTCGGATTTCTTCATTCGTCATTTCCTTCGCACCAGCCAGACCAATCCGCCGAACAGCAACACCGCGCCCGGCAACGCGCCGAGCAGCAGCCAGCGCACTTCGCGGCGCTGTTCTTGCGTCATTTGCAGGCGAAATTCCGTCACGGGCCGTGGCCCGATGCCTTGCAGGAGCGCAGGCCGGTCGAGCAGCCAGTTGACGGCGGCACTCAGGAAGTCGCGGTTGGCGCCGCCTTCGCCGCCTTCGATATAATGATTTCCGAGAAAAATCGAGTCGCCGGCCACAATGATGCGGGTGTTGCCGCGCGGGCTGGCAACACCGGCGACGGACTTTTGTTCGACGGCAACCATGAGGGGATAACTGCGCGGCGGCTCGGCCGGGTCGCCCGCGAGCGTCGAACTCGGGCTGGAATAGGCAAGTTCATCCACTTGCGGCGCGCCGGCGGGCGGGTTCGGCCAATCCACACGACTGATGGGGCGGGGCAGGATCATTTCCAGCGCAAGCTGCGCCAGCGCACTAACAACCGGGTGCTGTCCAAATTTGCGGACAAATACATCCTGACCGGTGATAGTGTCCCGATCCTTCACGTAGTCGTAGCCGACGTTGACGCCCCAGCGCTGCAAAATGGGTTCGAGCCCGGTCGGTTGTCGGATGGAGGCATAATTGAAAAGCGCCAGCAGCCGTCCGCCTTGCGTCAGGTACTGATCAATTTTTTGCAATTCAAGGTCGGACAACAGCGTCGTGGGTGCGGCGATGATCAGCAGGCTGCAATCCATCGGGACGGTGCTGTCACCGGTCAGTTCAAGGTTTGTCACGGCGATGTAATTTTGGGCCAGGGTGGTGGCGAATTTCAGATAACCAAAATCGCCGCTATCGGCGAGCGACGGTTCACCACTACCCTGGAGAAAATACGCCTTGAACGGATGGGGATTTTCGAGTGCAAGCAGGATTGCAGTAAACATTTCTTCGCCGCGAAACGCAATCGGTTTGCGCCGGAATTCGAGTTGCCTCTGGTCATGATTGTTGGCCGGCACCTCTTCGAGTTTGAATTGCGTCAGGGCGTCGCCGGGGGCGATTTTGTAGCGGCCTTCGCCAACATCAAAAATCACGAGATTCTTGTCCATCGCCGAATCCAGCTTGTATTGTTCCTTGATCTTTTCGGCCTGGCCCGCGTCGCGCACATAATCCACCGTGCGGACGGAAATATTCGGGTTGACCGCGCGATACTCGTTAAGCAGCGCAACGATGTCCGGGTAAAAATCGTCCTGCCGGTCGTAATAAAGCGTCACGGCGACGCGATTAGTCAGCGAGTGCAGCACGCTCACGGTGCGCGAGGAGAGTTCAACCCGCGTTTGTGAACTCAGGTAAAAACGGTGGAAGAACTGCGCGCCGAGATAGTTCACCATCACCACGACTGCGAGCACCAGGGCCGTGCGCACGACTGCGTCAAAGGCGATCTCCCACCGGTGGCGCGGCGAGAAGCTGGGTTGTTTGGGAGAAGGGGCCGGCATTTTATCTCCAGCGCCGGCTTTCCACCGCGCGCAAGGTCAGGAACAAAAAAAACAGCGTGAGGCTCACGTAAAAAATCACCGCGCGCGTGTCCACCACGCCGCGGGCGAAATCGTGCATCTGTTCAAACAAGCCGAAATACGACAAAACCTGCGTCTGCCACTGCGCCACCACGGGAATGGCCTCGGCCAGAAAACCGAGCGCGAACAGACTCACACCCAGCACAAAACTGATCATGGCGGCCGCCATCTGGCTGCGCGAGATGGCGGAGGCGAAACAGCCCAACGCCAGGAACAGACATCCAACCAGAAAGGTGCCCAGGTACATTCCGCCAATGGTGCCTGCATCCAGCGCCCGGGTCTGGCTCGTGAGATGCCGCACGATGAACAGACACGCAGCCATCGGCAGCCACATCACGATGTAAAAAATGATCGCCGCCGCGAATTTTGCCGCCACCACTTGAAAATCGCCCACCGGCGCCGTCATCAGCGTCTCGAACGTGCCGGTGGATTTTTCCAGCGCATACAATCGCATGGTGATGATCGGCGCGGCCAGCAGCACAATCAGCCAGAAAAAATAAGTGCGGTAAAACATCTCCGTCACCGGCATCGGCGACGGATCGGTTCCCAGATTGGTGATCAACACCACGAAGCTCAGCCCAATCAAAAGTGTCACCGCCGCGATGATGATGTAACCCGTCACGGAAAGGAAGAACGCGGTCAATTCGCGCCGCAGCAGCACCCCGAAAATTCGCATCAGCCCTCCTCCTCTTCCTCACGCGGCTTGGTGATTTGCACGTAGATGTCTTCGAGCGAATGACGGCTGCGCGTCAGTTCACGCACGAGCCAGCCGCGTTCGCGCGCCAGCAGCCAGATCAGCGGGCGCACATCCAGTCCGTCGCGCGGCGTGAGCACGCAGCGCAGAAAAGTGCCGTCCACCGCCGAGATATCGAAATGCGCCACATGCGGCAATTGCGCCAGATGCTCGCGCAATTCCTCGGCGGAGGCCGCAATTTCAGCGACAATTTGGCTGCTGCCGGCCATGAGCCGTTGTAAGTTGTCCGACGTGTCGGCGGCCAGAATTTTGCCGTCACCCATGATGAGCATGCGGTTGCACGTCATTTCCGCCTCCGAAAGAATGTGCGTCGAAATCAACACGGTGTGTTTTTCCGCAAGACCTTTGATCAACTGCCGCACCGCGCGAATCTGTTGCGGGTCGAGACCAATCGTCGGCTCGTCCAGGATGATCAATTCCGGTTCATGCACCAGCGCATCCGCCAGCCCGACCCGCTGCCGGTAGCCTTTGGAAAGCTGGCCGATGACGCGGCGGCCCATGTCTCCCAGACCGCATTGCTCCATCACCGTGCTGACGCGCTGGCGTGAACGCCGCCAGCCGAGGCCTTTGAGCCGCGCGCGGAATCTCAGGTATTCCCGCACGCGCATTTCGGGATAAAGCGGATTGTTTTCCGGCATGTAGCCGATGCGGCGGCGCACCTCATCCGATTCGTGAAAGACATCGTAGCCCGCCACGCGCGCCGTGCCGCTCGTCGCCGGCAGAAAACAGGCCAGCACCCGCATCGTCGTGCTTTTGCCCGCGCCGTTCGGGCCGAGCAGACCGACGATTTCGCCGCGCGCCACCGTGAACGAAATGTCTGCCACCGCCGTGCGGCCCGCATAGCGCTTCGTCAGATTCTTCACTTCAATCATCGTGTTCCCGTTCATTGCGCCCAGCCTGGAGTTTAGTCGGAAAATTCCTGCTCTGGCCAACAAAAAATCCGCCCCATTGCTTTATAGACAGGCAAAACTGCCGTGGGCTGCGTTCAGAAATTTTGTGCAACGACTTGACTTTGCTGAACGGCGGGCGCAAAAGCAAGGGCGAGTGTTCCCGCTGGCCGAAAATTTCTACGCCGACTGGCGCTTGCGTTGCGGCGCGGCGAATGTCCTGCGCGACGAAAATGATTCGCCGCCTGAACGCCTGCTGCAAGCCGTCTGGCAACACCAGCGCCTGCGCCGCGATCAGCTCATGACTGCCGACGAGAGGGCCATCCGCGTTCTCCATCCCGGCTTCGCCAGCGCCGAAGGCGGACCGGACTTTCGCGGCGCGGTCATTCGAATCGGCGACGACGCGCCGCGTTCCGGCGACGTGGAGGTGGATTTGCGTGCGAGCGGCTGGCATGCGCACGGCCACGACCGCAACCCCAATTTTCGCAATGTCATTTTGCACGTCGTTTGGGACGATGTCGGAGTCCACGCCTCCGCGTGCCGGGATGGCCGGGAACCGAACAAACTGAAACTTGAACTCCAACCTTCGCCACCAAGGCTGGCCATCAGCGACAAACTCGACGCGCCGTTTGCCGAACTCGATTTGTGGCTCGAAACCGAATCACCGCGCGCGCTGCCCGAAAATCTGCGCGGTCGCTGTTCCCCGGCGTTGCGCGGGTTGAACGGGCCGCGGGTGACCGAACTCCTGCGCGCCGCCGCCCGCGTTCGTTTTCAAGCCAAGGCCGCGCAATTCCACGCCCGCGCGCGGCACGTTGGCTGGGAACAGGCGCTGTGGGAAGGTTTGTTCCGCGCGCTGGGTTACAAACACAACGTCTGGCCGATGCAAAACCTCGCCGAATCACGTCTCCGCTGGTCGCGTGACGCAGGTTCGGTGTTCGTCCTGCAAGCGCGGCTGCTCGGCATCAGCGGTTTGCTGCCGGCGGAATTGACGCGCGCGCAAAAGAGCACGGACAGTTACTTGCGCCGCGTCTGGGATTGCTGGTGGCGCGAGCGCGAGGAATTCAGCGATTGCATTTTGCCGCGTGCCGTCTGGAAATTTCACGGGCTGCGTCCGGCAAATCATCCGCAACGCCGGCTCGCGTTGGCGTCGCATTGGCTGGCGTCGGAAGATTTGATCGGAAAACTCGAAAACTGGTCCGCCGCCGAGCTGCCGGACGACACGCTGGCGGGTTCGTTGCATGAAATTCTGCAGGTCGGGCGCGACGAATTCTGGTCGTGGCACTGGACGTTTCGTTCGGCGCGATTGAAAAAGCCTCAGCCATTGCTGGGTACGGCGCGGATCACGGATTTGGCCGTCAACGTGGTTCTGCCCTGGCTTTGGATTCGCGCCGCCGAGAGCAAAAATGAAAAGCTCCAGCAGGTGATCGAACACCGCTACGTCGCCTGGCCGCGGGCGGGGGACAACTCGGTCTTGAAACTGGCGCGGCAGCGCTTGCTGGGCGGCCCGTCAAGCCGTGCGTTGCACAGCGCGGCGGCGCAGCAGGGTTTGATGCAAATCGTCCGGGACTTTTGCGAACACTCAAACGCGGTTTGCGAAAGCTGCCGGTTCCCGGAATTGCTGGGCGATGGGAGGTTCGGCTTGTAGCCGCGACTTTCACGGCGCGCCCGGCAGACCGAGTCCAGGCCGGCGGCTACACCTGGAGTTTTGCAAACGGGTTGTTCGCAAAGCCGCTGGTCGGCGGTTCGCGGGGCACGGGCACTCCGGGCTTTTCCGGCACGGCGTCTTTCGGCGTGTGGCTGTTCAGTAGCGGAGGCGCGCCTTCAAGCTGGTGCGGATTTTTCGCCCGTTTGTTGCGGGGCAGCGGACTGATCATCACGTTGATGCCACGTCCGATGAGCTTCGGGTCAAAATCGGGATGGCCGTAAGGTGCGATCTTGGCAATAAAATTGTTCACCACTTGAAAGCCAAATTCCTGATGCGCCATCTCGCGTCCGCGGAATTTAAGCACGACCTTCACTTTCATGTCCTCGCACAAAAAATTAATCGCGTGCTGGATCTTGATGCCGAGGTCATGCGGGTCAATCCGCGGGCTAAGCTGGACTTCCTTGACGATGGAGGCGTGCTGGTGCTTTTTGGACTCCTTGTCTTTTTTGGATTTTTCGTAACGGAACTTGCCGATTTGAACGAGGCGGCAGACCGGGGGCGTGGCGGTGGCGGCGACTTCGACCAGGTCCACGCCATGCTGGCGCGCCATGGCCAGCGCGTCGTTGAGTGTAATGACGCCAAGTTGCTTGCCGTCCACTCCGATGACCCGGACTTCGCGGGCACGGATTTTGCCATTGACCCGGACAAACGAATCAGGCGAAGAATGACGTGAAGGAAAAGGGCGGCTCAAGACACCCCCGGCGGTTGGGTCATAACTGTAAGTATTCGCATCAATCAAACTGGCACGGCCAGTTCAAATTCTGGCTTATTTATAAGCCTTTTCGGGCGGGCGCGCAAGCAAATAATTGGCGGCAAATTCAAGAAGCATTATGGCCGGGTTTTGGCGTTTTTAATGGCGGCTTCGTATATTTTCTTCAACGGAACCTTTGCCTGCGCCGCCAGCCTTTTGCACGACTCGAATTCCGGCGCGGTGTGAACCACTTTCCCGCTGAGTTTGCCAAGTTTTACGGTCACCTTGCCGAAGCGGGTCTTGACCGTTGTGAACTCGCGCTGCAATTTTCGCCGCTCAGCAAACGTGCGCCGGACACCAAACGCGCTCGTTTCGCGCAAAATCAATTCGCTGAATTTGTCCGCGTCCGCCTCGGCGCACAAAACCGTCAGCAGCACGCCGGGCCGGTTTTTCTTCATCTGAACCGCTGTGTGAAAAGCGTCCAGGGCGCCCGCCGCCAGCGCGGCTTCGGCGAAATGACCCAGAATTTCCCCGCTGCTGTCGTCGAGATTGGTTTCGAGCACCGCGATGCGGTCGGTTTCCCAATCCAAAGCGGTTGAGGGTTGAGGGTTAAGGGTTGAGAGTGTCCCGAGCATTGCCCGGAGAACATTTGGTCGGGTCTGGTTTTCCCGCGTGCCGATGCCAAAACCGGTCTTTTCGGCGACCAATCCTTGCATCGGTCCAAAACTCCCGCCGAACTCGGCCAGCAATGCCGCGCCGGTGGGCGTGACCAACTCGTGCGGTTCCTCGCATTGGGTCACGCCGATGCCCCGTGCGCCGAGAATCGCCAGCGTGGCCGGCGCGGGAACGGGAAATCGCCCGTGCGCGCAATCAATCCAGCCAACGCCTTCGACGACCGGCGACGCCAGCACGCGCGGTTTGCCCAGCATTTCCAGCCCGATGCACGCGCCGACAATGTCCACAATCGAATCCACCGCGCCGACTTCGTGAAAATGCACGCGCTCCGGGGGCAGGCCGTGAATTTTGCCTTCGGCCTCCGCAATGCGCTGAAAGACGGCAACGGATTTCTTCTTCACCCACGGCGAAAGTTTGCTGCGTGAAATGAGTTGTTTGATTTCGGCAAAGTTGCGGCTGTCTTCGTGATGGTGACGCGCGCCATGCTCATGTTTGTGCTCTCGACCCTCGACATTCGACTCTCGACCTTTGTCCAGATGCACATCCAGTTTCACGCCTTCGATGCCGGATTTTTGTTGGCGCGTGACGTGGAGGTGGTAGCCGTCGAGCTTTAACTTCTTCAGCTCCCGCTCCAGCCTGACAGCGTCCACGCCCAAATCAATCAACGCGCCAAGAAACATATCGCCGCTGATGCCGCTGAAGAGGTCGAGATAAAGCGTTTTCATTTTTCCGCCAACGCGTTGATCTGGCTGGCGGCGTAACCGGCGCCGAAGCCGTTGTCAATGTTCACCACCGTGAGGCCGCTGGCGCAACTGTTCAACATCGCCAGCAGCGCCGCGATGCCGCCAAAGCTCGCGCCATAGCCCACACTCGTTGGCACGGCGATGACCGGTCGGGAAACCAGTCCCGCCACCACGCTGGGCAACGCCCCTTCCATCCCGGCAACAACGACCAGCACACGGGCGCGCCGGAGGTTCTCCGATTTGGCCAGCAACCGGTGCAGCCCGGCCACACCGACATCGTAAATCCGCTCCACGCGGTTGCCCATGATTTCCGCCGTCACCGCCGCTTCCTCGGCCACGGGCAAATCGCTGGTGCCCGCGCAAATGACCCCGATGGTTCCGGAACGTTTGGGCAAAGGTTTTTTCCCGATGGTCACACAGCGGGCGAGCGGGTGATGGACGGCCTGCTTGAATTTTTTGCGCAAGGCGCGGGCGTGATGGCCATTGATGCGCGTCACGAGCACGCACCGCTCATGTTCCAGAAGCGTTGCTGCGATTTTAACCACCTGCTCCGGCGTTTTGCCCGCGCCGAAAATGACTTCCGGAAAACCTTTGCGCAGCGCGCGGTGGGTGTCCACCTGCGCGAAACCTATGTCGGCCACCGGCGCGGCCTGGAACGCCTGCAAGACCCGGTCGCGGCCCACACCGCCGGCGCGGAATTTTTCCAGCAGACGGATGGCTTCAGCAATGGTCACGCGATGACGATGCCACAGGAATGCGCCCCGGTCACGCGGGAAACTCAGTGGTGATGCCGGAACAGCCGTTTCCGGTTTTCGAGCAAATACCAGACGATCAAAACATTCAGCGCCAGCACAATTGCCAGTCCAATTCTGGGATGTGGAAACAATTCCGGTCGGGGTTGGTCCATCACTTCAGGCTGGCGACGGCGCACCAATTCATAAATTTCAATCGGGATGAAAAACGCCGATTCGCCAATCGCCAGCCAGATCGCCCATTTCGCCCGAAACGCCAGTCCCAGGCCCAGGACGAGCAGAAACAACCCGTAGAGGAACGTGCCCGAGGCCACTTCGCGCACGTTGGCGGGCGTGAAGGTGTCCAGCCAGTCGCCAATGCCCGCGAAAAAACTCCGTTCCGGGTCAAGATGAACCCACCGTAGAAATTGGTCAAACACGTCCGACAAATCCTTGTTCGCCAGCGAAAAAACTCCCAGCGCCAGCAGTAACAACGCGACGCCTTTGATTAACTTGATCGCAACGATGAGATACAGCGTCGGCGCGCGCTTTTTCGGAGCAGTTAAAGTTTTTGCGTTCCCGGTCATCAGCGGATATTCGGCAGCAACCAGTTTAACAATTCGCCAATCGCCAGACGCTCCTGCTTGCCGTCGTCGCGATAGCGCATCGTCACGGTGTCTTTCAACTCCGGTTTTTCGCCGAGCGTGTCGAAATCAATCGTCACGCAGAACGGCGTGCCGGCCTCGTCCTGGCGCGCGTAACGGCGCCCAATCGAACCGCCGTCGTCATAAAACACATTCATCCACGGACGCAGCAGGTCGCGCACTTCCTGCGCCTTCCTCACCAGCTCGGGCTTGTTCTTGAGCAACGGCAGCACCGCCACCTTGATGGGCGCAACGCGCGGATGAAATTTCAACATCACCCGCGTTTCGGTTTTGCCCTTATCGTCGGTTTCGGTGACTTCGCTGTAAGCGTTGCAAATCAAGGCGAGGATTAGACGGTCCACGCCCGCCGACGGTTCAATGACGTGCGGAATGTATTGGCCCCTGGCCAGACCGTCGGCGTCTTCCTTTGCCTCCTTTTCGGCCTTCGCCTGTTCGACGCCCATTTTCGCAAGGTACTTCAGCCGCGCTTCGTAATAGCGTTTCGACAACCCGGCTTTCTTTG
>Ga0181530_10001566_pt1 | contig 28509 bp, 25 predicted proteins | sample PEATcosm2014_Bin_42_FD_119769 | JGI IMG/M metagenome (GOLD analysis project Ga0181530, IMG submission 119769) | Peatland microbial communities from MTU Mesocosm Facility, Houghton, MI, USA - PEATcosm2014_Bin10_60_metaG | ecosystem: Environmental > Terrestrial > Soil > Wetlands > Peat | place... | reverse complement strand
GCCGGCGCGAGCGTGCTGCTCGGTCTACTGTTGTTCTCGGTTTCGGCGTGCCACAAGAAAGCGCCTGCGCCGCCGCCTGCGCCACCACCCCCACCGGCGGCTCAGCCTGCGCCGCCGCCGCCTGCCAAGCCGGCCATTACAAGCTTCACGGCGGAGCCCAGCCGGATTGAGCGCGGCCAAACGTCCACTCTGCGGTGGAGCGTGAGCAACGCAGCCGATATTTCGATCGATAACGGCGTGGGAGCGGTTTCGAGCACCGGCAGCCGCGATGTTTCGCCAGGCAGTTCCACAACGTACACGCTGACTGCCAAAGGCCCAGGCGGAACGGATAGCCGTTCGGTAACGGTGGAAGTTGTTTCGCCTCCGCCCCCGCCCCCTCCACCTCCACCCGCGCCGTCCAGGCCAAGCGCAGCGCAGGCGTTGGCGTCACAGGTGCAAGACGCGTACTTCGATTTTGACAAGTTCAACATCCGCCCGGATGCGCAGCAGGCGCTGACGCAGGATGCTTCCGCGTTGAAGCAGATTCTCGCGGACTACCCGGGTTTCCAGGTCGTGATCGAAGGTCACTGCGACGAGCGCGGCTCGGCAGAGTACAATCTCGGCCTGGGCGATCGCCGGGCCACGGCGGCCAAGGATTTTCTGGTTCAGCTGGGGGTCGCGGCGGACCGGCTGAAAACGATCAGTTACGGTAAGGAGCGTCCAGTATGTACCGAACAGACCGAAGAGTGCTATCAACGCAACCGGCATGTGCATTTCTCTCCGGGCCAGTGACCAAGCCCGGGGAGCGGACGCCGCGCCGCGCGATCCCGCCGTCTTGTAACGCGTGGCGCAGGATCGCGAAGAGAAATTCCATGGCAGGGCAATGTCCAGCAGAAGACGCAACGCCGGAAGGTGCAACATGCTAGGTGGCCCACTCTCTCAAGCTTTGAAAGTTCGCGGCGTGTCGCGGCGCGATTTTGCCAAGTTCTGCAGCTCGATGGTGGCAACGCTGGCGCTCCCGCCGCGATATGTACCGGTGGTCGCCAAAGCGCTCAGCCAGGCATCGCGTCCGGTGCTGGTCTGGCTGGAGTTTCAGGACTGCGCCGGCAATTCCGAATCGATGCTCCGCACCGGCCATCCCACCGTGGCGGATTTCGTCCTCGATCTCTTGTCGTGGGAGTATCACGAGTTGATCATGGCCGGCGCGGGAAAGCAGGCCGAAGCCGCGTTGGAACGTGTCGTCCAAGAGCACAAGGGCCAGTTCATTGCAGTGGTGGAAGGCGCGATTCCGACGGCGGACGGAGGCGTCTACTGCACGATTGCCGGCCGAACGGCGCTCGAAATCGTAAACCATGTATGCACTAATTCGGCCGCAAACATCGCGGTCGGCGCCTGCGCGTGGGATGGAGGCCTGGTGCGTTCGAATCCCAATCCGACCGGCGCCGTGGGTCTTCAAGAGGCGGTTCCAGGAATCAAAGTAGTGAATCTAGGTGGATGCCCGCACAATCCCGCGAATACCGCGGCAGTTCTTGTCCATTATCTGACCTTCCACGAGTTTCCGGCTCTCGACGAGTTCAACCGCCCGCTGTTCGCTTACGGAGACGTCATTCACGATCAATGCGAGCGCCGCGCTCACTATGATGCGGGGCGGTTTGTCGAAGAGTGGGGCGACGAAGGCCATCGCAAGGGATATTGCCTTTATAAGATGGGATGCAAGGGTCCGGAGGCGACCTATAACTGCCCGACTGTCCGCTGGAACGATGGGACCAGTTGGCCTGTCAAAGCGGGACATGGATGCATCGCCTGCGCCTCCCATCGCTTCTGGGATACGAAGTCGCCCTTTTACAAGCGGCTGCCTTCGGTGCCGGGATTCGGCGCCGATATCGATGCGGGGAAGCTCGGGCTGTGGCTGACGGGCGGGGTAGCGGCAGGTCTCACGTTGCACGGAATAGCCAGCGCGGCAAGGGCGCAGATGCGGCCTCGGGGTGAACACAACGCGGGCCTGACACAGATTGCCACGGACAGCGGCATGGTGGAACGCGAGGGGCCGCCCAAGAAATGACGACTCTGAGCCAGCCCATTCAGGTTTCCGCGGCGCCGCGGCGCCGGTGGAGTTAGGAGGAGGAGTTAGTGCCGAAAAGACGTTCGCCAGCAGCGGCGCTCGGCAGTCTACCCGAGACGGAGCTGGTTCGCACCTACGTCTGGGAGAAGCCGGTCCGCATCGCGCACTGGCTGATCTTCTTTAGTTTCCTATCGCTCGCGTTCACGGGCATGTACATGCACCGCCCGTTCCTTTTCGCTTCCGGTCGCGCAGCTTTCCTCATGGCCAGGATGCGGTTTGTGCACGAGGTCTCCGGATTTGTGCTGATCGGGGCCATGGCGTTACGGGTGTACTGGTTTTTCAAGGGTAATTTCTGGGCCAGGTGGTCAGCCTATATCCCGATCCATGGCGAGCAGTGGCGGGGCATGGCGTCGATGCTTGAATTCTATTTGTTCATGCGATTCACGCCGGGCCACCGCGCGGGCCACAATCCTTTGGCCGCGCTGACCTACTTCATCGTCTACCTTTTGCTTCTGGTCGAGATTCTTACAGGCCTGGCCCTCTACGGCCACGTCGTGGGCAATCCCGTCCTGCACCAATTCATCGGATGGCTTCCATACCTCATCGCCCTTCCGTATCTTCGTCTCATTCATTATTTTCTGATGTTCGTGTTCTTCGCGTTCATCATCTTTCACGTGTATGCTTCGGTTTTGGTTTCCATCGAGGAAGAGAATGGACTGCTGGACAGCATCTTCTCCGGGTGGAAATTCATGCCCGCGGGTGCGCTGCGGCAGGAGATCGCGGAGATTCCCGAAGCGCGGACTTTCGCCAAGCGCCATCGGTTGTTGCCGCTGGGCACGCCGCCCGAGGAAAAATCGGGACAGACGCCGAAGCCGCGCCCCGGTCCCGGCCCCAAGGCGCTGTATCGCAACTGGATCAGTTACGCCGGCACAGGCATTGCCGCGGTGGGGGTCTTCGTCTTCGTGGTGATGACCGCCTACCACACCATCGGCGGCGGCGCGCTCTCCGAGCCATACGGAGATCTGGTCATCTTCTTTGTTCCGCCGGTATTTGTCATTGTGGGCGTGTCCGTTGTGCTGGGCGGTATGTACGTTCAGTGGATCCGGTGGCGGCAGCACAAGCCGCTGTCGTTCGGGCGCTATCCCAAGTGGGATCTCAACCTGGCCAGCGAGAGGAAGGCGCTTTTAGCGGTCGGAATCGGAGCGGCGATCATTTCCCTTCCGGCCACTTATGGCACCTATCAGGCCTATCAATACACCGACGCAGTCTCATTCTGCGGCGCCACCTGCCACTCCATGACGCCGGAGTACGTAACGTATCAGCGCTCGCCGCACGCTCATGTTGCCTGCGCGCAATGCCATGTCGAACCGGGCGCCACGGGCTATGCGGAGTCCAAGGTCCGCGGCGTCGTGGAACTGGTGGAAACGGTCCAGAAGGACTACCCGCGGCCGATTCCGGTACCCGTATCCGCGCTGCGGCCGGTCCGGAGCAACTGCGAGCGCTGCCATTGGCCGGCCAATTTCGTTGGCTCCAAAGAGGTGCACCGCACGCATTTCCTCTCCGATGCGCAGAACACGCGCTGGGAGATCGACATGCTGGTGCACGTCGGCGGCGGAGGCGTCGCGGATCCGTCGCAAATGGGAATTCACTGGCATGTGGCAAGGAAGGTGGAGTATTTTGCGAGCGATTCGGAACGGCAGATTATCACGTGGGTGCGCGCCGTGGATCCAACCACCGGAATAGCCAAGGTGTATACGTCGCAGCCGGGGCAGAACGCCGCGCCGGCCGCCAGTGAAATCCGGACCATGGACTGCGTGGATTGCCACAACCGCCCTACCCACATCTTACAGGCGCCGGACCGGAGCGTGGACGCAGGGATGGCGGATGGCCAGATCGATGCGTCGCTTCCGTTTATCAAACAGCAGGCCGTGGCGGCCCTTACGGCGCGTTACGCCAACAGTGCGGACGCATTGCGGGGAATTGAGAATGCGCTGCGTTCGTATTATGGGAAGACATACCCTCAGATCTACGCAGCCAGGCAGCCAGCCATCCAGGCGGCTGTCGCTTACCTCGAAACCGTCTACAATCAGAATTTTTTCCCATCCATGAAAGTGCGCTGGGACACATATTACGTCAATGACAGTCACTTAGAATTCGCGGGCTGCTTCCGCTGCCATGACGGGCAACATAAAACCGCGGACGGAAGTGTCATTCGCAACGCGTGCGACTCCTGTCATACGATTCTGAGTCAGGGTAAGGCCGGCTCCATGCAATTCGCTGCGGCGCCGGCTGGGCTGCCATTCACTCACCCTGTCGACATTGGCGGGGCGTGGGCGGAAACGCCGTGCAGTTCGTGCCATACGGGAGGATCGATGTGATCTGCCTGTCCTTCAAATCCCGCTGGCGCTTACCGCCGGCGCGGATCGTTTCAGGTCCGATTCTGTTGTTCGGGTTGTGGGTAAATCGGGGAGAAGATTGTTCGGAAAGAAATCAGCTTAGGAAGTGCATATGAACGGAAATCGAGCTTTGAGGGTTCTTGCCTATATGTCGATCTCGATCGGCATCGGTGTCCTCAGCCGCCCGGCCTGGGGCTTTATTATCTTCGGCATATTGTTGCTGATAGATAACTTCATCGTGAAGAGCCCCCCGCCCGCGCCGGCGCGCGTCGATGCGGAAAAAGAACTGACAGAGCAGTAATAGCGCTCCGGGCGACGGAGTAATCGGGCCACCGGCGACGCCGCGCGGCTCAGGAATAAGAGCATGCCTAGCGAAATTTGTGATGCGCCGATTAGTCGGGAAGCGCAGGGGAGGATTACATGGCCCGTGTTGTGGTCGATCCGGTAACGCGTATTGAAGGACACCTCCGCATCGAGGCGCAGGTGGACGGCGGCGCGGTAACGGATGCGTGGAGCTCAGGAACGATGTTCCGGGGAATTGAATTGATCCTGCGGGGCCGGGATCCGCGGGAGGCTTGGATCTGGGCGCAGCGAATCTGTGGAGTGTGCACCATGGTCCACGCTCTCGCCTCGGTCAACGCGGTGGAGGACGCGTTGGACATCGAAATTCCCGACAATGCCCGGCTGGTCCGAAACATCATTGCGGCGACGCAGACGATTCAGGATCACGTGATTCACTTCTACCACCTTCAGGCGCTGGACTGGGTGGATGTGGTCTCCGCCTTAAAAGCGGACCCGGCGAAGACGTCTCAGTTAGCGCAGTCGATTTCGGACTGGCCGATGTCGAGCGCAAAGTATTTCAAAGGCATCCAGGACCGCGTCAGCGCCCTGGTTGCCAGCCGGCAACTGAGCCTTTTTGGGTCGGGTTACTGGGGGCATCCGGCCTATCGTCTTCCTCCCGAAGCCAATCTCATGGCCGTCGCGCATTACCTCGAAGCATTGCAATTCCAGAGGCAATTCATCCGGATTCACGCGGTATTGGGAGGAAAGAACCCTCATCTGCAGACCTTCCTGGTGGGCGGCATGAGCACTGCCATGGACCCGAACGAACCTGGGGCAACCATAAATCCGGAGCGAATCGATTTTCTGCTTCAGGTAGCCAAGTCGGCAGGCGCCTTTGTAGACCAGGTGTACATTCCGGACATTCTGGCGATCGCGGGCTTTTATCGCGATTGGTTCGAGCGCGGTGAAGGCCTCGGGAATTTTATGTGTTATGGGGGATATCCGCAGGACAGCCGCAGAAATACCGCAAACTTCTTTCTTCCGCGGGGCATAGTCCTGAATCGCGACCTTTCCAAGGTCCATCCGGTGGACCCTGGAAATATCGCCGAATATGTCGCGCATTCCTGGTACGACTATTCGGACGGCAACCTGGTTGGGAAGCACCCGTATGAAGGCCAGACAAACCCGAAGTATACCGGCCCCAAACCTCCGTACGAATATCTGGAAGTGGAGCAGAAGTATTCCTGGCTCAAAGCGCCGCGTTATGACGACAAGGCGATGGAGGTGGGTCCACTGGCCCGGTTGCTGGTGGCCTACGCTTCCGGCCAGCAAGAGGTGAAGGCGCTGGTCGATTCCACCCTGGCGCAACTGAAGGCGCCGCCCGCCGCTTTATTTTCCACTCTTGGCCGCATTGCGGCACGCGCACTCGAAACGAGTCTCTTGACGAGTCACCTGGTCGCCTGGATCGAAGAACTGGGAAGGAATATTGCCGCCGGAAACGTAAGCATTCACAACGGGCAGAAGTGGGATCCGAACTCATGGCCGGAAACGGCGAGAGGGTTCGGGTTTTTTGAAGCGCCGCGCGGATCGCTGGGGCACTGGGTGGAGATCGAGAACCAGGCCATCAAGAATTACCAGGCGGTAGTGCCCTCGACGTGGAACGCAGGGCCACGAGACCCGCATGGCCAGCGAGGCGCGTACGAAGCGGCCCTCATCAAGACGCCGATTGCGGATCCGGAGCGCCCGCTGGAGATTCTGCGGACGGTTCACTCCTTCGACCCGTGCCTGGCTTGTGCCGTCCATGTGCTCGATGTTGAGGGGCATATCAAGGGGCGCGCAACAGCCTGAGTGGGGATTGGTTTTGGCAGGCGAAGACTCCATCATGCTTGAGGTTCCTTCCGCGGAGACGGTGGTTCTCGGGGTCGGCAACACGATTCTTTCCGACGACGGGGTTGGCGTACATGCCGCGCAAATGCTAAGGGACGATCCGCGGCTGCCGGCTGGCATCGCGATACTGGACGGCGGCACGCTCGGCCTGGAACTGCTGGGGTACATTTCGGATGCATCCCGCGTACTGTTCCTCGACGCGGTGAACGCCGGAGCAGTTCCCGGAACAGTCACGCGCCTGACGGGTGGAGATTTACTCGCCACCAAATCCGGGTGCAGTGTTCATCAATTGGGCGTTGCCGATCTGATCGCGGCTCTCACACTGGTATCGAATAAGATCGAAGACATCGTCGTGCTCGGCGTGCAGCCCGCCAATACGGATTGGGGTACGTCTTTATCTCCCGCAGTGGAGGCTGCGCTAGCCCCGTTGGTGGATCGGGCTTTGACGCAGTTGGAGCTGTGGCGCGGGAAACGCCGAAGAGCACGGCGAAATGCGGGCTGGGAGAGTCGGGTGTTGCGGCGTCGCTCGCCAGACCCGTGGACGAGTTCCGGAATCCTCGACTGATTGGCAAGGCCCTTGACGATATTCGCCGGCTGGCTCCACGCGGGCGATACCGGCTCACGGAAATCTGCGAAGGATCTTCTTCCCTCCCATGTCGAGCTGATTCACGAAGCCGTGTATGGAACGGGTAAACCATCTGGAAGTCTCCTGGGCGAGAGCCGAAGCATTGGTGACGACCGTCGTGCCTGAGGCTGGGAAGGGCGCGGCTGCGTAATCAAAGAGTACTAAACTCCACGGAAATGCCGGCCGTTGAGGGCGAGAATAAAGAAAACCGTACGGCGTTTTTTATTGGAGCTTTATGCGTCTTTGGTAAGGTGCTGTCAAGGAGCTGTGGATGCTGCGGGACAATCAGGCGCAGCTTCGCTTCGAAGGAGGCAGTGTGCGTACAATCACTCATGTTTTCGCGACGCGCGGTCGCACTCTTGTTTTGGCTTTGCTGGTGGCGGGTTCGTTCGCCTTCCTGGGCGCCCAAAAGAAATCTCCGTTCACTCCGAGCGAAAAAGCGTACTACGCCGATCCTTCGGCCGTTGCCTATGTGCAGCCTGGGTTGACGGTTACGATTGTGTCAGCCAAAATCGCCTCCGACGGCACAATCAGCGTGGATTACAAGTTGACGGACCCCAACGCGGCGCCCCTCGACCAAACGGGAGTGGTGACGCCGGGCGCCATTTCGCTAAGCTTCCTGGCGGCATACATTCCGAAGGGCCAGGAGCAGTACACGTCGTACATCGTGCGAACGGCAACCGCCGCCTCGGGCGGAGCAACCGCCACGCAAGCAGCCGGGGATTCGGGCGGCACAACCACCACGGTCAGCACCGGCGAATACCTCTATACGTATGGCGCCAAGGCGCCGGCAGGTTTCGATCCCACAGACACCAATCGCATCGGGATCTATGGTTCCCGGAACCTCACGCAATGGGACCTTGGAACGAACTATGCCGACGCCACTTACGATTTTGTGCCGGCGGGCGGCACACCCAAGCCGCGCGATATAGTCCGCACCGCCGACTGCAATTCCTGCCATGGACTGCCGAACGGCATGACCAGCGCTACCGGTTCAGCGGGGTTGGCGGCGCACGGCGGTTCGCGGCGGGACGTACAACTCTGCGTCATCTGCCATCAGCCGCAGACCTCCGACCCGAACACCGGGAATTCACTGGATATGAAAGTGTTCATTCACGATATCCATATGGGCAGTTCGCTGCCGAGCGTGCAAGCGGGTAAGCCGTACCAGATTATCGGTTTCCAGAACTCGGTCAACGATTTCTCGACGGTGGTCTATCCCGCCGATGTGCGCCGCTGCCAGACCTGCCACAATCCCAAGAACGGCGCCGCTCAGACGGCGGCATGGATCACTGAGCCCACCAGAGTGGCTTGCGGCTCCTGCCATAATGACGTGAACTTCGCAACGGGCGCCAATCATCCGGGCGGCCCGCAATTCGACGACAATCAATGCACCGACTGTCACATCGCGAAGGGCGAGCTTCCCTTCGATGCCTCCATCATGGGGGCGCACCTGGTGCCCACCGACACAACCCTCACTTATCCGCTGAATCCCGATCCGCTCATCTCCAGCGTGAACGTCAGCATTACGGGAGTAACCGGTACACTCGCCGGACAGAAGCCTCAAGTGGCATTCACCGTGAAAGATCTGAACGGCAACTCGCTGGCGCCGTCCAGCCTCGCGAACCTCAGTTTCAACATGGCCGGCCCGACTTCCGATTTTGGATACACCAGCTTTGGGAGCGATGTCACCACTCCGGGTTATGTGAGCGAAAGCGCGACCGCGGCAACCTGCGGCTCGAACGGCGCCTGCACCTATACGTTCCAGCATGCCATTCCGGCCAAAGGTACCGGTAGTTATGCCATTGGCGTGGAAGCTAGGCGGTCGGAGACGGTTCTGCCGGGAACCACCACTCAGATGACGGTCGAAACCGGCGCTCCGAACCAGGTGGTGTACTTTTCGGTGGATGGTTCGACGGTGCAGCCGCGCCGCACCGTGGTGTCCCTCGCCAATTGCAACCAATGCCACGTGTCTCTCCAACTGCATGGGGCGCTGCGCAACGATACGGAGTATTGTGTGTTTTGCCATAACCCGAGCGACACCGATGCGTCCACGCGCGCCACGGCCACCAATGCGGCCGACAAGGCAGCTCCGCCGCAAGGCATCAACTTCGCCATGATGGTTCACAAGATCCATACCGGCGAGAACCTGGAGAATGAGTTTGGCCAGGACTACGTCGTCGTCGGATTCGGAGGAAGCCACAACGACTTCGGCGCAGCCTTCGCTTCGGTCCCGGCTTCGATCCCCGACACCGGCGTGCGCTTCCCCGCGATGGGGCCGACGGGTGCGGTGCAGGACACCGCCGAATGTTACGTGTGTCACGCCAATGGCTCGGAGGCGGTCCTGCCGATCGGCAAGAATCCGGTGACCGATCCGGAGGGCCTTCTCAATCCCGCGCCAACCACAACTTCGGCTTGCACGGCCTGCCATTTGAACCAATCGGCTTTCGCGCACGCGGTGGCCAATACCAGTTCACAATTCGGCGAGAGCTGCGATGTCTGCCACGGCGCCGGCGCGCAATTCAGCGCGACCCAGGTGCACGCCGGGCAGTAACCGCGAGAGACTCGCGAATTCGCGGAACCAAGCCATAGCCGGCCTCTTACTGTCGCCGGCGCAAGGTACTCGGACACCGCAATGGCCGCGGCGCCCTGGAAACACGGGCCGCTCATGCTGGATGCCATGCGAAAAAGGGGGATCGATTGGCCGCGCATGACCGCCGGACAAATGGCCGATCCGATTGCTTACCTGAATTCGCCGCGTCGAGATTTATTTCTTCAATGTGCGAAGGTAAGCTACTACATCGTCCACGGATTTTCCGGTGACGGACCGGACCGGCGGCATTTTCCCTTTTCCCCCGGTTACGATCTTTTTGAGATCGTCGTCGCTCATGTTCTGGACGTCGGACGAACCGAGGTTCTTGATTTCCACCTTCATCATCTTGACGATGGCCGGGTTGGCCTCGCCGGTCGGTCCGTGGCAATTCTTGCAAGCTCGGTCGTAGACGGCCTTGCCGTCCGTCGCGTTGCCCGCGGCGTAGACCGTCATTAAAGAGAGAGCCAAGACCACAACACTCGATAGTTTCATGTTCGTTTTCCCTCGATTCGGTGCGTTTCCGATACCAGTATGCTTCACATCGCCCTATATGGCAAGATCCGTGCGCTGCGTCACGTCACGCCGGAATCGTCAAGCGTACCTGCGAGAGGCTTAGGAAAGCATAAAGAAAACGTTATGGATTTCTTGATGCGAAGGAAGCTGGGAAAAAGCTCCATTGGGGCGCATGGCCGGAGCTTTGGGGTTTGCCATAAAGAAATGGATAATTCCGCCTTTATTTCATCCTTATGGCGGATTTCTATACTTAGGAACAGCGTGCGGCAGACCCCCGGTATATCGCGTGAAGCGGGCTTTGCCGAACCGGGAATATCCATCGCCGGGCATGAAACAGCCTGCGCAGAAAGGACAAGTTATGTGTGACTACTCGTTGATGCCGGTTCCCAATCGTCTGGCAAGCGAACGTGAGGACTTGATCAGCCATCGTTTTGCGAGCGGGACCATGGGATTCGCCTCTGCGGTGGATCTCGAAACCAAACCGGACCCGGCGCCCAAACGGCGCAGAACATTCTGGTCGGCCGTATGGGCGGTTCTTGCGCAGCCGGAACGCAAATCCGTGCCGGCTGTATGCATTCCTCCGGGCGCGAGTCTGCTGCTGATGGATATCCCGGAGGGGCTGCAGGAGGAAATCGGGACCGGCCGGGTCGAGCTGGTAACGTTCACGCAGATTACGGCCGCGGCGAACTCGTACCGGGACGCCGTCCGGTTTCGCAACGGTCGTGAAATTCTTTTGCAAAGGCTGGATGAAGGCCAGCGCGTTCGCGTGCTTGCGCTTGCCCCGGCCAGCGAAACGGAGTGCGTAGGGGCGGCCGCACAGCACTTGTCCCCGCCCAGTTAGAATAAGCTTGTGAAACGAAGCCAATCCGACGCGGGCCGTCGCGGCGCCCGGCGGGCAAGTTTTGGCGGCTGTCACAGCGGTTTGCGCTGTGATGGCGTGAGGCGTGCTGCCTGTCGAATTCGAGAAGGGGAGATCGGGCAGCCGGGCCCGGTTCGCCGCAAGCATGCAGGTTGGGAACCATGACGGGGCGGGGGACGGCGATCCTCGCGGGCTGCGTGCTGTTCGGCGCCCTCCATGCCGGCGCGCAAACGCTGGATTGCGCCCAGTGCCATGAACAGGCTCACACCATCGCGGGAACGGCGCATGCGACGGTCGGCTGTTTGACCTGCCACCGGAACCACGACCAGTTTCCCCACCCCGCGGGAATTCCCAAGCCGGCCTGTGCGGACTGTCACCAGGATGTGGCGGCGCAAAATCGGCTCGGGGTCCACGGCCGCGCCCGCGCCGCGGGCAATCAGGCGGCGCCGGACTGCACCGTCTGCCACGGCGATGTGCACCAGGTGCAAAAGACCGGCACGGAAGCGTTTCGCAAGTCGATTCCATCGATCTGCGGAATGTGCCACGACCAGATCTATGCGCAGTACGCGCAGAGTGTCCACGGTAAGGCGGTGGCTGCCGGGATCGTTGCCGCCCCGGTGTGCTCGAGCTGCCACGGCGAGCACCAGATCCAGCCTCCCGCGGCTGCGGCATCTCCCGTAAATCCCGTCCACGTTCCGGAAACCTGCGGGCGCTGTCACGGAGATGTCGCTTTGGCGCGACGGTTCGATCTGCCCCGCGATATCGTAGTGAGCTACAACGCGTCGTTCCATGGCGTGGCTCTAAAAGCAGGCCAGGAGACGGTGGCAAACTGCTCCACGTGTCACGGTGTGCACGAGATGCTCCCCGCGTCCGATCCGCGCTCGAGCATCAATCCCAAGAACCTGCCGCACACCTGCGGCCAGTGCCACCCGGGCGCCGGTACGCGTTTCGTCATCGGAAAGATTCATTGGTCGGGACGGTCGGAACCGGAAGCGATGCGTTGGGTTCGCGGATTCTACCTCACGCTGATTCCATTTCTGGTGGGCCTGATGGCGCTGCACAACTTGGGCGATTGGGCGCGCAAGGTCCTTCGCACGCGGCTGAGGGTTCGCCCGGATAGCGCGCGCCGCAACCCAATCCGGCGCGTCGCGGTAGCGGGCATCCGCATGTTTCGGTTCGAGCGGATCGAACACGGCCTGCTGGTCGTTTCGTTTGCCGTATTGGTCTGGAGCGGATTCGCCCTGAAGTATCCGAATCAATGGTGGGCCGCACCGCTGTTGGCTGGGGAATCCGGCTGGGAGGTGCGGGGAATCGTGCACCGTATCGCAGGTGTCGTGCTGATAGGAGTGGGTGTGACCCACATAGTTTCTCTGATTGCCAACCGTGGCTTGCGCGTCCACTGGAAGAGCCTCCTGCCCAAGGCCAGTGATGTTCGGGAGGGAAGTGCGATATTCGCGTACAATCTCGGCTTCGGGAAAGAGCGGCCGGCAGTTTCCCACCATTCCTATATCGAGAAGGTCGAATATTGGGCAGTGCTGTGGGGCGTAGTGGTGATGGCTTTGACGGGAATCCTGCTTTGGGCGCACACCTACGTTCTCGCGTGGCTGCCCGCGATCGTGTTGAACGTGATTGGCTCGATTCACTTTTACGAAGCGGTCCTGGCCACCCTGGCAATCGTGGTCTGGCATCTCTACCGGGTGATTTTCGACCCGGATGTGTATCCTGTAGACCCGTCGTGGCTCACCGGGTATAGCGTGAGGGAATACCCTGCCGAGGAGGCTGCCGGGCAGCCCGAAAAAGAGCCGTGAGCAAGTCGTGAGACGGCTTGGCTATCGCGTGGCGCCCAGCAGCTTGGCTTTCCGTTCCTCGAACTCCTGGGTTGAGATTTCGCCTTTGGCGTATCGGCGCTCCAGGATCTCCAGGGCGGTCGGCGGTTCCGGGGGCGCTCCTGGTTGGCGCCGCGCCGTTTCCGTGCCACATCGGCATCGTTCCACTCCTTAAAACCGGACTATCGTGGATTCCGCGGTCCAATCCCACTATTTGGGCTGTACGATTACGAACACATGGTCGCCGCCGCGGTCGATCAGCAGCAGAACGGGCCGGGTTCCGGCCTGCCGGAGAGCGCTGCGAAACTGCTCGAGGCTGGTCACCGGCTTCCGATCGACCTCCTGGATCACATCTCCACGCCGCAGGTCGGCTTCTTCGGCCGGGCCGGCCGGGTCCACGCCGGTCACGACGACCCCGCTAGTCTGCGCGGGCAATCCGAGCTGTTGTGCAATCTGCGGTGTAAGCTGGTCGACTGAAAGCCCCAACCGGGGACCCGGTGCGGCGCCTGGCGCCGCGCCGCCCGCGTTCGGCGGATTGGCCGGCAGTTCGGCCAGAGTCAGCGATATCTCCTGTTCATGCCCGTTACGGAAAACCTTTACCTTCACGGGCGTGCCGGGCGGCATCATGGAGACTTTCAGGCTGAGATCCCGGCTATCGCCGATGGGCGCGCCGTTCAACTCCAGAATGATGTCGCCCCGTTTGATTCCGGCGTGTTCGGCCGGGCTGCCCGGCGTCACGTTCGCCACCAGCGCGCCGCGCGGCTGCCCGGTCAAACCAAACGATTGGGCGAGTTGCGGCGTCACGGGTTGGATGAGCACACCCATCGACCCGCGGAGCACTTTGCCGTGCTTCAGAATCTCCGCCATCACGGCGCGCGCCATGTTGATCGGCACCGCGAAGCCAACTCCCTGGTTGCCGCCGCCGCCCGAGATAATGGCCGTGTTCAGTCCCATCAATTCCCCGCGCACATTGACCAGCGCGCCCCCGGAGTTACCGGGGTTGATGGCGGCGTCGGTCTGGAGGAAATCCTCGTAATCCTCGATGCCCAGGCCGCCGCGCCCGGTGGCGCTGATGATTCCCATTGTCACGGTCTGGCCGACGCCGAACGGGTTCCCCACCGCCAGCGCAAAATCGCCCACCTGCACCTTGGAAGAATCGCCCAGGGTCAACACCGGCAGATCCTTACCATCGATCTTCACCACCGCTACGTCCGTCTTGGCGTCGGCGCCGACCACGCGCCCCTTGAATTCCCGTTTATCGCTCAGAGAGACTTTGATGTCGTCGGCGCCGGAAACCACGTGATTGTTCGTCAACACGTAACCATCGGCATTGACAATGACTCCCGAGCCGAGGCTGTGCTCCCGCTCCTCCTGCGGGACGCGAAACTGCTGCGAGAATTCGTCGCCGAAGAACTGGCGGAAGAAGGGATTCGTGAAAAACGGCGACGAAGGCCCCTGGTCCGGCGAGCGGACGAGCTTGGAGGAAGCGATGTTGACCACGGCGGGCAGCGCCTTCTTCGCTACCGGCACGAACCCGTTGAGGAAGGAGACCTGTTTCCCAATCGCTTCGCCATCGGCGGTGGAAACGAACATCGCTACCGGGTCTACCACCCTGCCAAACGGCGAGCGGCCGGTCCTGGCGGTCGCCCAAGACCCGGCCAGGCCACCGAGGCCGAGTGCCACGATTACCGATCCGATTGCCAGCTTGCCGCTCATAACAACCTCCTCACAAGTTATGGAAGCGAGCCGTTCTCATGGCTCGATTTGTAAGTGATTCGTAACGGAAAACGCCCCGGCAACAGTATTAGCCTGAAGGCCGGCTAGCGTCCTGTCTCCCTCGCTCGAAACCGCGCCCACCAGGGTCACATTCCCGTTGTTGACGATAATGTGAATCGGCGGCACGGCGCGAAGCGCATACTGGCGCAGCACAGGCTGTCCGTAGATGGCGCGATACTCCGCCATGCGGATTCGATCGTCGTTGGGCGAGAGAGGTAATACCTCGATTTGATTATTCACCTTTCCGACACCCTCAATCTGCTTGACCGCCGCCTCGGCGTCGCTTTTCAGCGTGGGGCGCGTCACCTGACCCAGAAGGGTCACCGTGCCTCCTTCCACGCGAAAAGCAAGATTGTCAAAAACGCCGTAGTAGGGCAGCATGAGCAACTCGTGCCGCACTTCCCGGGTGATGTGATTCTGGACTTGGTCCACCGTGCCGCCCGCCCGGTCCCTGGGTTTGTCTTGCGCCCAGGCAACGGACGTGCATACCAATGCGGCACTCAGAAGCAAACACCTTCGAAAGAGATCATTTTCCATATTGCGCCTCTTCGAGTTCGGAGCGCCCGATGCGGCATTCGATCTTCCGGGGGGCTTATGGTTCCGGAGTGAAATGCACATCGGCGGTCACGGCGCCGGCACTCTTCGGTCTGTTCGGTGCACACCGGGCGCTCCTGGCGGTAACCGCGGCCCAAGGCCAAGCGCCGCCAAGAAAGAGCATAACCCTGCGGAATTAGGACAGAATAAGGAAAAGCTTATATTTTTCTTTACCACCGCGGAGGCGGTTGGATGCGGCGGCGCACTGAGGTATATGTATTGGTTGGAAGGCCGGCGGCAGCGGTCCTTCGCTATCCGCGCGATGTCGATCGGGCGGACAAGGAGCCTGGAAATGCGAAAGTTTTTGCCGTTAGTTATGGGGCTTCTCCTATTCGGTACCGTGGCGGCGCGCGCCGACGACGTCAAACCGAACATGAGCGGAACATGGAAACTGGATCCGGCGCGCAGCCAGCTTGACCAGACCAATATTCTCGCGCTCGTGATCGACGAGCAGGGAGGAAAGATCCACGTCAAGGAGACCCGCGGGCCCGACCCGCAAGAGGACGTTTCGGAATTCACCTGCGGCACGATGGGCGTGGACTGCCCCATGCTGGATGGCAGCGACGCCAAGGCCATTGTGTCGGTCTATTACAACGGTCCCCTGCTCGTGGTCCTGAAAACCCACGGACGCAAGGGCAGCTCGGTCGAGAAACAGCGGTTATCGCTGTCGCCCACCGGCGATGCCCTTACCGTTGAGATCATGCATATCGAACCGGAAGGCAAGCCCGAAAGGCTGGTGTTTTCCAAGGCGCATTAATCGGGCCGCCGGACCACTGCCGGGCGGGTGCGCCTAAGCCGCCAAGGCGGATTTCACCGCCTGAACAAGGGCTTCGGTCTTGAAGGGTTTTCGAAGAAAGCCGTCCACTCTTCGTCCAGCGAAGGCGTGCGCGACTTCCGCGGGGTCCGTGCCGCTCGCTACGATGGCTTTCATGCCCGGGCGAATTTCGACAAGGCAGTCGAGAACCTGCTCGCCGGTCATGCCCGGCATATACCAGTCGAGGATGGCAAGTGCGATCTCGGCATGAAGCCGGACGAGATGGACTGCTTGATAGCCATTTTCCGCAGTGCTCACCGTCAGACCTTCCGGCTCGAGAATTCGCGCGACCAGTTCCAGAATCATGCGTTCGTCATCCACAACCAGTATGTGCGGATTCGCGGGCATGTCCAGGCATCCCGCCGCTGCGCGACTGCGCGGCGCAACAGGAAAGGCGCCGTCTGGCTGCGCCGCGTATGCCGGCGGACTATCGCATCGGCGCATCCAGTCCCGGGCAGCTAATTCGACAATCCACTGAACGTCGCCGGGAACCTTTGGCCGGACCACTAACGCGAAAGCGCCGAGCTGCAGCGCTTCGGCGCGCGATGGGCGATCGATTTCGAGCGACACCACGATCACGTTGGGGGCCGAAGGCATCGGCGCAACGTCGCTGATGAAATCCTGCCAGTGGCCGTCCGGCAGGTTGGGGGCAGTGACAATCACCGAGACAGCCTTTGTGAGCAGCGCGCGAAGAGCCTGTCGCCGGCTGGCGACCGCAACCAGTTCTCCGGCGCACGGCTCCAGCATTTGTTGCAGGCACGCGCGGCGCTCGTGGTGGGGTTCCACAAGCAATACAGTGTTCCTGGCGCACATGGATTTCCTCGATACCGCTCCGCAAAGAAAACCGATCGTCTCACGATAAGAATTCACCATAAAGACGACGTAAGAATGCCGTAATAATTCTTTTAATTCTTTTGATAGTCAGGCGTACATTCAGCCGGCTTTGCCTGCAACCTTCGTATGACCCTGGGGCGGGACGAACAGGCGATATCCGGCGGAAGGATCCGTGAGAATGTATGCGGGATCTGCCGGATCCGGCTCGATTTTCTTGCGCAACTGGTTGATGAAGACCCGAAGGTACTCGATCTCATTCCCGTAGTCCGGTCCCCACACCGCTTGCAGGATACGGCGGTGCGAGATCACCTCGCCCGGGTGTGAAGCAAGACAACGAAGGAGTCTAAACTCCTTGGCCGTGAGGTGCACGACGCCATCTTTCCGTTTCACTTCGTGGGTCTCAAAATCCACTTCCACATCGCCTAAAACCAGAATAGGCGGGTGCAGCGAATCCACACGGCGCTTCACGGATCGAATGCAGGCGACGAGTTCTTCGATTCCGAAAGGCTTGGCAATGAATCCGTCGGCGCCGGCTTCAAATGCCTGCGTTCTGTCCTCCCGTGACTTTCTTGCGGAAACCACGATGACCGGCGTCTCCGAAGACGCCCGGATCTCGCGGCAGGCTTCAATTCCTCCCATTCCCGGCATCTTGAGATCCAGGAGGATGATGTCGGCCGGCTCTCCCCGCAGCTTGGCGATCGCCTCCTCGCCGCTGGACGCGTCGGTCACTTCGAATCCCTGCGCCACAAGCGCCGTCCGCAACACCCGGCGCGCCTGGGGTTCGTCGTCTACCACGAGGATTTTGGGACTCGTCATACGGTCATTCGCATGGCCGCGGGCAAGGAGAAATGAAACGCGGCGCCGCCTTCGGGCGGGTTGGTCACCCAAATCTCGCCGCCCTGCGATTCGAGCATCTGCCGGGCGCTTGAAAGCCCCAGCCCCGTTCCGGGAACGCCCGAGTTTTCGTAGGCGCCCCGGTAGTGCTTTTCGAAAATCCGCGTCCGCTCGTCCTCCGGAACGCCGGCGCCGAAATCGGACACCGTGACCACCAGCCGGTCTTCTTCCACGCCGCCAGAGACACGGATCGGGGCGCCGAAAGGCGAGTACTTCACGGCATTGTCCAGCAACAGCTTGAGCACGCGTTGGATCATCTCGCCGTCGCAATCGGCCATGGGAAGACCGTCGGGGATCTCGATTCCAATCGGCCGGCCGGAGAGACGGGGACCGAACTCGTCGATGGCGCCGAAAACCAGATCTCTGACATCGCGCGGCTCCTTATGCAACGCGAACTGAGCGGCTTCCACCTGGCTTACCCGGCTGGCTTGATCGATCCATAGGTTCATTCGATCCACCTCATCCAGGATAATACCCATCAGCTCGCGCTGCTGCGCGGCGCTGCCCGGCCGATCCGACAGCAAAGTGGTGGCGGCAATTTTGATGGAACTCAACGGCCCCCTGGCGTCGTGCGCCAGCGCGCTGAACACGGCGGATTTGAGGTCATCCGACCGGCGGGCAATTTCCGCCTCCATCTCTTTTTCGGCGACCCGGCCTCTGGCGAGCGCAGTCCCAAATGCCGTGACCAAAAACGCGACTAAGGCAACCCAGTGGTCCGGGGAGTCTATCCCGAAGCCCCGCGGCGGCAGGAAATAGTAATCCAGACCCAGGGCGGCCGCCAGCGCGGCGCTAACGGCTTCGATCCGTCCCCAACGCAGCGCAATTCCAGCCACCTCCAGCACCAGAATGAGCGCGATTGTGGTGATGTTGACGTGCGGCAGCCAGTGACAGACGACCACCGTTGCCGCGGCCAGCGCGCCAGCCGCCATGAACCGCGGCACGTGGTGAAACGGGTTATGGCGATGGGCCATTGCCATTTGGGGCAAAACATTGGAAGCTTGCATTTCCGTCCATCTCCCCCGGTGCGGGTCAGGCCACGCTCGCCCACGCGGCGCCCGCGGCGATTGCGGTTTCGGCCGGCCTGGACGCCGCATCCCGCTCGCGGCGGCGTTTCCACGAATCCCACGCGAGGAATACCACTCGCGAAACCTCCTCACGGTCGAAAGGCTTGATGAGCAGATCGTAGCCTCCCAGGTTGAGAACTTCCGCCCAGAGCCAGTCATCGGCTAGCCGCGAGCAGACAATTAAGTTCGGAGGAGCCGACAATTTCATGGCCGCGTCCAGTAAGTTCCGCCAGGATCCGTCAGGCAAGTCCCGCTCGCAGATCAATACCGCGATCGCGTGGTTGCTCAAAACTCTCAACGCCTGGCGGCAGCTCTTGGTCCTATGCCATTCCCAGTGGGGATGTTCGAGGATTCCGGGCAACACGTCATGATCGTCGCCGCAGGGGCTGACCAGTAAGACCGGCGCCGGCCGGTCCGGTGATTGAAATGAAATCCGTGCTCGGGGAGTCACGTTTCGCGCTCCTAAATCCATTCTCGGTTATAGAACGATAGTACGGATAGAACTTGGCAAAGAGAACTGTATTAATGTACAGGTTTCGCCTACGCCCGGCGGACGGTATGTGCGGCTGGATACCGCCCGGAAAGGCGCGCCAATCGCCGCCGCAATCTACTCGTCCGAGATTCCGTGGCGAACGGCGAATTTTGTCAGTTCCGCGGTGGTGCGAACCCCCAGCTTTTCCATGATGTTGGATTTGTGAAACTTAGCGGTTCGCGGCGAGACCTTCAGAGCAGCGGCGATTTCCTTGGCGGACTTCCCTTCGGCCACCAATTGAAGAACCTCGCGTTGGCGGGTGGTCAGTCCGGCCATCGCATCCTTGGCTTTGAGATTCCCGGTGGGAACGTCTTTGGCGACTTCGGGCGTGACATACGTTCGGCCCCGCAGCACCTGGCCAATGGCGTCCACCAATTCCGCCGCAGCGCAGCGTTTCAAAACGTAACCGTTGGCGCCCGCGCGAAAGGCGCCGCTCACATACACGGCGTCGGCGTGCATGGTGAGGAAGATGAGTCTGACGTTCGGCAGATCCTTCTTGATTTGGCGGGCGGCGTCGATGTCATTTAGTCCCGGCATGGAAATGTCCAGAAGGACGGCGTCAGGCTTGATTCGCTCCGCCGCCGCGACCAGCTCCCGGCCATCCTCTACGGCTCCGACGATCTCAAAACGGGGCTCCAGCAACTTCTTGAGTCCTTCCATGACAAGCGTGTGATCGTCCGCCAAAAGTATCGTGGATCGTCGCATAGCGCTCCTCAAAAACCTAACCAACCGTCCCTCCCCGACGACGTGGCGGATCTGGCCGCTAAATGGTCCAAGTACAACAAAATACACCTGAAAGTACAACTATGTGTTTGAGCCATAGAGCGGCTATCTAGGGAAAATCCTAGGGGGGGGGGGGGGTGAGACCATCAGGGGGGCCGGCAGGTGCTACGCATCAGCCACTTACGCGGCATGACGCCCGCGATGTGCTGCCGGCCCCACATATATTGTGAGCACAGATTCAAGCAAGATCCTAGATATATATAGGAATAAGCTTACTAGTACCCGCATCCGGCGATTCACTGCGCCGGCAGCCGGCAACGAATGGCATATCTCACTAAATCAATAACTTGCGCAATTCCCAACCGGCGCATCGCGGACGTGCGCCGGCGTACCGCGGTATTGAAGGCGATGTCCATGGCCGCGGCAATCTCTTTGGTCGTCAGTCCCTTTCCGATTAGCGTAACGAGCTGCCGCTGGCGATCCGTCAGGGTTGCCAACCGCTCGGGACCGGCCGCTTGATCGTCCCAGAAACGCCCGCGGAGCGAAGGCGTGAGATAGATCTGGCCATGCAGCACGTTTTGAATGGCGCAGAGCAACTCCGCAGCGGCTTGATCTTTCGAGACATAGGCTGAGGCCCCTGCCTGAAATGCGCCTGTAACATAGGCTGCGTCTCCGTGCACGCTCACCAGGATCACTCTGGCGAGGGACAACGTTTTTCGCAATCGGCGGCACACCTCCACGCCGCTCAAACGAGGCATGGAAATATCCATCACAATGATGTCAGGTTTACAATGTTCGGCGGCTTCGAGCGCGGATTGGCCGTCGCGCGCCGTCCCCACCACATCGCACTCCGGGAGCACGATTTTCCGGTACCGGGCCACCGCGGCCGCATGGTCGTCGGCTAGTATAAGACGCGTGGCCGTTTCAACTGGCCGCCTCCTCCAGGGGAACTTCGACCTCGACGCGGGTTCCGCTTCCGAGTCCCGGATCGATTCTCACCGCTCCACCCACCACGCGTATCCGTTCGCGGATGCTGACGAGCCCCAGGCCGCTCGCCTGCAAAGCCGATTCGTAGCCTTGCCCGTTATCGGAGATGGAGAGCCGGATGCGATGTTTGGTTCTCTCCAGACTCACGATCACCTCGGTGGCCGCGGAATGTTTGGCGACGTTGTTCAGGGATTCCTGCACCACCCGGTAAAGCGACAGCGCCACCTCGCCGCGCAACGTGGGAACGATCCGGCGGTGCAGGAATTTCAGCTTGATCCGGTAGTTTTTGGAAAACTCGGAGCATAACGTTTCCAGAGCCGCTACCAGTCCGAAATGCTCCAAGGCCGGCGGCTGGAGCCGGTACGCCACGCCCCGCAGATCGTCCGACAAGGTATCCACTTTGGCGCGAAGCGATTTCAGTTGCGCCCGAAGCCGGCGGGCGGAATCGGGGGGAAGCTCCTTCTCCAGCGTCACCACATCGTTGGCCAGCATCGCCATACGCTGATTGAAGTCGTCGTGCAGTTCGCGGGCGAGCCGCTTGCGCTCGTCCTCCTGGGCCGTGAAGAGACTGGCGGTCAGGGCCTGGAGCTGCGCCTCGCTGGCGCGTAGCTCCTCTTCCCGGGATCGGCGCTCGGTAATGTCCATATTCGCGCCGAGCATGCGAACGGAGCGGCCTGCTGGGTCGCGCAGGATTTCGCCCTTCCCGATGAGCCAATGCACCGTGCCGTCCGGCCACACCACGCGGAATTCCGTAATGTAGGGCTTGCCGCCATCGAGAGCCAGTTTGAGTTCGTTTTGGACTCTCTTCCGGTCGTCCGGGTGAATCGCCGCCCTCCATTCTTCGGGACGCAGGGCCGCTCCGGACGGCAGACCGTACAAAGGACCCCATTCGGGGCTGTAGACGGTCTCGTTCGCCGCGATGTTCCAATCCCACGTGCCGATCCCGGCCACCTGGCTGGCCAGGCTTAACTGCGCCCGGCTCTCCTGCAACGCCTGTTTGGCCTGCTTCCGCTCGGTCAGATCGGCAATCAAAGCCACGGCGCGCGTTCCTTCCGCGGTTTCGATGGGGCGCAAAGCGATCTCGATGGGAAACTCCTCGCCGTCCTTGCGGCGCCCGTTCAAATTCAGATTCGCGCCCATGGGACGGCTTTCGGGCGCGGCGAAGTATCGGGCGAGATGCCCGGCATGAGCTTCCCGGCGGGATTCGGGAAGCAGCATCTCCAGCGGCTGCCCCAGCACCTCATCGCGGCCATAGCCGAACATCTTTTCCGTAGCTGGATTGACCATGGTGATTTTACCGTCGGGCGCCACGGAGAGAACGGCCTGATTGGTGGATTCGCTGATGGCCAACTCGCTCCTTGAGAGTTCCTCCGCCCGTTGGCGCGCCTGGCGAGCTTCGTCGAGGCTGCGCTTGACGACATCGATATCGAGGAGCGCCATCAGGAGACCATCGATCCTGGCGCTCCCGGTCCGGTACGGGCGGATGCGCAGCGTGTACCAGCGGGCCGTCGCGAATCGCGCACTTCCAGCTCTTCGCTGGCCGCCTGCTCGACGACCGTGGAAGCCAGCGCGCGCCAATCGGGCACGTCCAGGACGGGCGCCATATCGGCGAGGGGCCGGCCGACATCGGCGGCAATCAAGTGCATTACCTTTCCGGCTGCCGGAGTGAAGCGGCGAATGCGGAGTTCTCTGTCCAGAATGACGATGGGGATGTTCACGCCTACGAGAAGATTGCTCAGGTCGTCGGTCAAGTGGGACAATTCCGCGTTTCGACTCTGCAGCTCCTCGTTGAGCGTGGTGAGCTCTTCGTTGGAGGCCTGGAGCTCCTCCTGGGCGGTTTGCAGCTCCTCGTTGGCGCTCTGCAACTCCTCGTTGCCGGAAAGCAATCCTTCCTGCAAGGCCTGCATCCCCGCGCTGGCGCCTTCGTAGTCTTGAATGGTCTCGCGGAGCTGTTCGCGCATGGAAGCCAGATCGCGCCGCAGGCGCTTCTCGCCGGAACCGGCTGCCGGCTCTCCCATGGGGCGCGCCGCCTTCCCCTCGGCGGAGCCGGGCGGCGCCTCCGCGGTCTCCTGAAACACCACCAGAAAATCGAAGTCGTCGCGGCGGCGCCCGTTGAGCGGCGTAACGTGAATGTCCACGGTTTTCCAGGCGCCATCCCGCCGGAAGCGGACGCCTTCCCTGCGAACCGCGGCCTTCTTCTTCCTCGCCTGCTGAATCGCCGTGCGCACATCCACCAGAAGATCCGGGCGCAGCATCTTCAACAAGTGGAGGCTGGGCGCTCCAGTGGGCTGCGCCAGGAAGGGGCTGGTGTCCCCTTGAAAGTGAACGATCTGGAACTTCGAGTCGGCTACTATGGCCGCCGGCGCGTAGAGCTCCAGGAGAGCCCGCTCGGCCTCACTATGGACGTCAAACGCGACCGTCGAGGCGCGGGGCGGATCGGGGTATTCGACCGCGTCGAATCCGAAGCGCGGGAGCCCGGCGATCCGCCTGCGGAGAAAGATCTTGTGCTTGGGATCTTCGACGGAGAACAGATCCGCGGCCGCGCTGGGGGACTCGGATCTGCCGAGCAGAAGATATCCATGCTCGTTGAGAGCGAAATGGAAAGTCTGCATCACCTTCTTCTGCAACACGGGCCCCAGGTAAATCAATAGGTTGCGGCAACTGATGAGGTCCAGTTTGGAGAAGGGCGGGTCCTTGCCGAGGTCGTGGCGGGCAAACACGCAGGCGCTGCGCAGCGACTTATCCACCTGGTAGCCGCCTTCGACTTTGGTGAAGAAGCGCCGCTGGCGCTCCGGCGAGACGGCGCTGATGCTGGAACTCCCGTAGATTCCGGCGCGCGCATGCTCCAGCGCCCTGTCGGCGATATCCGTGCCGAAAACCTGCACTCGCACCTGATCGGTTCGGCCACCCAACTTTTCGAACAACAGCATCGCCACGGAGTAAGCTTCCTCGCCGGTGGAGCAGCCCGGCACCCATACGCGAATGGAACCCTGCGATGGCGTGCGGGACACGATCTTGCCAATGACGGAGTCCTGCAGGGCGCCGAAGACCTCGGGATCGCGAAAGAAACCCGTAACGTGAATGAAAATATCTTCGTACAGCGCGGTCCGCTCGGCCGGGTCCTGGAGCAGCAGTTGGATATACTGCTCGATCGCACCCGTTTTTTGAACGGCCATGCGCCGGGCGACGCGGCGCATGATGGTGGACTGCTTGTATAAATGGAAATCGACTCCAGTGGCCGCGCGGAGCAATATGCAGATCTTGTGGAATGCAGCGTCGCCGGCATCCGCCGGCTGAGAGGTTCCGCCGCTCGGCAGCGTCTGAAAGTAGGGATGCACGTTGATGCGGGCTAATTCGGCGGCGATGTCCATCGGCGGCAGGATGAAATCGACGCAGCCGGCTGCGACGGCGCTGGAGGGCATGCCCCCATACTGGGCGGATTCCGGGTCCTGGGCGAAGCTGATGCCGCCTTCGCTTTTGATGGCGATCAGCCCCTCGGTGCCGTCCGATCCGGTTCCGGAAAGAACCACGCCGATCGCCGCGGATTTGATGTCATCCGCCAGCGCTTGAAAAAAGTGGTCGATGGGAAGATTGGGCGCCGGGAGGGGCGGCCGCGCGCTCAGCGCCAGCACCCGGTTGGCTATGCTCATGAAGGAGTTGGGGGGAATCACGTAGATGCGGTTAGGCACGGCGGCCATGCCGTCGCCGGCCTGGAGCACCGGCATGGTGGTCACCCTTTGCAGCAGGGCGCTCAAAAGGCTCTCGTGCGTGGGGTCCAGGTGCTGGACGATCACGAACGCCATCCCCGTCTTGGGGGGCAGGGCCGTAAGCAACGCCGTGAGAGCCTCCAGGCCGCCGGCCGACGCCCCGATTCCGACGATCGGGAAAAATGTGGCGCGCGGACCGGGTGAGGCGCCTACGCCGGTGGGCGCGGCTTTGCCGGGTGATGCCGGCGGGCGGGGCGGGCCGCTGGCGCGCCGGCCTTTGGCTGGCGGCGCTGTTCCCTTGGAACTCTTACTGGACTTAGGTGGCGCGGTTCGTTTGGCCATGGCTCTTCACGAATGACATTCCGATTCTGCCACCGATTCCGGCGCGGGGGGTAGGATGCGGATACTCCCGCCCGGCGCACCCGGCGCTTCCGGCGAGAGAATGTGGGCTCCGTGGACTCCCGGTAATGCTTAAGCGACCCTATCCAGACGGCCGGCCGCCGGCTGTTGTCCGGCCCGCACAAAGTAGTTGTAGATCCAGCCAAAGATCCAGCCGCCCACTGCGCCGTCAACCAGTCCATAGAGAGTCCCCAGCAACACGTCGAGAAAAGTGCGCGAGTGGTAGAAGCCGGGATAGACGGAACCCATGGCGCGCAGGAAATCGGTTCCGTACGAAGGAACCGCGAGGTTAATGAGACCAACTACCAACAGGCAACCGCCCCAGAGAACCGCCGAGGTGATTGCCAACGACTTTGCCGATAACCGCATAAGCTACCTCCTAAAGGCAAGTGGAATGCCTCCGAAATGGGATGAGATTGCGAAACCGCGATCTCACTTTGTCAGTGCCGATTCGATATGGACCAGAAGTTCGTCCACCGCAAACGGCTTGCTGACGTAATCGTTCGCGCCCGCGGCCAGCGCCGCGGGCCGTCCGCCGCGCCTGGATGTGATCATGATGATCGGCACATCCGATGCCGCCCGAATTGCGCGGCAGAGGCCGAGCCCGTCCATGCCCAACATCAACCAGTCGACCAAAATCAAATCCAGATGCTCGCTTTGAACACAGTCCAGGGCATCGTTTCCGTTGGCCGCCTCGCGGATGTCATAACCTTTCACCACCAGGGCGATTCGCAGCGCACGGCGGAACTGCGGCTGATCGTCGACGATCAGAATTTTTGCCACTTCAGCTCTTCATTCTCAGGTTCATCCAGCGCGGCGAGGGAGACGCGGAACGTGCTGCCCGCTCCGGGCGCGCTATGGACTTCGAGAGTGCCCCCATGGGCGCGCACAATACCAGCCGCAGCCGCCAGGCCCAAGCCGCGTCCCAGGAGCTTGGTTGAGAAAAACGGTTCAAAGATCCTGCATCTGGTCCAATCGTCCATGCCGCAGCCGGTATCGCCGATCTCGACGTGGACGCACCTGGCGGGACCGGGAGGCACGAGATCGTCGATTTGCCCGGCATAAGCGCGGATGCTGACCGTCCCCGCCGCTCGATCGCCGATGGCTTCCACGGCGTTGGCGATCAGAATCCGGAGAAGCTGCTCGATCTGGCCGGAGTCGGCGCGAAGCGGAGGCAGGCCGGCGGCAAGATCCAGCCGCAGTTGCACACAGTCGGGAACCGAAGGGCGAAGCGAGACAACCAGCTTGCCAACGAGCGCCGGCAAGTTCACCCGGGAGGCTTCAAAAGGGTTGATTCCCGCATAGGCCATGAGTTGCCGCGTCAAGTCCGCCGCTCGTTCACCGGCGCTGGAAGCGATTTCCAAAGCCGGGCGCGCGGGGTGATCCGGCGCCAGACTTTTCAGCGCCAGTCCGGCGCCGCAAAGCATACTGGTGAGGAGATTGTTGTAATCGTGCGCCATTCCCGCGGCCAGTTGCCGAAGCTGGTCCGGCTCCTGGCGCGCGCGCAAGCCTGTGGCGGCAGCGAGATTCATCAACTCAACGGGCGCCGTTCCTTGATTCTTTTGCATGCCTGGTCCGGACCCGTCACGCGCGCGAAACCGGCACGTTCCGGCCTTTCGCCGGTTTACCTTTGGGCGCCACGATCCGCAGAATTCCATTGTCCAGAGCGGCGGTGACGTGGTCTACGTCAATCGGATCGCCAAATTCGAATCTCCGAAAGAGAGCCTTTTCGCTAAACTCGCAGAATTGCACCGAGCCCTCCGCGCCCTGATGCTTATGCGTTGCCTCTCCTTTCACAATGATGGATTCCGGCAAGGCGCTGACGTGAATCTGCTTCGGTTCCAGGCCCGGCGCCGCGACTTGAATGCGGATCTCTTTCTCATCCTCGACGAGCTCCGCTTGGGGAGACCACACAATCTCGCGCTCCGCCCGCAGCCAGTCGTCCAGGTCGGCGCCAGGCCATGCTCCCCTTTGGTTGAAGAGATCGAAAGCCCGGCGTTGAGTTGCATCCAAAAGATTCCGCATTTCCCGAAGAATAGGAGCGTCGCTGCGCTCCGTATCATGCAGTTTTTCGACCGTAAGACTCGCCATAAGTAACTCCTTGGCGACATCTTACAGAGAGGGCATAAAGATGGAATAAAAGGAGTGTTACGATTTTCCTTATTTGCGGCCGGTACGCGCGCGGGAGTGGCGAGCCGGAGGCTGTGGCGGCGGGACTCTTTGGGCGTTCAAAGTGAGGTCCGGCATTCCCAGCGTGGTTCGCAAGCTCTGCAAAACCATGTCGATGGGCACGGTGCCCAAATCCCGGGCGGCCTGATAACGCACATCGATCACCGCGCCCGGCGTGCTCAGGACCACGTCAAAACCCTGGAGGGGAGCATCCGCCGAGGGCCAAATCGCCTGGATCGCCGGACCGACTGCGTCCAAGAGTTCCTTTTGTATTTCGGCCGCGGTCTGCGGCGCCGGAATTACCGGGGCCGGCTTGTCGAGCCGCGCCATCAGCTCGGCCAATTCGCTCTTGCTCGCGACTGCTTCGACCGATAGCTGAACGTTGCGGCCAGTGCGGCGCATCAGATCCTTCCGCACCTCGGCCACGGTCGAGCCGGGAATACCGCGAGTGGAGAACAGACGAATCACGATATCGCTCGGGCCAAGGATAACGCTTTGGGAAACAATTTCGCCCGAGGGTACGAGCCGTTTCAATTCGCTTTGTACCGCGGTCCTGGCAAGTGCCTCGTTGGCAACCTGGAGCAACGCTGTGCGCAATGGAACGGCGATGGAGCCGAGCAGGACCAGAACCATCAAAACGCGCCAACGCAGTTGCCCGCCGGTCGCCAACACCTTGGCAATGGGGCCGCGGGCCAGAACTCGCGCCAGCGGCTCGTCTCCCCGGCCCGCGAGCATGGCTCGCTCGACTTCCGGGGTGTCCATTCCGACCAGCAGGAAGACCAGGAACGCGGTGGCCACTATGGCAACCAGGTTGGTGAGGAAAAGGAGCCCCGCGCCGCTTATAATTTCCAGGTTCATACCGCTCCCCACACCGAAACCCATGGCGCAGAGCGGCGGCATGAGGGCCACGGCGATGGCCACTCCGGGCAATGCGGTTACTCCATCGCCCGATCCGCGGCACACCACTACCGAGCCGGCCAACCCCGACAGCAAG
>Ga0181530_10001561_pt1 | contig 28553 bp, 16 predicted proteins | sample PEATcosm2014_Bin_42_FD_119769 | JGI IMG/M metagenome (GOLD analysis project Ga0181530, IMG submission 119769) | Peatland microbial communities from MTU Mesocosm Facility, Houghton, MI, USA - PEATcosm2014_Bin10_60_metaG | ecosystem: Environmental > Terrestrial > Soil > Wetlands > Peat | place... | reverse complement strand
GCTCTTTTGTGGGCGGACGGTCAGCGTGACGGTATCCGATTCCGGGTAGGCCGTCTCCTGTTCGATCTGGATCTCGTGTCCGTCGAGGTTCCAGGTCGCCGTAGAGGGCACAAACAAGTTGACACAGAAACTGCGCTCGCCTTGGAAGTAGATGATGTTGTGATAGTCCGCCACTGCCTGAATGTACGTGCCGGAGCAGCAAGGGTAGGGGTCCCAGTAGTAGTCTTTGCGCGCTGACGCGATCGGGGTGTCGGAGCCGAGTAGGTAATCCGAATAGTAGAAGGTCCTCCCTCCGGCGGCCATCGGCAGCGCCGCGCCGATCCCGTTGTAGAGTAGCTTCTCCATCCAGTCTCCATACCGGGCTTCGCCGGTGAACGCGATCAAGTAGCGCCCCAGCTTGAAAACCGCCCACGCCCCACAGGGGGTCTCAAACGTGTTCGCCTCTCGTTCGAGTGACCTGCCCAGTTCGCCGTCCGGCGCTACCAGCCTTTCCGCCGGGCCATAGCCCCCGGTGGCATAACACTGCACCTCTTGAAAGTGATCGTAAGCGTTTACGATCGTCTTCAAGTACTTGGGCTCGCCGGTCAGCGCGTAAGTCATGGCAGCGCTGCTCAGGGTGTTGACGTGGCTGTAAGCATGAAAGTGGGCCGGGTCAAGTGGGACCTCTCCATTGAACATTCCCCAGTAGTGGTCGTAGCGCCACAGGTCGCCGAAGGTCTTGTAAGTGCTGTTTCCGGTCGAGCGGTAGGCGCGATAAAGATTCTCGGATAGCGTGTACCACTCTGGAGAGATGCCCTGAAAGTCGTCCGCGGTGGCCGCCTTCCGAGTGCGGTCGAGGTTCCGCATAGCCCAATCAGTGATCCTCTCCAGCACCGGGAGTGAATCCTTCTCGCCGCCGTACTCAAAAAGATCCACCAAGCCACATACCAGCTTGTCCCAAGCGTAATGAGAGAATCTTAACTCCTTCGGATAGTAGGGCGTGCCGTCCGGCTCGATCGTCTTCGCCCACTCGCGCATCAGACGCACGGCCTTGGCGCGCATTGCCGTGTCGCCGGTGGCTTTGTACATTCGCGCCATGCCGCTCAGCCATTGGCCAAAGACCATCCCGGTGTCTTCCGAGCCCCAGGCGCCCATGTCGTTCCCCGGGGCCGGCATGCCGACTCTCTTGCGGAAGCCTTTCAGGATGTCATCGTCCGGGAGATTGTAGAAGTAGTCTCGCGTGGCATCGTATTGTCTCTTTAACATGCCGTCCCCGAGGCGCACTCCCTGGTAGTTGAACGGCGCCAGGAACACTCGCGGCTCCGAAGCGCTGGATGGAGGCGCGGTCTGGGGCTCAAGGGCGCGCAGCGCATAGGGGGCCAGGGGCGCCCCCACCAAGAGGTTCAGGAACTGTCTTCTGCTCGAAATGGGGTCCATAGATAACCTCCAATTTGTACTTACCACTCGGGGGTCTGCTAACCCGCCTACGGCAAGATGGCGCATTCGGTGCCCAAGGAGACTTGTTATCTGACGCATGTTACCTGCCGGCCTGAGATGATTCGCCATACGGGGAGACATGATAAGCTCGACGGTATTGCAGGGGCGTCATGTGAACGAGTTGCCGGAAGACTGAACCAAAGTAGCTCTGATCGCAAAAACCCGTTTCCTGGCTGATGTCGAGAATGGATTTATCAGATGATGCCATCAATCGTTGAGCTCTCCCGATTCGAAAATGATTCACATAGGTAATGAAGGATTGCCCCGTAACCAGTCTGAAGAAGCGCCTGAAGTGCGACGCGCTCATTCCCACCGTCTTAGCGGCGTCGTGGATGGAGATAATCTCAGAGCAATGTTTCTCAAGCAATTGGAACACTGGCTGCAGCCGCTGAATCGCCTTCTGCCTCCGAGCAAACGATTCCCGGCTCTCGTGATAATCCGAGTAATAGTTTACGAGAGAGAGCAGGACCATCTTTAAATAAGTTTTCACGCACAATTGGGCACGAATCGTGATAGCAGGAAGCTCTGCATGGATGAGTTTCATCAACTCAAGAGTGCGGGATGGAAGGCCTGTTCTGGCGGGTATGATATGGGCGAACTCGGCATCCTGAATGCAGAAAGGCATGAGATATTCTGCGGCATCCCCGGTGAGGTCGCCGCGCTGGACTAATTCGGGCAGGAAGTATAAGACCACGGCTCTCTCCCGGGGAGGTTGAGAGTTCCTGGGGCGGTGATACAGCGTGCTGCCAATAATGATGAGTTCGCCTTTTTTCTGGACGACTTGGCGTCCTTGTATTTGCCATCCTAGTTCTCCAGAAACCAGGTACAACAATTCATAGTAGTCATGCCGGTTCATGGGAATGCCGTCCCAGCCCCCCCTGAAAAACCGCACGTCGATTGGGAGCGATGAGTCGAAAGGCCATACGTGGTTGCCGTCTGCTGCAATCTGGGGACAAATCAGGGCATCGGAATCTTCCCACTCTTGCTTGGTCACAGGCCACATTTGCCCACCACCCAGACCCTCTGAGCCGCACGCGTCTCGCATGCCTGCTGAGGCCCGGCAATTCAGCGCAATAGAATGATACATCCATTCCGGAAATCTGCAAAGGCCGGCAATGAGCGCATCACAACAAAAAAAAATCTGAATTTCATATACCTCCACTGGCTATAAGGGTAGCGTGGGTGGTGGTTAAGCGCTTTCATCATTCCGCCCACGATTGGACTCGGGGGAGGATCCGATGGACGAGTAATTACCAATCAAGCAAGCGCTGATCGTCTGATTAAGCGCTTCCATCGTTCCGCCCACCACTGGACTCAGGGAGGGATTTGATGGAGCAGCAATTACGGATTATGCATGCACTGATCGTGCGGTTAGTGCCGTGCGAGGACGCCAGGAACCCGCGAGTCGATGAGATCCGGCGCTCAGGCAGAATATCTGCCCTTTGAAACGCAATTTTGTCGGATCCATTGAGCTCAGCGTTAGTTCGGGACGGTCTATACGCACGGCTTCTTCATTTTGCCGAAACTTGGCCTATAACTGCGTCGGGTCTGGGTCACGGACAATTCAAAGGGGTAGGCTACAGACAACTGAATACTGGTTGGATTTTACTTTTGCGTCGGATCTGGAAAAGCAAGAAGGATTACATAGCGCCCTCAGAAGGGCGTGCGTGTGAACCAGAATCTCGATCTTTGAAAAAGGAGGGTCCATGACCAGCGTGAAAACTGCGACAAGAATTTCCATCCTCGTCTTGCTCATGTTGAGCCTGCGGGGATTATCTGCATTTGCCCAATTCATGAGTCCCTACTCGAGCGGAATTGAGGGCACGGTGGTAGATCCATCCGGGGCTCTAATCCCGGGAGCTAAGGTCACCATGACGAATACCCGGCTTGGGATAACAAAAACCACCACGACCAACGAAGCTGGTTATTTCCGGATCGACACTGTAGCTGCATCCACTTACACAGTGCAGATCGAAGTGACCGCCTTCAAGACCTGGGTGCAGAAGGACCTTACCCTTCAGGTTGGGGAGATTCGAACCCTTGCGCCCAAACTGGAAGTGGGAGCCGTGTCCACAAATGTCACTGTTGCCGCTACGCAGGCGGCAGTCGACTTGGTATCAGCGAAAACCGGAGCTACCATTGCGGAAAGTACCGTGAGCGAGATCCCGCTTGCAGGTCAAAACATTTTCGGCTTGGTGGCTCTGGCCCCGGGAATAACGGGAGCCGGGGTGGAAACCACATTGAACGACAACTATACCAACGAATACGCCATCAACATCAATGCCGCCGGACTGCGCCAGGAACAAAACGGCTACATGATCGATGGCGCGTACACCGACACCCCGTCCCGCGGCGGCGGGACCTCCATCTCCCCCAATCCCGAAATCGTGCAATCCATAAACGTCTTAACAAACAATTTTGATGCCGCAAAAGGAAGAAATGCCGGCGCGACGGTCCAAGTTTTTACCAATTCAGGCTCGAACCAGTTGCATGGAACGGTCGATTACTATTTCCTGAATAACTCGCTCTCCTCGCGCACCGAATTTGAATCTACGGTTCCGGCGTTCAAGCGTAGCGAGTACAGCGCCACTCTGGGGGGCCCGATTATCAAGAACAAGCTGTTTTTCTTTGGAGCCATTGACGTGCTGCGCTCCGGCAGCGCCCAATCCTCCCAGGTCACGGTTGAGACGCAGGATTTCGATACCTGGGCTACGACCAATCTCCCCAATAGCCTCGGAACGAAGGTCCTTGAGATGGCTCCGCCTGCGACTTTCCCAACTACAGGGTTCGTGACCGTCGGCCAGATTACCGGAAGTTACTACCCGCTGCCGGCGGGTATCCCTGCCACGCTGAACGCCCTTGGCACCGCAAACATCAACTTCACCTTGCCGAAAAACGGCTACCAGTGGAGCTTCCGGGTTGACGACTATCTCACGAAAAAAGATCGCCTCTATGTGGATGCAATGCGCACAGAGGACACTTCTAAAACCCTCACGCCGCGGCCTGCGATGAACAATCCCCAGTACAACTTTTCCGATTTTGCGAACCTTGATTGGACACACACCTTTTCGGCACATCTCCTGAACGAAGCCGGTGTGTCCATGATACGTCCATATGGCCAGGATAGTGGATTGCCCGCGATGGCGATTCCATACACCAACGTGGTAGGAATGACCGGATTTTCAAGTTGGGCACCTGGGAACTTTGCCCAAACGACGGTCGGTTGGCGCGATATCATGACCGACATGGTGAGAACGCACTCGCTTAAGTTCGGCTTGGAGATGTACAACATCCGCGAGGAGGACATACAACAACCCGGTGCGGGTGATCGTCCAACCTATAATTTCAACAGTCTGCTCGACCTTGTTCAGGGTCTGGCATTTTCAGAAACGGGTACGCCTGTTGACCTTTCCACGCACCAACAAGCAGCCTTTGCTTTCACCCGCCGCGAACTGTACACAGGTTTATTCCTCCAGGACGACTGGAAGCTTAAGCCAAGATTTACGTTGAATCTTGGCGTCCGGTACGACGCAATGCAGCATCTATTCTCAATACTAGGTCCTCCGTTGACCAATTTCACATTTGGACAAGGTGCTACCCTGGATGAACGGATCGCGAACGGTGTCACCGCGTTCACTCCGCATGATTATTTCGTTGACCATAATCCGCGGTACATAACCCCACGCGTAGGATTTGCCTGGGACGTTTTCGGAAACGGCAAGACAGCGGTGCGAGGCGGTTTTGGTATGTTCGCGGATCAACCGCCGTTCATCCAGTTTACCGCCCAGACAGCCAATGCTCCCCTTATTTTTGCGCCGTCTGTCAGCGTGCAGTATGGGCAGACACCGGTATTCCAGTTTTGCAGCCCTCCATCTGGCTGGAATGAAAGCTGCCCCGTGGTCAACACAAGCAATGTTACTGTGAACACGAGCGGTGGAGTCCTCATCAACGGTGTTGTTCAGAGGACGGGTGTCACTGGATACTCTCCCGACTCAACAATGACTCAGGTCGAAGGCTGGTCCTTTAGCGTGCAGCGGCAATTGCAAAACAATCTCATTCTTGAGGTGAACTACTCCGGGTCGGCTGCTCATCACCTGCCGATTTTAACTAACCCGGATATTAACCGCTTTGCCGGAGACTTAATTGTCAACAAAGGGAGCTTGGAGCGTCTCAATCCCAATTTTGGCGCAATTAATTACGGCAGTACCGACGGCAACTCGATCGGCAACTATGGCTCTGTATCGCTAACGCGCCGGACTTCCCATGGGCTGGGGGTGAAGGGCATCTACACCTACGGGAAGGCCTTGGATACCTTCAGCTCTTCGGGTTCATTGGATTGGGGATCAATCACAACAACCACTCCAGTCATCCGGTCGTTTGATTTGGCGGCACAGCGTGGCCGGGCCGACTTTGACATACGACAACAGTTCTCGGCCGATGGCACTTGGACGGTGCCAAACCCGTGGAACTCTCATTTAGCGAGAAACGTTCTGGGCGGATGGGAGTTTGGCGGGGTGTGGATACTACAGACAGGGTTGCCCTTCACGGTCTACACAAGCGCGCCTTTTCAGCCGGTCTACGACGCCAGCGGTAACGTCATCGGCAATACGGGAGGCGACTACAATGCGGACGGATATGACTACGATGTGCCGAACACGCCAAGTTTCGGTAACCACCTGAGCGGTCAATCCAAGAAAAACTTCCTGAACGGAATGTTTACTGCGTCCCAATTTCCGGTGCCAAGTCTGGGGCAGGAAGGGAACCTCGGTCGAAACACATTCAGCCAGCCTGGATATAACAACCTCAATTTCACCTTTGAGAAATTCTTCTCTGTTCCCTGGTTCTCCGGGGAGAAGTTGAGACTTGAGGCAAGAGGCGAAGTCTTTAATTTGTTCAATCGCGTCAATCTTACCGGAGTGGTATCAGATTTATCGCAGGGTCTGTTTGGGCACTCGGTGAATCAATTACCTCCACGCAGTCTCCAAATACATATCCGCGCCGTTTTCTAGGCGCACCCCCGGGAGAAGTGATGGATAGCGGCGTGTCCATCGTTTAACCACGTCCTTTCCATCACTTCTCCCAATTTGAAATGAACAAGTGGCGGGAAGTTCGTCTCCGCTGCGTCTTCTTGCCTATGCCGCAGCGTGGGGCCGTGGCCTGAGCACGCGTCAGAAGGAGGTCCGAAGATGTTCTCATTCGTTCGTCGAGTCAGCATACTGCTCTATGTGGCCGCTATCCTGCTCGAAGGTGCGGCCCTGCATGCCCAAGGGGCCAGAGTTGTTCTTGAGCGGGATGGAAGCACAATTGTCCTTGAACCCTACGCGCCGAACATTGTTCGGGTGACGCTTAGCAAGTTGAAAGACAAGGCTACGGCGGCTCCCGGGTATGGATTTGTAGGGTCTTCATCCGCCGCGGGCTGGAAGCACGTGCAGGATAGCCGCGGTGATACTTATACTTCCACCCGGCTTGTGGTTGTCGTCGCGGCGAGTCAGCCTCCAAAGCCTTCGGCCAACGACCTGCAACTTGCGAAGTTCTTCGACTTTTTGACAGAACCACGGGCACATATCACCATCAGCACGCCCGAAGGCAAGACGCTGCTGGATATGCTTGGCTGGTCAATGTCCGCACCGAATGACAGCGACGGAAACACGGAGATACTGAACGACAGGCGCCCATCGGATGAACCATTTTATCGGGTCAGCGCCACATTTACTTCGCCTGCGGACGAACACTACTACGGTTTGGGACAAAACCAGGAGGGCTTTCTCGACCACCGGGGTCATCCAGTCAATTGCTGGCACGACTACTTTGCTCCGGGCGGGGAAAGTCTTTGCGTGCCTTTCCTGGTATCGAATCGCGGTTACGGTTTGGTGTGGGACAACCCTTCCAAGACCACGATAGAGGCCGGTTTCAACGAGCGGACCAAGTGGACATCGCAGGTGGGCGATCGCGTATCCTTCTTCCTGATCGCCGGTAAAGATACAGATGAAATCTACTCGGGCTATCGCCAACTTACCGGACCTACCCCCATGCTGCCCAAAGCGGCCTATGGTTTCATTCAAAGCAAACAGCGCTATGATTCGCAAGACGAGATACTCGGGGTAGCCAAGGGCTATCGCGACCGGCATCTTCCCGCCGATGTGATTGTGGTCGATTTTCTGTATTACACCAAGATGGGCCAGATGGATATGGATCCCGCGAAGTGGCCTGATCCGGAGGCGATGAACCGCCAGCTTCATGCCATGGGCTACCAATCGTTGATCAGTATTTGGCCGCGCTTCGCTGTGGGCTCGCAGTACTATGACATGCTGTTGCAGAAGGGTTGGTTCGAACATCGTGCGGATGGGACCCCGACCAACGACGATCCCAAGGACCGTGTTGGTTCCGACATCGACACGACAAATCCCGATGCGGCGCGCTGGTATTGGGAGACCATTCGAGACAAATTCGTTCACAAGGGCTTCGATTCAATCTGGCTGGATGAGACCGAACCCGACCTGCCGCCCGACAACAGCTACTTCTTTATTGGTCCAGGCCAACGGTACTACAATGTGTATCCCCTGTTCCATACAAGCGCCGTGTACGAGGGTTTCCGTCGCGAGACGCAGAAAAGGGTATTGATCCTTGCTCGTGCAGCCTATCTGGGGGCGCAGCGCAACGGGACGATCTTCTGGTCCTCGGATATCTATCCTACCTGGGATACTCTGAAGCGGCAGGTGCCCGCTGGCCTCGACTTCACGGCCTCAGGGTTGCCTTATTGGTGCAATGACGTGGGTGGATTCCTGAACCTGCCCGAGGTGCATCATCCCCTTCACCCGCCATTTATCGACCCCTCCGACGCGCGGGACAACGTAGGCGGATACGACGATTACCCGGAACTGTACGTCCGGTGGTACGAGTACGGAGTCTTCGAGCCTATCTTCCGTACGCATGGGACGCGCAACTACAACGAAATTTGGTCGTATGGGAAGCAGGCCGAGCCGATCCTGGAGAAATATCTCAGGCTCCGGTACGAGCTGTTGCCCTATATCTATTCGCTTGGGTATCGCACGTACACAACCGGTGCGCCTTACATGCGGGCTCTCTTCATGGATTTTCCTGACGATCCGAATGTCGCGGGCATTGGAGATGAATACATGTTCGGTCCCGCGTTTCTAGTGGCTCCAGTTACGGATCAAGGAGCGACCAACCGCATGGTCTATCTTCCTGCCGGAGCCGAATGGTACAACTACTGGACAAACGAACGCTTCAAGGGCGGCCAGACCATCCGCGTGGACGCCCCAATCGACACAATTCCTCTCTTTGTTCGCGCTGGCTCGATCCTTCCGCTGGGCAAACAGATTGAGAGTACCGAACAGAAGCAGGATCTCGCGAAGGTTCGAATCTATCCCGGAGCAGATGGCGATTTTATGCTCTACAACGACGACGGGAAAACCTATGCATACGAGGAAGGGAGCAGTCGCATCACGCACTTACACTGGGATGACGCAACAGGTAAGTTCACCCAAGAAGGAGCGGAAGCTTGGACCGGCCCGGATAGTGCCTTGGTGGAAGTGGTCAGGCGCTAGGCCGGCGAGCATTGAGTTGCCTATGTAGCAGATTCCGGGGGCTTTTCGCTGCCTCCGTGAGGAGGAAGTTCAAAGATTGCGTCTATTGTGGGTCGAGGCGGAATTCTGTTATGGGTGTTGGCGGCTCTGTTGGGGGGCGTGTCTCTCCACGCCGAGAAGGCCGAGGTAATTCTTGAACGGGATGGCAGCACAATTGTCCTTGAGCCCTACGCGCCAAACATCATACGCGTGACCATGAGCACGCTAAAGGATCAGGCGGTGGCGAGGCCAGGATATGGGATTGTGGCAGAGCCTGCCGGGGCTGGGTGGACACATGATGCGACGGCGGCAGGAGACACGTATAGATCGGCTCGGATGACGGTTTTCATTGCGATGCCGGGTCCTCCCCAGAAGAGGCCTGACGGGTCGTTCTGGAAAGGTCCGAGGAAAAACTTCAATGGCCCTGGCCGGGAACCGTATATGAGGATCACGGCCGCAGACGGCAAGCGTTTGCTGGACATGCTGGGCTGGGAAATGGGGGAATTGAACGATAAGGACGGCGATCGCCAGCTCAATTATGACCGCTGGCCAGAAGATCCGCAGTTCTATCGGGTGGGCGCCACGTTCACGTCGCCCGACGATGAACATTATTACGGGCTGGGAGAGAATCAGGAGGGGTATCTTGACCACCGGGGGCATAAGGTCGAGTGCTGGGCGGATTGTCAGTCGGCGGGCGGTACCAGTTTCTGTGTTCCTTTCTTGGTAACGAACAAAGGATATGTTCTGCTCTGGGACAATCCATCGAAGACAACAATCCTGGCTGGATTCAATGAACAGACAAAGTGGATATCACAGGTGGGGCAAAGGGTTTCGTTCTTCGGCAGTTTCGTCGTGCCTATGAAGCGGATGCCAGCTTGGCGCTGGGAAAACTCATGGCTGGTCTACTCCGTGACAGGTCTGCTCGGTGCAGTCTTCATATTCCAGATAACGGTGACTGGCGGAAACTTTCAGCCTGCCTGAGCCCGTGGCCCATGCGGTCGGCAATAGGAAGACCGCTGCCATACAGCAAGATATCACCCAGAAGCTTCGTCCCATCACTCTGGGGGGCCCTGTTTGGAAGCATGGTGTGGCGGCGAAGGGGAACCGAACCGGGCGAAGGACGGAGGAGACGGAGAGGTGTGCGAGAAATCGCTCGAGAACAGAGCAATTTCTGGTTTCCCCTTACTTGGAAGAGACAGGGCTAGCCCCCTCCTGTCCTGCCGGAGTCGCTCGCGATAGAGAAGGACGAAAAAACGGCCCAACGGAGGCGACGGGGAGTATAATGGCTCGTGGCCGGGAAGGCAAAATGGAAATCCTAAATGGAAATCCTGGCTCACTCTGTTCATAGAGTGAACGCGAACCCCATAGGGCTGGCTTGCCGGCGATTGCTCATGCGAAAACACTGGATCGTCGTCCTGGGTACTCTGGCGGCTTCCCTCTGTCTCGCCCAGCTCCCGTCGTCTACGCCGCCGTCGCCCCGCACCAAACGCAGTACTGGCCAAACAATCTCAATCACCTCCTCCAATGCTCCCATGCACTTTCACGACATCGCTGCGCAGGCAGGACTCGTGACCATTCCACGCTCCTCGTCCGAGCGCCGTTATCTCGTGGAAACCATGGGTGGGGGCGGCATCGCCCTCTTCGATTGCGACAATGACGGCAAGCTCGACATCGCCGTCGTGAACGACTCCACCATCGAGCAATATCTGCGCGGCGGCGATCCCATGATCACCCTCTACCATCAGGATTCGGATTCCCTCCACTTCACCGATGTGACCGCCTCTGCCGGCCTCACCACCCGCGGTTGGGGAAATGGCATCGCGGTGGGCGACTTCGATAACGATGGCTTGCCGGACTTGTATGTCACCGGCTATGGCCACAACGTGCTGTACCACAATCTGGGCGGCTGCAAATTCGAGGACGTAACCGAAAAGGCCGGCCTTAACAAAGTGGGTGGCTTCAGCACCGGTGCGGCTTGGGCTGACTACGATCGCGATGGATATCTCGACCTGTTTGTAGCTCGCTACGTGCACACCGATCTCCACCACTTGCCGCCGCCCGACCCCGACGCTACCGGCTATCGCTCCGTCATCCTCGAAATGCCCGACGAAATGCCCGGTGAAACTGATTATCTGTTCCGCAATCGTGGCGACGGCACCTTCGAGGATGTGTCTGAAAAAGCGGGCGTCAACAATCCCCACCTGCTTCATGGTATGGGCGTTGTTTGGGGCGATTACGACAACGATGGTTGGCCTGACCTCTTCGTCACCAACGACGATGGCCAGAATTTCCTCTATCACAACAAGCGCGACGGCACATTTGAAGAAATCGGGGTTTTCTCGGGCGCCGGTTTGGGACGCAACGGGGAAATCTTCGGCAACATGGCCGGGGATTTCGGCGACTTCGATCACGACGGCAAGCTCGACTTGGTTGTGACCCGCTACCGCGCACAGCCCGCGAGCCTCTATCGAAATGACGGGGAAGGCTTCACGGACGTGGCCACGGAAGCCCAAATTGCTCCTCTGACCACCACTGCCATTAAGTGGGGGGTGGGCTTCGGCGATTTCGACAACGATGGCTGGCCCGACATCCTCATTGCCAACGGCAACTTTTCATCCTTGATGGATGCGCTGGAAAACGAAGTCAAGTATGGCGAGCCGATGCAATTGTTCCGCAACCTGGGAAACGGGACTTTCGAGGAAATTGCGGATCGCGCCGGGCTCAACGATGGCCCCCTCAAGTCGCGCCGTGGCACCGCCTTTGGCGACGTCAACAACGACGGCAATCTCGACGTAGTCGTTTTCAATGCCGCCGGCCCGCCTTCCTTGTTTCTCAACGAAACTCGCAACGCCAACCATCGTGTTCTGTTTCGTCTCATCGGCACCAAAAGCAACCGTGCTGCGGTCGGCGCGCGCGTCACCGTCTACACATCCAGTATGACTCAGATTGACGAAGCCCATGGGGGAGGAAGTTACAACTCCACCAATGACACGCGCCTCCATTTCGGGTTGGGCCGCGACGCCACGATGAGCAAAGTCAAAGTCCAATGGCCCAGCGGACTGGAGCAGGAGTTTCGCAACGTTACGGGAGACGCGATCTATGAGATTGTCGAAGGGGAAGCCATGAAGAAAACGCTTGTGCTGCCCCCTCCAGGCAATTGAATCACGGAAGCGCAAATGGAAATTGCTCTGTAAGGAAGGAGACCTTACTTTTGCACTTTTCTGAGCGTTTACGCATGGGGATCGGCGGTTCTATGTTTCGTACCAGATGCGTAGTGCTTTTCCTTTTGGGTGCATCCTTCGTCGCGCAAGGGCAACAAACCAAGGTGTCTATTGCGTCGATAGAATCGTTGATTCGTTCTCAGGAGTACGACCAAGCTTTACAGATTACCAGATCCGCCTTGCACGAGACGCCCAACGACTTCCGACTTTGGACATTGGAGGGGATTGTACTTTCAATCAAGGGCAGCAACCATGATGCGGTAAATGCCTTTGAGAGGGCACTGAGTCTCTCCCCGAATTACGCTGCAGCTCTGAAAGGCGAAGTGCAACTCCTCTATCAGGCACAGGATAAACACGCAATCCCGCTACTCGAAAAGATATTGAAAGCCGATCCGAAAGATGAGACGGCGCACGAAATGCTCGCGACCCTCGAGGAAAGACAGGGAAATTGCCAGACTGCGATTGACCATTTTCTTCTCAGCGCGAAAGTGATCGGGACTCATCCTAACTCGCTGGAAGCATATGGTTATTGTTTAGTGCAAACGAGCCAACCTCAGAAAGCGATCTCCATATTCGAACAGCTTGCTGCACTACTTCCACAGCGCACTTATCCAAAATATGATCTCGCGGTAGTACTGGTCGAAACGAAGCAGGATGAGGCTGCCATCAAGGTACTTGAGCCTTTACTCGCGACGGGCCAGTCAGACCCGGACCTCTTGAGCCTGGCATCCGAGGCCTATGAGGCTGCGGGCAATACTCCTAAAGCAGTGTCCCTTCTTCGCCAGGCGATTGTTCTGAGCCCGGCGAATGCAAACTACTATAATGCTTTTGCTAGGCTCTGTCTGGATCACGAGTCCTTTCAGGTTGGGATTGATATGATCAATGCTGGTCTGCAGCGCATTTCGGACGATCCATCTTTATATATCTCGCGCGGCTTGCTTTATGCGCAACTTGCGCAGTACGATACGGCGGAAGCCGATTTCAATACGGCCGAGCAGCTTGATTCAGCGCAGAGTCTAAGTTCGTATGCCCTGGACCTTGCGGAACTGGCAAGGAATCATTCCGTTCATTCCGACAAAGCATTATTACAGGTGCGTTCGCAGTTGAAAGCTCATCCAGATAGCCCCTTACTGCACTGCCTGCTCGCCAGGTTGCTTGTAAACCAGGGACCTGCCATAGATAGTGAAGTATCTGGAGAAGCAATGAGATCTGCACTGCTAGCTGTGAAACTAAAACCGGATTTGGTAGAAGCAAGGGACATCCTTGCGCGCCTGTACACGCGTTCTGGTCAGTACAGCCTTGCGATTGAACAATGCCGGCTTGCGCTGCAATATGCTCCCTCCGACCGGACCGCAGTATATCATCTCATCACTGCGTTGCGGCACTCCGGGCAGAGTGCACAGAGCGACGAAATCCAAGCACTGCTAAAGCGTCTCTCAGATTTGCAGCAGGCCTCACTTAAGCAGGAAACTGACAGGAAGCGATTCAGGCTGGTAGAGCAGCAATCCGTGCCTCTGAAATAGAGCGACCTCTCTTGAGGTCTGTATGAACGCCGCGGCTCCACGTCCCTCCTCATGCCGGTCGACCTCCCCGCTTTTCACACGATCGTGAGCTGCACCCGCTGAATCGACTTCTGCCTCTGAGCAAACGCTTCCCGTCAGCGCAGTAGAATAATACACCCATTCTGGGAATTTGCACCAGCAGGCAATGAGCACATCACAACAAGAAAAAATCTGAATTTCATATACCTCCACTGGCTATAAGGGTAGCGTGGGTGGTGGTTAAGCGCTTTCATCGTTCCGCCCACGATTGGACTCAGGGAGGGATGCGATGGACCAGTAATTACCAATCAAGCAAGCGCTGATCGTCTGATTAATCGCTTTCATCGTTCCGCCCACCACTGGACTCAGGGAGGGATTTGATGGAGCAGCAATTACGGATTATGCATGCACTGATCGTGCGGTTAGTGCCGTGCGAGGACGCCAGGAACCTGCTAGTCGATGAGATCCGGCGCTTAGGCAGAATATCTGCCCTTTGAAACGCAATTTTGTCGGATCCATTGAGCTCAGCGTTAGTTCGGGACGGTCTATACGCACGGCTTCTTCATTTTGCCGAAACTTGGCTTACTACTGCGTCGGGTCTGGGTCACAAATAAATCAAAAGCACAGTTTGTGTGTTGGACTGATTGGGGGAGTCGACACATAAATTCCGAAGCTTTTGGTAGAAAAAATCAAAAAGGAGGATCTTATGCAGTTAACGAAACGATTAGCACTGGGCATCGTGGCATTTTTGTTCTCCGTCGTCCTGGCCCTTCCCCAAGACACTGCCACGATAGTGGGTACAGTGAGTGACCCGAGCGGCGCGGTGGTGCCGGGGGCAAGCGTGACTGTTTCTAACCCCACGCGTGGTTACGTTCGGCAGGTGACCACAGATTCGGCGGGGACCTATCAGGCTCCCACGCTGCCGCTCGGTGAGTTCGTGGTTACGGCTGAGGCGAAGGGGTTCCAAAACACAGTTGTTTCCGGCATCCACTTGGAGGTGGGCCAGATCCAGCGCATTGACGTAACCCTCCGGCTTGGCGAAGCCACGCAAAAGGTGGAGGTCGTCGGGAACATTCCACAAGTTCAAACTGAGACAGCAGCTATATCAGACACCGTGACTTCCACGCAGACTTCGGCCTTGGAGTTAAATGGGCGCAATTATGCGCAACTGGCCACGCTGGTGCCTGGAGCTGTTCCTGACAACAGCTTCACCCCCACGGCGATAGGGGTTTCCTCCCAAAACAATATTTCCTTCAACGGAAGTCCGCTGCGGGCGAACAACTGGGAAATCGACGGCGGGAACAACACCGATCAGGGCAACGGCCAGAGCGCCGTCACCTTCCCGAGCCTGGACAGCGTGGCCGAGTTTCGCGTTAGTACCTCGAACTACGGCGCAGACCAAGGGAGGAACTTGGGCGCAGAGATTGAGGTAGCCACCAAGTCGGGAACGAAAGATTTTCATGGCGACCTTTACGAGTACAATCGAAACGACAAGTTCGACGCCAACAACTTCTTCTTGAACCGGGAGATCAATCCCCCCGGCGGGAATGCCCCAAAGGTACCTCTTATTTGGAATGACTTTGGATGGACGTTAGGCGGGCCGGCGTACATTCCCAATCACTATAACCAAGACAAGTCGAAGACATTCTTTTTCTTCTCGGAAGAATGGCGGCGATACAGGGCAGGCACAGTCGTCAGTGGGGGCGTTCCCACTACTCGGATGCGCACGGGAGACTTCAGCGAGTGTGACCCGACGAGTGGCAACTATAATCCGGTTGTGGCGTCGGGCTGCACGCTTCCCAAGAACCCTGCCACGGGGCAATTTTTCCCCGGCGACATTGTTCCCCAGGATCCCAACGGCTTGGACTTGTTGAACGCTTACTTCCCGCTTCCGAATAACGGAGTAGACGGCTACACCGCCGCGGCGAGCCTTCCCATCAACTGGCGGGAGGAGCAGTTAAGGGTTGACGAAAACATCAGCAACAAGATGTCGCTTTTCGTCCGCTATACCCAAGACGCGTGGAACCAATCGTCGACTCCTACCCTTTGGACTGGATCTACCTACGACACAATAACGTCACCTTTCGTGGGCCCTTCGAAATCAGCAGCGCTTCACCTCACTAACGCGATTCGTCCGAATTTGCTCAATGAGATCGTCGTAGCTTTCAGCGAAAACCACCTTTACCTGGGCGAGGCCGCCGGGGTGTCGTCGCCGGCCAAATCAATCGACAAGCCCGCCAACTGGACCACTCCCGTGGTTTATGCGGGGAACAGCACGGCCCCTTGGCTTCCTGGTGTGTCAGTGAGCGGTGGCATTCCGTTCTCGGGTAATGAGTCCTACACCGACGGCGTGCCATGGCATAACTCCAATCCCGTGTCGTCCTTGAAGGAAAACTTGGCTTGGTTGCACGGGAACCACTCGGTGAAAACGGGATTCTACTTTGAGTATTTCACGAAGAATGAGCAATGGGGAGCCGAAGTAAATGGAGTGATGAGCTTCAATACTAGCGGATCAAACACCACCGGCAACGGTTTAGCTGACATGTACCTGGGCCGAATCCAATCGTATAGCGAGGCAGGGTACATCAAGAACGGTGTCTCGGTCGGTGGTCTTGCTGACACAGCGTATCGGATGAAGGACTTCGAGCCGTACATTATGGACACTTGGAAGGTGAGGCGCAATTTGACCGTCGTTGCCGGGTTGCGTGTCAGCTTCGATGGCCAAATGCACGACATAACACGTCCAACCATCAATACGACTTTCTTGCCCAACCAGTACAATCCGGCCTTGGTGGCGCAACTGAATGCCCAAGGCCAGTTCATTCCCGGAACAGGATACGACGATACCACCTACGGGAACGGGTTGTGGCCGTGCGGGAGCGGAGGCATCTCCAAGGGATGCCGCGCTAATTACTGGCCGGGGTGGGGCCCTCGTTTTGGATTTTCCTGGGATCCCACAGGGCACGGCAAAACCGTGATCCGCGGCGGGTACGGCCTTTACTGGGATGCCGGCAACGGAAACGAGGTTTCGTCTGAGCACTTGGGAGTGAACCCGCCGGTTTTGCAAACGTCGAACAGTTACAACATCACCGGATATGGGAACATTGTTGCTGGGGCGTTGACGCCCAGCAGCCTCACGTATGAGCCGTATTACCAGAAATTTCCAAACGCGCAACAGTTCAGCTTGGGTGTGCAGCACCAAATTACGACCAACGACTTGGTCACGGTCAGTTACGTTGGGAACCTGGGGCGAGACTTGTCGAGCGAAGCCGATTTCAACCAAGTGCCGAACGGAGCGACCACCATGAATGTGCCGGCCCTGGCGGGTACGACAGGTTGCGATAGCGCCGGTAACTGCAATGTACAGCAAATCATGATGAACAATTTGGAGCCCAAGCTTTTCTTTACGCCCTACAAAGCTTTCGGGTCCATTACCGACGGGGTGTTCGGGTTTACCTCCAACTATAACTCACTTCAGGCAAGCTACCGGCACACCCTCGCGCATGGTCTCACCTTCGGAGCCGCTTACACATGGTCCCATGCGCTCGACAACGGCGCAAGCCCGTTTTGGACGAGCGGCGTGGATGACTCGAACCGCTCGCGCTGGTACGGAACCTCAGACATCAACCGCGAGCAGGTGCTCATGATAAATTTCGTGTACCAGTTGCCGTTTTTCAGGAACGCTTCAAACCACTTCCTGCGGTCAGGAATTGGCGGGTGGGAGTTCAGCGGTATTACGAGCATGTTCACCGGGGAGCCCGTCTTCTTTACCTGCGGCGTGAACGGCTTCTCGAGCGGTATCGGCAAGTCGGTGATGTGCAACAGCAGCGGATCCGTCAAAATCAAGAAGAGTACCTTTGATGATCCTCAACACGGGCCGACGGCAACGTGGTGGGATCCGAACACCCTGACACAGCCACTTGAATCCCAGCTTCCCTCCAACAACGAGCCGGGCATGTTTGGATACCTGGGTAGGAACGTGCTAACAGGACCCGGAAGAAATAATTGGGACCTTGCGTTGCACAAGGACTTCAGGTTGCCTTGGTTGAGCAAGGAGGGCAGCATCCTCCAATTCCGCTGGGAGACCTTCAACAGTTTCAATCATACCCAGTGGAACGGTTTCAACAGCGGATGCAGCGGGGCACCCAACGCCGATGGCACACCGGCTTTCGGACGGCCTTGCGGAGGGACGCAGTACAACCTTGGCAATGGCGAAGTCAACAGCGCTTGGGACCCCCGTATCATGCAGTTTGCTCTGAAGCTGATCTTCTAGACATTCTCGAAGTGGAGAACTTGGCATGAATTCGCCAAGTTCTCCACTTCGTGCTTTGCTCCCCTCGGGGGAGAACTACGAGCAGCCGTGGGTCAGGCCCACGGACGGCAAGGGATGGGCGCGGGCGTCCCGCTCGTTGTCGCGGGAGCATCGGGCTCGCGCAAGAGGTTGCGGGCAGGATACCCGCGCTACGAGTCCCGAACCGGCGTGGATTGGGCTCACGGCTACTCACGCTTTACCGGTCAGTCTTACCCACAGCAGTTACTGCCCGCGCCCGCACAGAAAGGGGTCTGAATCCTCATGGCCATGGCCGATAGATTCCCCATTTCAGCTTCATCGGTGAGCCAGCACGGTTCTGGCAACAGCGCGAGACGACGATTCCTTAAGCTACTGTTGAGCGGGACCGCACTCACAATCACTCCGGATCTGATCGCTGGCGATGGCAAGCCAGCGTTGCCCAACAGCCCCCAAGAAACCCAGCCCGTTGTTGTACACGTAGACTGCGAGAGGCTACAGCAGGAGATCCAAGGATTTGGGGTCTCCGCGGCATTTCATCAAGCACATAATCTGATGAGCTACCCCAGAGCAGATGTGAGCAGGGTTCTCGACTTACTCTTCTCACAGACAGCGGGGGCCGGCCTCTCTATTGTTCGCAACATCGTCGGTGACGGCGGTGTCTGGGGAAAAGAGACCGACGGTCCCACCCCCACAATTGAGCCGCGTGAAGGGGTGTGGGAGTGGACCGGAGATGAGGAACAGATCTGGTTCATGAATGAGGCAAAGTCGCGCGGGTGCACGCGCTTCATCAGTACGGTGTGGAGTCCCCCGGCATGGATGAAAACCAACACTAACGTTATTGATGGATCGCTGAGCAGGGAAAAGTACCAAGCTTTCGCCGATTATCTGTGCGCATACGTGAGAGGCTACAAGCAACATCACGATATTGACATCTACGCGATCTCGCCAACTAATGAGCCTGATTATTCGGCTCCCTACTCCTCCTGCCGCTGGACAGGTGAGGAGTTACGAGATTTTCTGAAAGACTATCTCAAGCCGACGATGAAACGAAATGGCGTTACAGCCCGAGTGATGATCGCGGAACAATCCACGTGGGGCGAAGAGTACGCCATTCCTGCGTTGGAGGATCCGGTTGCCCTCGACGCGGTTGACATTGTTGCGGCTCACGCCTACGCCGAAAACAATGAGCCCTTCAGTAAGCGCACGGGTAGGCTCGAAGAAGCTCTGCGTCACGGAAAGCCGATCTGGCAGACAGAGGTAAGTACCGGTGAGGCTAACGACACGAGTATTGCCAACGCCCTCTTTTGGGCGAAGCTCGTCCACTTTCATCTCGCTGAGAACCAGGTGAACGCATGGTGCTATTGGTGGGCGGTGACATGCTACAACAATTGCGGCGCATTGATTTATATGGACCTAACAGACCCTAGACTGGTTGTCGCCAAGCGGTTGTTTGCGATTGGCAACTTCAGCCGCTTCCTGCGGCCGGGTTGCCTGAGGATTGAGGCGGACTCGAATCCCGCGCCGGGCGTCTACGTCTCTGCATACCAGAACCCCCCTTGCAGCGAGCTGTATATCGTGGCCATCAACGAGAACGCGGGCAGCGACCAAAGAGTAGACATCCATCTCGGTGGATTCGCTGGTGCCGCCATGCCCTACCGAACATCAAAGAGCGAGGACCTGGTGAAACTCTCGGAGATCCCGGTCGTGCACTCAACCATCAAGGCTACGCTGCTCAATCAAAGTGTAACTACCTTTGTCGTCCGCCGCCATGTTTGAAGTCGGGCCAAAATTCAATGGCGTGAATGGAGTGTCTTGGTCGGCCCCCGAAACTGCAAGCTGAGCATTTGAAGCTCCTGAGGCAAACGGTGCTGACTCCGCCGGCGAAGCAGGGGTGTGCCTTTACCGCTTGGACGTCGGCCCGGCTGACCGATTTCTTGAAACAGAAGACGCGCGTACCCGTGTGACCGCACTACTTGGGGCTCTTGCCGCACCGCATGGGAATTGCCCGCCGGCGGTCCAAGCATGTCCTGAAAGGTAAGCCGGATGAGGTCGCGCACGACCACGCCAAAACTGAGCTGGAAACTATCAAGAAGCAAATGGGGCGCATGAGAAGGAAGCTTGTGATCAGCCAGGACGAAACCGAATTTCATCTTTACCGTTACCTGGTGGCGATCTGGTCGGTGGTCGGCAGTCCCCAACCCGAAGTGCGCGCCCCGGGCAAGAATCAGAAGCGCACCTTGTATGGAGGCTTGAACCTGAAAACCTGACATCTCACCAGCCACTGGGCCCCGACCAAGAGCGGCTCCCATGTTATTAAAACTTATGATTGGGTACTCGTCAGCGAACTTGGCTAGACTCGGTAATTCTGGAGAAGAGCCGTCAAATCCACTCTTACTCGCCAAGACAGATGCGATGCGGACCGGCATTTCCCCAAAAAGAGAAAACTCATTTCCACGGAGGGTACCCAGGGCCGCTCGCACCATTGTCCAAGGAGGACGCAAATGTCATACGTTTTCCCGCGCAGGAGATTTCTTAGTACGCTGGGATGGATCGCATCGAGCTACCCGGTAGCTCCCAAGTTACTGGAGGCCTGGGCTAAAGGCGCGGGCGCAGGCCAAGGCGCTGGAGACAAGCCTTATGGCTCGGGTTACCTCGGCGAATGGGTCGAGGATGAGTCTGGGCTCCCGGCCTTTCATTACACATGTGACCAGATGAAAGACCCCAGGGCCATTGCCCCGGTGGATGAGGCTTTTCGGTCTCCGACCGATCAGACGCACCAGGTGGGGAATGACCGGCTGGTGGCGGCGGTTTCGAATTATGGCTACGTGCAGGTTCGGCAAGATGAGGGGTCACCGAAATTCCTCAACGACTATTGCCCCGAGCGAGGGCAGTATGGGGGCGGGGTGGGTTTCCTTACGGATGGTCAGACGGTGTTGAGCACGTACTATCCCGGGAACGCCGAGGCCTTTGATCGGATTTTTGGCGTGGGGTATTTGAGGAAGAAAGTTACCGGGAAGGGCTACGCTATCGATCAAGTGATCTTCGCGCCTTTTGGCGATGATCCGGTGTTAGTGTCGCAGGTGACGATAAGAAATCACGGGAATACCGAAGCCCTGTTGCGCTGGATCGAATATTGGGGATGTCAACCCTATCAGTTTTCATACCGCTCTTTTATGCAAGCCACCGTGGAAGGCAGGCCGAGCAAGTCCGTGGAGCTGCGCCGTAATTTCGGTAACCGTTTCGCTCATGACGTACAACTTCTGGAAGGAAACACTGGCTTGTTGGAGCGTAAGCGTTTCTTGGGTCGTTCCGCGGAAGATGAGCAAGCTTGGAAGGATGTGCAGGCATACCTAGCAACCAACCCGAGTGGGTTTTTCGGTGGGCCTGTGCGGGGACAAGAAGGCGGCGCTGGATTGGAGGACCTTGATCCTCCCGCAACCTTTCTTGCTTCCCTGGATGGCCCGGCGGATGGTTTTTCTGCTGCCGGGAAGGCTTTCTTCGGGTCAGGGGGAGCGATTAACCCGACGGGCGTGACTCATGATCTTGACCAGGACCTGAGCGTGCGCGGTCCGGAGGCCGCTCTGCTGCTGGAACGGAAGATAAAGCTGGAACCGGGCGAAAGTCGCACCCTCTATTTCCTGTATGGCTACCTCACCAAGGAGATGAAAGCCGCTCCGTTGATCGAGAAATATCGCCGCAACGTGTCCTCCTTGTGGGGGGACTCGAGCCGGAAGTGGATAGAAGATGGCATGCGCTTTAGCACCAAGGAGGAACCCTGGGTGGAACGGGAACTGACCTGGGACCACTATTACCTTCGGAGCAACCTAACCTTCGATAGCTTCTTTCAAGAGCATATTCTTTCCCAGGGGCACGTCTACCAGTACATCATGGGATTCCAAGGCGCAGCTCGCGATCCCTTGCAACACGTTCTGCCTTTCCTTTTCAGCAATCCAGGACTTGTCAAGGAGGTCTTGCGCTACACGCTTAAGGAGGTACGCCCAGATGGTTCGATTCCCTATGGGATTGTTGGCTACGGGATGCCGATGCCAACTACCCTCGACAATGCTAGTGACTTTCCCATGTGGGTCCTCTGGGTAACCAGCGAGTATGTGCTAGCAACACGTGATACCGCTTTCCTGAGCGAGGAGGTTCCAACCTACCCTCTCTATGGGTCTACGGCGGGGAAGGAATCCGTCCGTAATCTTCTGGCGCGATGCTATCGGCACTTGGCGAAGGATGTGGGGACGGGCGAGCACGGGATTATGCGGATGCTAATGGACGACTGGACGGATGCCTTAGTGCTCGAACACGTTCCGGCGAAGTTGCGCACTGAGTATTTGCGCACCGGTGAAAGCACTCTGAATTCTGCGATGGCCACGTATGTATTTGATTTCTACGCGAACATGTTGACGTACGCGGGCATCGACACTGAGTTGGCGGCGGATGCTCGGCGTCAGGCAGAGGAGTATCGGAAAGCGGTGCGTGCTCAGTGGATAGGAAGGTGGTTCCGGCGCGCTTGGCTCGGGCCCACGTTGGGATGGGTGGGCGAGGACAGTCTGTGGATCGAACCGCAGCCATGGGCGATTATCGGGGGAGTAACGAGCCCCGAACAGGCCCGGGAGTTGGTGGGCGCCATGGACGAACTGATTCGCCGGCCTTCGCCCATTGGCGCCATGCAGATCAGCAAGGGTTCTCACACGGCGGAGGAGATGGGGGAAAAGATCGGTACGGGTGAGGACGGTGGCGTGTGGCCATCCCTGAACGGAACGTTGGTTTGGTCCCTGGCGATGGTAGATGGAGCCATGGCGTGGGATGAGTGGAAGAAGAACTCATTTGCACGGCACGCGGAAGTCTACCCGGAGATTTGGTATAGCACCTGGAGTGGTCCCGACACGCTTAATTCGGTTTTGAACAAGTACGCGGGGCAAACCATGCTGAGTGACGCTTTGCTGAAGCAGAGAGATGTGAAGGCCCCGCTCGAATTTACCGCCGATTTTGGGTGGACGGATTTTCCCGTGATGAATATGCATCCTCACGCCTGGCAGCTCTACATGGTGGCGAAGCTCTTAGGGTTGGAATTCAACGGCCGGGGTTTAGTTCTCGCGCCGAAGATACCCTTGAAATCCTACCGGTTTGATTCGCCTCTACTGGGGATGATCAAGTCGGAGCACGGCTACGAGGGGTGGTACGCGCCCAGCGGGGGAAGCGGGACATGGACAGTCGCCTTGCGGTTACCCGATGAGGAACAACGACCCGTGAAGAGCGCTGAGGTGAACGGCAGGAAGCAATCGATCAAGCGTGGACCGAACAGAGAAATTGAGTTAGAGGGAGAAGGCGGCCCGGGCAAGCCGTTGCGTTGGTCAGTTCGGACGTAGAGCAACCGCGAGAGACGAAACGTTCACCGGACTGCCGGGCTGGCGCCCAGTCAGCTCGCAGTCCCCTTCGCGAAAGCTACCTCCCGAGAGGAACGGGCATCGATTGCAAGATGACGCTGGGCGAGTATCTGGACGAGTACCGCTTCAGCGCTATCTTGTCAGATCGTTACCTCTACCCGATGGCTTCGGCGCTCCGGTCAACTTCACGGGATGCGATTCGTGCTTTCCCCGCCCTGACCCTGATCCGTTTCTTCGACAACCACGGCATGCTCCAGATCACGAACCAGCCCAAGTGGAAAGCTGCCCTGCTATTCCTTGTGTTCGTACGGTTCGAGAATCTCGATATATTTCTGCAGCAAGGCGCGCAAGGCAGGCAAGTTGGGCCGCCCTTTGCGCATCAAGTCGACTTGCCGGGTGGGCGGTTCGCGCATGCCGATCAGTTCCCCCGACTCCAGCAGGTTCGCCGCTTCCTCGGCCAAATACAGTCCTTGCTCCCAAGAGGCGTTCGGCTGCGCGAGCCACTTCTTACCGTCGGTCACTACCCGGGTAACCCAGCCTTCCCGGTCGGCTTCCGACGGCAGGATGTTCGGCCCACGGTTGCGGAAGAACCCCAGCAGCGCGGCGACGATGGTGGGGTCACGCACTGTTCCATTCCGGTAAAACACTCCTTGCACTCTTCCCCATCCTTGGGGCACGATCATAAGTTCCCAGATGTACCAGCCCATGCCGGCATTCATAAACTCCTCTAGTGCCACGTCATACGGGTTGGCCCGCGCCACAGCCCCGATCTCCGTATTGAATATAGGCTTGCCGACCTTCGCCGCGAACGCCTTGGCCTTTTCGATGTTAGCCCGAATCTCGCCTCGAGTCGTTGAGTAGTCATGCCAAGACAGGACATCCACATCATCAGCAAGCTCTTCCATCGCCGGGATAAATGCCGTACCCACCGTCACAGGTGTGTTCGGATCCAGTTCATGGAAGACCCCCGCCATGTACTTCGCCAGCGCGATTCTCTTCCTTGCCTGCTGCAGGGGGGTCTTCGGCCAGTCCGGCTCGTTGGTAACGTCCCAGAACTCTAACCCGGGCTCATTAGAGAGAGTCTTCACGAGATCTGTAGCGTACTCCTTGGCGAGCGGCCGGGCCGCTTCATGCTCGCTCATTTCGCGCGTGTAAGTGACCACCACCATGACTCCGATGTCCCGTTGATGGCAGGCTCGGACAAAGTCCACGAGATGCTTGAGGAGCGCCTCCTTGTCTTTGGAATACTCTCCGTACGTGACGAATACGCGGGCCTGATTCAAATTAACCCGCTTGGCCAGGTCCAACTCGCGCCCTACCTGGGCTGCATCGTAATTGACCCACCCCATGTGGGCGTTAGTTTCTGCGGTGGTATAGTCGAAGCCCCGCACGTTCGATAGGTCCTTGGGAATATTTCTGCCGAGCGCGAGTGCAGCGCCGGCCAAGAGCGTGAAAGCGAGTATGAAAGCATTGGCAGTTCGCATTGACAAACCTCCGTTTGACTGATAACCAACAAGAGTAGTGGGATTTAGCGGCGCCGTAAACGCGTATTGAAAAATGTTGGGCATCTCCGGTCAATTCATTTCCGCACCTAACAGGTAAAGTCCCAAGGCCCGATCGCAGTGTTGGGGACTCAGGAAACCGGGGAACCGACCCAAGAAGCGTCGCAAGTTGCGGAAGAAGCCTTCCGCCAAGTTCGTAGTCTTGAGCCGGTAACTCCAGGTTTGCAGGCCCCCTTTCAAGAAAGTCACGGAGGCCTCGAAGCCTTCCCAGAAAGCGTGCACGAAGCCCGGTTCCGAGCGAGCCCAGCGGCGACAGAAGTGGAGCGCCCAACGCTCCGCCTGCTGCACGCTGTCCGCTTCATAGATCCACCAGAAGTCGCGCCGCAGGTGCCGCTTGTGTAACCAGGTGTGCTTCTGCAGCAGCCCCTCCAGGTTCTTCAGCCAATGGCGCAGACAGGGCTGCAGCTGGGCCTGCGGGTAGACGATCGCTGCCGCCGGCCTTACGCTGCCACAGCCATCCGCCACGATCAGCGGCACCTCCTCCAACACCCGCTCGTAGAGGCGTTGGAACAGCGCCTGGTAGGCCTCCCCTCTTCCTGCTCCGCCACCTGCCAGTCCAGCACCCGAAAACTCTCCCCGAACTCTACCCCCACCGCCACCAGCATCGCTCCCGAGCGGGTGCGTCGTCCCGGACTGCGCCGATAATGCACCCACACCGCATCCACCACCAGAGCCTCAAATTGCCGCGCCCTAAAGCGCTGTTGCTGGCGGCGCTCGATTTGCTGATAGAACTGCTGCAGGTACAAGCTGCCGTTCTCCAGGCGGCGCGTGCATACAATCAACTGCGTCCGTTCATCATTTTTTGGACCATGAGGTTGCCGCGGGTGCAGTTGGTCGAGAACTCTTTCCTGAGCTTTCTCTCCCGATCATGGTGCGTGCACTGAAATTGCCTTACCCTGGTAGTAAACAACCCTGTCAGGTTGGCCTTCGACCGTTTCTCCTACGCCGTGGCCCGGCGATACCCAGACAATGTTCAATGGGAGCTCTTGGGGCATACCATGGTACTGGCCCGCGCGGTCTCCGATGGTGAGTGTTTTGTCTGCCTCTGACCAGCGCAGCGGGATGAGCGCGCGTGCTCCCTTCTCGTAGTTGTAAGTGTCGCCCTCATCTTCGTACAGTTCGAACTTGCCGTCGGCCCCGGGGAAGATGCGGAGTTCAGTGGGACCAGCCAGCTTCTGATCTGCGTACTCGATTTCAGGTCCGAGCGGAACAATGGAGCCCGCGCGGACGAATAGGGGAATGCGATCCAAAGGAGCTTCTGCCTCAACTTCCCGCCCTCCCTTCACGGATACGCCGGACCAAAAGTCGTACCACTGCGGGGCATCCGGCAAATAGACAGTGCGATGCGTCGCATCCTGTTTCACTACGGGGCTGACCAGAATTGAGGGCCCGAACATAAACTGATCTCCAATATTCCAGGTTTTCGGATCGGTGCGCCAATCCATTATCAGCGGCCTTTGTATGGTGTAGTCCTGATTTGTCACTCGCCAGGCGAGCGAGTAGATGTAGGGCATTAAGCGATAGCGGAGCTTGTCGTAATGGATCAGAATTGGCTCAACCTTGTCGTAGGCCCACATCTCATTCTGTGGCCTGTGTCCGTGGGTCCGGAAAACGGGGCAGAAAACTCCAAACTCGAACCAGCGCGCATAGAGCTCCTGGTACACGGGGTCATTTGGAGGCCGATCATATGGCTGCCAATATCCTCCAATGTCGGTTGTCCAGTAGGGGTATCCAGAAAGCGCGAAGTTCAGACCCGCTGCCACTTGATGGTTCAGGCCCCAGTATGTGCTATATACATCGCCGGACCAGACTGTTGCCCCGATGCGTTGCTGCCCCACAAAGGCGGAGCGCGTCAGCAAAAAGACCCGCTTCTGGTCTGTCGCCGCCTTCCAATGCTGCTGCACTCCACTGGTGTGCATGAAGGGGAAGATGTTCGTATAACGTGCACCGCTGCCGATTGCGAGTTGCTTATCGCGAAGAATCGCGTCTCCCATGTGCGGCCAGTATTCTTCGGGTTCCGCGCTATCCAGCCAAAAAGCATCCCAACCTTGGGCAAAAAGCTTGCCCGCTAGATCCTCCCAATACAGATCGCGCGCCTTCGCATTGGTAGCGTCATAGACGTGAGTGTTCGGCACGTCCAAGTGCTGGGCAGAGAGTTCCTGAAAGGTTTGGGATTCTGGATCGAACAGGCCCCATACGGAGATCATCGCATGAACGTGTTCTGCATGCAGAGCCTTGAGTTCGCCCGGAACATCGGGATAATTGGAATTGAAGATCGGATCGCCTTCAGTCTTCCACCAGAACCAATCCTGCACGATCGCATCCAGAGGGATATGCTCTTCGCGATAGCGATGAGCAATTTCAAGGATCTCGTCCTGAGACATATAGCGGTCCTTCGATTGGAAGAAACCATAGGCCCATTTTGGAAGCATGGGCGTGTGGCCGGTCAGGCTGCGATATTCGTGGATGATTTGGTCCATCTCAGGCCCATAGATCACGTAGTAGTCGACCGAGTCACCAGCCAACGAGCTGAAGTGGAACTCTAGTGGAAACCGGTTATCTGCATATGTAAATGAAGCAGAGTTCCAGAGCAGCGCATAGCCCTTACTCGAAACCAGAAAGGGGATGGCGACATCGGTATTGTTCTGCCCGAGTTCGACCGTGCTGCCGCGGTAATTAAACATTCCACTCTGGTGTTGGCCTAAACCGTAGAAACCCTCGGTGGCATCTGGCTGAAAGCGATCCGTCACGTGGTAGATTCTTTCCCCGTTCACTTGATCAGGCTCATAGGTACGAGGCACGGAGTCGCTCTCCCGCAGCAGGGTTGTTCCCCCAATGCTGCTGTATCGCAGGTTTCCTCGTGCAAGAGAGAACTCTACCTTCAAAGTCGCTGTCGTCAAGGTCGCCGTATCACTGGTCTCTGAAAACTGGAACCGCGCGCCGGGGCAGGATTCCTTAGGATCCAGCATCCAAGGCTGATCGTGGCTGATAGAGTCCAGCGGCTTTGGGCTCGCCACGACGTGGATTACTGAGTCGGTGCAAACCGAAACGTGGAGATTCTCTTCTCCAATCTTTGCCACCAAGCCATCTCCGGCCCGGGCGACCGTGATTGGAGGCAGAGGCGGCAAGGCCCCAAGTTGAGCCGTTAGTTGTGACGGACGCGCCATCAAACAGAAAAGCACGAAGGAGGCGGTCCACCCAAGCCTGTCAACCCGAAGAGAACTCAAGATTACCATTATCCCTGCCTCCATCTGAGTATGTCCCTCCTGGGTTGCCGGGAAACACTCGCACCATAACAGGACACTAGCTTTCTCGTTCTCCCTGAGGCGTACTCAGGCCACGACCCCACGCTGCGGCATAGGGAGAAGTTGAGCCGCCGTTCCGAGGTTCGTGGATCACCCAGCGTAGCGATGAAAGGGTTCGCCCCGGTTTCCAGAAAGGCCAACCCGCTGGCAATTACGAACAAGGCCAACAGGAAGAATC
>Ga0181530_10001558_pt1 | contig 28577 bp, 27 predicted proteins | sample PEATcosm2014_Bin_42_FD_119769 | JGI IMG/M metagenome (GOLD analysis project Ga0181530, IMG submission 119769) | Peatland microbial communities from MTU Mesocosm Facility, Houghton, MI, USA - PEATcosm2014_Bin10_60_metaG | ecosystem: Environmental > Terrestrial > Soil > Wetlands > Peat | place... | reverse complement strand
ATGATCGCGGCGCGCAGCTCTGCCGGCAAGCCGTTGTCCGGGTCGCGCATCAGGTCGTGCACCGTCATCCAGAGGCGGCGGTTGTCCGCCAGGGCGCGGACGCGCTGCAGCGCGTTGCCGTTGCGTGCCGCCTTGAGCGCGCCGATGGCACGCCGGAACACGTCCGCTTCCTGCTCGCGCTGGCTGCGGTGCGTCGCCGCAGCCTCATAGGCCCGCACGGCCTGGTTCATCATCATCGACATGGCTCCAGTTGGGTCGAAGTGGGGTTTTGTGCGTCGGCCGCCTTTGCGCCGGGCGCCACGCGCCCCAGCACGGCGTCCTCGTGCCGAATGATACGTCGGATGAGCTTCAGGCCCTGGTAACAGTCGTCGGCCTCCGCCGCGGCCAGCGCATCGTCGAGAATCTCGCGTGCGAGCACCGAGGTTGTTGCGCCTTTGAACGCGGCAATGAGCTGCCGCGCCGTGGCAAGACCGCGCGGACGTTCATCGTCGTCGCCAATATAGGCGGATTGCAGGGCGAAGTAGATGCGCCGCGCCGGGCTGTCCGCCTGGTCCGGCGGCATGATCTGCTTACCGAACAGGAAACGTGCCTTGGCAGTCAGCTCGATCCGCGACTTGGTGCGGAAGCGGATCGGTGCTCCATTGACGATCATTACCTCGCCCTGGCGCAGCTCCAACACCAAATTCGACATGCGCCCCTTCCTGGTTCGCGATAGGAACATGACGCGCAGCCGCGCGTCGCCGCCCGGATATCGCCCGCGCGGTCAGCCAATGATGAAGCCGCAGCCAGCCCCGCGCGCCGCCGTCTCGACGACGGGCTTCGCGAGGGTCTCGTCCGGCTGGTGCGGGTTACGAAACGGGCGTGACGCCCGTCCCGTTCCGCGATTACTTGAACAGGCTCAGCAGCGTCTGCGGAGCCTGGTTGGCCAAGGTCAGCGCCTGGGTGCCGAGCTGCTGCTGGATCTGCAGCGACTGCAACAGGGCGGACTCCTTCGCCAGATCGGCATCGACCAGCGAGCCAAGACCCGTGTTCAGCGCATCGATCTTGTTGTTGTTGTAGCTGATCTGGTTGTTCACGTAGTTGACCGAGGAACCGACGCCGTTGAGTGCAGTGCCGACCGCGTTCTGCTGGTTGAGGAAGGTGCCGGTTGCGGTGATCAGCGCCGCGATCGTCGAGGCACCGTTCATCTGCGTGGTGGTGAAGGCGATCGAGCCGTACAGCTCGGAACCGCCGAAGGTGGCGATGCCGTAGGTTGCGGCGTTCTCATTACGCACCACCGCCACGGCGCCGAAGGTGCCGGCGCTGCCGGTGATATTGCCGATCAGCGTCTTGCCGTTGTAGTTGGCGTCCTCGATGAAGCTCTGCACGTTGCCCAGCAGCGAGGTGTACTGGTCCTCGTACTGCGTCCGCTCATTGCCTTGCACTGTGCTGTCGGACAACTTGATCAGCACGTCGCGCATGCTCATCATGGTATTCGAGATGTCGTTCAGGCCCGACTGGGTGGTCGAGAGCAGTCCCTGGACGCTGCCAAGCTGCTGGTTGGCGCTGGTCAACGCGCCGACGGTCGAACGGACCGACTGCGCCACCGCATAGGCCGCGCCGTCATCGGTGGCATCGGCCACACGATAGCCGGTGGAAACCTGCTTCTGCACGGAATTGAGCGCAGAATTGGTCTTGTCGAGCGACTCGAGCGCGATCATCGCGCCCGAGTTGGTGACAACGGAGTTGAGAGAGCCGGACATGGTATCTTGCCTTTGCCCACAGAGGTTACTGATAGCCCCGCCTTTTGCGGGCATGCCCCATCCTGGGGCGATCGGGTTAACAGCCGGTGAAGCCGCGTGCGGTTTGCATCAGCTCACCGGCAGAAATTTCACCAGCGACAGCCCGCTCATCGCGGCGATCACCTGGTAGGAGGCCTGAAGCTGGGTCTGCACCAGCGACAGGTTCGACATGGCTTGCGCCATGTCCACGTCCTGCACGTCGCCGACCTGGGTGGTGAGTGCGGTCGCGGTGTCGGACATCGTCGTCTGGCTGGTCGTGAGGTTGCTTTGTGTGTTCCCCAGCACACCAACGTCTTCCGCCATGGCGCTGATCGCGCCGGTCAGGCTGGCATTGGTGTCCTGCACCAGTGCCTGGAACCCGCTGTCGCTGACCTGGCCACTGCTCAGCGAGCCCATGGTCGCCAGCGCCCGCATCAGGTCGCGCATATAGGAACCAGTGGTCGAGGTGCCGGTGGAGGCGACCGCCGCATTGGCGCTGGCCAGCAGCCCGACCGAGGCGGTCTGACCCTGCCCGATCTGGATCGTCGGGGCCTGTGCAACGCCGGCAGGCTGCGACAGATAGGCCGAGAAGGGCGAGAGGCCCGGCGCGTTGGAACCGGCGATCGCCAGCGTATTGGCGGCGGTCGCCGCGGCACCCTGGGTTCCGAGCAAGCCAACCTGGGCAGCGATCTGCGTATAGAAGCCGCTGCTTAATATAGAGTCAGGATCGGGCACCGGCGGATTTTCGCTGTCCTGGCCAGCGAATACGTATGTATTGCCATCCTGCGTATCGAGCAGATCGGCGACCTGCACCAGCGCCTGTTGCGCCGAGGCAGCGACGCTGTCCACTTCCGACGAGTCGGAGCCTTCCAGATTGTTGGTCTGCGCGAGGAAGTTGGACGCGATCTGCTGGATCTGCGTCATCGCCGTCTGCGTCACCTGCATGCCGCTGGCGGCCTGGTTGATGTTGTTCTGCCAGGTCTGCAATGCCGCGATCTGCGGTTGCAGGTTGAGCGAGACCGCGGCGCCGGGGCCGAGCCCGGCATAGGTGTTGGCCACCAGGCCGGTGCTGATCTGGGTGGTGAGCTGGTCGAGGTTCTGCTTCACCGTGGCGCTGTCGCTGATCAGGCTGGCCATCTGGCCGTAATCGGCGGGGCCGTAGGAGGCAATGCTCATGGCAATCCCTTCCTCTCCCGCTTTGCGGGAGAGGGTAGGGTGAAGGTGACGCGTGCGGCCCGCTGCACCCTCACCCTACCCTCTCCCACTGCGTGGGTGAGGATTTGTGGAACGCGCATCACTGCACCGCACCGATCAGTTGCGTCCACATTGACTGGACCGCGGCGATCACCTTGGCGTTCACGCCATAGTCGTTCTGTAACTGGATCATGAGCGACATCTCCGTATCCATGTCCACCCCGCTGCCCGTGGAGAGCGTGTTGTTCAGCGTGGTCTGCACCGCCTGTTCCGTGTTGAGCTGGCTCGTCGTATTGGCGCTGTCCTGCGCCTGCGCGGCGACCAGCGTCGAAGCCTCGTCGCCCAGGGTGGCGGGCGTGGCATAGGGAGCGTTGAGCGTGCCGGAAGCGCCGAGGCCGGCGGTGTTGGATGCCGGTTGCGGCACCCCGTCCTGCACGTCGGCGCCGAGCGTATAGGTCAGCACGTTGTCGATCAGCGTGCTGAAGCCGGCCGGTCCGCCCGGGGGATTGGGGGTGAAGGCGGCGGCGCCGGTCGGGCTGCCGGCAATCGTGTTGGTGCCGTCGCGCACCAGCGACGGATCGGCCTGCACCGCCGGGTTGACCTGGATCTCGGCGGCGAAGCCGACATAGCCGCTCTGCACCGGCACGCCGCCGCCGGCTGGCACCGCGCCCGTCGGATCGGAAAACAGCGTCAGCCCCTGCGCCGAGAAACGGCTGGCCAGGTTCTGCGAGAACTCGTCCAGCTCGGCCTGGTAGGTCGGCAGCGTTGTGTCGCGCAAGGCTATATTGGCGCCGAGCTGACCGCCGGTGAGCTGTCCGGTGACATCCACCCCGTCCATGGTGATCGCCGGAATGCCGCCGCCGGGATAGGTCGTGCCCGGCAGCACATTCGCACCGCTGGTGGACAGCGGAACGACCACGCCGTGGATCGGCAGCGACAGGCCTCCGGCGGTGGTGATCAACATGTCGCCGTTCGGCTGCACCATTGTATTGACGTCCACCAGTTGCCCCAGTTGCTGCACTGCCTGGTCGCGCTGGTTCTCCAGGTCGGCGGTGCTCTGGCCGCCGGATTGCAGTGTCACGATCTGGTCGCTCAACTGGCCGATCGTGCTCAGCGTCGCGTTGATCGTGCCGACCTCGCTGACGATGTTGTTCTCCGCCGTCTGGCGCTGCGTCGTGTAGGCGCTGGACAGTGAGTTGATCGTCTGCGCCAGCGTGCTCGCGCTGGACACCACCGCTTCCTGCTGCGTCTGGTTAGAGGGGTCGTTGAGCAGCGTGGAGAACTGGTCCTGCAGGTCGCCGAGTTGGCTGGCGATGTCGCCGCCCTGGCCGGGCGTGCCCTGCACCGCGTCGATCGCCTGCAACGCGGTCTGGGTCGTCTGCAACCCGGCGACGGTGCTGTTCTGCTGGAATGCCTGCGCTTGCAGCGCGGTGTCGATGTCGCGCGTCACCGGCCCGGTGACGACGCCCAGGCCGACGCCGTCCGCGGTCTCGCTCTGCTGCGTGCCTGTCTCGGAGACGTAGCCCGGCGTGTCGGCATTGGCGACGTTGTGCGACACCAGCGCCAACTGGCTGGTGACGTTGGCCAGACTGCTCGTGGCGATCGACAGGGCGGCGCTAAGGCTCATGGCGGGGTTCCGGCCACGCTGCCGCTCACTGCTTCATGTCAACCGTGGTTTGCAGCATCTGCTGCGCGGTGGTCACCATTTTGGCGTTCGCGCTGTAGGCCTGCTGGGCCACGATCAGATTGCTGAACTCGGTCGCGATATCGACGTTCGAGCTTTCCACCGAGCCGGTCACCAGATTGCCGGCGCCATTGGTGCTGGCCTGCTCGGCCAGCGGCGTGCCCGCATTGAGCGTCGCGGTGAAGGACTGCCCATCCTGACGCTGCAACGCATCGGGATTGTTGAAGGTGACCACCGGCACCTGCGCGATCGTCCGCGTCTGGCCGTTGTCGTAGTTGACCACGATGTCGCCGTTCGCCTGTGGTGTGACGCCGGCGAAGCTGCCCGGTGGCACGCCGTTCTGTGTCAGGCCCTCCAGGTCGTATTGTGTTCCGGCATATTGCGTCACGCCGTTGGTTGCGCCGTAGGTGCCGATGTTCAACAGGATCGTCTGCGGTCCGGAACCAAAATTGGTGGTGAAGCTCAGCGTGGCGGCGCTGCCGGCGGTGTAACCTGCGCTGGTGACGGTGCCGGTGGTGTTGGTGATTTGCCCGACCGTCCCCTCGGGCACCGGGTTGCCGCTGAGGGCGCCGAATTGCACCTCGGCGCTGCCGATTGCCGGGACGCCGGAAATGTCGTCCGGCGAATTGACCGACACCGTCCAGTCGTCGGAAGCGTTCTGCACCCAGTTAAGCGTAACAACGTGCTGCGTGCCCAGCGCGTCATAAACGTCGATGTCGGAAGAGATCGGCGAGGCGGCGGTGGCTGAGCCGGTGGCCGGCGTGGCCGGCAGGTTGGCTGACAGTTCCACTGTGCTGGTGGGAACCGGGTTGTACACCGTCTGCGTCACCTGGATCGGCGCCAGGGTGTTCTGGTTGACCACACCGGTGGAGGGATCGACCGTCCAACCGTTCAGGAATTCTCCGGCACTGTTGACCAGGTAGCCGGCGGCGTTGAGTTGGAAATCGCCGGCGCGCGTATAGAACTGCTGCGGATTGAACGTCGGGATGTTGTTGACCTGTCCGGTCTGCTGCGACACCGCAAAGAAACCCTGCCCAGCGATCGCGAGACCGAGCGGATTGTCGGTTTGCGTGATGGTGCCTTGTACGTTGTTGACGTAGTCAGGGCGCGCCACGACCGCGCCGGGGTCGTTGGTGGTCGCGTTGCTGGTGGTCAGGTAGTCGACGAAGTTGGTGTCCACCCGCTTGTAGCCGACGGTTTGGCTGTTAGCGACATTGTCGGCGATGTTGCCGAACGCGGAAGACTGCGCGGTCAGTCCGGAAATGGCGGTGTTCATCGCACCAAGCAAGGACATCGAAAGGCTCCTGCGTCGTCTGCGCTGCTGTCGTCTGCATTGTCGTCGCCGCTGGTGATCGCAGGAATCGTGCCAAGGGTTCGCGGACCTCGCCCTCTCCGTCATGACCGGGCTTGACCCGGCGATCTGACGCGGCACCGTGCCCCATAGATGGCCGGGGTTAGCCCGGCCATGACACGGAGGTTGCGATCCGCCGGCAACTGACTCGGTTTTTCCCGGACGGTCCCTTAATCTTGACGCGTATGGGGTCGAGCCCAGCCATGCCGGGTTCTGCCTGAATCGCCCGGCACCGAGCGCCGGGTGGGCAGGGCACGCCCGGCACTTTCTGCCGCAAGCAATGCCGATTCACCAACATGGCGGGCCGATTCGCTTGGCCCGGCATTTGCCTTTGCGATGGCAGGCGAACGCGGGAGTGCGCAATGCCGCAGGCGATTGCTATGCAGCTACCGGTGACCGCGGCCGCCACGCCGGCGGCAACCGTGGCGCTCGCAACCACCGGGAGCGTGGCCAGCAAGACACCGAGGTTTGCCGGTCTGTTGCTGCAACTCGGCCGCATGGCTTCGCCGTCCGCACCGTCTGCCGCCGAACCCGCGGTTGCCAACAAGAGCAACGCGCCGGTGGACGCCGGGCAACAATCCGCCCAGCCGGAGCCGCCGGCGACTCGTGTGGCCGATCAGGCGCCGCCGACGCCGGAACCGGATCTCCCCGCCATCCCGTCGCTCATGCCGACGCCCGCGCCGGCAACGGCACCGGGTCCATTCATTCTCCCCCGACCCACGGTGGCGGCCCACCCTCGTGCTTCCCAGGAACCCGCCGCCGCGGTGGGTTCGGCGGCCGGATCCGCCGTCGTCGCCAGCGTGGCGCCGACACCCACGCCGATTCCGGCAATGCCCCCACCCACGGGCGCGTCCGTGCCGCCACCGCCGCCGCAACCACCGGCCGATAGCCAGACCGAGGGGCCAAAACACGACAACACAAGACTCGGCGGCGTGGCGGTAAAGCCCGATCCGACGGCAGCCGCGCCGCCCCAGAACGAAGCCGCGTCCGATCGGTCGACCGCCACTGTCGCCCCCCCGACCACGGCCCTGAGCCCAGGACCGCCGTCCGCACCTGCCGCCGCGGTGACGACGCAGGCCAATGCCTCGCCGGTCCAGGCGGTTCTCGCACCCAACCAACAAGAGCAGAGTGCCGGCCCGGGACAGCTTCCCGATCGGGTGCCCGCTGCCTCGGCCGTGCAGCCGGACGCCGGCGCGGCCGCACCGGCGCAACAGGTATCTGCGGCGCTGGTGTCGCTGGCCGGCGCCCCGGGCGGCGGGCAGCGTATGACGCTGCGGCTGGAGCCGGCCGAGCTGGGCCTGGTGCAAATCCGGATCGACCGCCCGCAGGATGCGCCGGCGCAAGTGGACATCAGCGTGCAGCGTCCGGAGACCCTGACGCTGCTGCTGCGCGACCAGCCGCAATTGCAGCGCGCGCTGGATCAGGCGGGGGTGCCCGCGGACGGACGCAGCGTGACCCTGCATGTCACGGCGCCGGACTCCACGACGTCATCCAGTAGCGTGACTGCCGGCGCGGCAGCCAGCGCCGACCTGGGCCAGAGTGGCGGCCACGGCGCCGGTACGAGGTCCGGCGGACAAGGCCGCTCGGGAGACGCGGCTGACCAGGATCCGGACGACACATCGACACCGCTGCCCCGCTGGCTGCGCGCCGGCCTCGATATCACCGCCTGAAGGATCGCATTGCCATGAGCATCGCCTCGGTCGTCGCCCAACAGAACGCCGCGAGCGCCGCGGCATCCGCCAGTGCCGCCTCACAGACCGGCAATGCGGCGTTTTCGTCGCTGGATGGGAATTTCAATGACTTCCTCAATATGCTGATGACGCAGTTGCAGAACCAGGATCCCACCAGTCCGATGGACACCGACACGTTCACCAGCGAACTGGTGCAGTTCTCCTCGGTGGAGCAGCAGATTCAGACCAATACGAGTTTGACGAGCCTGATCCAGCTTACCCAGGGCAGCGAGGTGATCCAGGGCAGCTCGATGATCGGCCAGCAGGTGACGGTGCAATCCACGCAGATTCCGTTGCAGAACAGCACGGGCACGGTGAACATCACGTCGCCGGCGGCCGAGAAGGTGTCGATCTCGATCACCAATTCCGCCGGCACCGACATCTTCGATACGACCGTGAACGCGGTGGCGGGCAACAACACGTTCACCTGGAACGGTACGAACAACAGCGGCCAGACGGTGCCGGACGGGCTGTACACGATGGTGGCGACCGGCAGCAATGTGGGGGGCGGCACGAGCACGTTGCCGTTCACGGTGACCGGCACCGCGACCGGCGTGGTAAGTTCGAACAACACGGTGAATTTGCAGCTCGGCGCCCTGACGGTCCCGTTCAGCGCGATAACGTCGGTTGGGAACTGAGTACACCCCGCCCGCCTTCGCGGGGTTGCGCCGCGCAGCGGATCGGCGCGCGACGCGTGAGCGTCGCGGGTGAGGGTCATCAGGTCGGCACGCCGCGGTGGCTTGGCTATAAGGCGACCCGATCACCCTCACCCTCGGTGCTGTCGCACCTCGCGTCGATCCGCTGCGTGGCGCAACCCGGCGCAGCGGGAGAGGTAAACACACGGCACAATCTGCCGGGCCATTAACCCGCAAGTAAGCCTCCCGGTGCAAGGTCCCGCCACGGCAGGACGCCGGGCAGAGATCGAACCGTGATCGTGCAAGGGACAAATTTGGCACAGAGGTGCGCGCGATGAAGGCCCTGCTTGAAGGGCTGAAGGCGCTTGGCCCGGCGCGGATCGCCGCGCTGGCCGCCGTCGCCATCGGCATGCTCGGCATGCTGGCGCTGATGACGCTGCACGGCACAACCGACCAGATGGCGCTGCTGTACGGCGACCTCGACACGCGCGATGCCTCCCAGATGGTGGATCTGCTCGGCCGCAACCACGTCACCTACCGGGTGGCGCCCAGCGGCAACCAGATCCTGGTGCCGGCCGACCAGGTGCCGGAAACGCGCCTGATGCTGGCGAAGGAGGGGCTGCCCGCCGGCGGCTCGGTTGGCTACGAAATCTTCGATCGCGGCGACACCTTCGCGCCGACCGACTTCCAGCAGAAGATCAACGAGACCCGCGCGCTGGAGGGCGAACTGGTGCGCACCATCCGCGCCATCCGCGGCGTGCGGGCCGCCCGCGTGCACCTGGTGCTGCCGCAGCGGGAACCGTTCGCCCGTGACAAACAGGACGCGCAGGCCGGGGTGTTGCTCACCATGGTCGGTGCGGCCCGGCTCGACCACGAGGGCGTGCAGGCGATCCTCAACCTGGTTGCCGCCGCCGTGCCCGGATTGCGGCCGCAGAACATCGCCATCGTCGACTCGCGCGGCAATCTCCTGGCGCGGGCCGGGGAACCGGTCGATGCGGCGGGTGCCGCGCTGTCCACCGAAGAACTGCGCCACGCCACCGAACTGCGCATCTCCCGCGCGGTGGAGGAAATGCTGGAGCGCAGTCTCGGCCCCGGCAAGGTGCGCGCCGAAGCCGCGGTACGCATGAACTTCGACAAGATCAACGAAACGCATGAGAGCTACGATCCGGACGGCCAGGTGACGCGCAGCACGCAGAGCGTGAACTCGACCAGCAAGTCCACGGAAGCGAACGGCACCGTCTCGGTGCAGAACAACCTGCCGAATGCCGATGCGGGCGCCACGGGTGCCGGCTCGCAGGAGGCGCGTCAGGAAGAAACCACGAATTACGAAATCAGCAAGACCGTCCGCACCCTGATCCACGAGCAACCGCAGATCGACCGCATCAGCCTGGCGGTCATGGTGGACGACGCCGACACCGTCGGCGCCGACGGCAAGCATGTGCGCCAGCCGCGTCCGGCCGAGGAACTGACCCGCATCGCCACCCTGGTTAAAAGCGCGATCGGCTTCGACGAGAAGCGCGGCGACCAGGTTGACGTGGTGAGCATGCATTTTGCCGAGGAAGAAATGGCGTCCGTGCCGGAGTCGCCCGGACTGTTCGGTTTCCGGCTGGAAAAGGCCGACATGCTGCACCTTGCACAGACCGGGCTGTTCGGCCTGGTGGCGCTGCTGGCCTTGCTGTTCGTGCTGCGCCCGATGGTGACTCGGCTGATCACTCTTGGGCCGGGGGGCGGGATGGCCAGCCTGCCGGGCGGTGGCAGCCAGGTTGCGTTTGCCGGCCCGGGCGACGCGGCGTTGCTGGGCAACGGCCCCGGCGCGCAAGCGCTGCGCGCCAGCATGTCCACGACTCCGCTGCTGGAGGACGAGAGCATGGTGAACCTCGCGCAGATCGAGGGCCAGATACGCGCCTCGTCGTTGCGCCGGGTTACCGAGCTGGTGGACAAGCATCCGGACGAGACCCTGTCCATCGTGCGCGGCTGGATGGTGCAGGAAAATGGCTGACGGCGCGAAATCCGAAGAATATCGCAACCTCAACGGCGTGCAGCGGGCGGCGATCCTGATGCTCGCGCTCGGCGAGGACCAGTGCGCCCGCCTGTTCGGCATGATGCATGAGGACGAACTCAAGGACATTTCCGCCGCGATGGCGCAACTCGGCTCAGTGCGCGCCGAGGTGGTGGAACGGCTTTGCCTCGACTTCGCGGAAAACATGGGCAGCGCCGGCAACCTGGTCGGCAGCTTCGAGAGCACCGAGCGTCTGCTGCAAAAGGCGCTGCCGCGCGATCGTGCCGCGCAGATCATGGAGGAAATCCGCGGTCCGGCCGGCCGGACCATGTGGGACAAGCTCGGCAACGTCAATGAGAGCGTGCTGGCGAATTACCTGAAGAACGAATACCCGCAGACCGTCGCCGTCGTGCTGTCCAAGGTGCGTCCGGAACATGCCGCGCGCGTGCTGGCATTGCTGCCGGATTCCTTCGCCATGGAAGTCGTGATGCGCATGCTGCGCATGGAAAGCGTGCAGAAGGATGTGCTGGACGGCGTGGAAAAGACCCTGCGCGCCGAGTTCATGTCCAACCTCGCGCGCAGCACCAGACGGGATGCGCACGAGATGATGGCCGACATTTTCAACAACCTCGACCGGCAGGCGGAGGGCCGGTTCCTCGCCGCGCTGGAGGAGCGCAACCGCGAGGCCGCGGAGCGGATCAAGTCGCTGATGTTCACCTTCGACGACCTGGCGCGGCTCACCCCGCAATCGGTGCAGATGCTGCTGCGTTCGATCGAGAAGGACAAGCTGCCGATCGCGTTGAAGGGCGCATCGGAGAAACTGCGCGAGCTGTTCCTGAGCAGCATGTCGGAGCGGGCGGGAAAGATGCTGCGCGAGGACATCGAGGGGCTGGGTCCGGTGCGCGTGCGCGACGTGGACGAAGCACAAGCCGCCATCGTCCAGCTTGCCAAGGAACTATCCGCGCAAGGCACGATCGAGATCAGCAGCGGCAAGGACGAGGAGCTGATCTATTGACCGTACACCTCGCCCACGCAGTGGGGTTGCGCCGTGCAGCGGATCAACGCGGCGCGACGCGCCGGGCGAGGGTGCCGTGTGTGCCTCGCTGCACCTTCGATTCGCTGCGTGCCGACCCGATCACCCTCACCCTCGGTGCTGACGCACCGCGACCCCTCCCGCACTGCGGGAGGGGTTTTGTGGGAGGGTGACCGTGGACGCATTTGATTTCGGCCGTCGTCCATCGGGCAAGGTGCTGTTCGCCGAGGACTTCGACCTGTCGCCGGGGCGGGGCGATCCGCCCGAGCCGGAAGTGATCGCGCCGACCTTCTCCGCCGCTGAATTGGAGGCGGCGTGTGCGGAAGCCCGGCAAGCCGGCAGCGATGCCGCATCGGCCGCGGCCGCTTCCGCCGACCATGCCGTGATCCGCCAGACCGTCACCGCCGTCGCGGAACGGCTTGCCGCCGCGCACGACGAACTTCTCGACCTCGCCGAACAATCGGCCGCGACGATCGCCCGCCTGTTGCTCGGCAGCCTCGGCGTGGTGCTGCCGGAACTGGCCGCCCGTTACGGCGAGACTGAGTTGCAAGCGATCATCCGCATCGTATTGCCCGGGCTGTTCAAGGAACCCGCGGTGACACTGCGGCTCAACCCACAGCATTGCACCACCGTAGCGCGTGAAATCGAACGGTTGGACCCCGACCTCGCCGCGCGTTTGCAGATTGTACCGACTGACTCCATCCCGGCCGGCGATGCGCGCATCGCCTGGCGCAACGGCGGCGCCACGCGCGACGCGGCCGCATTGTGGGAGCAGGTGGCTGCCACGCTCGCGCTGTCGGGGCTGTCGCCATCGCTCGCCGAACCCAAGGAGATTGAACATGCCCGATGACATGGAACTCACAGAACTCAACGACACCTCGGAAAGCAGCGGCGCACGCACCGTGCGAGAGCTGGAGGCGGTCTACGACATTCCGGTGACCGTCAGCGCCGTGCTTGGCAAGACGACGATGCAGGTCAACCAATTGCTGAAGCTCGGCCGCGGCGCGGTGGTGGAACTGGACCGCAAGCTGGGGGAGGCGATCGACATCTACGTCAACAACCGGCTGGTGGCACGCGGTGAAGTCGTCATGGTGGACGACAGTCGCCTGGGCGTGACGATGACGGAAATCGTCAAGGCGGACCGCCAATGAAGTACGCCTCGCCCACGACGTGGGAGAGGTCGCGGAGCGTAAGCGACGCGGGTAAGGGTGATCAGGTCGCCCCGCAGCAGTTTTATCCGGTGTGCCGACCCGATCACCCTCACCCTCGTCGCTTCGCGCCTCGACCTCTCCCGCGTAGCGGGAGAGGTAAACGCTGATGCGCGTGCTGATCATCGGCTCGCTGGCCGGCGAACTCGGCCAGGCCGCGCGCATTGCCATCGCACGCGGAGCGAAGCTCGATCAGGCCGACGACGCCGACACCGCGCTGACCCACCTGCGCGCCGACGCGCGCGTGGACCTCGTGCTGTGCGACCTGGCGCACGATGTCGGCGGCGTGGTGCGCGCGCTGGCGGCGGAGCGCATCGCGGTGCCGGTGGTCGCGTGCGGCACCACCCGCGACCCCGAAGCCGCGTTGCGCGCGATCCGCGACGGTGCGCGCGAATTCCTGCCGCTGCCGCCGGACCCCGACCTGATCGCCGCCATTCTTGAGGCCGCCGCCGGCGAGAGCCACGCATTGATCGTGCGCGACCCGGTGATGACCGCGACGGTGCGGCGGGCCGAGCAAGTGGCGAAGTCCGAAGCGTCGGTGCTGATTTGCGGCGAGTCGGGGACCGGCAAGGAGATCCTGGCGCGCCATGTGCACCGCCGCTCGCGCCGCGCCGCCGGACCGTTCATCGCGCTGAACTGCGCCGCCATCCCCGAAAACCTGCTGGAATCCGAGATGTTCGGCCACGAGAAGGGCGCCTTCTCCGGCGCCGTGGCGCGCCGGGTGGGAAAATTCGAGGCAGCCAGCGGCGGCACTCTACTGCTCGACGAAATCAGCGAAATGGACGTGCGGCTGCAAGCCAAGCTGCTGCGCGCGGTGCAGGAGCGCGAGATCGACCGGCTGGGCGGCGCCGCCCCGGTCAAGGTGGATGTGCGGATCCTGGCGACCACCAACCGCGACCTGCTGGCCGAGGTGCGACGCGGCACGTTCCGCGAGGACCTGTATTTCCGGCTGAACGTGGTGTCGTTGCGCATCCCCTCCCTGCGCGAGCGGCCGGGCGACATCGCGCCGCTGGCCGAGCATTTCAGCCGCAAGTATGCCGACGTGAACGGCCTGCCGTTCCGCCCGCTGTCGCCCGACGCGATGCTGCGCCTGACCGCGCATGGCTGGCGCGGCAATGTGCGCGAACTGGAGAACGCCATGCACCGCGCGGTGCTGCTGGCCTCGGGCAGCGACATCGGGATCGAGGCGATCGAACTCGGTCAGTCCGACGGGGAGATTGATTCCCCCTCCCCTGGAGGGAGGGGGTCAGGGGGAGGGGGCCCGGGGGGCGGCATCGCCTCCCTGGTGGGCCGCAAGATGGATGAGGTCGAGCGCGACCTGATCATCGAGACGCTCGGCCACACGCTTGGCAACCGCACGCATGCCGCGACGATCCTCGGCATTTCGATCCGCGCCTTGCGCAACAAGCTGCGGGATTATGCGGCGCAGGGGGTTGCGGTGCCGCCACCGACCGCCGGCGTGGCGGCCGCGTGAGGGAGCGGATGCAACGCCTGTCTGTCATTGCAGCGGAAAGAATACTCCCCCTCCCCTTGAGGGAGGGGGTTGGGGGGAGGGGTGCGTACCCCCGCGGGCAGCGGCTGCACGCACCCCTCCCCCAACCCCCTCCCTCAAGTCGAGGGGGAGAATGCTTTTTCCGGCACATGACCCATGGCTGAAGCAGCCCTCGCTGCGGGGTTCCTCCCGACCCTGACGGCCCGTCTCCGGCAATTCTCGCCCGGCAGCGATATCGGGCTGGCGCTCGGCGTCGTCGCGCTGCTCTCGGTCCTGGTGCTGCCGCTGCCGCCGCTGCTGCTGGATTTCGGCCTGTCGGTGTCGCTCACCGCCGCCGTGCTGGTGCTGATGGTGTCGCTGTTCCTCAAGCGCCCACTGGATTTTTCGTCCTTCCCGACGCTGCTGCTGTTGACCACCCTGTTGCGCCTGTCGCTCAACGTCGCGACCACCCGGCTGATCCTGTCGCACGGCAACGAGGGGCCGCTCGCCGCAGGTCACGTCGTGGCCGCCTTCGGCGGCTTCCTGATGGGCGGCGACGTGGTGATCGGGCTGATCCTGTTCTCGATCCTGCTGGTGGTGAACTTCATGGTCATCACCAAGGGCTCCGGCCGCATCGCCGAGGTGGCGGCGCGGTTCAGCCTCGATTCGATGCCGGGCAAGCAGATGGCGATCGACGCCGAGATGTCGGCCGGCATGATCGACGAGAAGACCGCGCGCCGGCGCCGCAAGGACCTGGAGGAGGAGAGCGGCTTCTACGGCGCGATGGACGGCGCCGCCAAGTTCGTGCGCGGCGACGCGATTGCCGGCCTGATCATCACCGTCATCAACATCCTCGGCGGCCTGACGATCGGCGTGGTGCGCCACGGCATGCCGCTGTCCGACGCCATCGCCGCATTCACCACGCTGACCGCGGGCGACGGGCTGGTGACGCAAATTCCCGCCTTGTTGGTCTCGACCGCGGCCGGCATCGTGGTCACCAAGGGCGGCATGGAGGGCAGCGCGGATGCGGCGCTGATCCACCAGCTTGGCGGCAGCCCGAAGCCGCTGGCGATGGCGGCCGGCGCGGCGACCGTGCTGGCGTTGCTGCCGGGACTGCCGATGCTGCCGTTCCTGACGCTGGCCGGCCTGGCGGGCGGCGGCGCCTGGTTGCGGCACACGCATCCCACGGTGTTCGGTCCCGAACCCGCGCCGGCGCCGGTCGTCCCCACCGAGCAACCGATCAGCGAGACGCTGCGCATCGACCTGATCCGGATCGAGCTGGGCTACGGACTGCTATCCCTGGCGGGTGGCGAGACGGCGCGGCTGACCGAGCAAATCAAGGGGTTGCGGCGGTCGATCGCCGGCGACATGGGGTTCGTCCTGCCGCCCGTGCGGATTCAGGACAACATGCAATTGCCGGCCGACACCTACTCGGTCCGCATCAAGGAGATCGAAGCCGGCAAGGGCGAGTTACGCCCGACAATGCTGCTCGCAATGGACCCGAAGGGAGGCGTGCCCGATCTGCCCGGCGAACGCACCAAGGAACCGGCGTTCGGCCTGCCGGCGTTGTGGATCGATCCGTCCGCCAAGGAGGAGGCGCTGTTCCGCGGCTGCACGGTGGTCGATCCGCCGAGCGTCCTGACGACCCATCTGACCGAGTTGGTCCGTGAGAACGTCGCCGAGTTGCTGTCCTACGCCGAGACCCAGAAATTGCTCGATGAGCTGCCGCGGGAGCAGCAGAAACTGGTGGCGGATATCGTGCCGTCGCAGATTACGGTGGGGGCGGTGCAGCGCGTGTTGCAGTCCTTGCTGTCGGAGCGGGTGTCGATCCGCGACCTGTCGACCATCCTGGAAGGCATCCAGGAGGCGTGCGGAGGGGCGGCGCGGGCCATCCCGGCGATCGTCGCGCATGTGCGGATGCGTCTGGCGCGGCAGATCAGCGACAGCCACACCGGCCCGAACGGCTACATCCCGCTGATAACCCTGTCGCCCGAGTGGGAGGGCGCGTTCGCCGAGGCGTTGACCGGTCCGCCCGAGGAGCGCCAGCTCGCGATGGCGCCATCGAAGCTACAGGCCTTCATGCAGACTTTGCGCAACGCGTTCGACACCGCCGGCGCGACCGGCGAAGCACCGGTATTGCTCACCAGCGGCGGTATCCGCCTGCACGTGCGCGCGATCGTCGAACGCATCCGTCCGAACACCCCGGTGCTGGCACAGGCGGAAATCGCCCCTCGGGCGCGCATCCGCACGGTGGGGACGATATGACGGGGCGCGGTGACCCCTCCCCCCAACCCCCTCCCACAAGGGGAGGGGGAGTTCCGTCTTACTCCCCCTCCCCTTGTGGGAGGGGGTTGGGGGGAGGGGTCACCGCGCCGGCACGCCCATGCGTCTGAAGGTGTTCCGCGCACCGGCGATGGCTGCGGCGATGGCGCAGGTGCGGGCCGAACTCGGACCCGACGCGTTGATCCTCGGCACCAGGCGGGTCGCCGGAGGGGTCGAGATCACCGCCGCCCTGGAGCCGAACGACACCTTGCCGGCACCGTTGCCGGACCCCGCCCGTCTCGCCGCGTTGCAGTTCCACGCCGTGCCGGCCGGGTTGCATGCCGGCTTGCAGGCCGGCCCGCTGGACGCCGCGCTGGCCACGGTGCTGTCGTTCGATAGCTTGCCGCTGGCGGTCGAAGCGCCACCATTGCTGCTGTCGGGTCCGCCGGGCGCCGGTAAGACGTTGACCGTGGCGCGGCTTGCCACCCGCCTTGTGCTGGCCGGCGGCATGCCGATGGTGGTCACCGCCGACGGCAAACGGGCCGGCGCGACGGAGCAATTGGCCGCGTTCACCCGCCTGCTGGGCATCGACCTGGTCGTCGCCTGCCACCCCGTCACGCTGGGCCGCGCCCTGGCGCGGCGACAGGACGCAGCGCCGGTACTCATCGACGCGGCCGGTTGCAACCCGTTCGACCCGGTACAGGTCGAGGAACTCGCCGCCCTCGCCAGCGCCGCCTCGGCCCGGATCGTCGTGGTGCTGCCGGGCGGCATGGATTCTGCCGAGGCGGCCGACCTCGGGGCTGCCTACGCGGCGGTCGGCGCCGGCCACCTGGTAGCGACCCGCCTGGACCTGGCCCGGCGGCTCGGCGGCATCCTGGGCGCCGCCGCCGCCGGCCGGCTGGCGCTCACCGAGGCCGGCATCGGCGCGGGCGCGGCCGATGGCCTGGTCCCGCTGACCCCCGCCTTCCTCGCCGAGCGGCTGCTGCAACCCCGGATGGCACACGCATGATCGACGCCGCATCCAGCCCCGCATCCGGCCACACAGGCAAAGTTCTCCCCCTCCCCTTGTGGGAGCGGGATGGGGGGAGGGGTGCTCACATCAACAGGCAGGGGCTGTACGCACCCCTTCCCCCAACCTTGGTCCGCTTCGCGCCCCAAGCCCTCAAGGGGAGGGGGAGAATGCTTCGCAACCTGACGCCCACAAGGCACGCTCCTGCCCGGACATCGACCGACGCTCCTGCCGCGGCATCGACCCACGCCCCTGCCGGGGCCCCGGCAAGCGCTCCCGACCAGGCTCCCGCCGCTTCGGCCGCCCGCCTGGTCGCGATCGCATCGGGCAAGGGTGGCGTGGGCAAGACCTGGTTCGCCATCACCCTGGCGCACGCACTGGCGCAGCAGGGTCGCAAGATCCTGCTGTTCGACGCCGATCTCGGCCTGGCCAATGTGGACATCCAGCTCGGCCTGACCCCGACCGTGGATCTGGCCGACGTCGTCGCCGGCCGCGCCTCGATCGCGCAGGCCGCGCTCCGCCATCGCGACGGTGGCTTCCACATCCTTGCCGGCCGCTCCGGGTCCGGCATGTTCTCCGGCCTCCCAGCGGCGGTATTGGAACGCACGCTCGGGGAGCTGCGCCAGACAACGGCAGGCTTCGACCTCGTGTTGCTCGATCTCGGCGCCGGGCTGGAACATGCGGTGCGCCACATGGCGGCGTTTGCCGACACGCTGCTGGTGCTGGCGACGGAGGAGCCGACCAGCCTGACCGACGCGTACGCGGTGCTGAAGCTGCATGCCGCCGACCGGGCCGACGGCGATGCGCGCATCATCGTGAACCAGGCCACCAGCCACGGCGCCGGGGAGCGGACCTACGCCACGTTGCGGCGCGCCTGCGCCACGTTTCTGGGCCGCGAACCGCCGCTTGCCGGCGTGATCCGCCGTGACGATCGCGTGCGGGACGCGATCCGCCGGCAGACCCTGCTGCTGACCCGGCATCCGGCCTGCGCGGCGGCGACGGACGTTCAGCAGATCGCCCGCGAATTTCTGACGTAACCGTTCGTCATGCGGTCCCCGGTTTCCCCCCGCCCCCTGCCACCCCACATTGGATGGCGGTATGGGGGACGGCATGCACCTGATCCGGCGCAGCGGCACGCGCGACCTGCGCGTCGACTTCTTCCGGGGCCTCGCCTTGTGGTGGATCTACACCGACCACATCCCCGGCGACGCGTTGTCGCATTTCAGCTTGCAGAACTACGCCATGTGCGACGCGACCGAGATCTTCGTGTTGCTCGCCGGCTATGGCGGCGGTCTGGCGTATGGCCTGGAGATGAACCGTCACGGCTACCTGTACGCCGCCGCCGACGTGATGCGGCGGGCCTGGACGCTCTACATCGCGCATATTTTCCTCTTCGTCATATACACCGCGCAGGTGGCCTATTCGGCGGAGGCGCTGGATCGCGCCTATTACCTCGACGAGACCAAGCTGGACGTCCTGGCGAATGCGCCATACGACGCGATGTTGCAGGCGCTGTTGCTGCGGTTCCAACCCAGCCTGCTGAACATCCTGCCGCTCTACGTCATGCTGCTGCTGATCTTCGCCGTGGCGTTGCCGCTGTTGCGCCGGCCGGTGCTGTTGCTGGGCGCCTCCTTCGCGCTGTACGCCGCCACCCGGGCGACCGGCCTGAACTTCCAGACCTGGATCGCCGGCGAGGTCTGGTATTTCAACCCGTTCGCCTGGCAGTTCCTGTTCATGATCGGCGCCGTCCTGTCCTACGCGCCGCCGCGCTGGCCGCGCGTGCGCTGGCCGTTCGATGTGCTGTCCGTGGCGGTCCTGGTCGCGGGCGTCGTGGTGATCTGGGTCATCGACCTGCACCCCCGGATGTTGGCGGCGATGCCCGGTCCGGTGATCCGCTTCGTGATCACCGAGGACAAGACCGGGTTGCATCCGTTCCGCCTGCTGTCGATCCTGGCGCTGACCTGGCTGGTGGCGCGCACCGTACCGCGCGGTGCCGCGTGGCTCGAGTCCCGGCTGGTCGCGCCGCTCGTGCTGCTGGGGCAGAACTCACTGCCGGTATTTTGTTTCGGCATCTTTTTTGGTTTCATCGCCCGCCTGGGGCTGGAATACGATGACGGGATGGCCATGCAAGCCGGGGTGAATCTGTGCGGCGCGGCGGCAATGGTAGCGGTCGCCGCCTTGAGTGCCTGGTACCGCGCCAAGGGCCGCTCGGCTGCCGTCCGACCGGCCGTCTTGTCGGCCGTGGTCCGCACTGATAGCGGTTAGCAGTCGATGTCCCGCTTGATCTCCTGCTTATGGCTGCTGGTTCTGATTACGTGCCCGGTATCATCGCGGGCGGAGCACGAGCAAGCCCCGGCCGCTTGCGCAGCGTCGGAGGCGTTCACCACACCGGAAGAGTCGCTGGCCCAGGTAGCCGCGGCGATCGCCGCCGGCGGGCCGGTGAACATACTCGCCGTCGGCTCGGCCACCACGGTCGGCGACCAGCTCGGCACGGATCACAACACCGCGTTTCCCTTCCGCATGGTCGAGGCGTTGCACGCTGCCCTGCCCAAGGTGGCGTTCGCCCTGACCCTCCGTGGTGGCCGCGGCATGACCGCGGAGGACATGCTGCCCCTGCTCGAGGCGGCGCTGGTCGGACAGCACTACCAGCTCGTGATCTGGCAGACCGGAACGGTTGAGGCGGTGCGCGGCATGCGACCCGACGGGATGGTGGCGGCCTTGCAGGAGGGCGTCGATCGCGCCCGCGACGCCGGCGCCGACGTGGTGCTGATCGATCCGCAATTCAGCCGGTTCCTGCGCGCCAATGCCGATCTCGATCCGTATGAGGCGGCGCTACAGCAGGTCTCGGCGATGCCGAACGTGGTGCTGTTCCGCCGCTTCGACGTGATGCGTGGCTGGGCCGAGGACGGCGGGATCGACCTGGAGCGCGCCAGGCAGGCCGATCGCGTGCGCATGATGGCGCTGTTGAATACCTGCCTGGGCGAGACGCTGGCCCGCTTCGTGCTGAACGGCGCCGGCGTGGCTGCGCCCTGAGGGGGAACGGCGCGCCGGGTTGTTGCAACTGCGCCGTCACGCTGCCCGCCGGCCCTGAGGCGCGCCACGGTGCCGTTTGCGCTCCGTCACGCCGTCCCCGTCATTGCGCGTTGACCACCGGCCGGCGGCGGACCCGCCCTGGATGAAACCGCGGAGGTCGCCGGAGATAAGGAGGCTCCCCCTCCCCTTGAGGGAGGGGGTTGGGGGGAGGGGTGCGTCAGTGGCACGACCCCCTCCCCCCAACCCCCTCCCTCAAGGGGAGGGGGAGACTGTTTCTTGCGAGGAGCGGAGCGACGCAGCAATCTCCTGCCTGGGGAGCCACCGCTCCTCGGGCCGGGGATTGCCGCGTCGCTCCGCCCCGCGCGATGACAGGGCCGGCACACAGCAACCGAGCTGACCACCGATCACTGGCCACTGAAAACTGACCGTTGAACCATGACACTTGCCGCGCTGTTGCGTCACCTGACCTTTGCGGCCGGACTGGCACTGCTGTCCGCTGCGACGGTGCGGCTGATGATTGCCGTACGCCTGATGGACCGCCCCGACGGCCGCAAGGCGCATGACCGACCGACCCCGAAGGGCGGCGGCATTGGCATCGTCGTGGCCTTCCTGGTCGGCATCGGCGTGCTGTACCAGTTTGCGGAATTCGCCCGGTTGGCGGATCCGTATTTCCTCGGGGTGATCGAGGCTTCGGTGGCGATCGCCGTCGTGGCCTTCCTCGACGATGTGTACGACTGGAATTTCAGCATCAAACTCGGCGCGCAGTTGCTCGCGGCGCTGGTCGCGGTGGGCAGCGGGCTGTACTTGCACGACTATCGCGTGCCCTATGTGGGGCCGCTGCCGGTGGGCTGGCTGGGTCCTCCGGTGACTCTGGTCTGGCTGCTGTTCGCCACCAATGCGATGAATTTTATCGACGGGCTGAACGGGCTGGCCGGCGGTGTGGCGTTGATCGCCGCCGGTTTCCTGGCGGGCATCGCCGCGACGCATGACGGTTGGTTCGCCTACGCCGCATCATTGCTGCTGGCGGCTGGCATCGCCGGGTTCCTGCCGTTCAACTTTCCACGCGCCCGCATTTTCATGGGCGATGTCGGCAGCCAGTTCTGCGGCTTCATGCTGGCGGTGCTGGCGGTCGTCGCCAGCCGCTTCCAGGGCCTGCAGATGTCGTTCCTGCTGGTGCCGATGCTGCTGTCCGGGGTGCTGTTCGATGTCGGCTTCACGCTGCTGCGCCGGGCCGTGGCGGGCGAACGGCTGACCGCGCCGCATCGCGGCCATCTGTATCAGATCGCGCAGCGCGCCGGTGTGCCGGCACCGGCGGTGGCGCTGGTACACTGGGGGTTCGCGCTGTACGGCGGACTGTGCTGCCTGGTGTTCATTGCCGCCTCGCCAGCCTGGAAGCCGCTGGTGCCGGCGTTGACGCTGGTGCCGCAACTGGCGTGGCTGGGCTTCGTGGTGTCATGCGCCCGGCGCGCCGGGATCCAGCGATGGGGATGACGGCAGGTCCCACCATCCGCGAACGAAGGACGCGCACCCCGCACGCCTGGTGCAAAGGTGCGCGCCCAAGCTGGTCAGTGCTTCGGTTGCCCGGCATCTGCGGGCTTGCTCCCGGCCACCGGCTTCAGGTCCAGTACCGCGACGCCGTCCGGCGGAATGATGACCGATGGCAGGACCTTGTTCAGAATATCGAGCACCTGGGCCGTGATGTCGACATCACCCGTGCTCAACACGACCTGCTCTCGCCGAACGATGAAGTTCATATTGCGCTCGGCGGCCACCAGTTGCACCACTGCCGTCATCTCGCGCTGGATCTGCACCAGGCAGAACTGCCCCGCGTCCTGGATGATCCGGTCACGTGTCGCGAAACGACGGCGTGAGTCATTGAGCCGATCCTGCAGCTCGCGTTCGCGGACGCGCACTTGCTCAGCGCTCAGCTTCGGCCGGTCGTTGGCCAGTTGCTGATCGAGATCGTGCAGCGACTGCTGCTCTTTTTGCTCGTCGTCGGTCAGCTTCTGCCGGCGGGCACCCAGCACCTTGTCCACCTCCTGCGCGGCAACGGCGATTCGCATCACGTCGGGGATCGACAGGACACCGGTCACGATGGCCGGCGGCGCCGCGCCGGACACCATCGGCGGCAACGGCGGAGGCGGAGGCAGTCGGGCCAGGATCTGCTCCAGCGTGAGCGGGGGCGGCTCGGTTCCGGCCTGGCCGGCCGCGGGCGGCGGGGTCGGCGATGCAACCGGCTGGGCCAGAGCACACAGCGGCAGGGACAACAGGGCGGTGACCATAGCGACCACCGCCGAACGACGAAAAGGAGTCACGCGAACCTCGCCACAATACGGTTTTCAGGCGTTCGTCTGAGCCGCCAGGCGCCGGCAACGGCGCATGGCGTCAGAGTCGGGGCCTTGTAGACCGGCTCGCGAGCGCGTGACAGCCGGAGCCGCCGCGCGGCGTGACCGCAGCTTGCGTCGCGCCCGCGAGGCGGCGCTGCCAGCGACGGCCGCGCTGGAAGGCGTCGCGGCGGCAGCGCGCTGGACGGCGGCGGCGCTGCGCGCGCAAGCTGTGCGGGGAAAACAATACCGGGGAAGCGCAGGCATGACCGGCACGTGGATCGACATCGGCGACGGCTTCCGCGGCTACCTCGCCGTGCCGCAATGCGGCTCCGGACCGGGGTTGCTGCTGTTGCAGGAGATCTTCGGCGTCAATCCGCATATGCGCGACGTCGCCGACGACTACGCCGAGGAAGGCTACGTCGTGTTGGCCCCCGACCTGTTCTGGCGGCTGGAGCCTGGCGTCGAACTGGGCCACAGCGACGCCGACATGGCGCGCGCCTTCGCACTGTATGGGCGCTTCGATACCGCTCAGGCGACGCAGGACATCGGCACGGCGCTCACCTGCCTGCGCGCGCGGCCGGAATGCACCGGCAAGGTGGGCGCGCTGGGCTTCTGCCTTGGCGGTCTGCTGGCGTATCTCGCCGCGGCGCGATGCGGTGTCGATTGCGCGGTTGGCTATTATGGCGTCGGCATCGAGAACCATCTGGACGAAGCGGCATCGATCGCCGGTCCGCTGGTGCTGCATTTCGGCGAGCGTGACGCCCTGGTGCCCGCCGCAGCGCGTGGCGCGATCGCGGCGGCGCTCGCCGATCGCGCCGACGCGCAGATCTTCGTCTATCCGGGGTGCGACCACGCGTTCAACAACCCCGGGCGCCCGAGCTTCGACAAGGCGGCGGCGTTGATGGCACATTCGCGCTCGATTGCCGCGTTGCGCCAGGCGATGGGGCCACATTTCGATCTGTCAGCGTTATGGGAGCAGCATACGGGGTATGAATTCGGCGAGCGGGATGCCGAGGCGACGATGCGCACGATGGTGGCGCAGCCTTACGTCAACCATATCCCGGTGATGACCGGTGGCGTCGGCTATGCCGATCTGCTGCGCTTCTACCAGCATCATTTCATTCCGAAGACCCCGGCGGACACGCGGTTGGTGCCGATCAGCCGCACCATCGGTGCCGATCGCGTCGTCGATGAGATGCTGTTCTGCTTCACCCACGACATCGAGATCGATTGGATGCTGCCCGGCGTGGCGCCGACCGGGCGCTATGTGGAAATTCCGTTGGTTGCGATCGTGCGGTTCCGCGGCGACAAGCTTTATAACGAGCACATCTACTGGGACCAGGCGTCGGTGCTGGCGCAGATCGGCCTGCTTGACCCTGCCACCCTGCCCGTCGCCGGCGTGGAGACCGCCCGCAAACTGCTCGACGAGTCGCTGCCGTCGAATACCAAGATGCGGCGCTGGTCGGAAAGTGCCGGGCGATGACGGTTACGTATTTTGCCACCTTCCGCCACGACGGCGTGGTTGGCGCGGAGGATTTGCAGTGGCTGGAAAGACTGCTGGCAGCTACGCCGGGCCTGGCGCGGGGGCTGATCTACACGCCGGCGCAGACGCACGATCCGTATCTCGATGACGGCCGCCCGCCGGCGCTGGCCGTGCAGCTCTATTTCCCCGACATCGCCGCGCTGGAGGCGGCGTTGGCGCATGGCGGGCATCTCCAGGCGCTCGCCGCACCGGACGCGCTGCCCTCGTTGCGCGGCGCGGCGGTGACGCAGCAGGCGATGCTGGCGCGGGCGTTCGCGGTGCCGGATGCGCGCAGCGGCACCGCGTCGGGCGAGCCGGGCTGCACCTACCTGGTGACCTATGAAGGCGCCGCCGCGGACCAGAATGCCTGGGTCGCGCACTACATCGAGCACCACACGGCGATCATGGCGCGGTTCCCCGGTATTCGCGAGGTCGAGGTCGCCACCCGCATCGATTGGTGCGGCTTCCTGCCGTGGCCGCGCGTCGATGCCATGCTGCGCAACAAGGTGGTGTTCGATGATGCGGCGGCGCTGACGGCGGCGCTGAATTCGCCGGTGCGGCACGACATGCGCGCGGACTTCCAGCGCTTCCCGGCGTTCACCGGAACGGTGACGCATTTCCCGATGGCCACCGAAAACCTCGCCCACGGCGTGGGCTTGAGCCGCGCAGCGGATCGACGCGAGACGCGTGAGGGGCGAGGGTGATCGTGACCGGGTCGGCTCGCAGCATACCGACGCCGCGTGCCGACCCGGTCACGCTCATCGTTCATGCGTCTCGGCCTCTCCCGCGCGTCGCGCGGGGGAGGTAAAGTCACGCCATGTCCAATCCTCGCACCCACCATCCGCTCTTCGGTCCGAACCGCTTCAAGCTCGGCATCTTCAGCGCCAACTGCGACGGCGGCCTGACGATGAGCCTGGCGCCGGAGCGCTGGCGCGCCAATTGGGACGACATCGTCGCGATGACGCGCATCGCCGACGAGGCCGGGATCGAATTCATCCTGCCGGTGGCGAAATGGCGTGGCTACCAGGGCAAGGCGAACATCTACGGCCGCTCCTTCGAGACTCTGACGCACGGCGCGGCGCTGAGTGCGCTGACCCGGCGCATCGCCATCTTCTCCACCGTGCACGTGCCGTTGGTCACGCCGGCCTTCGCCGCCAAGGCGATCGCCACGATCGACCACATCTCGCATGGCCGCGCCGGGCTGAACATCGTGTGCGGCTGGAACCAGGCCGAGTTCGACCTGCACGGGGTCAGCATCGATCCGGACACGCGTTACGAGCACGGGCTGGAATGGTTCGAGGTCTGGTCGCGGCTGTTGCAAGGCGGCCCGGAATTCGACTGGGATGGCCGGTTCTTCAAATTGAAGAACCTGCAAACCGATCCGGTGTCGTTGCAGCGCCCCTGGCCGGTGGTGATGTCGGCCGGTTTTTCCCCGCGCGGTCGCGACTTCGCCGCGCGCGCCGCCGACGCGCTGTTCCTGAACGTGACGGAACTCGACCAGGTGCCGCTGTTGCTCGCCAACGTGGCGGAACACGCGGGGCGGCACGGCCGCCGCATCGGCGTGTTCACCATGGGCCATGTCGTGTGCCGCCCGACGCGGCGCGAGGCGGAAGACTACTTCGAATATTTCGCCGAACAGATGGCGGATACCGACGGCCAGCGATATTATCGCAATGCGCGGGGGACGACGGTGGGGGACGGCAGCGCCCGGATCGCCCGGCCGTTGGAGAACCGCTTCACCCGCAGCGGCGGGAAGCGTTACGACGGCGCCTATCCGGGCAGCTACCCGTTCGTCGGCTCGCCCGACGACGTCGCGACGGAGATGGCGGCGATGAGCGCGACCGGACTGGCCGGCTGCACGGTGGCGTTCGTCGATTACCTGAAGGAGATTCCGTACTTTGTGCAGGAGGTGTTGCCGCGGCTGGAGCGGTTGGGGGTGCGGGAGGCGGCGCGCTGATGCGACTGCGCTACGCAGCCGGGACAATGACATTGACCCCAAATTCGCGCGCAGCAGTCGCGAGTCGGCGATCCGACGTCACCAGTGTCAGGTCCAACCGCCGGCAGACCGCCGCGTGCAGCGCGTCCGGCGCCCGCAGCATCAGGTCAAACCGCCGCACGTAGGTATTCGCCAGCCGTATGTCGGAGGCACGAATGTCCGCCGGCTCGCTTCCCGTTCTTCGCCAGGCGTCGAAAGCGATTAGCCGCGCCTTTGCTTCGTCCGCCGTCATCGTACCAGTCCGGACGAGTCGAGACAGAGCCGAGGAGACCTCGGCAGCGGCGAACTCGCTTACCACAAGCGTCACGCTGTATTGTTCTATAAACGCAACCATGATCGCGCTGGCCGGCTCGTCCACGAGCGTGGGAACCAGCGCGCTGGCGTCGAGGTAGGCGCTCACTCGTCCTCGTAGATTTGGCGCAGCAACTCGACGGACGTTGTGGGTATTGCCGGCCCTGCATCGCGAAGCGCTCGCAGCCGCTCCCATGCGGCCTTCGCCGCCGGCGAATCATGGTTGCGGGTCGGGCGAAGCTCCGCCACCGGCTTGCCGTCGCGGGTGATCACCACCGCCTTACCCTCGATCGCCTCGTCGATCAGGCTGGGCAGGCGCTCCTTCGCTTCGGCGATGCTGTACGTGCTCATGGCGGTCCACCGAGATCCTGACGGAACGCTATAGCCGCTTTTCCACATGCATTCCACGCGCCTGCCCTGAACCGCCTGCCATCCGAGCCCAACCCGGCGTAGAACAGCCCCCGAATCGACACCCCTAACCCGAGTCGCAACACACATGGTCCGGCTGCTGGGCATCGACCCCGGCCTGCGCTTCACCGGCTGGGGCCTCATCGAGGCGGACGGCAACCGCCTGCGCCACCGCGCCGACGGCGTCATCGCCACCGACGCCGCGACCTCGGTGCCCGACCGGCTGCGCGTGCTGCACGACGCGCTGGCGGCGCTGTTGGCGGAGTGGCAGCCGGACGAGGCCGCCGTCGAGGAAACCTACGTCAACCGCAACGGCAGCGCGACGCTGAAGCTCGGTTATGCCCGCGGGGTGGCGCTGCTGGCGCCGGCGCTGGCTGGCATTCCGATCACCGAATACGCCGCCAAGTCGGTGAAGCTGGCGGTGGTCGGCACCGGCGGGGCGGACAAGACGCAGGTGCAGATGATGGTGCGCCGCCTGCTGCCGGGAGCGGCGATCAAGCGGGCGGACGCGGCCGACGCGCTGGCGGTAGCGATCTGCCACGCGCATCACCGCGCCAGCCGCCGCGCCTGGGCCATCGTCGCGGCCGCCTCCGCATGATCGCCCTGCGCGCCGGCCGCGCGGAGCGATACGTGCGCTGGATCGGGGCCCATCTGATCCTGCCCGATGGTCGCGCGTTGCTTGCCGTTTTGCCGCGGCGCTACCATGTCGTTGACCTGGAAGGAGAATGGTTTGCCTGGTGAGACTGCCGCGCTGGCTCTCAACCCTCGGGTTGCCCGGCGGCCGATCACGGTCGCGGAGTTCCTGCGCATGGGCGAGGTCGGCATCCTGGGTCCGCGTGATCGCGTCGAGCTGATCGAGGGGGAGCTGATCGCCATGGCGCCGATCGGGGCCAACCACGCCGGGACGGTGGTTGCGCTGTGCGACTGCCTGGCCGCCACGATGCAAGGGCGCGCGCTGGTCTCGCCGCAGAATCCTGTGCAACTGAACGATCGTTCCCTGCCGCAGCCCAATTACGCGGTGCTGGTGCCGCGGCCGGACCGTTGCCGGACCGCCCATCCCCGTCCGCATGAGGTGCTGCTGCTGATCGAAGTGTCCGACAGCAGCCTGGAATACGACCGGGACGTGAAGCGCATGCTGTATGCCCGGAATGGCATCCGCGAGTTGTGGATCGTCAACCTGGTCGATGGCGATGTCGAGGTCTGCCGGTCCCCTGGGCCGGACGGCTACGCCTCGGTCACAACGGTTGGACGCAGCGGAGTGTTGGAGCCCGAGCTGCTTCCGGGCGCCCGGATCAAGATCGCCGACATTCTTGGATAGGCTTCAGACGGCAGTGCTGTTGCCGCCGGCGCGCTGAGCATGTCCACCCGGTCAGGCGCGTCTGCGCACTATCGGCCATCCGCCCCCCACGCAGCGCGCGGTCGTGGGCAAGGCCGGGTATCTCGACAAAGCCTCGCCCGCGCAACTTGCCAAGAGGGGCGTCTCATAGAGCGGGTACATTCTCACGCATGGCAAAGGACGTTATCATGCGTGAGATTGGGGGCAGGACATTGGGCACTGGTAGCACTTGACGTTGTCATGGTGGGTCGATGCCCTTGTGAGCTGAGATCCGAGCATCCAGAATATCGGTGTCACTGGTGAGGCGTTGCGATGGTCGCGTTCGCTT
>Ga0181530_10001557_pt1 | contig 28589 bp, 24 predicted proteins | sample PEATcosm2014_Bin_42_FD_119769 | JGI IMG/M metagenome (GOLD analysis project Ga0181530, IMG submission 119769) | Peatland microbial communities from MTU Mesocosm Facility, Houghton, MI, USA - PEATcosm2014_Bin10_60_metaG | ecosystem: Environmental > Terrestrial > Soil > Wetlands > Peat | place... | reverse complement strand
TTGAGCGCGAGATGAATGTTGTACTCGGCCTGCCCGGACCTTGAAATCGGGGGGTGCTATCCGGCGGCGCTCGATAACGTCCGTAATCTGGTTAACTTGAGAGACGACAAATGAAAGTATTCTTGGGCTGGTTGGGCAGCACCAGCCGGATCCCCATATGCGCGTCGTCTGCTCGTGTGGGATTGGCCTCGCCCTTCCTGATAAGACGTTTCTGCGGCCCCAGAATTATAGGGGTAGACTGCATTGCTTCAACATCTCCCAGGCGGCCAGTGAACTGGTAGCCACGATCTCGGAGTGGTGCGCGTGATACTCGATGATGATTCCGGCCAGTCTTGGGGCATCGTTACGCAAAACGAAAACACCCGCACCGCTGATGCCATTCAGCTTACCTACGGTATTCTGCTTCGCCCCGTTTCGATAGAGTTGCTTCTGGCTGAATTTGATGCTGAACCGCGCCGGAGAAGCGTTGCAAACCTTGCCCAAGTATGACAGCGGGCGAGGGCGTAAGGTGTGTTTGGAACTGTCCATCGTCCATGATTTTTCTCTCGCCTGATACCCTACGAAAAGACATGGTTCGCCGTCGCGGACTTCTAGAGCAAGATGCTGGGGAGCGCGGAGGCTCGGGCGTGTGGCTGGAATTGTGATTAAGGCCAGGTCAACGGGATCTGCGGCGATGTCCACCGGCCCGACAAGCTGAATCTGTTCGGGAAGAAAACTGTACGGAGCGCCTTTCGCCTGTCGCTCCAGGTCCGTCCCCTCCAGGTGTGGGGCCATGACGTGTCCAGCGGTTAGCAGGGACTGTTTCGCCCGAAATGCCACCGCTACCGAACTTGCAACCGGGGATGGTTCCAGCCGTTCGTTCGCTTCCAGGATTGGCTTGACATAAGGCAACACTGCCTTCGCCCAGAAGTCCGCAATCTCACCGACGTCGCTCGAAATGAGTTCGTCCACTATGATTCTCAGCACCTATTCAGAGTTCGAATCGAACGACAGGGCGAACGGCGTGACCGCCCCGTACATCAAGCCCTGTGCTCTTCAGACAAGGACGGAACATCCTGCGGCCGCGCCGGCGCCATTCGCAACGTCCGCACCTGGATTGAATCCACGCCGTGCATAAACATTTTACCCCAGTGCGATTCGATGCCAGCGCTTTTGCGGTCGGTGCCAACTCCCCACCCTTGGCAAACCTGGCCAAGGGTGGGGCACCCTCAAGACCTTGGTATTTCCGCCGCGGCTTGTTTTGGGAACAGAACAAACCAGCACTTTCGTTCCGTGCCATCCGTTTAGCGCCTTGGTGCCCCCGGTTGGGCGGGAATGGATTTGGCTCTATAATCGCTAGAGAGCTGCCGCACGACACAGGGAGCGCCGCGTTTCACTTTTCATGCAGGATTCCAAACAGATCGAATTCATCGCGGAGCGGGTGGTATCGGAGGTGCTGGCGCGCCATCTGCCGGAGATCCGCCAGGAGATGGTGCGGCGGGTCATAGCCGAGCTGCCGGCCGCGGGCGCCAGTGAGGGCGGCGCCGCGTCGGCGGTGCTGGAAGCCGCGCTGGCGGCGCTGCAGGACGTTACCTCACAAGCCGACATCCTCAACGTGCTGCTGGATTTCGCGGCCCGCTTCAGCGGGCGCGTAGCCCTGTTCGTGGTCCGCGGCGAGACCGCCACGGTGTGGCAGGCGCGCGGCTTTCCCGATGACAACGGCCTGCGGAACTTCAACCTCAACCTGACCGACGCCGTGGTTGCCCGGGTCGTACACGAGCGTATCCCGGGGGCGGCCGGCCTGGATTTCGATCCCAACTTTCTGGCCCGGGTCGGACATGCCGCCGGAGGCAACGCCATCCTGTTGCCGCTGGTGCTGCGGGAAAAAGTTTCCGCCCTGGTGTATTCGGACTGCGGGCTGGAGGGCGGCAAGCTCGATGTGTCCGCGCTCAAGCTGCTGATGCGCTCCGCCGGCATGTGGCTGGAAGTGCTGGCGCTGCGCAAAGCCATGATAGGAGGCGCTCCAGCACCGGAGCCGGCGCCGCCGGTGCCCGAGCGGTCGCAGGTGACGGTGGCCTCGGTCACGCCGGAGCGAGCGGCCGCCGTGGCCGCCTCCGCCCCAGCGCACGCCGCCCCACAGCAGGCCGCGCACGCCGCCTCCCGGACGGCCATTGCCGTCGCCACTCCGGAATCGGACTGGACTCCCGAGGAGCGCGATCTCCACCTGCGCGCCCAGCGCTTTGCCCGCCTGCTGGTGGATGAGATCAAGCTGTACAACCAGGCCAAAGTGGCGGAAGGGCGCGCCGCACGGGACCTCTACGACCGGCTCAAGGAAGATATCGACAAGAGCCGCGCTTCCTACCACAAGCGGTACGGCAGTACTCCCGCTGCCTCCGCCGATTACTTCACCAAGGAACTGGTCCGCATCCTCGCGGACAACGACGCCTCTCTGCTAGGAGCGAATTTTCCCGGTTGATGCTGGCCGTGCGCAGTCGCGTTTTCATTCTCACCCTCGTGCTCGCCGGGCTGGTAATGCCCAGGTTGGCGGCGCAGCAATCGGGCGGCGAGACCTCGTCGCAGAGTTCCAGCGCGAAGAAGAAATCCACCACAACCAAGAAGCCCGCCAGCACCAAGAAGAGAACCACGACGGCGAAGAAGAAACACGTCACGCCCATCCGCGTGACGCGGGTGAAGCGCGCCTTCGTGGCCTCGGCTGCGCTGAAGCCGATGGCGCGTCAACTGCTGCAGGACCGCGGCCCGGCTGCCTATGCCGGGGTGGAGAAGTACGCGCGCGCGCACAACGACGAAGCCGGCTCGCTGGCCTGGCTGGTCGCGGGATACGCGCACGTGCTCGACCGGCAGTATCCCGCCGCCATTGAGCCGCTCAAGAACGCGCGCGCCCACGCCGGCGAGCTGGGCGACTACGTGGACTACTATCTCGCCTCCGCCTACTCAGGCGCCGGAGATCCAACCCACGCGGCCGCGGCTCTCGAAGGGTTCCAGACGAAGTATCCGGACTCGCTGCTGGAGCGCGATGCCATGGTGGCCTACGCCGGAGCGCTGGTCTCGACCGGGCATGAGCAGCAAGCCATCGCGTTGCTCGAGGCGCACCGCATCCCCACCCGCGCCGATCTGGAATTGGTGCTGGGCTGCGCCTACTCCGCTGCCGGACAGCCGGTAAAGGCGGTGCAGACCTTGCGGCGTATCTACTACACCATGCCGCTGGCCGCTGAAGCCGCCGATGCCGAGCTTCTGCTGCGTCCGCTGGCGGGAGTTCCGGGCGTGCCTCCGGTCACCTTCCAGGAGCAGAAGACGCGCGCCGAGCTGTTGGCCCAGGCGCGGCGTCACACCGACGCTATCCTCGAATATCGCGCCCTGGTGAAGCAGGCGCCGCCGGAAGAACTCGCGGGCGTACGGGTGGGGCTGGCGGCGGCACTCTATCACGGCGGGCGGACTTACGAGACGCAGCAGGCGCTGGCCGGGCTGCCGCCCATGACCGGCGAACCCGATGCCCTGCGCCTGTACCTGCTGCTGGAGATGGAGCGCCCCGACATCAATCGCGTCGAGCAGACGCTCTCCAGCCTGCGCGGCAGTTATCCCAGCAGCCCGTGGCTTGAGGAAGCGCTGTACTCGGCTGCCAACCTGTACCTGCTGCGGCCGGACTACGACCACGCCGCCGCGCTCTATGCCGAGATGGCGCAGCGCTTTCCCACCGGCAAGTACGCGCCTTACGCGCACTGGAAAGCGGCATGGCTGAGTTTCCGCATGGGCCGCAACAGCGAGGCCCGCTGGCGGTTCGAAAAGCAGGTGGAACTGTATCCGACCTCCAACCAGGTGGTGCCTTCGCTCTACTGGCGTGGACGGATCGCGGAAGACGAGCACGATGATGCCCGCGCCCGCGCTTACTACCAGAAGATCCTGGACCGCTTCCGCCATTACTACTACGCCGACCTGGCGCGCACGCGGCTGCGCGGCCTCCCGCCCAGCACCGATCCGGTGGCGGATCCTTTGCTCGATCACATCCCCGCGCTGCGGCCGCTGGCGGGCGTGGACAACACCGAGCTGCCCTCCGACGACCTGCGCGCGCAGAAGAGCCTGCTGCTGGAGAACGGCGCGCTCTACGAGCTGGCCATGCGTGAGCTGCAGGCGGCCAATAGCAATGGCGACGCGCCCTGGGCGCTGGCCCAGATCGCGCATCTCTACCAGGAGCAGGACCGCTACGATCGCGCCTTGCAGACGCTGAAGCGCGCTGTGCCCGGATACTTCGGCCTGGAGATCGAGCAACTGCCGCGCCCGGTTTGGGAAGCGCTGTTCCCGCGGCCGTGGTGGAACGAGGTCAAGAAATACGCGACCGAGAACCAGCTCGATCCCTATCTGGTGGCGGCGCTGATCCGGCAGGAATCGGAGTTCAATCCCGCCGCGGTCTCGCGCGCCGACGCCATCGGCCTGATGCAACTGCTGCCCGTCACCGGCAAGCGCATGGCGCACGAACTGAACGTCAGAAGGTATTCGGTCGGCATGCTGGCGGAGCCCGGGGTCAACGTGCAACTGGGCACGCGTTATTTCCGGCAACTGGTGCAGAAGTTCGACGGCAAGCTGGAATTGGCGCTCGCGGCCTATAACGCTGGCGCCGACCGCGTGGAAGAATGGCGCTCATCGGGGAACTTCCGCGAGCCCGCCGAGTTCGTCGAGTCCATCCCCTTCACCGAGACCCGCGAGTACGTCCAGGCGATCCTGCGCAACGCCGGCATCTACCACCGTCTCTATGGCACGCCGTAGAATGGATTGGCTGTAGCCGCGACCCCATGTCACTGCCTGACTTCAAGCTGCTGCGCCCGCGAACCCTCGCTGAGGCAGTCGAACTCCTCGGCAAATACGCCGACGCGCAGATCGTCGCGGGCGGAACCGACCTGATTCCGTCCATGAAGCAGCGCCTCTTCACGCCGGCCTACATGATCGACATCCGCCGCATCGCCGAACTGCGCGGCGTTCGCAACGTCCCAGGGCAGGGAACCGAGATCGGCGCACTCACCACGCTCACCGAGATCGAGCACTCCGGCCTGATCCGACGCGACTATCCCGTGCTGCACGAAGCCGCCAAGACCGTGGCCTCGCCCATCCTGCGCAACATGGGCACGCTGGGCGGCAACATCTGCTTGGACACGCGCTGCCTGTGGTACAACCAGTCGCTTACCTGGCGCACCTCCTGCGGGTTCTGCATCAAGAAGGATGGCGACCTCTGCCACGTCGCGCCCGGCGGCAGCAAGTGCTGGGCGGTCTTTTCCGGCGACACTCCTCCGGCGCTGCTCTGCCTCGATGCGGAGCTGGAGATTGCCGGCCCCGCGGGCACGCGCCGTCTGGCGCTGCGCGATTTCTACACCAACGTCGGCGACGCCCGCATGACGCTCGCCCGGAACGAGATGGTCGCGCGCGTCTTCCTGCCCGAGCGCACCGCCGGATACCGTGGCGTCTACCGCAAGCTGCGCGTGCGAGGCTCCATCGATTATCCGCTGGCCGGCGTGGCCGTCGTGATCAAGCGCTCCAATGGACACGTGGAAGATGCGCGCGTCGCCATCACCGCCGTGAATCCCGCGCCGTTGTTGATTCGCGGCGTGGAGAAGGAACTGGTCGGGAAGCCTGTAACCGTAGAAATTGCCGCGGCGGTCGGCGAACTCGCCGCCCGCACCGCGAAGCCCTTGACGACGTCCGCCCTCACGCCTGAATATCGCCGCGAGATGATTCGGGTCTTCGCCAAGCGGGCCGTGCTGGAAGCGGCAAGAAAGTGAGAAGTGGGAAGTGGTAAGTGATAGGTTTGTTTCGCCAACGACCAACAACCAACAACCAACGGCTAACGACTAACTGGCCACTTACCACTGGCCACTAACCACTGACTTTGATCACTGACTGCCACATCCACATCCAGCCCATGGAGATGTTCAATCCGGGCGCGCTGGCCGCGATGAAGCGCAAGCGGCCGAACTTCGAGCAGATCTGCGAATTCTGCCGCTCGCCCAAGGCGTTCCTCAAGCACCTGGACGCCTGCGGCATCGATCGCGCCGTGCTCATCAATTATGTGGCGCCCGAGGTTATCGGCTTCACGCCCGAGGTCAACGCCTTCATCGCCGGCTACGTCAAGGAAGACCCGCGCCGCCTGATTCCCTGCGGCAGCTTGCATCCGCGGCACAGCACCAACTTCATGGCCGACGTGGATCACCTGCTCCGTCTCGGCATACGCATGATCAAGGTCCACCCGCCGCACCAGTTGCTCTATCCCAACGACTACCTGCACGGCGTGAAGGAACTGGAAATCCTCTACCGCGCCGCCGAAGCCAACGGCGTGCCGGTGATGGTCCACACCGGGACGTCCATCTTCCCCGGCGCGCGCAACAAGTTCGGCGACCCCATCCACGTGGACGACGTGGCCGTGGATTTCCCGCGCCTGAAGATTCTGCTGGCACACGGCGGCCGTCCCCTGTGGATGAATACTGCGTTCTTCCTGGTGCGCCGCCACGCCAACGTCTATCTCGATATCAGCGGCATTCCGCCCAAAACCCTGTTGAAATATTTCCCGAGGCTGGAGGAGATCGCGGCGAAGACCGTCTTCGGCACCGACTGGCCGGGGCCCGGCGTCCCTGACATCAGGCAGAACCTGGACGATTTCCGCGCGTTGCCGCTCTCCGATGCAACGAAAGAGCAGATCCTCAAGAAGACGGCGCTAACGCTTTGGCCGGCGTGATAATGGCTCGTCCCTCCGGCCGCGCTTTTCTTGGCCTGTCGCCGCGCCGCAGGAAGTGTCATGCCGAGCGCATCGAGAAATTCTGCCCTATCCTCAGCTTGATCCTCCAAGTGATCTCCGCATGTAGTCCCAGCTCCTGAGAATAACAATACCAATCACCATCGCAAGCAATCCACACAAGCACATCTTCCAAGATCGATTGATTGCTCCGATGACGATTCCGGTCGCACCGCCCACCACTGGGATATAACCCGTCCAACACGTCAGGCGGAGGATAGCAAGTACTCCACCTAATGGTTCATTTGCTGGGGATGGCCTAAGGCGGAACACGAACACGAGGAGCATGTTCGTCGCGAATAAAGCGATGACAGGGACCAAAGTCGCCAGCAGGCTATGGGACTTTGTCTTTGCGATCAAGAAGAACATTGCCAAGTTGAAAATGAGAAGTCCGACAATTCTAATCTTCACTTAGTCACCACATCCTTAGTATTCATCACTGCGTCTATTATCTTACCGACGCTATCAAATATCTCCCGTTTAAGCGAACCGCTCGCAAGCCCTTCGAGAGCAGCCCACAAATCACCCGATGGCCCGATCCGCCTCTGTTTCCCTCCGCAATCACCCGATGACCCGATCACCCGATTCTCAATGGCCCAATAAAAATGGGGAGCTCGCGCTCCCCAACGTGAAACCTGAAAACGTGAAACTATTCTCCCGCCACTCCCGCACTGCTCATCATCACCGGGCGGTCGAGTTCCAGGAAGATTTCGGTTCCGGCCGGCAGTTGGGCGGAGTGCTTGGTCGCCAGCCAATGCGCGGCGACCAAGCCAAATCCCACGCCTCCGCCGATGAATAAGCCCTTGGCCCCGGCGGCCAGCACCCCGACGACCGCTCCCGCGCCGGCGCCCGCCACCATCTCGCCGTTGTCGCGCCCGCTGCGCGCGGAGCCATGGATCCGGCCTTCATCGTCCACCGTAGTGTGCGACGACTTGGCCGTGTCCATCACGGTGGCGGTGATCAGGTACTCGTTGCCGTTCGGCAAGACGATGCGGTCGGGCAGCAGCGCGATAGTGGGCTTGCCGGCGATACGCCGCGGCTCGCTCAGCTTGGTCACCCGGCCGCTCACCGACGCGCCCACCGGCACCATGGTGGCGCCGTTGACCACCACCGCCTCGGTCACACGCCCGGTGAACACGTCGCCCACTTTGCTCTTGTGGGTGGAAAGCGGTGTCTCCAGCTTCATGCGCAGGCCGGTTCCCGCCGGCAACGACGCGCCCTCTTGCGCCACGGCGGCTGCTGCCAGCAGCAGGATCGCCAACGTCATACGGATTACTCTCTTCATCACCATTCCTCCTTGGCTGACCTTGTGTTCAAAATCGATCACGGACTCGATGGCGCAAGCACTCAATCTCTTGCTGACTGCAACTGCTGCAATACCAAGCTTATGTCCGCCCGGTCTTTCTGGTCGGAGCTGACGTACACGAACCGCAGCATGCTCCTGTGGTCCACGATGCAGGTGGCTGGCCGTGCGATGTTGATGGCATCGTGCGCCAGCCAGTGATAGATGCCATAGGCCTTGGTGACCGCGCGGTCTTCGTCCAGCAGGAAGGGAAAGCTGACCGGATGCTCGGCGAGATACTTTTCCGGTTTGAACAAGCCGCCGCGCTTTTCGGCCGCGATGTACAACAGGCTCCCCACTCGCTCAATCTCGTCCTTGTGTGGCTCGAACTGGGCCATGCGTTTGACGCAGTTCGGTCACCACGTCCCTCGCAAAAACTCCAGGATCACCGGACCGCGCACCAGCACCTGGGGGAGGGAATAGACCTCGCTGCGATTCGCCGCCGCGAGCGTGAATTCCGGCGCACGATCGCCGATCCTCAAAGTTTGCGAGGAACCCGGCACGATTTCGACTTTAAGCCAGCCCAGGATGTCCGCAACATGCGAAACCAAAATGGGAACCAGCTTAGGCACGTGAACAGTCGGCTTCTCGAAAGCGGAGGGCAGCCCACCCAATCACCTGGTCGCACGCCCTCGCCGTCCGGCGCGTTGCACTATAATCGCCAGTCGCATGAGCAAGACCTACACCGGCACAGGATATCTCGCCGGCCGCCGCGTACGCTTCTATAAAGGCGATGACAACGTCCTGCGTCATTCAAACCCGCACGAGGAACTTATGACCGATACCAGCATTGGCGAAATTCGCGCTCGCGAGATTCTCGATTCCCGCGGCAATCCCACGGTCGAAGCCGAGGTTTACCTGGCCGACGGCAGTATGGGACGAGCCGCCGTCCCCAGCGGCGCTTCCACCGGCGAGCACGAAGCCGTGGAACTTCGCGACGGCGACCAGGCCCGCTACCTGGGCAAAGGCGTGCTCAAGGCGGTGGAGAACGCGAATGGCGAGATCGCCGAGGCGCTCTCCGGCATGGACGCCTGCGATCAGCGCGCGCTCGACGACAAGATGATCGAGCTCGATGGCACTGAGAACAAAGCGCGACTCGGCGCGAACGCCATCCTCGCCGTCTCCATGGCGGCGGCGCGCGCCAGCGCCGCGTCGCTCAAGCTGCCGCTCTACCGCTATCTCGGCGGTGTGAGCGCCAACGTGCTGCCCGTGCCCATGATGAACATCCTCAACGGCGGCGCGCACGCCGATAACAACGTGGATTTCCAGGAATTCATGGCCATACCGGTGGGCGCGTCGTCGTTTGCTGAAGCGCTACGCTGGGGTGCTGAAGTCTTCCACACCCTGAAGGGCGTGCTCAAGAAGCGTGGATACAACACCGCCGTCGGCGACGAAGGCGGCTTCGCGCCCTCGCTCAAGTCCAACGTCGAGGCCATCGAGGTTATTCTTGAAGCCATCCAGAAGGCCGGCTACAAGCCGGGCGAGGATATCGCCATCGCTCTCGATCCCGCCGCCAGCGAGTTCTATCAGGATGGCAAGTACGTTTTCAAGAAGTCTGACAAGTCGGCGAAGAGCTCCGACGATATGGTCCGCTTTTATGCCAAGTGGATGAAGGACTACCCCATCGTTTCGCTGGAGGACGGACTTTCGGAAGAAGATTGGGACGGCTGGCAGAACCTGACCAAAGAGCTGGGCGGCAGGATTCAGCTCGTCGGCGACGACATTTTCGTGACCAATATCCGGATCTTCGGCGAAGGCATCGAGAAGGGAATCGCCAACTCGATTCTGATCAAGCTCAACCAGATCGGCACCGTCAGCGAAACGCTCGACGCCATCGCGCTCGCCCGCCGCAACGGCTACACCTCGGTGATCTCGCACCGCTCGGGCGAGACCGAGGATACCTTTATCGCCGACCTCGCGGTCGCCACCGGCGCCGGGCAGATCAAGACCGGCTCCGCCTCGCGTACCGACCGCATCGCCAAGTACAACCAGTTGCTGCGCATCGAGGAAGATCTGGGCTCCGGCGCCCGCTTCCTCGGCCTCAAAGCGCTGAACTACCGCGGCGAGCTGGCGGCCAAGGTGGAAGCATGAACCAATCGCGAACGCCAAGGAACACTAACGTGAAACGATGGACGGCTTTCACCGCTTTTGTACTGGTCTGTGCTTCTTTCGCATGCAGCCAAACCGCGCCGGCAGCGAGTACGGCAGCACAGCCCAATGCTGCGAAAATTACGAAGATTCGGGAGTTGATCAACCTGATGGGCACGCCGGGCATTGCGGCCGAACTGATGAAGTCTCAGGCCGCCGGCATCAAGACGCTCTTGCCATTTCCGCCACGCGCGCAGGACGATTTCGAGAAAGAGCTCCTGGCCTCCATCGATGTGAATGAGCTCATCGATCTCATTGTTCCGATTTACGACCGGCATTTCTCGGAGGCGGACGTCGACGGCATGTTGGTTTTTTACCGGAGTCCTGTTGGCCAGCGCGTCACCAAAGCTCTTCCTGCAATCACGGCTGAATCCCAGGAGGCAGGAAAGGAATGGGGACAAGGACTTGGTGCGAAGGTGGGTCGGAAGATCGGGGAGAAGCTCGCCCACGGCGATTATGGCCCCTGGCCACCCGAGCAGCAGGATTCACCTCAGGAGAAGCACTGAGTTGCGGAAGATCCGGGATGACGGGCGTGGTCATGGCGTGATCAGGGGTGAACGAACTGCTTTGCCCCTCGACTAGCGCTGAAGCGCTCGCTCGGGGTGACAGATTAGCGAAGACTTATCATGCCTAGACCGAAGCCACTTGTCCTTATCATCCTCGACGGCTGGGGATACGCGCCGCCCTCGAAGGCCAACGCCATCTCGCTGGCGCGCAAGCCCACCTACGACCAGCTTCTGCGCGACTATCCCAACACGCTCATCCACACCAGCGGGCGCTATGTCGGACTGCCTGACGGGCAGATGGGCAACAGCGAGGTCGGCCACCTCAACATCGGCGCTGGCCGCGTGGTGTACATGGACATCACCCGCCTCGACCTGATGATCCAGAACGGAGAGTTTTTTTCCAACCCCGAGCTGCTGGCGGCCATCAAGCACGCGCGCTCGGGCTGGCGTCGCTTGCACATCTTCGGACTGCTTTCCGATGGCGGCGTGCATTCTTCCGAGGAGCATCTTTACGCGCTCCTGCGCATGGCCAAGCAGAACGGCGTGGACCGTGTCTTCGTCCACTGCTTCATGGACGGCCGCGACACCCTGCCCACCAATGGCGCCGGCTACATCGAGCAACTCCAGCAGAAGATGCGCGAGTACGGCGTCGGGAAGATCGCTTCGATCGAAGGCCGCTATTACGCCATGGACCGCGACCGCCGCTGGGAGCGCGTCGAGAAAGCCTTCGCGGCGATGGTTGAAGGCAAAGGCGAGGGCGGCGCCTACGTCGATCCGGTGCAGGGCGTGAAGGATTCCTACAACAAGGGCGTGACCGACGAGTTCGTCCTGCCGTTCGTCTGCGTGGACAACCGCGGCGAGCCGCTGGCCCGCGTTCGCGACGATGACGCCTGCATCGACTTCAACTTCCGCGCCGACCGCGCCCGCCAGATCACGCGCGCTCTTGCCCGCAGGAGCCATCTTTCGGCGGAAGACGGACGCGAGCTGCCCGGCGCCGAAGATCTGGATCGAACGATTCCCCGCGAGCGCGTCCCCGCAAACCTGCACTACCTGTGCATGACTCGTTACGACAAGCAGTTCACACTGCCCTACGTGGTGGCGCCGGAAGCGCTCTCTAATATCCTGGCCAACGTCATGGCCAACCTCCACATGCGCAACCTGCGCGTGGCCGAGACCGAAAAGTATGCGCACGTCACCTACTTCTTCAACGGCGGCGTGGAGCAGCCGTTTCCCGGTGAAGACCGCGTGCTGGTGCCTTCGCCCAAGGTCGCGACGTATGACCTGAAACCGGAGATGTCGGCCGGCGGCATCGCCGACGCGGTGGTTAAGGCGGTGAACGATACCGCCTTCGACGTGATCGTCGTCAACTTCGCCAACGCCGACATGGTGGGCCACTCCGGCAAGATCCCGCCCACCATCCAGGCGGTCGAAACCGTGGACGCCTGCCTCGGCCGCATCTACACTGCCGTGCGCCAGAAGGGCGCCGCCATGATGGTCACCGCCGACCACGGCAACGCCGAGATGATGATTGATCCCGCGACTGGCGGCCCGCACACCGCGCATACCACGAATCCCGTACCGCTCATCATCGTCAGTGATCAGGACAAGAAATTCACTCTCCGCCCCGACGGCGCGCTGCAAGACATATCGCCGACGGTTCTTGCCCTCCTGGGAATTCCGCAACCAAAAGAAATGACCGGACATGATCTACGGGTGATCACCCGATGACCCGATCTCCCGATGACCCGATATCATGACCCGATGAAGTTACTGATCATCATCCAGCATCCCTTCGCTCTCTGGAACGCGCCCCAGTGGCTGGGCGAGCGCATCCATGGCGAATTCCCGCAGATCGAGGTTGACCAGCGCAACACCTATAAAAACGTCGAAGACCACATCCGCGATGCGGAGATCTTCTTCGGGTGGTCGCTGCGTGGCGAGCAGGTCCGCGCTGCGAAGAAACTGCGCTGGATCCACTCCACCGCCGCGGCTGTCCACCAGTTGATGTCACCCGAGCTGCGCGCGAGCGACATCGTCGTCACCAACGCCCGCTCCGTCCACGGGCCGGTGGTCGCCGAGCACGCCATTGGGCTTATGTTTGCGCTGGCCAAGCGCCTGCCGGCGGCGGTGCGCTACCAGCAGCAACAGGTGTGGGCGCAGGAACAGATTAGCTGCCAGCATCCGCACCCGACGGAACTCGCCGGCTCGACCCTGGGCCTGATCGGCTACGGCGCGATCGGCAGCGAAGTCGCCCGCAGCGCCGCCGCTTTGGAGATGCGCGTGCTCGTGGTCCGCCAGCATCCCGACAAGAACAACGACGCCCTGTCATCCCGAGCGAGCGCGCCCGGGGTTGGCGCGAGAGTCGAGGGACCCCTACCTACCATCGAGACACTCGGCCTTGACCTTCTCGACGGCGTCGTCGAGCAATCCGACTTCCTCGTCCTTGCCGCGCCTCTCACTGAGAAGACACGCCACATCATCAATGCCGAGCGTCTCGCCCGCATGAAGCCCGCGGCGTATGTGATCAACGTTGCCCGCGGCGCGCTGATTGATGAGGCGGCTCTGACCGAGGCGCTGCGGAACCGCCGCATCGGCGGCGCCGCCCTCGACGTCTTCGACCAGGAACCATTGCCCGCGGGCTCGCCGCTCTGGGAGCTGGAGAACCTGCTTATCACGCCCCACACTGCCGCCACCACCGACAAGATGTGGGAGCGCCACTACGCGCTGATCCAAGAGAACCTCCGCCGCTATCTCGCCAGTGAGCCCCTGCTCGGCCTAGTGGACAAACAGGTGGGATACTGAGGATCGGGTCACCTCTGGCCAAAACCGTCCGGCAATAAAAAAGCCGCCCGGTTAGGCGGCTTCAAGGAGACAAGGGTCAATGGGAGCTGTTTTTCTCCCCCGCGGCCCGGGTGGGGGCCGCGGTCGTTCAGGGACATTCGCTTCGAACCAAACGTACCTCTCGATGCTGCAGCCTATTGAATGAAGCTTTGATTGGCAGTCGCGTATTTGTTCGCATGCCACACGTTCGCGCCGCTGGTGTTGCCATCAAAGAGATCATCCACCGAGTTGCTGAGGAAAAAGTTGTCCACGATCGAGTTCTGCTTGCTGCCCTTCTCCACCGCAATGCCGTAGCTCTGCGGGGGCGGGCCGGGATAGGAAAAGACCTCGAAGATGAAGTTGCCGCTGGGCGAGTGGGAGCTTCCGGTGCACGCCTGTCCTGAGGGCCCGGTACCCGAGCAGCCGAGGTAAACCCCGGCGACTCCGTTGTTCCATGCCCCGCCGAAATCGATCTGATTGCCGGATCCAGCCCGCACCCACACCCCGTAAACGGAGTTGTTATAGGCGCCAAAGCAACTGAGGTTGTTGTTATCTCCGTCTTTTATCAGCACGCCCGTGGTGTTGCCGGTGAAGTAGAAGCCTTCGGAAGTTACGTTATCCGCCAGACTCTGCATCCCGTATTGCCAGCCGCTGACCGTGGTGTACGTGCTGTTGGGGCCCGCGGCGGCGAGAAAAAGACTGCCGGCGGTCGACAGCAGATTAATGCCGACACCGGTTCCAGTTCCGGCTCCGGTGATGTTGTGACCGTTGGTGAAGAGTTTGACGTTGGCTGCGGCTACGTCGATGCAACTGCCGCGAGAAGTGAGGCCCTGAGCCGCAGTCAGATCCGAGTCTACGGTGTAGGCGCCCGCTGAGTTAATGGTGCATCCACAAGCCTGGATCGAGCTGCTGCAATTCTGTGCGTTTGCCACCCCAACCGCCACCAGCATCAACAGCCCCGCTGAAATGGCAAGCCTGCTAACCATGGTTCTCATTTGCTTTGTCCCTTGTTGCCGAAAGGATCGGCCCTGACTGCAACCTTTATGGTGCAATCGCCGGACCAAATCGCCGCACAGCCTAACCCACAGAAAAGACCGACTTTTTGGCAGAAAAGCAAACTGCGGGACGGTTGGCAGTATGTGCAAGGTTTTGCACAACCCGGGCCTGAAAACTACTGCAGCAGCGGCCGGAGCGCTGCCTGAAAGCGTGCGATGAAGTGTTCTTCCAGGAAATTCTCTTCCACACGCTGGCGGGCCGCGAGTCCCACGGCGGTGGCATATGCGGAATCGCCCAGCACGCGCACGGCGGCTTGGGTGATGGTGGAAGCCAGAAGGTCGTTGAGCAGGATGGCGCCGCCGTTGGGAAAGAGTTCGCTCATCACGGTTCCCGCCAGCCCCATGACCGGCACGCCCGCGGCTGCCGCCTCCACTCCAGCCAAGCCGAACCCCTCCTGCTTGGAGGGAAAGAAGAACAGCCGGCAGCGCGCGTAGAGTTGGTCGCGTTCCTGGTCGCTCAAGCGTCCGAGAAATTCGACCCCGGCGATCTGTTCCTGGGCGATGCGCCGCCGCAGCCGGGCTTGGTCATTACCGGCGCCGACGATGAGCAGCCTGGCGGCGGGAATGGATTTGCGCACTTCCGGCCAGGCATCGAGCACGGGATCGTGCCCTTTGAGGCGCTCCACCGAGGCCATGCGCCCCACGATCAGCCCCACCGGCGACAGTTCGCCGGCCCGCACCGCGGTTTGGCGCCGCGGCACTCCCAGCCAGGTCACTTTGACTTCCGGCAGCCACGGGTTCACCGCGCGCGCGGCCGTCACCGTGGTTGCGGAGTTGGAGAGCAGGATGTTGGCCTGCAGCAGCGCCTCGCGCCGCCGTGCGACCAGCGGTTCCCAGACCTCGATGCCGTGCAGGAAGACGCCGTACGGCACTCCCTTCAGCCGGGGGAGCAGATGGTGGATGGCGGCCAAGTGAACATGTTCGTAGAAGACGAAGTCGGGCCGGCTCAGCGAGCGCCAGAGCCCGCGGGCGGCGAACATCCCCTTGCGCAACGGGCGCGGCAGAGCCACCGGATGCCGCCACAGCGCCACCTCGTGCTCGCCGGCCAGCGCTTCCAGGATCGATTGCGAAACCACGCCGATGCCGCCGTGTGCCGTCCCCAACCCGGAGGTTACCAGCACAACTTTGCGACGAAGTCGCGCACTCATGGCAGAATGGGGATCACTGGTGAAACGAGAGTACCACAACTCATTCGCGAGCCTTCCGGCGTGAAGGTTCTGCACATCGTGCCGTCTTTCTATCCCGCCTTCAACTACGGCGGTCCCATCACTTCCGTCTACGAGCTGTGCTCCGGACTGGTGCGCCAGGGCTGCGAAGTGCGCGTGCTGACCACCGACGCCAACGGCCTGGGTTCCGTGCTCGACGTCGCCAAGGACGCCCCGGTCACGCTGCCGCCGGGCATTTCCGTGCGTTACTGCCCGCGAATTTTCCGCCATTCCGTCTCTCCGCAACTGGCGCGGCGGCTGGCGCCTTCGATACGCTGGGCCGACCTGGTCCACCTCACTGCGGTTTACAACTTCCCCACGATCCCCACGCTGGCGGCGTGCCGCTGGCTCCAGAAGCCGCTGGTGTGGTCGCCGCGAGGCGCGCTGCAACGCTGGCCAAGCTCGCGGCGTCCGGGGCTGAAGGCAGGATGGGAAAGCCTCTGTCGCCGGCTCGCTCCTCGAGGCATGGTGCTGCACGTCACCTCGGAGCAGGAGGCCGCGGAGAGCGTAGCCAAGTTTCCCGGCGCCTGCGCCGCGGTGATCCCCAACGGCGTCGAACTGCCGCCGCGGCTTGAGCACCGTAACGGTTCCGGAGACCTGCGGCTGCTGTTCCTCGGCCGTCTTGATCCCAAGAAAGGCATCGACAACCTGCTGGCCGCCTGCCAGCGACTGCAAGTCGCGAAGCCTTGGTGCTTGACCATCGCGGGCGCGGGCGATGCGGACTACAGCGCCGCCCTCGAGGAAAGCGCTCGCCAACTGGGATTGCGCGAACGCGTCAGCTTTGTGGGCGAGGTGCGCGGCCAGGCCAAGACCGATCTGTTCGCCGCGAGCGACCTCGCGGTCTTTCCCTCGCACACGGAAAATTTCGCCATGGTGGTGGCCGAGGCGCTGGCGCATGGCGTTCCCGTGATCGCGAGCAAGGGCACTCCGTGGAGCGGCATCGAAGCGCACGGATGCGGCCTCTGGGTGGAGAACGATCCCGCTACCCTGGCCGCAGCCATCGAGCGCATGAGCCGCATGCCGCTCGCCGAGATGGGCCAGCGCGGCCGCCGCTGGATGGAGGAGGAATTCACCTGGGAAACAGTCGCGCGGGAGATGCTGCGACTTTATGGTAAGCTCGTGCTCAAAGAACAAAGTGCTCCCTGACTCTGGATTTTTTTGCTGCTCAACATCACGGGCCACTCGCATCACGCCGAGCCCATCGAGCCGGTGCGTTTCCATCCCTTGCCAGGAGTCGTGACCGACTGAATGTGCGGAATCGCCGCATTGCTGGGGAAGCACAAACCGGAATGCGCGGCGGCCATGGTCCACACCATGAACGACGCCCAGGCGCATCGCGGTCCCGATGACCGGGGCGCGGTGGTGCTGCAGGTGGGCGGGGGCATCGTGGGCCTGGGCAACCGCCGGCTGGCCATCCTTGATCTTTCTCCGCACGGGCACCAGCCCATGCACAATCCCGACACGGGCGATGCGCTGGTGTACAACGGCGAGATCTACAACTCGCCTGACCTCCGCCGCGAGCTGCAACAAGCGGGCTTTACCTTTCGCGGCCGCAGCGACACCGAAGTGCTGCTGCGGGCCTTTCAGCATTGGGGCGTGGATTGCCTCCCACGTTTGCGCGGCATGTTCGCCTTCGCCCTCTGGGACGCGCGCCGTTCGCGCCTGCTGATTGCCCGCGATCATCTCGGCATAAAGCCGCTCTACTACGCCGCGCGCGAAGGCGAATGGTTTGTGTGCGCGTCGGAAGTCCGCGCCCTGATGAGCAGCGGCCTGGCGCCGCCGGTGGTGAGCCAGCGCGCTCTCGCCGGTTATCTTGCGTACGGCGCCGTGCAGGAACCCCTCACATTGTTCGAGGGCGTGTTCACCCTGCCGCGCGGCGCGTGGAAAGAATTCGACAGCCTCGGACGCGCGACCGCGCAGGGCACGTACTGGCAATTCCCGCGGCCGGACGGCGAACGCCAGCGCAGCCTGGAGGAAGCGGCGGAAGAAGGCCGCGCGCTGTTCGAGCAGTCGGTGCGCCGCCACCTGCTCAGCGACGTGCGCGTCGGCATCTTCTTGAGCTCCGGCCTCGATTCCACCGCCGTGCTGGGCATCGCTCGCCGGTTCCAGAACGCGACCGATCACCTCAATGCCTTCACCGTCTCCTTTTCCGATGATCCTGTGTACGACGAGGCGGCCATCGCCCGCATCACCGCGGCGCGCTTCGGCGTGCAGTACCACGAGTATCCGGTAGAGGAATCGACCGCGCTGGCATGGATGCGCGACGCCCTCGCCGCCATGGACCAGCCCTCGATGGACGGCTTCAACACCTACCTGGTGGCGCGGGCGGTGCACGAGCAGGGCATCAGCGTGGCGCTCTCCGGCATGGGCGGCGACGAACTGTTCGCCGGATACAACAGCTTCCGCCGCGTCCCGCGCCTCCACCGCGCGATGGCGTGGATGGCGTCGCTGCCACCGAGATGGCGCGCGGCGCTGGCGCGCAACCTCGCGCTATCCATGAACTCGGTGGTGCGCTCCAAAGCCGCGGACATCGCCGCCGCCGGCCCCGACTTCCTCGCCATCTACTTCCACACCCGCCGCCTGCTCTCCGACCACGGCCTGGCGGGGCTCGGCCTCGGATTCTCGGAACTGGATCTCACGCCGAACTACCAGGTTCCGGAGCTGAACTGCGACGGATGGGTGGCGGCGTCGGACCCGGTGGCTTCGGTGGCGCGTCTGGAGTCGGCGTTTTATCTGGAGAACGTGCTGCTGCGTGACAGCGACGTCTTCGGCATGGCCAACTCGATCGAGATTCGCGTGCCGCTGCTCGACCTCGATCTGGTGGATTGGGCTTTCCGCCTGCCCGGCGATTTGCTGCTACCCAAAGGCGCTCCTTCCAAGCACCTGTTGCGCACCATGTGTGCCAGCCTCTATACCCCTGCTCAGTTGGAGCAGGGCAAGCGCGGCTTCATGCCTCCCATCGGCCTGTGGTTGCTGGGACCGCTGCGCGAGACCATGGAAGAGAGCTTGCGTTCGCTGAAAAACTCCGGCCTCATCGATCCCTCCGGGATCGCGCCCATCACCCAAACCTTCTTACGAGAACCGAGGAGCCCGGCGTGGTCGCGCGTCTGGGCGATGGTGACATTGGGACATTGGTTCGCGCAGCACAAGTCGGCGCCCGTTCTGGTGCAGTAACCGAAGCCCAGCCGGGCGGCGATCGCCCGAGGGTCTCGGTTATCGTGCTTGCCTATAACGAGGAGGCGAACCTTCCCGATTGCCTTGAGAGCCTGAAGCATCTCGACTGCGAAGTGCTGGTGGTGGATTCCGGTTCGACCGATGGCACGCGCGAGATCGCGCGCCAGGCCGGCACCGCCGTCTTCGAGCATCCCTTCGAGACTTACGGCGCGCAGCGCAATTGGGCGCAGCAGCATTTGCTTCTGGCCGCCGAGTGGGTGCTGCATCTCGATTCCGACGAGCGCCTCACCCCCGAACTGGCCGCCGAGATCAACGGCATCCTGCTCAATCCGCCGGCGGATGTGGATGGCTTCCTCTTCCGCAAGCGCACCTTCTTCATGGGCCGCTGGATCCGGCACGGCGGACACTACCCCTCCTACCATCTGCGACTGTTCCGCAAGGACCGCGGCGGATGCGAAGAGCGCCTCTACGACCAGCACTACGTGGTGCGCGGCAACGTGCGCAAGCTCCAGCACGACTACATGGACGTGCTGACTTCGGACTTGAGCGTGTGGTCCACGCGCCATGTACGCTGGGCGGAGCTGGAAGCGCGCGAGATCGCTGAAGGCTGCGATCCCGAGGGCCGGGTCGAGGCCTCGCCCTTCGGCAATCCCATTGAGCGCCGGCGCTGGCTGCGTGAAGGGCTCTACTGGAAGCTGCCGCTGTTCCTGCGCGCGTTCCTCTATTGGTTCTACCGCTATTTCCTTCGCCTCGGGTTTCTCGACGGCAAGGAAGGGATGATCTTTCACTTTCTCCAGGGCTTCTGGTTCCGCTTCCTCATCGACGCGAAGCTGTTCGAGATGCGAAAGCGGCAAGCGAAGAGCATTGCGCCAGCACCGAGGCAGTAAACCCGTGTGTACTTACGGTTGCGCTTGCCTTGGACTAAGATTTTGAAAACTGAGTTTCAACAATTTGTTTCGGCCAGCCAGCAGGGGAGTGGGTTTGTACATCCTGGGAATTAATGCTTACCACGGGGACGCGTCGGCCGCGATCGTGCACGATGGCAAGCTGGTGGCCGCCGCGGAAGAAGAACGGTTCAATCGCAAGAAGCATTGCGCGGGCTTTCCCACGCTGGCCATCCGCTACTGCCTCGACGCCGCCGGCATAACCGCTGCCGAACTCGATCACGTCGGCATCTCGCGCGATCCCTCGGCGCACCTGCACAAAAAGATACTGTTTTCGATCACGCGGCTCTCGGGCCTGTCGGGGCTGATTGCCGCTCGGCTGGCCAACGCCGCCAAGGTGCGCAACCTGCGCGAGGAACTGGCGCACTCGCTCGACGTTCCCGGCGACTCCTTCCGCGCCCAGTTCCATAACGTGGAGCATCACAAGGCGCACATGGCGAGCTGCTTCCTGGTCTCCGGCTTCGACAAGGCTGCGATCCTCTCCATCGATGGCTTCGGCGACTTCATCAGCACCATGTGGGGCTGCGGGGAAGGGAACCGCATCGAGGTCCAGGGCGTGATCGAGTATCCGCACTCTGTCGGCATCGTGTACACCGCTACCAGCCAGTATCTCGGCTTTCCCAAGTACGGCGATGAAGGCAAAGTGATGGGCCTGGCGCCCTACGGCCAGCCGCGCTTCCTGGAGCAGTTCCGCGACATCGTCCAGACCGAGCGCGACGGCGGTTTCAAGCTCAACCTCGACTACTTCCTCCACCACTCCGAAGGCGTGGAGATGACGTGGGACGACGGCTCGCCCACCATCGGCCGCATCTTCTCCGACAAGTACATCGAAACCTTCGGCCCCGCGCGCAACAACGGCGTGCCGCTGGCCTCGCATTACGAGGACATCGCCGCCTCGCTGCAGGCGCGGCTGGAGGAAGTCGGATTCCACATCCTCAAGCACCTGCACCAGAAGACGGGAAGCAAGCGGCTGGCGCTGGCCGGCGGCGTCGCGTTCAACTCGGTGATGAACGGCAAGATCCTGCTCAACACGCCCTTCGAAGAAGTGTACGTGCAACCGGCGGCGGGCGATGCCGGCACCGCGCTCGGCGTCTGCTACTGGATCGAGAACGTGCTCCTCCAGCGGCCGCGCACCTTCATCATGGGCCACGCCTACACCGGTCCGGAATACAAGAATGGGCAGATCGAGCGCGTCGTGCGTTCGAGCGGGCTCGATCATCGCCTGCTCGACGACGCCGAACTTACGCGCGCGGCGGCGCAGGCCATCGCCGACGGAAAAATCGTGGGCTGGTTCCAGGGACGCATGGAGTTCGGCCCGCGCGCGCTGGGCAATCGCAGCATCGTGGTGGACCCGCGCCGTCCGGATATGAAGGACATCCTCAACGCGCGCATTAAGAAGCGCGAGCCCTTCCGTCCATTCGCGCCGTCGATTCTCGAGGACCGCGTCGCCGAGTATTTCGAGCAGACCCATCCCGCGCCCAGCATGCTGATGGTCTACCAGATCAAGCCGGAGAAGCGCGATGCCATCCCCGCGGTCACGCACGTGGACGGCTCCGGCCGATTGCAGACAGTCTCGCGCGAGGCCAATCCCTTGTATTACGACTTGATTCGCGAATTCGACCGCATCACCGGCGTCCCGGTGGTGCTCAACACCTCGTTCAACGAGGATGAGCCCATCGTCTGCACTCCCGACCAGGCCATGGATTGCTTCCAGCGCACGCGCATGGACGTGCTCTTCCTGGGCAATTACATGGTGGAGCGGTGATGGCCGCGCATGCTGGAATGAGGATCCTTCTCCTCAACCAGGCCTTCTATCCCGACGTGGTCTCCAGCGCGCAGCACGCGGGCGATCTGGCGGCCTCGCTCGTCAAGGCCGGCCACCAGGTCACTGTGATGGCCGACTCCCGCGCCTACGACGACCGTGCGCGGCGCTTCCCGCCCCGTGAAAACTGGCGCGGCGTCCGCATTATCCGTGTGCCCTCTACCGGATTGGGCAAGGCCGCCCGCTGGCGGCGCGCCGCCGACTTTGCCAGCTTCATGCTGAGCTGCGCCCTGCGCATGCTGTTTCTGCGGCGCTTCGATGTGGCCATCGCCATGACCTCGCCGCCGCTGATCTCGTTCCTGGCGGTGCTTGCAGTCCCGCTGAAGGCGCGCAAGCTGCTGTTCTGGTCCATGGACCTGAACCCCGACGAAGCCATCGCCGCCGGCTGGCTTCGCCCGGAGTCGCTGACGGCTCGGCTGCTCGGCCGCATGATGCTCTACAGCATGCGCCGCGCCGAGCGCATCGTCGCCATGGACCGCTTCATGCAGCAGCGCATCCGCGCCAAGGGCATCGCGGCGGAGAAGGTCGCGGTGATTCCGCCTTGGGCGCACGATGATTGCGTGCGCTTCGATCCCGACGCGCGCCGGCGTTTCCGCGACCGCCACGGCTTGTCGGAGAAATTCGTGGTGATGTACTCCGGCAACCACAGCCCCTGCCATCCCCTGGACACGCTGCTGGCGGCGGCGGAACGCCTCGCCAATCGCCCCGAGATCGTTTTCCTGTTCGTGGGTGGTGGCAGCGAGTTTCGCAAGCCGCTCGCGCTCGAGCAACGCGGCGCGCGCAACATCCGCTGCCTGCCCTATCAGCCGCAGGAAGAACTTGCCGGCTCGCTCTCCGCTGCCGACCTGCACGTGGTTGTGATGGGCGGCGCGTTCGTTGGCATCGTGCATCCCTGCAAGCTGTACAACATTCTTGCTGTGGGTGCGCCGTTTTTATATATTGGCCCGAAGGAGAGTCACATCACCGACTTGGTTGCAGACTTCCAGGGCAACGGCTCGGCGTTGGTTTCGGGACACGGGGAAGTGGAAAGCGTGATCCGGCAAATTCTCGTGGCCGCGCAACACCCGAGCATGGATCGGTCTTATGCCCGTGAGTTCGCCAGCCAGTTCTCCCGGCAGGTTCTGGTCCCGCAGATGATCCTGGCGCTGGAAACGATGGCCGCCGATTTTCCTGAAGCCGCGGCTGCCGCCAGCGTTTCCCAGCCGCGTCATTCTTCATAGGAGAAAGCCGTGCCAAAATCTGGCAGCAAAATTCTTGTGACCGGCGCGGGAGGCTTCATCGGGCATCACCTGGTGTCGTTCCTGCGCGGTGAGGGCTACTGGGTCCGCGGGGTGGACATCAAGCGTCCCGAGTTCGCTCCCAGCGACGCCCACGACTTCCAGCTTCTCGACTTGCGCCGCTGGGAGAACTGCCTGCGCGCCACCGAAGGCATGGACGAGGTATACGCCCTCGCCGCCGATATGGGCGGCATGGGATTCATCTCCGCCAACCACGCGCAGATCCTGCACAACAACGCGCTCATCAACATCCACACGCTGGAAGCAGCGCGCGCCAACCAGGTCAAGCGGTATCTCTTCACCTCTTCCGCCTGCATCTACCCCGAGTACCTGCAGACCGAGACCGACTGCAAGCCGCTGAAGGAAGAAGACGCCTATCCCGCGGCGCCCCAGGATGCCTACGGCTGGGAGAAGCTGGTGATCGAGCGGCTGTGCACCCACTACCGCGAGGAGTGCGGGATCGAAACCCGCATCGTGCGCTTCCACAATATTTTCGGGCCCCTGGGCACATGGGACGGCGGACGCGAGAAAGCCCCGGCCGCGCTCTGCCGCAAAATCGCGCACGCCAAGCTCACCGGCAATCACGACATCGATATCTGGGGTGACGGCGAGCAGACGCGCTCCTTCTGTTACATCGACGATTGCGTGCTCGGCCTCTACAAGCTCATGCGTTCCGATTTCAGCCAGCCGCTCAATCTCGGCCAGGACCGCATGGTCACCATTAATGAATTGGCGGACATGATCGCGGCCATCGCCGGCGTCACCATCCGCAAGGTCCACGTCCCCGGGCCGCAGGGTGTGCGCGGGCGCAACTCCGAGAATTCGCGCCTGCGCCAGGTGCTGGGCTGGGAGCCCGCAATTTCGCTGGAACAGGGTTTGGCGCGCACCTATCCCTGGATCGAGCAGCAGGTGCGCAAGTCGGTGAGTGCGCCGGTGGCAACGTAGTTACTCCGCTGGTACGCTGCACGCTTCTGGCGGGAAACCGGAAGCGAGAAAAGAGAAACTAAGCAGTAGAGAAGCAGATCGCCACTTCGTGCAGTTGGGCTTTTCGCCGGTAGGAGAGTGCCGTTGAAATCTTTGGGCCTGACATACTGCGCGACCTTCATCGTATCTCTGCTGATTTCATTTTTCCTGACCCGCTACGTCCGTGACCAGGCCCTGAGCCGCGGCTGGAAGTGCCGCCGGCTGCGGGAGCGCGACGTCCACACCGCGCCCATCCCGCGTCTGGGCGGCGTCGCTATTTTCCTGTGCTTGATCGGCGTAGTGGCCGCGCTGATGGCGTTCTCCCGCTTCGGCTATGTCTTCGCCCCGCGCCTCATCCTCGGCATCCTGCTGCCCACGCTGCTGATCTTCCTGCTCGGCCTCTACGACGATCTGTTTTCCGTGGGGCCGTGGATGAAGTTCGCGGTGGAGATCATCGCGGCGGTGTCCATCTTTCTGGGCGGCTTCCGCGTCATCGAACTGCCGCTGCTGTTCGGCAACCGCAGCCTCGGCTTCGCGGGTTCGCTGTTCGCCACCGTCTTCTGGGTGCTGCTCATCACCAACGCCTTCAACCTGGTGGACGGCCTGGACGGCCTGGCCGCGGGCTCGGCGCTTTTCTCCACCTTGACGGTGGTGGTGATCTCGCTGATGAACGGCCGCGTGATGATCGGCCTGATCGGGCTGGCGCTGGCGGGCGCGATCCTGGGATTCCTGCGCTTCAACTTCAATCCGGCGACCATCTTCCTCGGCGACTGCGGCAGTTTGTTCATTGGCTTCGTGCTCAGCGTGCTGGCGCTGATGGGGGCGGGGAAATCCTCCACCGCGGTGGCGGTGGCGATTCCCGTGGTTTCTTTTGGCCTGCCCATCCTGGAGACCGGCATCTCGGTAGTGCGCCGCTTCCTCAGCGGACAACCTCTGTTCGCTCCCGACCGCCACCACATCCATCACAAACTGCTGGAGCGCGGCTTGAGCCAGCGCCAGGTGGTCGTGATCCTTTATGGAGTCTCCGCCGTGTTCGGCTTGCTGAGCGCGCTGTTGCTCTATCCCGGCGGGCCGACCATCGGGGTGGTGCTGTTCGTGATCGGCGCCGGCATCTGGATCGGGGTGCAGCACCTCAACTATCCCGAGTTCTTCGAGCTGCATCGCATCGCGCGCCGCACCCTGGAGCAGAAGCAGGTCATCGTCAACAACCTGGCGTTCCGGCGCGCCACCTTTCGTCTGGCCAAGGTGGATCGCCTCACGGAACTCAGCCAGGTGCTGGCGGAAACTTTCAGCGGCAACGCTTTCGACGGCTTCGAGTTGCGCTCGGCCACCCTGGCCCGTTCGCACGCCGCGCCCATGGGCGGCCGCGACTCCATCGTGCACCTCACCTGGGGACGCGTAGGCAGCACCTTCGCGGTTCCAGCGTGGAGTATGGCACTGGATCTTGCCCTGCCCGGTTCCGGCCGTCACGGCTACCTGGTGATCTACACGCAATATGCGCACAGCGCGCTGCCGGTGGACATCAATCTCCTGCTCCAGGAGTTCCGCCTGGTGCTGGCGCAGGCGTTGAAGCGCGCCTTGGCGGTCGAAATCGAAGAGCAATCTGCTCATGCGGAGGCCTTAGCGGCCACCGCCAACTCCCGCTTGCAATAGATAGGTGGAAATCCGCGGATTGCCGCCATCTTGTCAATTAGGTGCAAGGAATTGCATCTGCCGCCGCCGCGGTTCCGTGGGGTAGCCTACAATCCACCTCTAAGTAATTGATAAATAATGCACTAGTTTTCCAGGGCGGAAGGCCGGCTTGGTATGACGATTGCCCTATACCGGCTGTCTCCAGCAATAACCGGCGGCGTGTTGTCCGTGGGCCCTACAGAACCTGTGGTGGGGCTTGTGAGGGGGAGAATGAAGAAGTTCGGGCTCATCGTGGTGATCGTGGCCTTTGTGGCCTTGGGCAGACTCTCCAGCGATACCTCGCCGGTGAGCGCCAAGGATTCCGCTTCCACGACTCCGGTTGTTCAGATCGCGCAGGCCAACCCCACGCCTGTATCCTTGATGCAATCCAGCCCCAGCCGCGCGCAACAAGCGCCGTTGGGCAGTGTCTCCGTCGTCGACCCTGCGGTCCCAATCCCAGAGCCAGCGTCACTACTCCTGCTTGGGAGCGGACTGATCTCGGCCGGCGTGCTGGTGCGGCGTCGGCTCCGTCCCTCAAGCTAACCATTCTCAACCAACCGGGCGCGGAATTCGGGTTCCGCGCCCTTCGTGTTTGTACTTCGTAAAGTCAGCGTTCCGCAACAAGATCGTCCCGTTGGTACGGGTGCGTTCATCGGGGCGCGCACGCCAGCACTTTCGAGCTGTTCTGCATCCAGCGCCACGCGGTCTCGACCACGTTTTTCAACGGCCGCCGCGCCTTCCAGCCCAGCACCTGCGCCGCTCGTGTGGGATCGGCCACCAGCGCCGGAGGATCGCCCGGCCGCCGCGGACCATAGCGCCGGTCGGGCGAGCGCCCGGTGACCGCTTCCACCGCCGCCAGCACTTCCATCACCGAGTGTCCCTGGCCGGTGCCCAGGTTCAGGGCGACCGATGCTCCGCCCCCGGCGAGGTATTCGATGGCCAGCGCGTGCGCCTCAGCGAGATCGTTCACATGGATGTAGTCGCGGATGCAGGTGCCGTCGGGCGTGGGATAGTCGCGCCCGAACACCTCGATGGTGCGAATGCCGCGCGCGGCCTCGAGCGCCAGCGGGATCAAGTGAGTTTCCGGATCGTGCGCTTCGCCGATCGCGCCGCTGTCGTCAGCGCCGGCGGCGTTAAAGTAGCGCAGCGCGGCGAAGCGCAGCCCGTAGGCTTTCGAATACGCATCGAGCGCGTGCTCGAACAGCAGCTTGGTGGCGCCGTAGGGATTGATGGGCTCGCGCGGATTGTCTTCGCTGATCGGCACCTTCACCGGCACGCCGTACACGGCGCAGGTGGAGGAAAAGACGAAGTTCTTTACCCCCGCATCGACCGCCGTGTTCAGCAGGGCGAGAGCGCACTCCACGTTGTTGTGGAAATACTTGCGCGGGTTCTCGACCGATTCGCCCACATAGCAGTGGGCGGCGAAATGCATCACCGCCTGCGCCCCGCGCAGCGCCGGTTCGAGGCGCGTGCGATCACCGATATCGCCCTCAAGCAGTTCGAATCCATCGGCGAAGGGACGGTAGCCGGTCGAGAGATTGTCGTAGATAGCGACCTGGTGCCCGCGCCGCGCCAGTTCGCGCACCGCATGGCTGCCGATGTATCCCGCACCTCCGGTGACCACTACTCGCATCCGATTTTCCTCATGCCGCAAGCATAATCGCAGCGCCGCGATTTCGGTGCGGGCCAAGCTGTGGAAAAGTACCTCTAACCTGGATTGTTCATCAGGGTGGAGCAGGTCTTCACCTGGATCATTCACTGGGACTTGTGGCTCTGAGTCTCATTCCACTGGTGCGCGCATCGGAGGCCCGATTATTCACCACTGGGAGCAGGCCTACACAATGGCTGTAGAGCCATCGCGGTTGCCCTCAGGGGCTAAAGCCCCGCTCAATTTCAACGGCCAAACGGCAGGGCTGACGTCTGCATACTCTGTCGGCGGCGAATGCGCAGGGGCTAAAAGCCCGGAACTCGGGAAGCGAGTACGGCACGGCTGAAGCCGTGCCCTGACACGTGATCCCTAACCGAGTAATTGAACTATGAAGGCTCTGCAAAGCCGTGCCCTGACACGTGGCGTCTCACAAGACAGTTTTTCTTGAAAACACGCGGCGACGCTTCCATCCCCTAGCTTGTTTCAGTCTTACTTCGGGCTCTTGGCCAGCTTGCGGATATAGGCCACCAGGGCTCGGATCTGATCCTGCGTCAGGCTGTCGCTGAAGGAGGGCATGTTGTTCCTGCCCTCGCGGATGACCTGGGCTAGTTGCGCGTCGGATTGCTTCTGCACTTCCGCGGAACGCAGATCAGCGGCCTTCAGGCTCTTCCCGACGGAGGTGTCACCGGCTCCATTCTGACCGTGACACGACGAACACTGCAACTTGAACGTGCTTCTTGCCGCCGCGCTCCCGGATGCGGGCGGGGACTTTTGCGCGGACGCAAGTCCCGGAAAAACCCCCAGCAGCACAATGGTCAACGCAATGGCGGCTGGCGCTTGGAGCAGCGTCTTCCTTGAGCCCGTGGCCACGTTCAGGCGCTCTGCAGCGCGGCGCGCACCTTGGCCGGCGTGAAGGGCACAGAGCGCAGCCGCACTCCCACGGCGTCAAACACCGCATTCGAAATGGCGGAGGGCACGACGGCGGCGGGGGGCTCGCCCGCGCCCCAGGGCTTCTCCGTCGGCCGGTCGATCAGGTCGACGTCTACCTCCGGGATCTCAGGAAACGTCAGGATGGGATAGCTGTCCCAGTCCAGGCTGGTCACCCGCGAGCGGTCGAAGGTCAGCTCTTCCTTCAGCGTGCGGCTGACGGTCTGGATCACGCTGCCTTCGATCTGGTTGCGGACGCCGTCGGGATTGATGATCTGCCCGCAGTCCTGCACCACCGCAAAATGCTTCACCCGG
>Ga0181530_10001556_pt1 | contig 28590 bp, 24 predicted proteins | sample PEATcosm2014_Bin_42_FD_119769 | JGI IMG/M metagenome (GOLD analysis project Ga0181530, IMG submission 119769) | Peatland microbial communities from MTU Mesocosm Facility, Houghton, MI, USA - PEATcosm2014_Bin10_60_metaG | ecosystem: Environmental > Terrestrial > Soil > Wetlands > Peat | place... | reverse complement strand
GGGTTCCGTCAAGACTTGGGGAAAGTACATCTCGGGCCCGGAGGATTATGAGGTTCGTTTGCTTGGCGATCCGGGAAGCGGCGAACTGTCACCTGCCGAGGGACAACTGATCGACGAGGTATTCGGGCAGCACGGCGAGGATAGCCGTTGGGCCATCGTAGACTTCAGCTACAGCCTTCCCGAATGGACCCGTCCGGATGGAGGCGCATCGGCGATAGAGTATCGCGATATCCTCAGGGCCGCTCAAAAGACTGAGGCAGAAATTTCCGCCATAGAAGAAGACCTGGAGTCTTTGGCCCTGGTTGAATGCGTCCTTACTTAGGACGATTACTGGGCAAACCCGCGCGGTGAACAAGTTGTTGAGAAGGCGAGACTGAAGTCCCGCTGCAAGCTGAAGCTCGCGCCACACCGGAATTCGAACAGGCATGAGAACCAAGAACAGCCGCTTCGACAGTGTTCGTATCAAATCCACCGGTTCGTATGTTCCGGCCAAGATCCTGAGAAACGAAGATGTGGTGGGAAACTTGCCGACTTCTCCGGAGTGGATCGAGGAAACGTTGGGGATACGGCAGCGGTGCATCGCGGAACCGGACGAATACACGTCGGACCTGGCTTCCCGCGCCGGTCTGGAGGCGATCGCTTCCGCCGGGCTTGAACCCAACGAAATTGACCTGATTATTGTGGCTACCTCGACTCCCGACCGCAAGGCCCCTTCAGCGGCTTGCATTGCGCAAGTCAAGATGGGCATTCACAACGGCTGCGCAGCCTTCGATGTGGCGGCGGTGTGCTCGGGGTTTCTTTACGGTGTGACCATCGGCGGCCAGTTCATTCAGAACGGCACGTACGAGCATGTGCTGGTGATCGGCGCCGATACATTCTCCAAGATCACGGACTGGAACCACCGCAACTGCGCCTTTTTTGGAGACGGCGCCGGCGCCGTGGTGCTGGAGAGGAAGACTCGCGCGAATGGGCTTTTTTCGAGTATTCTGATGGCCGAGGGCGAGGGCATGAATGACTTCACAGTCTACCCGGGGGACCCTTACTTCACCATGAACGGAAAGGTGGTTTACGAGAAGGCTACCACCATCCTGCCCGAATGTGTCCGGCAGATTCTCTGCATCAACCGGCTGGGACTCGAAGACGTATCCATGATCATGCCGCACCAGGCCTCCGCCCGCGTCCTCAAGCGCACCGCCGAGGTACTCAACATTCCCTATTCCCGAATGCAAACGAATCTGGAGTCGTGCGCGAACACCGCTGGAGCGTCAGTCCCGCTGCTGTTAGACCAGGTAAACCGGCGCGGACTCATCCATGAAGGCAATCTGCTTTTGTTTGCGGCCATCGGCGCCGGCTGGACCTGGGGCGCTTGTTTGTATCGTTGGTAAGCGCTGAGCACGGCGAACTGAAGTTCGCCGCGGCAAGCTAAAGCTTGCGCCACGAAGCGCACTCCTGTTGTTATAGCGTAATGCACCGCTTTCTTCTGGCCGTTACGCTCCTCGCCGGTTTGTGGGCGCCGGCCGCAAGTGCCGCGATGAGCAATCAGGTGGTGCGATACACTATCGCCGCGCGGCTCGATCCTTCCAACAAAACCATTATCGGGCGAGAGACATTGGCCTGGCGCAATGAGTCTTCCGATACGATTCCGGAACTTCGCTTCCATCTGTATCTCAACGCCTTCCAAAACGAAAAGAGCACCTTCATACGCGAGTCCGGCGGCCAGTTGCGCGGCGACACCATGTCCAAGGACGATTGGGGCTACATCGAAATCAGGCGCATGCAAGAGGCCGGCGGGGGCGACCTTACCGGCGCGATCCGCTTCATTCACCCCGATGACGACAATGCGGACGATCAGACGGTCATCGCCGTGACCCTGCCGCAGCCCGTCCTGCCGGGCCGTGCGATCACCCTCAATATCGATTTCTTGTCGAAGCTGCCGAAGGTCTTCGCGCGCACCGGATATCACGAAGACTTCTTCATGGTGGGGCAATGGTTCCCGAAGATCGGCGTCTACGAGAGGGCCGGCGACCGCTACGCCAAGCAGGGCGGCTGGAACTGCCACCAGTTCCACGCTGATACCGAGTTCTTCGCCGACTATGGAGTCTACGACGTCTCCATCACCACGCCTTCCAACTACGTGGTGGGCGCCACCGGCGTCGAGCAGAGCGCCGTCGAAGATCAGCGGACCCGCCAGACAACGCATCGCTTCTACCAGGAAGACGTGCACGATTTCGCCTGGACCGCTTCGCCGCATTACATCCGCATTGAGCGCCAGTTCGATCCGGCGCGCGTCGTCACGCCCGCCGAGATAGCCGCCACCGCGCAACTGCTCGGCCTACAGCCTGACGACCTGCGGCTCAAGCCCGTCCGCATGATTCTGCTGATACAGCCGGAACACCGCGGGCAGGCCGACCGCCACTTTCAGTCCATCGAAAATGCGCTGAAATGGTGGGGCCTGTGGTATGGCGCATATCCTTACCAGACCATCACAGTGGTCGATCCGCCCTACGGAGCGGATGGCGCGGGCGGCATGGAATATCCCACGCTGATCACCGCCGGCACAAGCTGGTGGCCGGGACGCCACGAGTATTTTCTGGAGGGCGTCATCATCCACGAATTCGGCCACCAGTATTGGTATGGCATGGTAGGCACCAACGAGTTCGAAGAGTCCTGGCTGGATGAGGGCTTCAACACGTACTCCACGGACAAGATCGTGGACATGGTCTACGGCCCTGGCGACCTGCCGGTGCATTTTTTGGGAGTGCCCGTCTCGGAATTTCTGGGCTTGCCGCGATTCACCTGGGGCGAGATCGACCGGGCCGGGTACCTGCAATACGGCAAGCACGATCCGGTGGTGCGCAACGGCTGGCAATACTATGACGGCTTTCAGTACATGATCAATTCCTATGTGCGGCCCGGGACGCTGCTGCGCACGCTTGAAAATTACCTGGGCCCGCCGCTGATGGCTCGCATTATGCGCGCCTGGTTCGAGCGCTACCGATTCCATCACCCCGATTCGGTGGATTTCGAAAAGCTGGTCAACGAGATGTCCGGCCGGGACATGACTTGGTTCTTCGATCAATTCGTCTTCGGCACGAACTGGTTGAACTACAAAGTTGGCAGCATGGAATGCGACCCCATTGAGGTGAAGCTGGGCTCCTATATCGAAAACGGTAAACGGATCACCATCGCGAAGGCGCCCAAGAAGAAACGCGAGCGGCAGCTCTACCGCATCGTCGTCAAGCTCGTACGCGATGGCGAATCTGTGTTTCCGGTCGAGATGAGGATGACGCTCGAAAACGGCGAAATCGTGCACGAGCAGTGGGACGGCCGCGAGCGCTGGATTAAGTATGAATACACCAAGGCTTCGAAGGTGAAGTCTGTCGAAATCGATCCCGAACGTAAGATCCTGCTGGACGGCAGGTTCGCGGATAACAGCTACGTAGCCCGGCCGTCGCCACTGCCATTCGTCAAGTGGTTCGCGAATCTTCTCTGCTGGTTTCAAATGGTGCTGCCATGACAATCAGGCTGGCATTGCGGCGCGGCATGCGGGTAGTCAATCGTGCCATGAGGCTCTGGTTCATCTTCTATGCCGCGTTGACGCTCGCCGCGATTTTGCCGGCGGCGGCGCTTATGACGATTGCTTTCCACTCGCTTGGCCATAGCGCCTGGGCGGAACAATTGGGGCGCAGCCTGGATATCGAATGGATCGGCGAGCTGATCTCCGCATATGGCGCTTTGCCCATGCGGCCGGCGATGATGGCCGCGATCGGCGTCTTTGCGATCTCCGCGCTCGTACATATCTTCCTGCTAGGCGGAGCCATCGAGATCTTTGCCAAGCGCCTGTGGTTCAGCGCCGCCGTGTTTTTTGGCGGATGCGGCAGAAACTTTTGGCGTCTCTTCCGGCTGACGCTTTATTGCTTGATCCTGCTGGCCGCCGTCTTCGGCATCCATAACGGGCTGGTGGCCGTGGGCGAGAAAATCTGGGGCAAGGGTTCCGAAGCGACGCCGCTGATTCATTGGAGCTGGTTTCGCACAGCGTTCGAAATGCTGCTTATCGGCCTGGTGAATCTGGTCTTCGATTACACCGCGATCCACCTGGTTGCCGAGGACAGCCGCCAGCCACTTCGTAGCATGTGGCGGTCGTGCCGCTTGGTGTGGAGCAATTTCGGCCGCATCGCCGGGCTGGCCGGTGTGCTGTGGGGCATCGCGCTGGTGGTGACGATCGCTTCTATCGGGATCACTCAAGCGTTCCCACAGCGTTCGGTGGGCGCGGTGCTCGTGTTGTTGCTGGTGCGGCAGTTGCTGGTTCTGGGGCGAATCTGGTCGCGGCTGCTCTTCTACGCCAGCCAATGTGAAATGTACGACGCGGCGCGCACGGATGCAGCGTGGCGTGGCGAACGCGAACTTAACTTAGCACAAGATATCTTAAATGCGGTCTCGTATGCTGGGAAGACCACTCCCTGACGGTCGTGGCTCCGATCAGAGCCGCGCGCGTCAGCAAGCGGTGCTCGAATGCGCAACTGTAATTCCGAACGCGTGTACTTAGCTTAGTCGTCGCGCGTTCGCGGCCAGTGTTACAATAGCCGTCGCATGGCTGCGCGCCTTGAACCCGCACCTGAAGCGCACAGCCCCAGCCTCGTAGACCTGCGGCAGTTGCGCTCCGAAGATCTGGAGCCGCTGCTCGACGAGGAAGTGACCACCTGGCGGGATCTCCTGGATTGGGACTTCGGCAAATCGGCCGACTTGGTGCGCCGATTTGTGGACATGCGCGCCTTGAACGGTGTTGCACTGGTCGAGGAGCGCGAGGCCACCGGCTACGCGTACTACGTGCTGGAAGAACACAAGGGGCTGATTGGCGATCTCTTCGTGCGAGAAGCGCTCCGCAGCGTGGAGAGCGAGAACCGGCTGCTGGAGTGCATTCTGGACTCCATGATCGGGGCGCCGCAAATCAGCCGCATCGAATCGCAGTTGATGATGGCGCACCCGGCGGCCCGTAGGCCCATGCCCATGTCGCGGTATCTGAGCACCTTCGAGCGCAATTTCATGATGCTCGATTTGGAGCGGCATACGCTGGGGCCGGTGCGGCGGGTTCCGGCGGCGGGCCGCGTTTATTTCGAGAAGTGGGCCGACCACCACCAGGAGGCCGCCGCCCAATTGATAGCCGCCGCTTATGTGGGCCATGTGGACAGCCTGATCAACGATCAATACCGCTCGGTAGCCGGCGCGCGGCGCTTCCTGTTCAACATCGTGCAGTATCCCGGATGCGGCTCGTTCTTCAAGCCCGCCTCCACGGCCGCGTTTGAGCGCATCAGCGGACGCATGTGCGGCATTTGCCTGGCCAGCCTGGTGATGCCCTATTGTGGGCACATCACGCAAATCTGCGTGGCTCCCGGGGTGCGCGGAGCGGGCGTGGGTTACGAATTACTGCGGCAGTCCCTGGTCGCGTTGCGGGCGGCCGGTTGCCGCAAGACGAGCCTCACGGTTACCGCTTCGAACGAAGAGGCTATCAAGCTGTACGAAGACGTGGGATTTGAGACTATCCGCAACTTTGCGGCGTATGTGTGGGAAGGATTCTAATGCTCGACTGGCTCTTCTCGGACCCCTTGGCGGTGGGCTCAAAAGCCCCGGATTTCACCCTGCCGGCGCAGGGCGCTAAGAGTGTGACTCTCTCGAAGCTGCGCGGCTCGAACGTGGTGCTGGTGTTCTACCCCGGCGACGACACCCCGGTTTGCCGCAAGCAATTGTGCGAGTTCCGCGACCAGTGGGAGCAGGCGCGCCAGCACAACACGCAGGTCTTCGGAGTCAATCCCGCGAGCGCCGAGAGTCACCGCAAATTTCAGGAGAAACATCGCTTCCCATTTCCGCTGCTGGTGGATGCGGGGCAGAAGGTCGCGGCGCTGTATCGCGCCAACGGACTTTTCGTGAAGCGCACCGTCTACCTGATCGGGCCTGACGGTGCGATCCGCTACGCCAAGCGCGGCAAGCCCGATCCCGGAGAGGTGTTGGCCGCAGCGCAGTGAAGGCGCTGCTTCAGGGCCGGAGACGCATCTTGCCCGTGTCATAATGGTGGCCTATGAGACTACTGTTTATGGCTGTGCTGCTCTCGGCGGCTGCGCTTGCGCAACAGCATCCCGAGGGTCCCGCGCACGAGATGCCCGCGCCCAAGAACTTGAAAATCTTGCACCCAGAGAATCTGATGCGCGTCATGCAAGCGTTCCAGACGGCGCTCGGTGTGAAGTGCGACTTCTGCCATGTGAAGGGCGATTTTTCGAGCGACGATAATCCGCACAAGCAGACGGCGCGGGAAATGCTGCTCATGTCCCACGAGATTAACGCCAAGTTTCCGGACGGCAAGATGCATGTGACCTGCTACACGTGTCATCGGGGCGCCACGGAACCGGCTACCGCCCCGCCGGAAGCCGCGCACCCAGGCCAGTAGAAGTGCGTCGACGCGGCGGTGCTGATAGTCGCGGTTGGCAGGCAAAGCGCCTGCCCCACCACCGGAAGTAGAGGCGCCGGTGAGAGCCGGACTGCCTCGGTCGGCAGGCGAAAGCGCCTGCCCCACCGCCGGAAGTAGAGGCGCCGGTGAGAGCCCGGACTGCCTCGGTCGGCAGGCGAAAGCGCCTGCCCCACCCGCCCACAAGCGGCTAGGCTTCCATGCCTTCCAGTTTCCAGGGTGCGCGGTAGGGGCGGGTCAGTAACGCGTTTGCGTCTTGGTTGTCGATGAAGTGTTCGGCTTGGCCATCCCATTTCAGCTTCTGTCCCACGCGTAGCGCGATGTTGCCGAGGTGGCATGCGGTGGTGGTGCGATGGCCGATCTCGATATCCGCCACGGGCAGTTCGCGCGTCTTCACGCACTTCAGGAAATTCTGCACGTGCGGCACGTGCTGCACGGAGCTGGTGCCGCGGCCGGCGGCGCCTTCCAATTCGTAGTACATGCTGACGCCGGTGAGGTCGTCGAAGGCGGCGCGGAACGAGATGCCGCCGGGCTCCATGCGAGTCTTCATGTGCGGCGTGACTTCATAGCCCGCGCGGTCCACAAAGAGCGTGCCGCGCGTGCCATGGAACTGTATGCCGTAGCTTCCGAAAGGCTTGTTGCCGGGGTCGCCATTGTGTCCGAAAGAATTGTGATGCAGGCAGGTGTAATGCACGAGGAAGCCCGGATATTCCCATGTGACTTCGTGCGTATCGGGCGTGTCGCGGCGGTCATGGAAATAGAGTTTGCCGCCGGATGCGGTGACCGCGAGCGGACGATCCACTCCCATGGCCATGTGCACAATGTCCACCAGGTGGACGCCCCAATCCGTGATACGGCCGCCGCCATAAGCGAGAAAAGAGCGCCAGTTGCCCAGGAAGTGTTCCGGGTTGAAGGCCACCTTGGGCGCGGGGCCGAGCCAGAAATCCCAATCGAGGCCGGCGGGCGGCTCGGAATCGGGCGGCGTGCCGAGGCCTTCGGGCGAGTCGGTTTCGTGGATCCAGGCCTGCGCGTAATGGATCTCTCCGAGTTCGCCGCTGGCGACGATTTTGGCGGCGCGCTGGAAGTGCGAGCCGGAGCGCTGCTGCAAGCCGACCTGCACGATGCGCTTGTGGCGGCGGGCGGCCTCCACCATCAGGCGGCCTTCGCGCACGACGTTGGATACGGGCTTCTCGACGTAGACGTCCTTGCCCGCATGGCACGCGGCTACGGTGATGAGCGGGTGCCAGTGATCGGGCGTGGCGATGACTACGGCGTCAACTGAGCGGTTTTCGAGCAGCTTTCTAAAATCGGTATAGGTGGTGGCTTTGCCGCTGGTGAGCTGGTGGGCCTGCTGCAGGTTCGGTGCGTAGACATCGCATACGGCGATGATTTCGGCTTCGGGCTGCTTCTGGAAGTCGGCGAGATCCATGCGGCCCATGCCGCCACAACCGATCACGCCTATGCCGATGCGATCGTTGGGGGCGGCTCGGGTTTGGGGGGCTAGGGCGCTGGTGGCTAGGGCGGTTTTGATCAGGTCTCGGCGGTTCATGGAGGTGCCTCCGGAGTTGGAATCCATTCTATCGCTGTTCGAAGAAAGCACGGCGAACTGAAGTTCGCCGGTTGGCAGGCGAAAGCGCCTGCCCCACCTTCTGGCACAACAGTGGCACCAAGGCACTCTTTGCAAAATGTAGAAACTCCGCGGCGAATTGAAGTTTGCCACGCGGCTACAAAATGTAGCGGCTCAGGTCTTGATCCTTCACGATGTCGGCTAGTTGCTTGCGCACGTAGATGGCGTCTACTTTGACGGTCTTTTTCTTCAGATCGGGACCTTCGAAGGAGACTTCTTCCAGGAGTTTCTCCATGATGGTGTGCAGGCGGCGGGCGCCGATGTTCTCGGAGCTCAGGTTGACCTGCGCGGCGAATTTGGCCACCTCTTCCAGCGCATCATCTGTAAACGACAGCTTGATACCTTCGGTCTCCATCAGCGCGGCGTACTGCTTGGCGAGCGCGTTTTTGGGTTCTTTGAGGATGCGTATGAAATCCTCGACGGTGAGCGATTTCAATTCGACGCGGATGGGGAAGCGGCCCTGCAATTCCGGAATCATGTCGCTGGGCTTGGAGACGTGGAAGGCGCCGGCGGCGATAAACAGGATGTGATCCGTGCGCACGAAACCATAGCGCGTATTGACGGTGGTGCCTTCGACGATGGGCAGGATATCGCGCTGCACGCCCTCGCGGCTCACGTCCGGGCCATGGCCGGTTTCGCGGCCGGCGATCTTGTCGATTTCGTCGAGGAAGATGATGCCGCTGGTTTCGACGCGCTCCAAGGCTACGCGCGTGACCTGGTCCATATCGATGAGCTTCTGCTCCTCTTCCTGCACCAGGTAGTCAGACGCTTCGGCGACGCGCATTTTGCGCTTGCGGGTGCGCTGGCCGAGGAACGGGGCGATCATGTCCTTGACGTTGATATTCATCTCCTCGATGCCGGATTGGGTGGCGATTTCGAAGCTGGGGCCGCGGTCCTTGACTTCGAGCTCGACCAGGCGCTCGTCGAGCTTGCCGTCGCGCAGGCGCTCGCGGAGCTTCTCGCGCGTGCGTTCGGCGCTTTCGGAGGCCTCCGGCTGGGGCGGCATCAGAAGATCGAGCAGGCGCTCCTCGGCATTGGCTTCGGCGCGGTCGGAAACCTCATCGAGGCGCTCTTCGCGCACCATGTCGATGGCGATGTCGACCAAGTCGCGGATCATGGATTCGACGTCTCGGCCCACATAGCCGACTTCGGTGAACTTGCTGGCCTCCACCTTCATAAACGGCGAGTTGGCCAGGCGGGCGAGGCGGCGCGCAAGCTCGGTTTTGCCGACGCCGGTGGGGCCGATCATGAGGATATTTTTGGGGATCACCTCTTCGGCCATCTCGGGCGGCAGTTTCTGGCGGCGTATGCGGTTGCGCAACGCGATGGCCACGGCGCGCTTGGCTTCGGCCTGCCCGACGACGTGCTTATCCAGCTCGCGGACGATTTCGCGCGGAGTGAGCTCGTCGAGGATAGGCTCCTCATCGACGGACTGGCTGGGAAGGTAGATGACCATGTCAGGCGAGCTCCTCGTAGGTGACGTTGCCGTTGGTGTAGATGCAGATGCGGGCGGCGATCAGCATGGCTTGTTCGGCGATCTGGCGCGCGGAAAGCTTGGTGTTGCCGAGCAGGGCCTGGGCCGCGGAGAGCGCGAAGGGACCGCCGGAGCCGATGGCCGCGGCGCCTTCATCGGGCTCGATCACGTCGCCGTTGCCGCTGACGATGTAGGTGTTCTTGGCGTCGGCGACCAGGAGGAGGGCTTCGAGGTGGCGGAGCATGCGGTCGGTGCGCCAGTCCTTGGCCAGCTCGACGGCGGCGCGGGAGAGGTTGCCGTTGAACTGCTCCAGCTTGGATTCGAAGCGGGCGAAGAGGGCGAAGGCGTCGGCCGTGGAGCCGGCGAATCCGGCCAGGATTTTGTCGTTGTAGATGCGGCGGAGTTTTTTGGCGGAGGCTTTGAGCACCTCGTGGCCGAGGGTGACCTGGCCATCGCCGGCCATGACGACTTTACCATCGCGGCGGACACACAGCACCGTCGTTGAGCGAATGCGTTGTTTCATGGAAGGGCTATTTTAACGCACGGCGCGGGGCGGCCTTTGGCCGCCGTGGTTGGTGGCTCGTGGCTGGTGGCTGGTGGTTTTGTTTGTTTCGTCTTTTGTTCGTCTGAGTACCCCTATTTGGGGGCATATGAGTACCCTCATATTTTGGCTTTGAACGGTAATTTTTCATGTTTTGGTGCGTTGGTGGCGGTTTTGTGAATTCTTGTGCGCTCTTGTGCATGCGTTTCATGCGAGGGGGTCGCCGAGCGCCATTTTGGATTCGGGGTCGAATTTGGATTTGTGGCACGCTGGCTGTCTCCAGTTTCATGACAGCACGAGCCGCGGTGGATTCCGGTGCATAAAGGCGGCAAGTGGCTGAGGTGTAAGGGGAACTTTCGTAGGAATCGCTGTCACCGTGGGCCGGCCCGGAGTCCTGCCTTTCGAGTGATCGTAGCGGCGCGGTTTCCGGAATGTTGGCGGCCTCGTCGTACGAAGGAGGGCGCAAGCCTCGGCGCTCGGCAAGAGTGATCCATTTCTGCTCACCAAAAGCGACCCACACTGAGAACAGAAAGGAACGAGTGATATCATCCACGCCGAAGGCGGGCGGGTTGCTTTTCCATCATCCGCGCTGAAGGCGTGTAAGCCGCTCACCTTCCAGGAGGACATCTGTGCGCGCTGAGACAAAGCAACCACAGGAGCGCTGCGAGCCGGGTTCGCACGTGGTTCGCCCGGTGGCAAAACCGCCCCTTGCCCGGTGGCAAAAGCGCCACTGCTTCGGTGTGGTGGTGGGTCACTTTTGGCGAGCACAGTATGGTCGTTTCTCTCGAGTGCCGAAGAAGCAAGCGCGCTTGTTGGGGGGTAGTGCGAGCGCAGCCGCTTTAGTGTGCGCTTTCATAGTGGTTTCAGCGCGTCGCCAAATCCCTGAGCTTCTTCATTCGGGCTTGACATTGACCCAATTGCCTCGCCGGTTCTGTCCTGTGCACTACTATTAGCGCCTTGCTAGTCTGGAGAGCGGAGAGAAGAACCGGTCAGAGCTTTGCTTTCGGGATCGGATTCTTATTCAAGAAAGAAGGGTAGCAAATGGCTGAGCCACGAAAGCCGATCATCATTACCGACCCGATACACCAAATCATGGAGTCTGGTTCAGACCCCAGGACGAGGGCAAGCCTAAAGGGAGTCATAGACACTGAATCGTTCCAACGGCTCCGCCGCATCATGCAACTTGGGCTCACGTCGTTTGTATTCCCTGGCGCGACCCACACCCGATTTTCGCATTCACTCGGGGCGGCCTTTCTCGCGCGCCGTGTGCTCATGCACCTCGACGAACAGGCCGTAGGCGCTGAAAGGCAGGAGATCGAGGAATATCGTCTTCTTATCACGCTCGCGGCACTCCTACACGATGTCGGACACGGCCCCTTTTCGCACTCCTTCGAGAACGTTCTCAAGGGATTCCCGCAGATTGTCGGGGCCCCCGACCATGAGGAATGGACGATCTCGCTGATTCGCGGCGCTGGGTCCGACATCAACGAAGCACTACGTAGTGTAGACATCGATACGGAGCTTCTTGCCGCGCTATTTACCAAGAAGGGTAATCTGAGCTTACCGCTCTTCCTCAAGCAGATCGTGTCGTCGCAGTTGGACGTTGACCGCATGGATTACCTCGCGCGTGATTCCCACTTCGCTGGAGTTGAGGTGGGGAAGATTGATCTTTGGTACTTGATTCATTCGCTCACCGTCGTCCCTCATGGTAACGGCCAACTGCGAACGTTGGGCCTTTCCACAAAGGGTGTAAAGCCTTATGAGGCGTTCGTTATCGCCAGGCAACTGATGAACCGAACGATATATTTTCATCCCAAGGTAAAAGCGCTTGAATTTACGATGGAATATTTTTTGCGACTTGTGCTTGAAAATGAGGAGCGTCTGGCGAGCATCGACGTGCTTAGATATTCCATCCCCGCCTACCTGCGAATGGTCGCCACCGCCATTCGGGATCGGAGTTTCAAGAAGGATGAATTTCTAGAGCGGGCGCGCGACGCTTACCGCGACCTGACCGAGGATTCCGTGTGGCACCTCATCAGGTCCATGGCAAGGGAGTTACCAAGAGACGATTCGGCTACTACCCGGCTCAAGGAACTGGCACTGGGGCTTCTCCGGCGTAAGTCGTTCGAGTATCTCGCCGTTGATGCTCCGCGCCAAGTCCTCTTTAAGGAGGCGCTTGTCAGGGCCGGCTTTGTAGAGGGGGTCGATTTTGCTGCCGTCCAACTGAAGACCACTGCGTATAAGGAAGGGGAAAATGAAGTGTTCGTCTTGTCCGCGGCAGGTGCGCAACCGGTGTCGGACCATTCGTTCATCATTTCTACTATGCAGGATCGTGCCGAGTCGGAGTCTCTGATGATGCTTCTTGATCCTTCGCGCGGACAGGAGTTTCACGCCGCCGCTGCATCAACTGGCGCCATCTCACCCTTATGAACAGGCAAAAGGGGTAGGCTGAACGCCGCCATTTTCCGTTGTTGCCGGATTAGGAAACGATAAGCCGCCCAGTGCGGCGCTCGCGTGCTCACAATGATGTTGGTTCGAGACCGACTTGTCATTGACCGCATCGGAGTCGCTGCTTGCAGCTTTGGCCTAGCATCGCTCTGTCGCTTACGCGCTCACATGACCTGGCAGGAACTGAATCTGCTCACGCTCCCCGCCGGCGTCTGACGGAGGCGACTTGGCTGTTAACCGTAGAGTTACGGGTGTCGAATCGCCGACCAAGACTTGCCAAACTTGCGTGGCACCCCCACTTCCGCTCCAGGACTCACGCCGCGCCAGTGCGCTCCTCCGCAGGCGCAGTCGATTCGTCGGTCTTGCGCAGTGCCTCGCCCGATTTAGTCGGCGGCTTCCTGTCGGCAGCTGGTACGGCGTCAGGCACTGGTTGGGCCAAGCGCGCCGACAGGGAAAAATCGGGGTGAAACGGCGCATCTACCTTAACAGCTCCCTGCTGAAGTAGAAGGCGCTTGCGGAACTGGCCAGGATCGGATGGATCATCACTCCAGTAACGATGATCGTGAGTGTAAACGCGCTTAATACCGGCCTGGATGATGAGGTTGCAGCAGGCGAGGCACGGGAATTTGGTGACGAAAATCGTCGAGCCCTCCAGGGCTGCTCCGATTCGCGCGGCGTTCAGGATGGCGTTCGCCTCGGCATGGCAGATCACTTTGAGTTTCTCTGGTACATCGGCCAGCAGGTTGTCGGCGTCCTCCACTCCGCGGGCGAAACCGTTGAAGCCGGTGGAAAGCACCACGTGATCCTTGGAAGCGATTACAGCCCCGACTTGACACCTCGGGTCCTTGGACTTAAGGGACGCGACAAGAGCGAGGCAGAGGAAGTAGTGATCCCAGTCCTCCACGACCTTCGGCAAATTCTCAAGGGAGATCGGAGTATCTAGCATTCTAATATTCCCCTTCTGTATTGTATTATACAAAATCGGGGGGGTCGTCGAGCGCATTCGGCGGGTCGAGCCCCGCGGATGGCCGCTGGCCATGGCCACGGCGATGACGTGACTGAGCATCACCATGGGATTGTCGGACATGCGCTTGGGGGCGGAGAGCGCCGTCCAGCATCAGGGGTGGCGGACCTGCCCTGGCGCGATCCCGATGGAATCATTGACGGCTTTCCGGAGCCGCCGTTTGCATCCCAGACTTCGCGATGGGAATGAGCTGGGCCACGCAGCCGGCTGGTCGCCGCAGTCCTGCGCCCCGTGATAGCCTGCACGTTCGGAGTCATTACCTTATATGAAGCGATGTTTCCCGGTGGTGGCGGTAGCGCTGATGGTTTCGCTTTGCTCGTTCGCCCAATCCAAACAGAAGATCTTCCACCTGGCGATCGGAGATCCGGAACGGCGCATGCGCGACGCCCCGGTGCTGCTGGACGGGATCACGGACATTTATCAACTTCGGACGTTGGCCCCGAACGGGGTTCGAGGAAGTTGGCCGATTAGGACGGGAAGCCGGCCTGCGTCCGTGATAGCGCCACGTGATGCATGATATACATTATGCGACGGACCCAACTCTACCTAGACGATCATCTCTGGAACGCTCTTCATGTTCAGGCCAGGAGGCGGAAAACCAGCATTTCGGAGCTCGTGCGGGAGGCCATGTGCGATCGGTATTTGTCCAAAAGAGACGAGCAAGCCAAGGCAATGCAGGAGTTCGTCGGAATTCGCAAGAACCGCTCGGAATCCGTCGACGCGGTGAAGTACATCCGCAGTCTGCGCCGCGGCGATCGTTTGGAGCGCCTTAACGGCAAATGACCGTCCTTATCGATTCCGACATCCTGATTGAGGTCTCTCGCGGCAGACATAGGGCCCTCGTTTCAACATGGATAGAATTGAGCACTTCCGATGCCGCCGTTCTATACTCACCCGTTAGTGTGGCGGAACTCTGGGCCGGCGCGCGACCCAGCGAGCATGACGCTCTTCGCAACCTTTTCCGGGCACTGACTTGTGCTCCCATCGCCGAGGAAGTGGGCCGTCAGGCCGGCGCTTATCTGCAGCGATACCGGCGGAGCCGTCGCGTCGAAGTCGCCGACGCCTTGATCGCCGCGAGTGCGGTGGCGAACAACGCGGAGCTGTGGACACGAAACCGCAAGCATTATCCGATGGCGGACATCTCATTCTTCGATGCCGTTGCAGATTAGGAACGGCAAGCCGGCTTCGGGACGGGAATGAGCTGGGCCACGCAGCCGGGTGCTCGCCGCCGTCCTGCGCCCCGTGATAGCCTGCACGTTCGGAGTGATTACCTTATGAAGCGATGTTTCCGCACCGTATCCTATGCGGAGCAGAACCGGGCCACCGCAAGGACCTAAGCCACTTCGAGAACAGGCAGTGCACGGCGGCAGTACGCGGAAGACTTGCACGAGGACCAATCCTGCTCAGCATGATAATGTAATCACCAGGAGGGGAATGCGGCTGTGGCGTCGCTTGAGCCCAGGCCGGCCGGGAAATCGGCGGACATCACGCAACTGCTGATTGCCTGGGGCGACGGCGACCTAGCGGCAATGGAACAACTGGCGGCCGTCCTCCAGCCGGAGTTGCATCAGGTCGCCGCCCGGCACCTCGCGGCCGAACGGCGCGGCCATATCCTGCAAACCACCGCTCTGGTCAATGAGGCTTACCTCAGGCTGATCGACTGGAAGGACGTGCGCTGGCAAAACCGGGCGCAGTTCTTTGCCATGGCTTCGCAGATGATGCGTCACGTTCTGATCGACTATGCACGCGCGCAACATCGTGAGAAGCGCGGCGCTGGTGCAGTGCACGTCTCGTTGTCCCAAGCGGCAGGTGTCCCGCTCCATGACTGCGGAGATTTCGTGGCGCTGGACGAAGCATTGCGTTCGCTGGAATCGTTCGCGCCGCGGCAGGCGCGCATTGTGGAATTGCGCTTCTTTGGGGGCTTGAGCCTGGTTGAAATGGCGGAGGTGCTGGATGTGTCAGTGGGAACAGTGAGGCGGGATTGGAGTCTCGCACGGGCGTGGCTCTATCGTGAGCTCAACCAGGAGAAACGATGAGCCCGCAGCGGTTCCAGCGCGTGAGGGAGATTTATCACGCGGCCATGGACCGCCCGACCGATGAGCGCTCTTCATTCCTGGAGCAGGCTTGTTCCGGCGATGCCGCTTTGCAGCAGGAGGTCAAGTCGCTGCTGAAAGCAAACGCAGAGGCTGGAACATTCATGGCTACCGCAGCAGACGGAATGAACACACAGCCGGCCGGGCCCGCAGGTGTGCCGCTTACCGGCCGCGTTCTCGGTTGCTACGAAATTCTGTCTCCGCTGGGAGCGGGGGGCATGGGTGAAGTTTATCTCGCGCGCGACCAGCGGCTGGAACGAAACGTAGCTATCAAACTGCTCCCCAACAGCCACAGGCTGGATTCCGAGCGCGTCCGGCGGTTCGAGCGGGAAGCGCGCGCGGCCTCCGCGCTCAATCATCCGAATATCATCACGATTTACGATATCGGAACGTGCGACGCCGGCCGCTACATGGTCATGGAACTGGTGGAAGGCCAGACCCTGCGCGAATTCCTGGACGCCGGTCCGGCTTCGGCGTCGCTGTCTCCCGTGGGCGGTCAGATCGCCAAGGCGTTGGCTGTGGCGCACGCTGCCGGGATTATTCATCGCGATATCAAGCCCGCCAACATCATGGTTCGCAAAGACGGGTACGTGAAAATCCTGGATTTCGGGCTGGCGCGATTGGTGCACGAAGCCGAAGGCCGGGCGTCGCTCGATGTCACCAATCCCGGCCAGGTATTAGGGACGGTCGCCTATATGTCTCCGGAACAGGTGCGCGGCGAGAATGTAGGGGCCGCCTCGGACGTATTTTCCCTCGGAATTATTTTCTATGAGATGGCCACGGGCCGGCATCCGTTTTACGCAGACTCGCTCATGGCGACGCTGCACGCCATTCATTCGCAGACGCCGGTTCCGCCCTCTGCATTGAACCCGCACCTTCCACCGGCACTGGCAACTTTCATCCTGGCCATGCTGCACAAGGAAGCATCGTCGCGGCCCACGGCGGCGGAGGTGGATGCAGCGCTCATGGGCTCTGGGGCCGGCAGCAGCGTTCCGTTAGAACCAAGCGCCCGGCGGCCGCACAATCTGCCGCTGCAAAGGACGGCGCTCATCGGGCGGCGCGCGGAACGCTCGGCACTCCAACCTCTTCTACTCGATCCTGAAATCCGGCTGATCACCCTGACGGGTCCGGGAGGCACCGGTAAAACCCGGCTGGCGGTGCAGGCCGCCAGCGATGCAGTCGACAGTTTTCCGGGGGGGATTCGATTCGTGAACCTCGCGCCCCTCTTCGATTCCAAACTGGTGGTCTCCGCCATAGCCCAAGGAGTGGGAATTCGGGAAGCTCCGGGGCGTCCGCTCATCGAAGTGGTCAAGGAACACCTGGCGAACCTCGGCCGGATGCTGCTCGTTTTGGATAACCTCGAGCAGGTCGCGGCCGCCGCGGCGGATGTTTCGGAAATTCTGGATACGTGTCCCGGAGTGAAGGCCCTGGTGACCAGCCGAACCGCGCTCCGCGTCTATGGCGAGCGGGAGTTTTCGGTGCAGCCGCTGCCGCTGCCGGAATCCGATGCGCCGCTTTCGCCGGGCCGCCTGCTTGATTTTCCGTCCATTGCGCTGTTCGTGCAGCGAGCCACGGCCGTAAAGCCCGATTTCGCATTGACCCTGCAGAACGCCGACGCGATAGTTCAGATCTGCCGGCGGCTGGATGGTCTGCCGCTGGCCATCGAACTGGCCGCCGCCCGAGTGAAGGTGCTGCCGCCCGCGGGCTTGTTGGCCCGCATCGCCAGCCGATTGGAACTGCTGACCGGCGGCGCGCGAGATCTGCCCGAACGCCAGCGCACCCTGCGGCGCGCCATTGACTGGAGTCACGATCTGCTGACCCCTGCAGAACAGAGGCTCTTCCGGCGCCTCTCGGTCTTTGTGGGCGGCTGCACGCTCGAAGCAGCCGAGGCCGTCTGCGACGCACAAGAGGATTTGGGGATCGATCTGCTCGACGGCGTAACCTCCCTGGTGGACAATAGCCTGTTGAGCCACGTGGGATCCGGAGACGGCGAGCCGCGCTTCACCATGCTGGAGACCATCCGGGAATATGGCAAAGAACGGCTGGAACAAAGTGGCGAGACGGACAGCACCAGGCGGGCGCACGCGGCCTATTGCCTGGTATTGGCCGAAGAAGGGGCGTCTGAGATGGCCGCGGCTGAGCGGGAGGCCTGGCTGGGCCGGTGCGACGCGGAGCACGATAATCTCCGCGCAGCCGTTGAATACCTTGTAGAGTCGGGCAATGCCGAGTGGGGGCTGCGCCTGGGGAGCGCGCTCTTTTGGTTCTGGGAGCCGCGCGAACACCTGACCGAAGGCCGCCGATCGATTATGGCTCTGCTCGAACTGCCCGGCGCGAATTCCGTGAGTGCTTACCGCGCCCAGGCGTTATATGCGGCAGGAGTCCTGGCCGATGCCCAACTTGATTTCGACTCGTCCAGGGAATTCATGAATCGTAGCCTCGAAGTGCAACTTCAGCTTGGGGACAGGCAGGGGATTGCCACAGTGGAAAGCGCTCTGGCGACCGTGTCAAATAAAGCCGGGTTCCATGTTCAGGCGCGCGCGCATATGGAGCGGGCGCTGTTGCTCTGGAAGGAGCTGGGCTCCAGCAGGTTTGTCCTGGGCCTCCATAACCTCGCCAACATCGCAAAGAAACAAGGCGATTATGCGGTCGCACGAACTGCTTACGAAACGACTTTGGAGGCTTTCCGCTCCACCGGTGACATCCGCGGCATGGCGGTTGCGCTGAACGGTATGGGCGATGTGGCCGCAGCCCAGGGGGACTTGGAGGGCGCCCGCCGCCTCTACGACGACAGCCTGGCGCAGTTTCAGCAGATCGAGGATCTTTGGGGAGTGGCCGGCGTGCTCCGCGACCTCGGGGATCTGGCCTGCCGCGGCCACAACCATCTCCATGCCGCGGCCTTGTACAAAGATGCCTTGGCGGTTTTTCACAAACTGGGGCACCGGCGCGGCATGGCGGTCGTGCTTGAGCACCTCGCCGTCTGTGCCAGTTACAGCGATCGTCCGGATTGCGCGCTCAAATTGGCGGGCGCGGCGGCGATTATGCGGGAAAAACTCGGAATCGCGCTCTCGGCGATGGAGCACGACGAGCTCGATCAAACCATCAAGCGAGCTTGTAAGAAACTACCCACAGCCGAGCAGACCAAGGCCTGGGCCGAGGGCCGCTCGATGACCGCCGATCAGGTGCTGGAGTTTGCGCGGAGCGGCTAGAGCCCGCCGCCCGCCTGAAACTTTTCGGGGTTCAGAAGCCGCCGCACCGCCGAGACCCGGTTAACCGGCAGGCCCACGCGACGGCCGTGTTCGCGAATCTTCTCTTCATCCCGCGCGAAGTAGACGCAATAGATCTTCTCGTCGGTGACGTAGCTGTGCAGCCACTGAATGGTAGAGCCGAGGTCCTTGAGCACATCCAGTGACCGGAGCGAGACTTCCCGGATTTCATCTTCGGTCAGATTCCCCGCGCCGGGTACCTCCCGTTCGATTACGTACTCCGGCATGCAATCCTCCCTCGAATGAGAATACCATCACCCCCACCTGGGTGTCTCATCGGGATTGATCCCGAGGGTCATTTTCGCCAGCAATTCATGGGTCAGAAAACTATTGGCCGGATGAATGCGGCCGAGACGCGCGTCCCGGAAAATCCGCTCCAGCCCTGCCGCGCGAAAGATCCCGAATCCGCCCGCCAATTCCATGGCCATGTCGACCACCCGCCAGGAGCTCTCCACGGCCCGATATTTGGCGGCGAGCACACGCATCAGCAATCCGCCCACCTTTCCGGGATCGCTATTGTCCGCCCAGTCGCGCGCTGCCCTATCCAGCAGCGCTTCCGCGGTTTCCAACTCGATCACCATCTCCGCGATGGCGTGCTGCACCTCGGCATGGTAGGACATCGGGCGCGACATCCCGATGGAGCGCTTGTTCTTCACCGTCTCGACGGTGCGGTCCATGGCGTATCGCGCCAGTCCGTAGTAGACATTGCCGAACCCCATCAGGGCCCAAACAAAAATCGAAGCCACGAAGGCGTCGAGACCCGCCGCCCCCGCCGGCACCACACGGACAATGTAGCGGTCGGGTACGAAGCACCCTTCGAGTACCGTATCGTCGCTTCGAGTTGCACGCATGCCCATCACATCCCACGTTTCCTCGATCCGGTATCCCGGCGTGTCGCGAGGCAGAAAAGCATGCACGACCTTTGGCGCCGTTGGATCGCTGGTATCCATGGCGTGCAAACCTAACCGGGTCCACACCGGCGACAAGCTGCCGAAGTGCTTGCGCCCGTAAAAGCGATAGCCGCCTTCAACCCGCTCCGCCTTGCTGGTGGACAGAAGCACTGGAATGTCGTTGCCGCTTTCCGCGTGGCCCGCGGCGAACACTTCTCCGGCTGCGCCTTGGCGAAGCATCCACTCCAGTGTGTGATCGCCCCCGCGGCGGAGATCGGCGGCCAACCCCATCCAGTACAGGTGCATGTTCAGCCCGAGTGCGGTGGCCGGCGCAAAATACGCCAAGCGCCGCTGCTCGCGACAGACTTCCGGCAGCGTCATCCCCCACCCGCCTAGCTCCGAGGGCACCGGCATTAGCAGATAGCCTGCGACCCGGAGCTCCTCGAAATCTTCGGTAAAGAATCGATTCTCCCGATCATAAACCGGAGCGCGCTCCGCGCACCGTTGAAACAACGATTCGGACATCACTTGAGCAGCAGCTTGCATCGCATCCTCCCGAGGGTCAGCAAGAAATGCCCCCTCTAAGTATAAAGGCGCTGATTCGGGGTGCGAGTGCTATTTGCTGTTCGCACGGATGGTCGGGAAGTTCGGCCCGACCATAGACAGCGAACCATGCGCACGCCGGAACATGTGGAATCAGTAACTTGGTGCGCCGGTTTGCTGGGCAGCCCGCCTTGCCTGCGGCGCATTGGTTAAGACCGCATCGAGTATTCGCCAACGGTTTTGCAAACGCCTTCACCTCGTGAGCTTATTGAAAACGCTGCAACGGGCGGATGGGTCGCTAGATTCCGGGCGCATCGCCCACTCGGAAAATGGCTCCAGACGGCATTCGAGGAAGTTGGCGGATTAGGAACGGGAAGTCGGCATCGGGCAGGGAATGAACTGGGCCCACGCAGCCGGCTGCTCGCCGCAGTCCTGCGCGCCGTGATAGCCTGCACGTTCGGAGTGATTACCCCATGAAGCGATGTTTCCCGGTGGTGGCGGCAGCACTGATGGTTTCACTTTGCTCGTTCGCCCAAACCAAACAGAAGATCTTCCACCTGGCGATCGGAGATCCGGAACGGCGCACGCGCGATGCCCCCGTGGTGCTGGACGGGATCACGGACACGGAGAAGGGCGAAGTGTTCTCCGCCAACCAGCTTGCCGCCCGCCTGCACGACACGCGGTTGCTGCTGATCGGCGAAGAACACACGACGGCCGACTTTCATCGAGTGCAACTACGCGTGATCCAGGCTCTGCATGAAGCTGGGCGGAAGGTGACGATCGGTCTCGAAATGTTTCCGTACACAGAGCAGAGGTCGCTCGATAACTGGCGGGACGGGTTGTTGACCGAAGCGGGCTTCGTCACGCTGGCGCGCTGGTACGAATTCTGGGGTTACCACTGGGACTACTATCGCGACATTTTTCTGTACGCTCGCGACAATCGAATTCCCATGTACGGCGTGAATACGCCGCGCAGCGTGGTGACGGCTGTTCGTCAAAAGGGAATCGAGCACCTCTCGGACGCCGAAAGGCAGCACGTGCCGCCGCAGATCGATGTCGACAACGCGGATCACCTGGTGTTTTTCCGGGCCTCCTTTGACGACGACGACTCGATGCACGGGCACATGCCGGAATCCATGTTAAAGGGCATGCAGGCTGCGCAAGCGACTTGGGACGCCAGCATGGGCTACAACAGCGTGAAGGTTCTGAAAGGCGCCCCTGCCGATTCCATTCTGGTGGTGCTGGTGGGCAGCGGGCACGTGGCTTATGGCGTGGGGATCGAGCATCAGGCCAGGCAGTGGTTCGATGGCAAGATAACCACGCTGATTCCGGTGGCCGTGCAGGACTCCGAGGAGAAGCCGGTCGAGAGCGTCAGAGCTTCCTACGCGAACTTCGTATGGGGCATTCCGTATGAGCGCGACTCGCTTTATCCGTCGCTGGGGTTCTCCACAGCCGCAGCGGGGGCGCGAGAGATCATTGCGATTGAGAAGGATTCGATTGCCGCCCGGAGCGGGTTTCAGGTGAAAGACCAGGTACTTTCGCTGGACGGCATCGCGGCGCCGGACCGCGAAACCTGGAACCGCCTAATGGCCACCAAGAACTGGGGCGATTCCGTAGTGGTGACGGTCAAGCGCGGCGATGCCGAGGTCAGGATCGATGCGGAACTCCGCCGGAAGTTGAAGGAACAGCGTTAACAGCCCAGCTCAAGCCGGGTTGCGGTTAGCGGCGATTTCTTGGCGGATCCGCCGGGTGCAGCTCATCGCGCTGGCCGGGAATCTGGGCATACATGGCATCCGGTGCGAGATCGATCTCGCCGGGCCATGCGACTGCACCATAATCGATAAAGACCTGCTCGAAGAAGTGCTCATCCCGCTGTGGCGCGAGAACGCCGGTCAGTTCCTCCGGCCGCAACCGAACATGCCCGGTAGTGCCGTCTTTGAAGCGGACAAAGAGGCAGTAGTCCGGCTCTGGTTTTACTTCAACTATGTCCCAGTACATTGAACAAACGCTCGGTTCATAGCAGCGGCTCAATCTTTGCTGGCGCGCGCCCATTCCCGGACCAGGTTCAAGGCCCGGCGGTGGAGTTCGCCCTAGACCACCTCCGGCGCGCCCAAATCGACCGTTGCTTCGAACTCGCCATACCGAGGGTGAAGGTGTGGCGGCGGGTGATCATTATTGAGTTTCGCTTAATATGGTGACAAACCGCGGCAATAGCGTGGCGCACGCTTCAGTGTGCTTCAGCGTGCTGCCGTGGACTTCGGCCCACGGTCACAGCGAACTAGCGCTCGCTGTTGGCAGGCGAAAGCGCCTGCCCCACCTTCTTGCACAACAGAGCCATCAAGGCACTCTTTGGGAAAATGGAGAAACTCGAGGCCGTGGGCTTCAGCCCACAGCCGGACGGCGAACTGAAGTTCGCCGCGGCACGCTGAAGCGTGCGCCACGGGCGCAGGCCAGCTTTGGCCCCGTGACGCGATCTCAACCGGCGAGCGCGCTTGTTTTGCTGACGCGTTTCATCACCCGTTGGATGAGCGCGTGGAATCGTCCGATGCCGGGTTCGTGGTGCTCTCCCTGAGGCGGGCGGCTTGAGTCATGAGGTAATTGCGTTCCGGCAGGCTGGTCGTACGTCCGGCGGCGATTTGGTAGTGCCGAATTGCCGCCGGATGGTCTCCGGCCATTTCCAGCAGATGGGCGCGGACGGCGTCGAGGCGATGATGGGCGGCGAGGCGTCCATCGGCGTCGAGCGCGTTCAGCAGATCGAGTCCCGCGGACGGGCCGTCGACCATGGCCACGGCGATGGCGTGATTGAGCATCACCATGGGATTGTCGGACATGCGTTTGAGGAGATCGTAGAGCGCCAGGATCTGCGGCCAGTCGGTGTCCTCGGCGCGAGCGGCTTCGTCATGCACGGCGGCGATGGCGGCCTGCAACTGGTACGCGCCGATCGACCCTTTCGACAGGGCGGCGGTGATGAGCGCGACGCCTTCGGAGATCGCCTTCCGATCCCAAAGGGTTCGATCCTGATTGGTGAGCGGGATCAATTCGCCGTCAGGTCCGGTGCGTGCTGCACGGCGCGCATCGGTCAACAACATGAGTGCGAGCAATCCGGCGACCTCGGCATCGTCCGGGAGCAGGTTGTGAACGGCGCGCGTCAGGCGGATCGCCTCACGGGATAGCTCGGGGCGCTGGAGGTGTGGGCCGCCGCTCGCCGTATAGCCTTCGTTGAAAATCAAATAGAGCACGTGCAGCACGGCGCGGAGCCTTTGGGCACGTTCCTGGTTGGTGGGTAGGCTGAAGGGCACGCCGGAAGCCTTGATGCCGGTTTTGGCCCGGCTGATGCGCTGCGCCATGGTCGCCTCGGGCACCAGAAACGCGTTGGCGATTTCGAGCGTGGTCAATCCGCCGACCGCCCGCAACGTCAAGGCGATGGCCGATGACGGAGTCAGAGCGGGATGGCAGCACATAAAGAGCAGGATGAGGGTGTCATCCTGATCCGTTTCATTTTCGATGCCGGGCGGAGGCGCGAGTTGGTCAAGCTCCAGGGCCGCGGCGGTTTCGCGGCGGCGGCGCGCTATCTCGCTGCGCAGGTAGTCGGTCATGCGGCGGGAGGCGACCTGGATCAGCCAGGCGCGCGGATTGTCGGGGACGCCTTCGCGCGGCCATTGAACGGCCGCCGCAATGAGGGCCTCCTGAACGGCGTCTTCGGCGGAGGTGAAGTCACGGAAGCGGCGGATGACTGCGCCGAGCACCTGCGGGGCCAGCTCGCGCAACAGATGCTCGGAACGGGCGTCCAAGGGGCGCGAGGTCACAGCAGGTCTTCGGGCGGTCCGCTCATAATCTGCCGCACTTCGATGGCGTTGTTCATTGGCGCCCCGCCGGGTCCCGGCGCCGCCGATGCGCGGGCGGCGATCACATAGGCTCGCTCCGGACTCTCGACATCGACGATCCAGTAGCCCGCGAGAAACTCTTTGGCCTCTGGGAATATGCCATCGGTGATCGGGGCGCCGTTTTTGCCGGCGCGCACGATCTTGGCTTGGTCCGGCCCGGTCAAGCCCTCGGCGGCCACCAACTCGCCGGATTCGCTGAGCTCCTTGTTGAATGCGTTGACGAATGCGGCGTACTCCTGGACGTCCTTCGTCGGCCAGGCACTGAACGAGTCCCAACTCGCCTGCGTGCCTCCGGTCAGCAGGATGAATTTCATGTGTTGCGTTCCTTTCGATTCTCGCACTGGTTTTTCGACAGGTTGGCAGGCGGAAGCGCCGGCCCCACCATGCTGGCGCACTTCGATCGGCATGTTCATAGGGACTCCGCCGGGTCCCGGCGCGGCCGACGCCCCGGCAGCAATTTCATAGGCTCGCTCCGAAGCGGGTACGTCCACGATCCAGTAGCCGGCGAGGAACTCTTTGGCCTCCGGGAATACGCCGTCGGTGATGGGCGCACCGTCCTTGCCGGCTCGCACGATCTTCGCCTCGTGCGGGTTGGCCAGTCCTTCGGCGGACACTAATTCTCCGGATTTGCGGAGCGACTGGTCGAAACCGCGCTGGAACGCAATGTGCGCCCGGAGATCCTCTTTCGACCAGGCGGCAAACGTTTCGTAGCCATTGATTGGACAGTTCATCATCAAGATGTATTTCATGTTTTTTGTTCCGTTCGATTCTGTTGGCAGGCGAAAGCGCCTGCCCCACCGCGGCACGTCAAAGCAACTCTTCGGGCGGACCGCTCATGACCTGACGCACTTCGATCGGCATGTTTATAGGAGCCCCGCCTGGTCCGGGCGCCGCGGACGCCCGGGCAGCGATCGCATAGGCTCGCTCAGGAGTCTCGACGTCGACGATCCAGTAGCCGGCGAGAAACTCTTTGGCCTCAGGGAAGACGCCGTCGGTGATGGGCGCGCCATCTTTGCCGGCTCGCACCACCTTCGCCTCGTTTGGGCTGGCCAGGCCTTCGGCGGACACGAATTCTGCGGATTCGCGGAGGGCCTTGTTGAGACTGTGCATGAACGCGATGTGCGCCTGTATGTCCTTTTTCGGCCAGGCGGCTAACGTTTCATAGCCATTCTTGGGGCAGTTCATCATCAAAATGTACTTCATATCTTTTCGCTCCTTTCGATTTTCGCACTGGTTTGTGCGCTTTCATAGGTTGGTCGGAGCGGGTGGCGTGTTCTCGACATGGTCGGGAGACGCTGTCGAAGAAAAATTTTGGTTGGCAGGCGAAAGCGCCTGACCCACCTCAGGGGAGTTGTATCATTAGCAATATTGAGGCTCTTCTGGCCATCAAGAAATGACTCCCACACGACGGTACGAGGACAAGGTTCTTCTGCTGCTTACGCTCATCATTGGGGCGGTGGTCGGCGTGGTGGTGGTCGCCTTTATTCTGCTGACCGAGAATCTGGGCTCCCGCATGTATCCGGCACACGGAGCGGCGTGGCGGCGGCTGGTGATCCCGACTATAGGGGCACTGAGCACCGGCTTTCTGCTGTCGCGATATTTTCCGAATGCGCGCGGCAGCGGCATTCCGCAAACCAAGACGGCGTTGTTCCTGCGCGACGGCTTTATCGCCTTTAAGACTGTGGTGGGGAAGTTCTCGTTGTGCGCCGTTTCTCTGGCGAGCGGCATCGCGCTAGGGCGGGAGGGTCCTTCGGTGCAGGTAGCCGCCGGGATCGCTTCGGTGCTGGGGCGAAAACTGGGGCTGTCGAAGAGCAGCGTGCGCGCGTTGCTGCCGGTGGGCGCGTCGGCTGCGCTCGCTGCCGCATTCAACACGCCAATTGCCGCGGTGCTCTTTACGCTCGAGGAAGTGATGGGGGATATGCACGCCCCGGTGCTCGGCTCGATCGTCCTCGCGTCCGCCACATCCTGGATCGTGCTGCACCTGCTCTTGGGCGATGAGCCGTTGTTCCATGTCCCGGCTTATCAACTGGTCAATCCGCTGGAGTTTCTGATTTACGCGGTGCTGGGTGTGGCGGGCGGGTTTGTCTCAGCGGGGTTCGTCAAACTCTTGCTTTGGCAGCGCAAGCGCTTTTTGGCGCTGCCGAAGTCTTCGCAGTGGTGGCAGCCGGCAGTGGGCGGGTTGACGGTGGGCATCCTGGGTTGGTTCTTTCCGGACGTTCTGGGCGTGGGTTATGGCGTGGTGGGGCAGGCGTTGAACGGCGAGATCGTGATTCGCACGATGGCGCTTTTGGTGCTGCTGAAACTGGTGGCTACGGCGACTTGCTACGCATCCGGAAACGCGGGCGGCATCTTTGGTCCCAGCCTGTTCATCGGCGGGATGATGGGCGGCGCGGTCGGCGGCGTTGCGCACATGCTGCTGCCGGACTACACGGGCAGCGTGGGAGCTTATGCGCTGGTGGGGATGGGGGCGGCGTTTGCGGGCATCATTCGCACGCCACTGACTTCCGTCATCATGATTTTCGAGATCACGCGGGACTATTCGATTATCGTGCCGCTGATGATCGCGAATCTGATCAGCTACTTCATTTCCAGCCGCCTGCAGGAAGAGCCGATCTACGAAGCGCTGCTGCATCAGGATAGAGTGCACCTGCCATCCGGCGCGAAAGCCCGCGAAGCGCTGGCCATGGTGGGACAGGCGATGCGGCCGCCCGGGCAGGTTCTGCAAGCCGATCTGCACGTCAGGGAAGCCGCGAAGCTGGTGGATCGGGAAGTGGGCGCATGGCCCGTAGTCGACCAGAACGGATTGCGCGGCATGCTGACTGCCGCGCAACTGGATGAGGCTGCGAAGGAAGGGCGGGGCCGCGATGGGTTAGGGCAAATCGTTCCGGTGCCCGCTCCAGACCAGCTCAAAGCGGATGACTTTCCCCATCTGCATCCCGACCACACGCTGGACATCGCCATGCAGCGCCTGGCGGAGACCGGGCTGAGCGTCGTTCCCGTGGTAAGCCGGGTGAATCCGCGGGAACTGAAGGGCACGGTTTCGATGCAGGACGTGATGGCGGCGTACGCCATGGGGAAAGTGAGCCAGAGCGAGGACGGAGCGGCGCCTGAGACCGACAAGCCTTTCGCGCTGCTGGCGGGGGTGCTGGCTGTGCTGATTGGTCTGGCGGTGTTGGGCGGTTTCCTCAGCTACTATTACCGCTCGGAGCGGGCGGGCAGGGCGCAGCATTTCTATCAACAGGGTAATGAATTATTGGCTAGGGGCCTGAACGATGACGCCATAGGGAATTACCGCGAGGCGTTGGCCATGTCGCCCAAGAGCCAGTACCGGCTCGCGCTGGCGATGGCGCTGGTCACATCCGGTCACTTGAATGAAGCGACGATCTACTTGAAAGAGCTGCTGAGCACTGAGCCCACCAGCGCGCCCGCGAATCTCGGGATGGCGCGCGTGGCGTCGCAAGAGGGGCGCATCGATGACGCCGCGCGCTACTTTCACCACGCTCTGTACGGCGTCTGGCCGGCTGACGCGAGCGGGCATCGTGCGGCGGCGCGGCTCGAGCTGATTCAGATGTTAGGTCAAGCCGGCCGGCGGAAGCAGGCCCAGGCTGAGCTGGTTGCGATGCTGGCGGCCATGCCCGTCGACCTGCGCGTCAAGGAGCAGACCGCTCCGCTACTGCTCGAGTACGGGCTGCCGAAGGAGGCGGCGGAACTTTTCCGGGACATCACGGAGCACGACGCGGGGGATCAGGAAGCTTTCGCGGGGCTCGGCGAGGCGGAGTACGAACTGGCCAATTATGCCGCCGCGCGGGATGCGCTGGCGACTGCGCTGCGGCTGAATCCTAACGACACGACGGCGCAGAAGCGGCTGGATGCCTGCGATCGGATCATGGCGCTGGATCCGACGAGCCGGGGGCTGAGCGCGGCTGAACGATTCCGGCGCAGCCAGGAGGTGCTGGCAGCCGTTCTCGACGCGCTGGACAAATGCTCGCCGCCCGCCTTACGAGAAACGATGGACACGGCGCGGAAGTCGTTGGTGAAGGAGTCGCGGCCGCGATCTTACAGCGATGCGGCGGAGAATAACACGTCGATGGCGGAGCAACTGTGGACGGCGGGGGCGAAGGTTTGCGGGTCTATGCCTGCGGCAGATGCTCCTTTGAGCAGGGTGATGGCGCGGTTGGCCGGGAGATAGGGCGGGGGAGGGTGCTAGGTCCTGGGTGTTGGGTGCTGGCAAACTCTTTGACCGTTTGCGATGAGTAGGCCAGAACCCAGAACCCAACACCCAAAACCTTCTTATTCGGGATGCTGTTTCTCGATCGCCTCTGTCATGCCTGTTTCCCATTTCTCCG
>Ga0181530_10001554_pt1 | contig 28623 bp, 25 predicted proteins | sample PEATcosm2014_Bin_42_FD_119769 | JGI IMG/M metagenome (GOLD analysis project Ga0181530, IMG submission 119769) | Peatland microbial communities from MTU Mesocosm Facility, Houghton, MI, USA - PEATcosm2014_Bin10_60_metaG | ecosystem: Environmental > Terrestrial > Soil > Wetlands > Peat | place... | reverse complement strand
TACTCATCGCCGGCGGCGGCGGCACTCTCGGTGTTGTCGATGCCGCCGACCACGGTAGCGAGCGAGAACGGCAGCGCGATGGGCAGGTACGCCCACGCCGCCGTCAGTCCGCCAACGAACGCCAGCGTCGGCCAGGGAACGGCCACATGCAAGCCTGCCGGCGCCGAGGGCACGGCGGCAACGATGGGGCTGGCAAAGTGCGCCGCCCGCAGCAGATGATGCGCGGCCACTCCCAGCAACGCCGAGACCAACGCCCCCGGCAGTCCCCACGGCATCCTGACGTTCCCCACCAGCGCGAGCAGGATGACGGCGAAGCCGAGCAGGCCGGGGATGGGGTCGGCGGCGATCTTCAACATCGGCAGCAGCGCGATGAGCGCCAGCCCGGCGCCGCCGATCGAGCCCAGCAGCGCCGCCCGCGGCACCGCCGTCCGTACCGCGTTGCCGGCGAACGAAAGAATGATTTTGAAGATCCCCAGGAGCACCGTGACGGCCATGCCGATCTTCCAGGTGAGCAGCGCGTCTCCGGTGAGCACGTAGGCCGGTCCCAGCACGCCGAACGACATGCCGAAGATGCTGGGAGCGTTCATGCCCAGCGGCATGGCGGTGACGTCGTCGCGGCCGCTGCGGCGCGCCAGCCGGAACGCCATCAGCGAATAAATCAGATCGCCGATCAGCACCCCGATCGCCGTCCCCGGCACCATGCGGTAGAGCACCACCGCCTTCGGCATCCCGAAGCCGCCGATCAGAATGCTGGCCAGGATCACCAGGTTGGCGACATTGTCGAAGGCCAGCGCGAAGAACGCGTTCAGATCGCCGGCCACAAACCAGGGATATTTTTTCATTGTTGTTCGCCGAGCTTGCGGTGGCGGGATTCTAATGGAATCATCGGTGACCAGAACTCAAATTCTCGGTTGCAAGGGGAGTACATGGCTCAGCTCGGACCGATCTTGGTCGTCGATCTGTTTCCCAAGCTAGAGTCGAGACTGATCGAGCTGCTGCGCTCGCTTTCCGCCGGCGATTGGGAGCGCCAAACCATCGCACCGCTATGGCGGGTGAAGGACGTCGCCGCGCATTTACTCGACACCAATCTGCGGCGGCTCTCCATCGTCCGCGACCGCTTCTTCGGCGAGAAACCCGAGAACGCCGATTCGTGGGAGAGTCTGGTCGCGTTTCTAAACGGTCTCAACGCGGACTGGGTCAAGGCCTTCAGGAGAGTCAGCCCACCGGTGCTGGTCGACTTGCTGCAGCACACCGGCAGCCAGGTAAGCGATATGTATCGCCGCCTCGATCCATACGCGGAGGCGGTGCTGCCGGTGGCCTGGGCCGGCGAAGAGCGGTCACTCAACTGGTTTGAGCTGGCGCGGGAATACACCGAGCGCTGGCATCACCAGCAGCAGATCCGGCTGGCGGTGGACAAGCCGGGGATCATGGAGCGCGAGCTGTACTTCCCCGTGCTCGACACCTTCATGCGCGCCCTGCCGTTTCGCTATAAGGAGGTGGAGGCGGAGCAGGGCACACTGCTGAGATTCCGCATCACGGGCGATACCGGCGGCATGTGGTTCCTGGTGAGGCGCGACCGCGGGTGGGAACTGGCGAGTGATCCCGCCGGGCGGCTGGCGGCGGAAGTTGAATTCAGCCAGGAGATCGCGTGGCGCATCTTCACCAAGGGCATCGCCAAAGAGGCGGCGCGCCCGCAGATCAAGGTCACGGGAAACCGCACTCTCGGCCTGCACATCCTTAATGTGATTGCGGTGATGGCGTGAGGAGCTTAGTGCCACGTCAGCGCGCGGATGAGTTCAGCATGTTCGGGATACTCGCGAATCAGCGGATCCCGCTTGCCTTCGGCCCAGTCGGCAAGATCAAAGCCCGGCGCCATGGTGGTTCCCATCAGCGCGAAGCTGCCTCCGTAGATCAGCCTTAAGCCTTGCCACACTCCGCGCGGGACCACGAACTGCACGTGTTGCCCGCCCAGAACGTCCGGCCCAAGGACGACCCGCTCGTCATGCCGGTCCGGATGCAGCAGCAGCATCTCCACCGGGCCGCCCAGGTAGAAATGATAAATCTCGTCGGTTTCGAGGCGGTGCAGCGCGGAAAACGAATCCGGCTCGCTGGTGAGCAGGTAGTAGATGGCGGCGCCGAAGGTTCGAGGCGCGCCGTACCGCTTGGGAAGCGCCTCGGCGGCGACGGATTCCTCGGCGACGTAGGTCTGCCGGAACAGGCCTCCCTCGATGGTCAGCGGCTGCAGGCCAAAATGCTCGATCAGTTGCGCGGCGGTCGGAGATTTCATGCGGTCCCCTTTCAAAACATCCTGTGGGTCATCACGCCGCCATCCACTAGCAGGTTGGCGCCGGTGATCCAGCGCGCTGCTGGAGAGGCCAGAAACAGGCAGGCATCGGCGACATCATCAGGCTGCCCCAGCCGCCCCAGCGGCACAGCGCGCAGGTAGGCCTCGACGCCCTCGGGCCATGCCTGCTCGATGCCCTCGCGCCAGATCAGCCCCGGCGAGACTGCGTTTACGCGGATGCCGTGCTGTCCCAGTTCGAACGCGGCCGTGCGCGTGTACATCAGCACGCCGGCCTTGGCGGCGTTGTAGTGGCTGTGTCCGGGCGCTGAGTTCTCGGCCTCGATGGAAGCGATATTGATGATGGCCCCGCCGCCATTCTTCATCATGTGGCGCGCGGCGGCCTGGGTGCACAAGTGGACGCTGCGCAGGTTGTCGGCGATGACCGCATCCCACTCCGCTTCGCGCATTTCGAGCAGCGGAGAAACCGGGTAGCTCCCGGCATTGTTGACCAGGACGTCGAGGCCCCCGAGCGCGCTGACGGTCTTCTCCACCAGCTTCGCGACATCTCCCGCCTGGCTCACGTCAGCCTGAATCGCCACCGCCGTGCGTTTCAGCTTTTCGATCCTTGCCACCAGCCCGCGCGCTCCCGCTTTGCTGGTGCGGTAGTTGATGGCTACGCTCGCCCCGGCTTCGGCGAATCGCAGCGCGATGCCGCTTCCCAGACCGCTGCCTGCTCCCGTCACCAACACGCGTTTGCCGCGGAAATCGAGCAGCTCGCGGGGACTTGGTAGCGCCATCCCGGCCTCCTGAAGGTGTGGCGGAGTATACAACCGGCTCCTATGTACCAAATCAGTCTCTCCCCCTCGGTCATCGGGCCGCGATATGTTGCTGGCGTTAGACACGGCCGGTCGGTCCCCTCCGCCAGCCCTGTAGCGGACCAGTGAACCAGGCACCACAGCGAAGCCAATTCGCCAGCAGATTTGCGCTCATCCCACGGCTGTGCCCGCACTGGTTGCGGCTTCCCGGAGACCCCTGACCCATGGACCGTTATCTCTGCATCCACGCGCATTTTTATCAGCCGCCCCGCGAGAATCCCTGGCTGGAAGCCATCGAGCTGCAGGATTCCGCCGCGCCTTACCACGACTGGAACGAGCGCATCGCCAACGAGTGCTACGTGCCCAACGGCGCCGCCCGCATTCTGGACGGGCACGGCCGCATCGCCAAAATCGTCAACAACTACGCCCGCATCAGCTTCAATTTCGGCCCCACGCTGCTCTCCTGGCTGGAACAGCACGCGCCCCGCACCTACGAGCGCGTCCTCGAAGCCGACCGCCAGAGCCTGGAGCTGTTCTCCGGCCACGGATCGGCGCTGGCGCAGGCCTACAACCACATCATCCTGCCGCTGGCCAGTTCGCGCCATAAGTACACGCAGATCCTGTGGGGCATTCGCGATTTCCAGCACCGCTTCAACCGCGATCCCGAAGGGCTGTGGCTGCCGGAGCTGGCCGTCGACGTGGAGACGCTCGAGGTTCTCAGCTCGCTGGGGATCAAGTTCACCATCCTGGCGCCGCACCAGGCGAAGCGCATCCGCCACCGGCCCTGGGCAGACTGGGTCCAGCTCGACGGCGCGGGGATCGATCCCACGCGCGCTTACCGCTGCAACCTGCCTTCCGGACGCTCGCTGGCTCTGTTCTTCTACGATGGCCCCATCTCGCGCGCGGTCGCCTTCGAGAAGCTGCTGCTGAACGGCGAGAGTTTTGCCCATCGGCTGCTCGGCGGCTTCAACGACGACCGTCCCTGGGCCCAGCTCATGCACATCGCCACCGATGGCGAGACCTACGGCCATCACCATTCTCACGGCGACATGGCGCTGGCCTATGCGCTGGATTACATCGAACGCAACCAGTTCGCGCGCATCACCAATTACGGCGAGTATCTGGCCGGCCATCCGCCCACCGAGGAAGTGGAAATCGTCCAGAACACGTCCTGGAGCTGCGTGCACGGCCTGGACCGCTGGCAGCAGGATTGCGGCTGCAACTCCACCGAACATCCGCAATGGTCGCAGCACTGGCGCCGCCCGCTGCGCGAAGCCCTCGACTGGCTGCGCGACGAGCTTGCCCCTCGCTGCGAGCTGGCCGCCCGAGAGTTGGTACGCGATCTCGACGAAGCGCGGGACGATTACATCTCCGCCGTGCTCGACCGCTCGCCGGCCAGCGTCAACGCTTTCTTCGCCAAACACGCGGTTCGCGAACTCGATGCCGACGACCAGGTGCGCGCGCTGAAACTCCTCGAGATTGAGCGCCACCTGATGCTGATGTACACCAGTTGTGGCTGGTTCTTCGACGAGCTGACAGGTCTCGAAACCGTGCAGGTGCTCCGCTACGCGGGCCGCGCCGTACAGCTCGCCGAAGACCTGTTCGGGCCGCCCATCGAAGAGCAGTTCCTGTCACGCCTAGAGCAGACGTGGAGCAACATCTCCGGCATGGGCAACGGCCGTGATGTCTACGAGCGCTTCGTGCGGGCGGGCATGGTAAACCTGCCGGGGGTGGCGGCGCATTACGCCATCAGCTCGCTCTTCAACGGCTATCGCGGACGCACCTCTACCTATTGCTACCGCCTGGACCTGCAGGAATCGCGCGTGCTCGAGTCCGGCAAGGCCAGACTGGCCCTGGGACGCGCCCGCATGACCTCGCGCACCACGCGCGAGCGGCTCACTTTCTGCTTCGCCGTGCTTCATTTCGGCGACCACAACCTCCGGGCTGGTGTCTGCCCCTTTCCGGGAGAAAACGCCTTTCGTGCGATGGTCCAGCAAGCGGCGCAGGCCTTCCTGGGCGGCGACCTGACCGAGTGCCTGCAGGTGATCGATCAGCGCTTCCAGGGCGCGACTTACTCGTTGAAGTCGCTCTTCCGCGATGAGCAGCGCCGCATCCTCAGCCGCATCGTGGACACCACTCTGGGCGAAGCCGAAGCTGCTTGCCGCCACGTGTACGAGCACCACGCCCCGCTGCTCTCGTTCCTCGCGGAACTGCACACGCCTCTGCCGGGCCTGCTGCGCTCCACCGCCGAAGCCGTTCTCTCGAATTCGGTCGAGCGTGCGCTGGCCGAGCCGGAGCCGGACCTGGAGCGCGTACGAGGGTTGCTCGACACCGCCGCGCGCCAGCACATCAACCTCGATACCGCCGGCCTGGAGGTCGCTCTGCGCCAGCGTCTGAATGCGGTGGTGGAACAGTGGGCGCGCAAGCCCGGAGACCTGCACTTGCTGGAGTTGGCCGAGTCGGTGGCCTCGGTGGCGCGGGTGGTCCCCTTTGAAGTGAATCTGTGGAACTCGCAGAACGTTTACTACGAACTGGTGCAGGCAATCTCCGCGCAGGCGCGGCTGCGTCCCGGAAACGGCGCCGATGATCTGCTGGAGCGCCTGGCCGGCATGGGCGAGCGGCTCGGGCTGGCTGCCTCCGCGACTGCGCCTCCCAAGGCGATCCTCCCGGAGGAGCAACCCTCGCCCGCCGCCGCGCAGGATGCGGTGGCGCGCCGCCGCCGTCCGCATCGGATGATCAGAGGGGCGTGCTAGTCGCAGCGGATACTCCCTTGGTGAAGGGAGGTTTGTATCGCGGCGGAGGTCTTGTGCGTCTCTCCAGTTCTTGTTGTTTCGAGGTCGGTGCTCCCGATCGTGGTCCTAAAGCCTTGCTTGTCGGAAACTTCGAAGCTCGATTTCTGCAGGAGGACGGCGCTTCCATCTGACTGCGTCAGCAGGAGTCGCGGTCCACCCTCGAAGTCGAGAGCCGCGAGCTCCTCCGAAGATTCGCCGAACAGATTAAGACCAGGAACGCCTTTAACCACGCCAAGGGCGGCCCGAATCCCGCCCAATGGCCCTCCCTTGTTCTTCCCAAATACAGCGAGACCAAAGACGTCCTTGGAGAAGGTACCAATCTGCACTTGGTGTTCGCAACCGCGCGCGCAGATATTCAGGAAAGGGCCTTCTCCGCCCCCTAACGAGACTACCGGAAACCCTTTCGCATCAAGCAGGGTGAGAGTTGGCCGATCTTTAAGTTCCATCTCGAGCCTTGCGCGCGTCACCCCGGCCGAATCCTTCAAGATAAATTTTTCTGCTTCAATAGTCCGTGGGGTGCGCGCCTGCCCCATCAGGATTACAGCACCTAGCACCACGAGAAAACCCAACATGATCCGCTTCAGTGTGCGGTTTTCCTTCTCTACTCGTTCCAACCTTGCCAATAGCATCTGGTCCATACTCTCGTCTCCTGAGGGCCACCCTTGATCTGCAAACAACGAACTCTTTCCTAGTGACGCACGCTCTCCCAGAGCATAAGACGCGATGCTTCACCCTCGGGACAAAGCGGCCCCCGCGGCACTTCGCGCCTGAGCCTAAATGAACACGACCCGGCTCACAGAATCACGTGCTTCTTCGTTTGTGCCTTCCCTGAGCGTACCCACCTAATCATCTGACAGGACTGTAGGGACGCCAACCGCTCTGGAGGCTTGCTTGAAACTCCCGTTCAACATCTTCCAAGGCCGCCTGCAGAGTCGGATGGAAATACACTTCAGCGTCCGTGTTCTGCGCCATGAACTTCGGATCGGCTGTAATCACGTCGCCCTCGAATATGCGGACCTGAAACTGCCCTTCTTCCATGGCGACTATTTGCCTGTAGCGGTGCCCCGGCTGTGGATTGTTCTTGTAGAGCACGCGATTCGTGTGCATGTACATAGTGCCTCGCTAGAAATATCAGCGCGGAACGAAACCGGCAAGCTCCGAGACTTGTGGAAAAAGTGCAAAACTCCGATCACCTTTCCCGGCCGCCCGTTGCGCAACTAACAGCACCCGTGGACGACGCCTTGGAACGGATTGCCTGAATTTCTTGGGACATGCCTTCGATCTTCGAACGATCCAGCGAGAGGAGCTCAGCGGTGATGGCCTCTTTGACGAGGCTCCCCAGTCCCGAGCTCAGCGTCAGAAACTTCTCGGGAGAGTGGTACGAGCAAGTCCGCCGCTGTTGCGCGGGAATGTTCCTCCCGATCGCGAGCAGGAATATGAAGCCGAAGAAATAGAACCAGTAGCTCCGGTAGCCGGTCCCGGCATCGGTATAGGGCATCAGCGCCATCGGATAGACCTTCTTGTACGGCCACGCCGCCACCGTGACGACAACATCCTCCGGCAGTTTGCCGCGTCCGAGCAAAAAAGCGCGAATCGCACTCTCCTGCCGGCCGAGATGCAGTTTCTGAGGTCGGCCCCCGTCGACCGCACTCCAGCGCCGAGTCCCGCGCCAGAAGATGCTTAAGGCAAAATAAACGAGCCTCGCCATGTCCACTTCTGGAATGCTAGCTTGGGGAAACAAGAGGTCATTACCATTCAATATCGGCGTCTTCGAATTCAACAAGTTATGAAGCCAGAACGGATCACCGTAGTTCTGCGGAATCTTATTCAGAATCCAAGCCTCACCGCCCTTATTGAACCTCTCCTCGCAAGCACCACAGAACTTGTAATCCCGGACCTGCAGTGAGCTTTGTCTGGCCTTACCGCCTGAAAGGACAACCGGATTCGGATTCTTCAGGTCACTTGCACGCATCTTCTTGTACCCGCTCTTGGGCAAATAATGGCTATCGCGCAAATCAGCAACGGCGTGGCAAAGCTCGCATTGACCTCGCTTCATCATGCAATGTTTGCGCAAGCCAGAAGGCGGGTGGCCCACACAATCCGCGCTGGCACAGTCTAACCTGACATTGGGTGCCCCACACGAGCGTCTTTTGCTCGTGTGGGATGCTGAGATGCGGCTGCTGGTCGGAAACTTTTTAAGGACGGTGCACCGCTGGCGCGGTATGGCGCTTGAGTGTGGCGGGAGCGAGGGCCTTCTTTAAAAAAGACTTGACACCGCTTTGTAATGGTGATAATGTCTATTAAACATTTATAACTATAAGATAATTATGGAAAGCCGGACACATACGCCCTTGCGACTCAAGATTTTCCGTGTAAGCCCCTTATTTTCATGGGCCCCAAGGCAGGGTATCCCTATCCGCCCCGTAACCCATTGATTCCACAGGAGGCACCCCCGGGGGGGGTGGGGTTATTAGAAAGTCAATGATGGCCTTGCCCTTCCGCGTACAATCACCCGCATGAAAATCCGCCTGCTGCGTCTTTTCCTTCCGCTGCTTCTCGCCGCTTCCGCGTTCGCGGCGCCCGCGACCATGCGCCTCGACTACTACCACACCGGCGATGCCACGCACGAGGTCTTCAGCCAGGACCGCGTGGTGATCGAGCCGTTGCCGTGGCCGGGCAATCCGCGCCACGCCATCGACGACACCAATGCCGGCAGGTATGTGTTCGAAGTGCGCGACCGCGGCACGAACCGCATGGTCTATTCGCGCGGTTTCTCCTCCGTGTACGGCGAGTGGGAGACCACCGACGAAGCCAAGCGCATGAACCGCACCTTCTCGGAGTCGCTGCGCTTCCCTGCCCCCGAAGCTCCGGTGCAGATCGTTCTCAAGAAGCGCGCGCACGACAATTCTTTCGTCGAAGTCTGGTCCACGGTCATCGATCCGAAAGACAAGTTCGTGGACACCTCGCATCCGCCCGCGCCCGCGCCGCTGATCACCATCGAGAAGAACGGCGACTCCGCCGACAAGGTGGACTTCCTCATCCTGGGCGACGGCTACACCGCCGCCGAGAACGGCAAGTGCGAGGGCGACGCGCGCCGCCTGACCGGCATCCTGTTCGCGACTTCGCCGTTCAAAGAGCGCCGCCAGGACTTCAACGTCTGGCTGCTGTGCCCGGCGGCGGCCGAGTCCGGCATCTCGCGGCCCTCCACGGGGATTCACCGCCGCAACCCTGTGGGCTCGACCTACGACGCCTTCGACAGCGAGCGCTACATCCTCACCTTCGACAACCATGCCTTTCGCGAGATCGCGCAGTTCGCGCCGTACGAGTTCGTGGAGATTCTGGTGAACGGCAACACCTACGGCGGAGGCGGCATCTTCGGCCTCTACAGCACCGTCGCCGCCGACAGCCTGTGGGCGCCCTACGTCTTCGTGCACGAGTTCGGGCACCAGTTCGGCGACCTGGCCGACGAGTACTACACCTCCGACGTCGCTTATCTTCCGCCCGAGAACCGCGTCGAACCGCACGAGCCCAACGTCACCGCCCTGCTCGATGCAGATAATTTGAAGTGGAAAGACCTGGTGCAGCCGGGAACGCCCGTACCCACGCCTTGGGAGAAAGAGAAGTTCGAGGCCTACTCCAGGGAGATCCTGAAGCGCCGCCGCCAGATCCGCAAAGAAAATCGCCCTGAGCAGGAGATGGAGGCGCTCATGAGCGAAGCCGAAAAGCATGAGCACGAGATGTTCGCCGCGGAGAAGTATGCCGGCAAGGTGGGAGCCTTCGAAGGCGCCAACTACGAGGCCAAGGGATACTACCGTCCGGAGATCGATTGCATCATGTTCACCCGCGCCAAGAATTTCTGCGCGGTATGCCGGCGGGCGATCGATCGGATGATTGACTTCTATACCGGGCGCTAAGCGCGACCCAAAAAATTGAAGAGCTGTGACGTTGGTGCGTTCGAGTCGCCGGCTCCAGGGAGTCCGCGGCGTGGACCTCGCACCGTCACAGCTCTTGATGTGATCACTGCTTTCGCAGTCCCAGACCCCGACTTCTCTTCGCGTGGAGCCGTCGGTTTTTTCGGGTCCAGGTGCCCCGTGGGTCACCCCACCGGGGCGGGTCACCCGGCCTATGTCGGACCGGCGGCTGGTAGGCGCCGGATCCTTTTCGGCTGTCGACGGGAGTCAGACTAAGATGCTGCGCCCGCGCGTTCTGTGAGCCACATCACGTTTCTTTGTGAGGTGGTCAGCGGAGGGAATCCCTGGACGGGACTCAGCCCTTGCCGGCACGCTCCGCACCGAGAGCGATGAACCACACCAGCGCGACACCGCAGGCGATGAGGATGGCCAGACCCAGGCCCAGGGTTTCGACATCCATGGCCACTACAACCCGCAGGCTGGCCCGGAGTTGCGGTCTGATTTAGCGGGCATGCGCGCGCCGGCGGCTGCGGCGCACTTCTTCAGCGGGCCGGCGGCCGGAAACAGGCTCCGCAGCGTGACATCGATGCGCATGACGGCGTCCAGGATGGTGGCGACCGTTTCCCTGTCGGCGATGCGCGAGGTCGAGGAGGCGATGATCTCCAGCGCATTGCGGACCTGGTGATTCAGTTCCGCCACCACCCGCAGTTGCCGCCGCAGGATGGCCCGCCGGTACAGCACCAGGGCCAGCCCGGTTCCCACCAGAAGGGCTGCGATGGTACCGGCCACTGCGGCTTGAATATAAATGGCCGGCCACATCCTTACCCCGTGCCGGACCAGCATCACCGTCAACGCGAGGTGGGCCAGAGCGCCCGCGGACCAGACCCCGGCCAACAGCAGGACCATGACCAGCGCGGCTCGCACCCGCGTTTCCCGCCGGAGCAGTCCGTCGAGACTCATGGCGTCCCCCGTTCAGCAGGGATCCCGGTTCGCCAGCATCTTCTGCCTTCACCGCTCGGAATGCAGTGACTGCCATCACCGGTGAAGGGGTTGCGGCGGAAGCCGGCCCGCAGGCGACTCAGGGCTCACGCCTGGTTTACAATCCCGCAATTCGCAAACCCACACCGGGGAGCTTCGTGAGCAGAAGATTCCGTTTTCTCGTACTCATGCTTTTCCTCTCGCTGGCGGCCGCAGCCCAGGTGGAGACGCCCGAACAGCGCGCCGCGCGCCACTTGGAATCGGTGCGGTATCAGCCGCTGCTGCTGCACGCGTTTCTGTACGACATGCCCAAGGGCGGCGACCTGCATAACCACCTGGTAGGCGCGGTTTACGCCGAGAGCTTCATCCAGTATGCCGCCGACGACGGCCTCTGCGTGGACCGCCAAACCATGGCGCTGGGGCCGCCGCCGTGCGATCCAAAGACGCGTCCGCCGGCCGGCGCCGCGCTCGACGACTCCGTGCTCTACCGCCAGATGGTAGACGCATTCTCCATGCGCGACTTCGAGGCCGGCGCGGAAGCCGGCCACGACCATTTCTTCGACAGCTTTCTGAAATTCCTGCCGGTCACTCAGGCGCACATGGGAGACTTCCTTGCCGAAGTCGCCTCGCGCGCCGCGACTCAGAACGAGCAGTACCTGGAACTGATGGTCGAAGTCCTCTGGCCGGTGATGGATCTGAGCAAGAACATCACCTGGAGCGGAAATTTCGATCGCGCTCGCGAAGCGCTGCTGGCAGCCGGGCTGAACGACGGCGTGGCCGCCGCCAGCCGCACCCTGGACCAGGCGGAGTCGCGGATGCGCTCGCGCCTGCGGTGCGGAACGCCGGCGGCCGATCCTGGCTGCCGCATCACCATCCGCTATATCGCCACCGTGCTGCGCGCCTTCCCGCCGGCGCAGGTGTTCGCCCAGGTGCTGGGCGGATTCGAATTGGCCAGCCGCGATCCGCGCGTGGTCTCCGTCAACCCGGTTCAGCCGGAGCACGACTACGTCCCCCGCCGCGATTTCTTGCTGCACATGAAGATGTTCGGTTACATGCACGAACGCTATCCCAAGGTGCGCGTGACCATGCACGCCGGCGAGCTGGCGCCCGGCCTGGTGCCGCCGGAAGACCTGCGCTTCCACATCCGCGATTCCATCGAGACCGGCCACGCCGAGCGCATCGGCCACGGTGTGGACGTGATGTACGAGTCCGACCCCATGGGCCTGCTGCGGGAGATGGCGGAGCGCAAGGTGATGGTCGAAATCTGTCTGACCAGCAACGACGTGATCCTGGGGGTGCGCGGCCCGCGGCATCCCCTGCCGGTCTATATCAAGCACGGCGTGCCGGTGGCCCTGGCGACCGACGATGAAGGCGTGTCGCGCTCCGATATGACCCGGGAGTACCAGCGCGCGGTCGAGGATTTCGGCCTGGGTTATCCGGAGCTGAAGATGATGGCCCGCACCAGCCTGGAGCACGCCTTCCTGCCCGGTCCCAGCCTGTGGGCCGAGACCGCACCCTTCAAGCTGGCCGCAGCCTGCGCCGGCGACACTCCCGGCGCGCCGCCAACCTCCCCGGCCTGCCGCAACCTGCTGCAAGCCAGCGAGCGCGCGCGAGTACAGTGGGAACTGGAAAGCGCATGGGCCAGATTCGAAAAAGCGCTTTGAAAATCTCGAAAAAATATGCCGAAAACACGGCAAAACCTGCCCGGCATCTGGTATCCTCCCCGGCTCGGTGCGCGAAGAACCGTATGCTCACGCGCGGCAGGAAATTGTCGAAAAATTAAGCGGTTTTCGATTGACGTGAGCAGCAGGATTCGAGTCTAATCGCGCCGTCATACCCCCCTACGGAACCTCATACATCTGGTTAGCCAGAAGCTGAAGGCCAAGTACGTCGGCCGTGTTCAGGATTGCTGCTCGGGCGAAGTGCAATTTTCTGTCCCGGATAACCGGCGAACAGCTTGTTGCAAAAAACCTTACCAGGAGGGCTAGGATGCGTCGCCTTACATCGAGATCGCTTGTATTCGTGCTGTGCATGCTGTTGGCCGCCGGGGTTGTACCGTTCGCGCGTGCGCAGTCCAGCGACACCGGCGCCATTACCGGCCTCGTCACGGATCAGACCGGGGCCGTGATCGTCGGCGCCAAGGTTAGCGCCGTCAACAAAGCCACTAATGCCCGCGCTTCTACCGTAACCGATGGAAACGGCCGGTTCATTGTGGGGTTTCTTCAGCCCGGCACCTATCGAGTTGCCATAAGCGCCGAGGGTTTCGGCGAACATGAGCTCCAGGCCGTGATCGTGGAGGTGGGTCGTGCTACGCCGCTGGAAAGCGCCAAGCTGAAACCTGCTGCACAGCAGACCATTGTCACTACGACGGCGCAGGCGCCCGTGGTTGAGACCGACCGCTCCGACTTTTCCACCAACATCAACCAGGAGACGATGGAAAACTCGCCCGTCAATGTTCGCCGGTGGTCTAGCTTTGCGCTCACCACTCCGGGCGCGAGTCCCGACGGGACCTTCGGCCTCACCAGCTTCCGCGGGATCTCCGGGCTGCTGAACAACAACACCGTCGACGGCGCCGACAACAATCAGGCCTTCTTCGCGGAAGAGAAGGGGCGCAGCCGCATCAGCTATTCCATCAGCGAGGATTCGGTCCAGGAATTTCAGGTGAATACTGCGGATTACTCGGCGGAGTACGGCCGGGCCGCCGGTGCGGTGATCAACGCCGTCACCAAGAGCGGCACCAACCAGATCCACGGGACGGCCTACTGGTATTACCGCGATAGCGACCTTGGGGCGCTGAATCCCTTCTACACTGAGACGGCGCTGGTGAACGGCGTAAACACCACGTTTCCCATTAACCCGGTGGACAAGCGCCACCAGTTCGGCGGCAACTTCGGGGGGGCGCTAATCAAGGACAAGCTGTTCTACTTCTTTAACGCCGATCAACAGCTACACAATTTCCCCGCGGTTGCGGCGCCTACGAACCCCGGGCGTTTCCTTGCGCCGCTGGGCAACACCGTAGGCACGTGTACCAGCAGCGGGGTTAATTCCGCCGGTACCAATGAAGTAGCTTGTCTGGCGTCCTATCTCGGGATCAGCCAAGCCCAGGCGCAGACGCTAGGGAATGCTGTGCTTTCCGGTGCCTACCCTACCGCGTCTCCCTTCAATCTCCAGGCGCTTACGGGAACGGTTGCGCGTACGGGTGACGAGCTGGTCCTTTTCCCTAAGATCGACTGGTACGTCACCCCCAACAACCACGCGTCGTTCGAATACAACCGGATGCGGTGGTCGTCGCCCGCGGGCATCCAAAGCGCCGCCGTCGTCTTTCGAGGCATCGAAAGCTTTGGCAACGATTACGTGAAGGATGACACGGCAATTGCACGGTTAAGTACCACCCTGAGTCCCACTCTGATTAATGAGGCCCGCTTCAGCTACGGGCGCGATTTTGAATTTGAGACCGGACAACCATCGATCCCCGGCGAACCGGTTTCTCAGCAAGGTGTTTCACCCCAAATCAGCATTTCCGGTTCTGCCGGTTTCGCGTTCGGCAAGCCAAATTTTCTGGACCGCCCTGCCTATCCGGATGAGCGGCGCACCCAAGTGGCAGATACGCTTTCGTGGAGCAAGGGCCAGCACCTGTTCAAGTTTGGAGCGGACATCAACCGTGTTGATGACCTCTTCAACAACTTGTTCGAGGGGGCTGGCGCATACAGCTATTCCAACCGGGTACTCTACATTGCAGACTACATCGCTGCTGAAACGCCTGGCCAGGGAACCTTCTGTAGCTCGACCTTTACGGCCCTACCTTGCTACAGCAGCTTTGCCCAAGGTCTTGGCCCTGCTGCCTTTGAATTCGCCACTTGGGATTTCGGATTCTTCGCCAATGACGACTGGCGAATCGCGCCGCGCCTGACCCTGAACCTGGGGTTGCGTTGGGAATATGAAAAGATGCCCGCCCCCCAGGTTCCCAATCCCGCCCTGCCCTTGACCTCACAGTTCCCCAGCGATAAGGGCGATTTTGGACCTCGGATCGGGTTTGCCCTGGATCTGGGGGGCAGTCAGCACAAGACGGTTCTTCGCGGCGGCTACGGCGTTTACTTCGGACGCATCATCAACTCGACAATCTCCAACGCCATCGTGGACACTGCCGTGATCAGCGGTGGTACCACGGTGATCAGCGGCGGTGTCCCCAGGATCACTGGTGGTACGCCCCTCAGCCAGGTAGCGGTCACTTACCTGCCAACTACGGCCGGTGCTCCTCTTTACCCCAATGTTGCGCTCTTTCCGAGTACCGGCCCCACCTCGGCCGCGATCAACCCGCCCAATGTAATCGAGTTCGCGCCCGACACTAAACTCCCATTGGTGCACGAGTACGATCTGGCGTTCGAACGGGAAATCGCCAACAACACCGCCGTCTCCGTTTCCTATATCGGCAGTCAGGGACGGCGCCTGCCGCTCTTCATCGACACCAATCTGGCCCCGCCTACCTCGAGCGTCACCTATACGGTGAACGGCGGGCCTCTCAACGGCCAAAGCTTTACTCTGCCGCTGTTCACGGCACGGAAAGACACAGCCTTCGGCGCGATCACTCAAATTTCGGATATTGGAAAGTCTATGTACAATGGGGTGGTTTTTGGCTTCAACCGGCGCATGAGTCACGGCCTGCAGGTGCAGGCTGCTTATACCTACTCCCATGCCAGCGACGAGGGGCAGAGTTCCACCACCTTTACCGCCACCAACAATGTGGTAAATCCTTACGCGGTGTATTTGGAGCAGGGGCGCTCGATCTTCGACATCCGGCAGCGGGTAGCGGGCTCGGCCATCTGGCAGCCGCAGTATTTCCATAGCAAAGGTACGTTAGCGCACTGGCTGCTTGACGGCTTCAGCTTCTCACCGGTGGTTTCCGCCGCCTCGGGCGCACCCTATTCAGGATTTGTAAGTGGGAACGCCCCGGGCGTTCCATCGAGCTGCATTGGATGCAGCGGTATCATTGGAGATGGTGGCAGCGCGCGTCCACCGTTCGTTCCGAGAGATACCTTTACGATGCCTAACACGGTCGAGGTGGATCTGCGGGTCGGAAAGAAGTTCTGGTACAAGGAGCGTGCCAGCTTCGAGTTGACCGCAGACGTCTTCAATATCCTCAACCGCGTCAACCCCACCGAGATAAGCGGGGCGTTGGTCAATTCAACCTCAAGCCAGTACTCGATCAGCGGCACCACCCTGACGTACCAGCCCACGTTCGGCAGCGTCATCAGCTCCAGCAGCACGCTGGGAGGCGCCGGCCAGCGCCAGTTTCAGATCGGCGCCAGGCTGAACTGGTAGGTTTCACAGGTATTTGAGCGTCTACCCCTTCGGGGGTGGACGCTTTTTTTGCAGTTGAGAAAGAAAGGATAGCCGCGGGCTAGAGCGCGGCGCTGATGCGCGGAATCACCGCGCTCAGCAGGGCCACGAATTCCGTCTGCACCCGCGCGCCGATTTCCAGCACTTCTTGGTGGGTGATGGGCTGATCGGAGAGCCCGGCCGCCAGGTTGGTCACGCAGGAGAAAGCAAGCACACGGACCCCCATGTGGCGCGCCACGATGACCTCGGGCACGGTGGACATGCCCACCAGGTCCACGCCGATCTTCTTCAGGTATTGGATCTCGGCGTGGGTCTCGAAGGAGGGCCCGAGCAGCGCGGCATACACGCCGCTTCCCAGCCAGATGCCGAGCCGCGCCGCTTCCTCCTGCGCCAGGCGCCGGAACTGCGGGTCGTAGGCGTTGCCCATATCGAAGAAGCGCAGCCCGAAGCGGTCGTCGTTGGGCCCGATAAGCGGGCTGACACCCTGCAGATTGATGTGGTCGCGGATCAGCACCAGGCAGCCGGGATGCAGGTCGCTGCTGATGCCGCCGGCGGCGTTGGTCAGAATGACGGAGCGTATGCCCATCCGCCCGAAAACGCGGATAGGGAAAGCCACGTCCTTGATGGAGTGTCCTTCGTAGAGATGCACGCGGCCCTGCATGACGGCGACCGGCGTAGCGGCGACGCTGCCCACCACCAACCGCCCGGCGTGGCCGATGGCGGTGGAGCGCGGAAAATGGGGAATCTCGCCGTAGGGGATGCGGACCGCGTCGGCCATGCCCTCGGCGAAGTCGCCCAGCCCGGTGCCGAGCACCAGCGCGATCTCCGGGCGCAGCGCGGTTTTCGAGCGAATGAATTCGACCGCCGCCTCGGCGCGGGAGAATTCATCAAGAGGAGCGGATTGGGTGACAGTCGTCATTGGTCGGGTTATTGAGAGAGTTGGCTCCTAGCCGATTTAGGTCGGGAGGGCACGGCTTCAGCCGTGCCGCAAAATGGACGTTGATTTGTCATCCCAAGTGAAACGCGAAGGAGCTTTGCGACTGAGCGCGAGGCGAGGGACCTCGGTTTTTCCATGCCGCGCAAAACCAAGATCCCTCGCAGCTAAAGCTGCTCGGGATGACATATCAGGAGTGCCGTACGACACAGCTAAAGCTGTGCCCTCCCGTTAATTCAGCAACCACTAAAGCCGTGCCCTCCTCCCGAAAAAATTTGCAAACCCAATACTCACTCACTGCTCACGCCAGCAATATTCCCACGATCGACGCCGACATCAGATTCGCCATGGTTCCGGCGAGCATGGCGCGGAAGCCCAGCCGGGCCAGCTCGCCGCGCTTGTTCTCCGCCAGCGCGCTGATGCCGCCGATCTGTATGCCGATGGAGCTGAAGTTGGCAAACCCGCACAGCGCGAAGGTGGCGATGGTGAACGAGCGTGGATCGAGCATCGCCCTTTGCGCGCCCAGCATGGAATAGGCCACCAGTTCGTTGATCACCATGCGCGTGCCCAGCAGGTTGCCGACGGCCAGGCAGTCCTTCCACGGGATACCAATCACGAACGCGATGGGCGCGAAGATCACACCGAAAATGGTTTCCAGGCTGGCCGGAAACCAGGATGCCACGTGATTGTGGATGCCGCCCAGGACCCCGTTCACCAGGTAGATCAGGGCCAGGAATGAGATCAGCATGGCGGCCACGTTCAGCGCCAGGTGCAGGCCGTCGATGGTGCCGCGGGCGATGGCCCCGAGCACGTTTTCGTCCTTGGGCATGGCGGCCGCATCGAGCTCGGCCGATGCTGGCGCCGCCTCCGCATCCAGCTTCACCTTGCCGGAAGTCAGGGGCTGCTCCGTCTCCGGCACCAGCATCTTGGCCATCAGTATGGTCCCCGGGGCAGTCATGATGACCGCGCTCAGCAGGTGCTTGGCCTCGATGCCATAGAGGATGTACGCCCCCATGATGCCGCCGGAGACGTGGGCCATGCCTGCGGTCATCACCGTCATCAGCTCGGAGCGCGTGAGCGAAGGCAGGAACGGGCGGATGGTCAGCGGCGCTTCCGTCTGTCCCATGAAGATGCTGGCGGCTACGTCCAGCGACTCGGCGCCGCTCGCGCCCATGCGCACCATGATCTTTGCCGCCTGGCGGATGATGAACTGCATGACGCCGAAGTGATAAAGAACCGCGAAAAACGCGGAGATGAAAATGATCGTCGGCAGCACCTGGAAGGCGAAGAAGAACCCCATCTGGCCGCTCTTCTTGCCCAGTTCGCCGAACACAAACGACGAGCCGGCGAACGAGTAGCTCAGCAGTTGGTTCACGCCCGCGCCCGCCCAGGTCAGCAGGCTGCGTCCGAAGGAAAAGCGCAGCACGAACAACGCGAACAGGAACTGAAGACTGATTCCCCAGATCACGGTCTTCAGGCTGATCTTGCGGCGGTTGGTGGAAAACAGAAAGGCGAGGCCCAGCATGGTGGCCAGACCGGCGAATCCCATCAGGCGGCCCATCGAGAGCCTCCAGTTGTCAGTTGCCAGTTGCCAGTTGGCAGGACCTGGGAGGGCACGGCTTTAGCCGTGCCGAAATGCCACATAAATAGAATTGTCATCCCGAGCAAGCGCGAACCGAGTTGGCGAGGCGAGCGCGACGCGAGGGATCTGCAGTACTCGCGCACCCGCCAAAACTGCGGATCCCTCCCTCGCGCTTCCTCACGCGGTTCGGGCGCGCTTCGTTCGGGATGACAAAATGTTGGGGCGGATTTCGGCGCAGCTAAAAGCCGCGCCCCTTCACCTCTACTTGCCCGCTTCGACATGTCGAGTCCCCTGGATGATCCTGTGGATGAGCGGCCTCCGCGAAACCGGCGGCTGCGGGGCGATGGAGTAGCTCTCCTCCAGCAGCCGGCGCGCCTCGTTCAGCCGCGCGTCGGAATTGTAGTGGACGGTGCATAGCGGTTCGCCGGCGTGGACCACGTCGCCGACTTTCTTATGGACCACCAGCCCGACCGCGGGATCGATGGTGTCCTCTTTCTTTTCGCGGCCGCCGCCGAGCACCAGGCTGGCGACACCCACTTTCTCGCATTGGATGGAAACTACAAAACCGTCGCTGCGGCTCAGGATCGGCAGCCGGTGCTGGGCTTGCGGCAGACGGCGGGTCTCGTCGATCACGCCGGCGTCACCGCCTTGGAACGAGATGATCTCGCGGAATCGTTCCAGCGCCGCGCCGGAGGCGATCAGCTCCGCCGCCAGCCGCTGGCCCTCATCCAGGCTGGTGACGCGCCCGGCCAGGAACAGCATCCACGCCGCCAGTTCCAGGCACAGCTCGCGCAGGTCGGCCGGCCCCGAGCCGCGCATCACCTCGATGCACTCTTCGACCTCCAGCGCGTTGCCGACCTTGTTGCCCAGCGGTTGGTCCATGTCGGTGATGAGCGCCACCATCTTCTTGCCCATGCGCACGCCAGTCTCGACCATGAGCTCGGCCAGCGAGGTGGCGGCTTCTTCGGACTTCATGAACGCGCCGCTGCCCGTCTTGACGTCGAGCACCAGGGCGTCGATGCCTTCCGCCAGCTTCTTGCTCATGATGGAACCGCAGATCAGGGGCGGGCTTTCGACAGTGGCGGTGACATCGCGCAGGGCGTAAAGCTTCTTGTCGGCGGGCGCGATCTCGGCGGTCTGCCCGATCAGGGCGCAGCCGCAGGTGGCGAGCACGCGCCGGAATTCCGCCAGCGAAAGATTGACGTTGAAGCCGGGGATGGATTCCAGCTTGTCAAGCGTTCCGCCGCTGTGGCCGAGCCCACGGCCGCTGATCATCGGCACCGGCACGCCCGCCGCCGCCACCAGGGGCGCAATCACCAGCGAGGTCTTGTCGCCCACGCCGCCGGTGGAGTGCTTGTCCACCTTGCGCCCGGGAAGGTCGGAGAGATCGAGCACGCTGCCGGAGTGCAGCATGCTTTCGGTGAGCGCGGCAATCTCGGCGCGGGTCATGCCGCGCAGCAGGACGGCCATCAGCCAGGCCGCCGCCTGGTAATCGGGGATGCGGTCGGCAGTGTAGCTGCTGACGAAGAATTCGATCTCTTGCGGCGACAGTTCGCCGCCGTCACGCTTCTTGCGGATGACGTCGATGGCGCGCATCGTCGCAGACGAGCCCCAGCCCTCGGGCGCTCGTGGAACCCCCTCCACGGAGAATAAAGAGACGGAAGCTTATCGTGAGAGGGCGCGGGAGAAAAGGGATTTCCGGAGACGTTCGTCGGGGCGGATTCCCAGCCCGGTTGGCGTGAGTTGGCCGGCCTGGCCCGTCGCCGGCACGGTCGCCGAGTCAGCCGCCGGCACGCCGGCGCTACTTGGCCGCTTGAGGCTGGCGCTGCGGGAAGAGTCGCTGGGTTCCTGGTCGCGTAGCACGGGGTAGCGCAGCAGTTGTCCTACCTGGATATGGTTGGGATTCTGGATCTGAGGATTGGCCTTCCAAAGCGCGGGCCACAGGCGGCCGGCGCCCAAGTACACGCGCGCCAGTTTCCATAGCGAGCCGCCGCGAGGCACGCGGATAGATTGCCCGTTCGCCATCGCGCCCGGCTCGATCCCAGCCCGCGGCTGCGGAGCCGGCGGCGCGCTTGATCTCGGATGGAGCGTTGCCGATCGCGCCAGGCCGGGCGATGCGCCTATCGTTGGCATAGGCACAGTGTTCGCCGCTGCGGGTTGAGGCGGATTGTCGTGCGTCCGGGCGGTCCGGGCGGCCTCGCGCTCGGCGCGCGCCTGTCTCGCGACGTCCCCCAGTGACATCGTCTTCTGATCGGGTCCGGCGGCATTGGGCGCTGATGCCCGCTCTGCCGCCCGGCGCTGCCGCAGCGCGCGGGCGTAGTCTCCCAAGGAAACGTTCTCGCTGGCGGCAGCATCCGCGCCGTGGTCACTGGGCGGCGCTGCGGAGTCTGCATCGCGGGGAGCCTTTTGCAGGATTTTGTCGCGGACCAGATCTTCATCGCTCAGCACGGGAGCGTGATGCGGCATCTGCGACCGCCGTTCGCGCTCGGCGCGCGCCACGTCTCCCAGGCTCTGGGCGGCGGCCGGCAACCAGCCCAACGCCAAGAGCACAACCACGACTTGTGTGCGCCAGCTTCCCATGCAGGAGATCGCGGGACAGGGCCGCAGCTTGCCTGGCGACACCTATACCTGTGGATATTTTGACCCATTTAGCGACCGCAAGGGGGTAATCATCCAGGTACGCCCCGGGGACGTTGGGCCGATGGCCACCGGGGGAACGATTCACCTGCCGATAGCGGCTTTCTCCGGAGCGCGGTGGTGGTTAGACCTGATCATCTTCTTCACCAGGAAGTATCCGGCCGTGGCTGCGCTGCAGGTAATGGCGACATCGCGGGCGTTGCCGGCGAAGGATTCATGCGAAACGATGTGATCGTGAATCTCCTTGCCCACCCCGGCGCCGCAGCCAGCCGCCAGGCCGAGCCATGGACGGCCGGTTGGGTATCCGACGGCGGTTGAAATACCGGCTCCGGCGAGCACGTGCAGTAATTTGTCGCTGACCGGGCTGTCTTCTGCCCCGGCAACGCAGCAGGTTGAGATCGTGAGCAGGATGGCGAGCGCGATTTTATGCATTCGGTTGTGCCTCCAAGCGAGGGACCGCCGGGACTCATACCTTGGGACCTTGGTGTTGGTTACCTGGGAATGCCTGCGAAGCGCACAGCGCGAACTGCCCTCACTGGCGGGGGAAACGAGGGTTTGGCAGCTCGCAGAGCGGCGGCCCGGACTCTACACTGGCCCTTGCGGCGTGTCAAACGCGCGCCGTGTCAAGTTTCGGCGGGACCAGCGCTGGCGGGCCTTGTCGCGATTTCGGGGTGGTGAGCAAAGGCGCACCCTGCGGTGCGCCCGGGTGGTGGTTTAGTGATCGTGGCCGCCGTGGTCGTGATCCTTATGTTCGTGCCCCCCGAGGCGAGCGCGGATTTCGCCCGACGGGTGGTTGGTGGTGTGCACGTTGACATACGCCGAACCCGTCCGGATCGCCTGAATCATCTCCGCGAAGCCGGCGGCTCCGGGGTCGATCCCCTGTCCGTTGGTGGATGCGATGACGTCGGCTGCGGTAAGTGTGCCCGTGATGGTCGCCGGATTGGTGGTCGGGCAAGGCTGAGGGGTTGGCACACCCACAGGCGGAGTCAGATTCGTGCACAGGAACAGCACGATCCCGCCCGTGATCGCGGGCCGGCCGAAGTGGATATGGGACTGGAGCACGCTCGAAGAGAGATCCCGATAGGTCTCCTCGTAGTCGATGGCCGAGCCATCGTTGTGAATCCTAATCTTGAACTCGCCGCTTGCCGCTGTATTGATGGTCAACGGCGTCTCCTGATAGCCGACGAGATGCACCCTGATCACTGGGTCGTCGGCGGCCACTGCCGTCACTACCATCATCAATAAGGTTGCGGCGGCGACAACTAAAATGCGCTTCATCGTGCCCTCCTTTGCTGGGCTCAGATTGTTGGGGGCCGAGTTTCTTCGGTGTGGTTGGGACCAATGAGCATCTCGGAACTTTCCTCGGTCCCGGGGGGAGCGGGCAAGGGACAGCTCACAAAACGCGGGTGGACTCTATCCCCGGCGGCAGGGCCTGTCAACACACGGCATGTAAAGCGAAAGTAAAAATTTTGTAACCGGCGGAAGGCAGACTGGCAGCGGTTCTAGGCGCGGAGGCGGCGGTTCAGTATGCGCTGCGCGACGGCGCGACGGTTCCCGATGCTCCCGGGGCGCCGAGTTCGCGCATGATGTTGACGCTGGCGCTGGTGCCGATGCGGTCGGCGCCGGCTTTGAGCATGGCGGCAAAGTCGGCGGCATTGCGGACACCGCCGGCCGCCTTGACGCGGCAGCGGTCGCCCACCACGCGCCGCATCAGAGCCACATCTTCGAGCGTGGCCCCGCCGGTGCTGAAGCCGGTGGAAGTCTTGACGAAATCCGCGCCCGCCGCCAGCGCGAGCTGGCACGCGGTCTCCTTCTCCTTGTTGGTGAGCAGGGCGCATTCCAGGATGACTTTGAGGATGGCTCCGGCCTCATGGCAAGTTTCGGCGAGAACCCGGATGTCGGTCTCCACCAGCGCGTGATCGCCGGACTTGAGCGCGCCGATGTTCATCACCATGTCCAGTTCGTCGGCGCCCAGGCGCAGGCATTCCTCAGCTTCCAGGCGCTTGGCGGTGGTAACGGAAGCGCCCAGCGGGAACCCAATCACCACCCCGGTCTTCACCGGAGTATCGCGCAGGCGGCCGGCGCAGAACGAAACCCACGTGGGGTTGATCATGACGCAGGCAAAGCCATACTGCGCCGCCTCATCGCAGATCTGCACCACCTGGGCGCGGCTGGCCTCCGGACGCAGCAGCGTGTGGTCGATGCACCAGGCTGCGGCTTGCCATTCCGGGACGGGAAGGGCGGCGGGTTCGGCCCCCAGGCTGGAATAAACGCTCATCGCCACCATGCTACCGCACCTTCGGCGGGCGGCGTAGAGTAATGGCTGAGCCACCCGCAGGCTAATATGTGCCGTTATCTTGAATTATGAGCCGCACGGAAAAAACCATCAGCTTTCGTGCCGACGCCGACAAGATCGATGCCCTCGATTCCCTGGCCGCCGCGCAGGACCGTCCGCGCAGCTATCTCATCAACGAGGCCATCCGCAATTATCTCGAACTGCACGCCTACCAGGAGGCGCTGGTACGCAAAGGAATGGAAGACATGCGAAAGGGTCGCCTGGTAAGCCATGAAGAGGTTGTGAAGCGTCTCAAGCGGTCCGCCCGCTCGCGCTCATGATCGAGTGGTGAGCCTCCCTACTTGGCGCTGTACGCCTCCGGCGGCAGGATGCAGATGTCCGGCAAGTTGCGGTAGTGCTCGGCATAATCCAGCCCGTATCCCACGACGAACTCATTAGGGATGGTGAAGCCAAGATAGTCCGCGTCGATGGCCTGGATGCGGCGCGACGGCTTGTCGAGCAGAGCGGCGATCTTGAACGAGCGCGGCTGGTGCTGCAGGACGACGTTTTTCAGATAATTCATCGTCAGCCCGGTGTCGAGGATGTCCTCCACCAGAATAACGTTCCGGCCCTCGAGCGAGGTGTCCACATCCTTGGTAAGGCGCACCTCGCCGCTAGGGTGCGTGCGGTCGGCATAGCTGGAGACGGCGAAGAAGTCGAAGGTGGCGTCGAGTTCAATGCTGCGGGCGAGTTCGGCCAGAAAGATGGTCGCGCCCTTCAGCACGCCGACCAGCAGGATGCTCTGGCCTTCGAAATCGCGGGTGATCGCGTGGCCCATCTCAACCACGCGGCGCGCGATCTGCTCGCGGGTGATCAGCACTTTCATCCTCGACACGGGGACCGGCGCAGGCGGGAGCTGGCTCATAGTTATGCTCATATAGGGGGCACATCATATCCGAAAGCCCCCGGGCAGCAAATCGGAGATTGTGGCCTGCTGCGGCCCCAAGGGGCCTTGGAAGAGCACCAGCGCCTGGGGTCCGAACTCGAAGATCACCTGGCGGCAGGCGCCGCAGGGAGAAGCGGCCTGATCGCGGCCCTGGTGGCGGGCACAGACGGCAATGGCGCGGATCTTCATCTCCGGACCTTCCGCGCCCACAGCAGCGAAGACGGCCGAGCGCTCGGCGCAGTTGGTGAGTCCGTAGGACGAGTTCTCCACGTTGCAACCGGCGTAGACGCCGCCACGCTCGGTCAGGATGGCCGCCCCGACGTGAAAGTGCGAGAACTTCGCGTAGGCCTTGTCGAGCATGGCGCGGGCGGCTTCCAGCAAACGCTGCTGCTGGTCAGGGGTGAGAGGGGCGGTCATTCTTGTTTCCTTCCAGGATCATTCATCAGGAAAAACCGGGAGGGCACGGCTTCAGCCGTGCCGTCAAAAGAAAACAAAAATGTTATCCTGAGCGCAGCCCGAACGAGCGCAGCGAGCGAGGGCAAGCGAAGGATCTGTGCTTCACGGAGTCGGGGCATGCTCTGTCTATGTACCTCCTTCGTTTCAACCCCAAGATCCCTCGCTCGCACTCGGTCGCAAGAAGCTTCCTCGCGCTTCACTCGGGATGACATTAAGCGTTCGGCACGACTGAAGTCGTGCCCTCCCGAAACCCCAGAATCAGATATCGTTCACTCCTTCTTCGGCTCGGTCTCGGCGCTCTCCAGCCAGGCGGTGTACCACATGTTAACCAGCATCTGCGCTCCGGAGGCCATATCCTCGGCCACGAACCGCTTGCCCTCCGGCGTGCCCGCGCCGTCGAAAGCCTTGGCCTTGTCCAGTTGGTACAGCTTCTCCACCAGGCTGTGGCTGCCGCGCAGGAACTTCAGATAGTCCTGGAACGGGTCGCTTAGCCGCTGCGCCGGGTGCATGTGCGGGGTGACGTCGGCGGTCTTGATATTCGCCGCCACGAAGACCCCCTCGAACTTCCAGTGCAGGCCGGGCGCGGTGGGAGTGGGTTCAACGTGTACGGCATAGCCTTTGGGATTGGGGCCGACCCAGCCATCATAGTGAATGGTCGTGTGCAGGGGCTGGGAAGTGTCGCCGACGTAGTGACCCAGCCATCCGGCGTAAAAGACAATGTCCTGCTCCACCGCCTCGGTGGGCTGGTGATCGCTGCTGAGCTGGCGATACTGGCGGAAGGCTTCGCGCAGCCGCTGGTAGACCTCCATGGTTTCATAGGGCACCAGGCCGACTCGTTCCGGCAGCAACTCGTCAGGATTGGCCGCCTTGGCGCGCTTGTCGTAGAGGGCGTGCACGAACTGCCAGCGGTCGCGAGGAAATTCGGCCATCCAGTCCACGCGCTCCAGATCGATGAAGTGTTCGGGCTCCTGCGCGTACTTTAGCTGCGCGTCTCGCTTGTCGCGCCAGCGGTCGGGTTCCGAGGCCAGGTACCCCAGCCGCGTCCCCGCCTGGCGGAAAAACTTCGGCATGTCCGCGGGAATGTAGCTGGCGGCGATCTGGTTGATCATCAGGTGCCCTTCGCCGCCCCAGCCCGAGGAGGGAATGGGAGCGAGCACAAGAATAAGGACGAGGGCGATGGCGGCGCGGAATGGCAGGCAGACGGAGGTGTTGTTCATCGGTAAGGAAGCCCTGTTTGTTTAGAAGCTGTCAGCTATTTGATAAATGGATTTCGGAAGGGCACGGCTTCAGCCGTGCCGCAACGGGGTGTTCGTTTCTGTCATTCCGAGGGGCTTCAGCCCCGATGGAATCTTGGTTTCTTCCCTGAAAACCAAATCCCTCGCTCGCGCTCGGTCGCAACCCTCCCTCACGCTTCGCTCGGGATGACAGCGCGCCTAAATGCCTATTCCGGCGCGGCTGAAGCCGCGCCCCTCCGAAACCAATTCATGAGACGGCTTTCTTAGAAGACCGACATACTATCACGCCAATCTGGCGCGGCCTGTCGGCCAGACGCCCGGCGTTACGTTATCATTTCATCATGGATGTGGTGGTCCGCTGCCGCAATCTGTTCAAGACCTACGACGGCAAGGTGGAAGCCGTGCGCGGTCTCGACCTGGAGATCCGCCTGGGCGAATGCTTTGGCCTGCTGGGCCCGAACGGCGCGGGCAAAACCACGACGATTGAAATCCTGGAAGGGCTGCTCCCACCCACCTCGGGCGAAGTCGAGATCCTGGGCCGCAACTGGGGCGCGCACGAGCGCGAGCTGCGCGAGTTGCTGGGCATATCCCTGCAGGAGACGCGCCTCTCGGAAAACCTCAGCGTGCGCGAAACTCTGCTGTTGTTCTCCAGCTTTTACCGGCAGCCAAACTCGCCGGAATCAGTAATGGAAGAGATGGCGCTCACCGAAAAAGCCGACACCTGGGTGGGCAAGCTTTCCGGCGGACAGCGCCAGCGGCTGGCGGTAGCGGCCGCGCTGGTGGGCAATCCCAGGATTCTCTTTCTCGACGAGCCGACCACCGGCCTCGATCCGCAGAGCCGGCGGCAGCTCTGGGAGATCGTGCGGCAGTTCCAGAAGCGTGGCGGCACCGTGCTGCTCACCACCCACTACATGGACGAAGCCGAGCGCTTGTGCGACCGGCTGGCGATCATCGATCAGGGAAAGATCATCGCCGAAGGCACGCCCGCGGAACTGATCAAGCGCTACTGCGGGCAGAACATGGTTGAGTTCGCCGTGGCTCCGCCCGTGGACGGCGCCGCACGCGAACTCTGGAAGTCGCTGCCGGGCGTGGACTCGGTGCACGAAGAGAACGGCCGCACGTCGCTGAGCGTGCGCGAAGCACACCAAACCATCCCCGCGCTGCTCGGCGCGGTGGAGGAGCGGGGCTGGCGCCTGGTCCACCTGACCACGCGCCAGGCGAGCCTGGAGGACGTGTTCGTGCATCTGACAGGCAGGCATTTGAGGGAAGAATAGGAAGCAGGAAGCAGGAGGCAGGGAGTAGGGATGGCAGTTGAAGAGCAAGCCGATGTTGCGTCAGCAAAGCTGGCTCCGCCGTCGTCGCCGCGGCCTGCGCGTCCCAACGGCCGCTGGGCCGGATACTGGGCTCTGCTCACCGCGCGCATGAAAGAACTGCAGCGCGAACGGGAAGTTGTCTTCTGGGTATTCGTCTTCCCGCTGCTCTTGGCGGTGGGATTGGGGATTGCCTTCCGCGACAAGCCCGCGGGGGTCACCAACATCGCCGTAGTTGCTGGCCCGGGGGCGCAGCGCACCATCGACTGGCTCCAAGCCTCGCCGCAGCCCGCTGGCATTCACGCCGATGTGCTTTCCCAGCCGGAAGCCTTCAACCGTTTCCGCCTCGGCAAATATGCGCTGGTGGTGATCCCGCAGGCGGACGGCAGCGTCCGCTATCGCTACGATCCCGCCCGTCCGGAGAGCGTGCTGGCGCAGGCACAGGTGGACGACGCTCTGCAGGCGGCCGCCGGCCGCAAGGAGGTTGTCGCCACCTCCAGCGAGATCGCCATGGAGCCGGGCTCGCGCTACATCGACTTCCTGATTCCCGGCCTGCTGGGCATGAACCTGATGAACTCCGGCATGTGGGGTATCGGTTTTGCCCTGGTGGACATGCGCCAGCGCAAGCTGCTCAAGCGCTTCCTGGCGACGCCAATGCGCCGCAGCGACTTCCTGCTGGCCCTCAGCTCGAGCCGGCTGGTGCTGATGCTGATCGAGGTGGTGCTATTGCTGGGCCTCGGCATGCTGGTGTTCCACATGCGCGTGCTGGGCTCGCTGCTCACCATCGTTCTGATCGGGGCGGTGGGGGCGCTGAGCTTCGGCGGGCTGGGCCTGCTGACCGCCAGCCGCGCGCGCAAGATCGAGACCGTCAGCGGGCTGATCAACGTGGTCATGCTGCCCATGTGGGTGTTCTCCGGCGTGTTCTTCTCTTACGAGCGCTTCCCCGCGATGCTCCTGCCCTACATCAAGGCCCTGCCACTGACCGCGCTGAACGACGCTCTGCGGGCCACTATTCTGGAGGGCGCGCCGCTGGCCGCGCAGGGAACGCGGCTGGCGGTGATGGCCGTCTGGGGCGGGGTGTCGTTCGTCCTGGCGCTGAAGTGGTTCCGGTGGATTTGAAGCTGTCATCCT
>Ga0181530_10001548_pt1 | contig 28760 bp, 18 predicted proteins | sample PEATcosm2014_Bin_42_FD_119769 | JGI IMG/M metagenome (GOLD analysis project Ga0181530, IMG submission 119769) | Peatland microbial communities from MTU Mesocosm Facility, Houghton, MI, USA - PEATcosm2014_Bin10_60_metaG | ecosystem: Environmental > Terrestrial > Soil > Wetlands > Peat | place... | reverse complement strand
TCAAGAGACCAATAAGACCAGCAGCAACCCGCACTTTTCGACAACATTTGGTTTAAAACGGAAGAAATCAGCCGTAACGGCTTCGCCGCTGTGAAACCAGGAACCTGCGCAGAGGTTCCCTAGGATCGTTGCCGTCTTCTTAACTTATTTACCCTCCGGCAAACGTCGCCGGTAATTTGTCCGAGAGACCTTGGTAACTTTTTTTTACTCTTTTTGTGTACTACCCCGGTCCATCCATGGCCACCCGAAATCCACTAAAGGACTATGGAAATCAACATCATTTAGCGATAAGGTCCAGACATGGAGAAACAGTGAACTGCAGGGGCTGAGCCTAGCTTAGAGATTGCCCACCCCTGAGAATTCATTGTCCTGACTGCGTCGCGCGCAACGAACGCAGGAAACAATTTTCAGTACGCGGCGGCAAATGATTACAGAGTGGTGCAAGAAAGCTCGACTACTTTGATTCAAAATTGCCTGATTCAGCCAATGACTGATCCTGTTTGACTTCTCGTCGGACGGCCGTAAATCTCAATTCTCAACATGTGCCGTATGAGGAGTCATTTCTATGAAGCTCACAAATGCTATCAAGTCCGCACTGCCCGTCGCCGTTCTTGGATTCCTGGTGCTGGGTCTGACCTCCACGCCTGCCGTTGCAACAACTGCCACCGCCACGATTGCAGTCTCCGCGAGCGTTGTGGCCACCTGCTCGATCAGCGCCAACGCACTGGGATTCGGAGCCTACACTGGCGTGGTAATCAACGCCACTACCACCGTTTCGGTTTATTGCACCAACACCACGCCGTACAATGTGGGTCTTGATGCAGGCTTGTCGGGCGGCACTGTGACCACGCGGGCGATGAAGAGTGGTGCTAACAAGCTGAACTATTCGCTGACCCAAGACCTTGCAGGCCTTACCAACTGGGGTAACACAACTGGTAGCTGGGTAGGCGGAACCGGCAGCGGGTCTGCGCAATCGATCACCGTCTACGGCCAGGTTCCCGCTTTGCAAACTCTAACTATCGGTACTTACACCGATACGATCACCGCGACGGTCAACTACTAAACGTTAGCCACGCAAAAAACGGGGCCTCAATGATCTCATACCGCCGCATAGCAGCCTACGCGCTCGCCGCCATTCTCTTCGTTGTTCTGACGGGTTTGGCGGCCGAAGCGCAGTCATTGTCGGTTCTGCCTGTAAATATTTTTCTGTCGCCCGGCGAGAAGGCCACGACCCTGACGGTGACCAACCAAGGGACCAGCCAGACCGCAATTCAGATTCGCGTCTTCGCCTGGAATCAGCAAGGGGACGACGACCAGCTCACGACCTCGGACGAAGTGGTGGTGAGTCCGCCGCTTGCCTCGATTGCACCGGGGGCCAAACAGGTGGTACGCCTCATTCTGCGTCGGCCGCCGCAGGGTCGAGAGGCTACCTACCGCATTTTGCTTGACCAGATCCCGCCTCCGGCCGAGGCGGGGGTCGTGCATATCGTGCTACGCATGTCTCTTCCGATCTTTGCCCAGCCGATGACTCGGGCGATTGCGCACGTGCAGTTTCACATCGAAGTCCATGCCGGGCAGGTCTATCTCGTGGGGATCAACGATGGCCTTCGCCATGAAGCGATCCGCGATATCGAACTGTCGACGAACGATGGCCGCACGCTGAAGGAAGCGTCCAGTTCCTCTCCTTATATTCTCGCCGGCGTTACCCGGCGTTGGAACATTGCCGCGCAGGGTCCCCTGCCGTTGCCAAGCGAAACCTTGCGATTGACAGCGCACTCGGACGCCGGCGCAATCGAACAGCAGGTTCCCGTTGTTGCAGCGCCATGATCATCGAGGCATCGCAGCCAGATGGCTCGGCTGCGCGGGGATCCTTTTCCTTGTAATGACCATGATGCCGCGACTGGCCGTAGCCAGCGACGCAGCTGTCGCCCCAACTAGCCCCGCACCTACCCCCTCAGCTACCGGCCCACCTGTCGCCCCAACTACCCCCGCATCTACCGATGCAGCTACCCCCGCAGCCAGCGACGAGACGCTGCTTCTGGACGTTCAGGTCAATGGTCATTTCATCGGCAAGATTGGCGAATTTACCCTGCGGCACGGCAGGTTGATGGCGCGGCCAGACGAACTGCGCGATCTCGGTTTCCGGGTTCCCGTGTCTCGCGCCTCGGAAACCGGCGGTCTGATCGCCTTGTCCGACTTGCCCGGATTGACCTGGAGTCTCGATCAGAAAAACCAGGTGCTGCAAGTCACAGTCAGCGACAGCGGCTTGGTGCCGACGCTGTTGCAACCCGCTGGAAGAGAAACGGAAATGGGCCGTCGAGTGATCGAGAGCGGCACTGGCGTGACGCTCAACTACGACACGGTGGGCACATTCGCCGGTGGCCAGACCGGCGGCACCGGGTCGATGGATCTGGTTGCCTTCTCGCCCTGGGGAATCCTGAGTTCGGAATGGCTGGCCTATGCAGGCGCAACTTCAGGCCCCACCGGCAAGAACACGGGGATACGCCTTGATTCGGCCTACACGTTTGCCGACGTCAATACGCTGCGCCGCTATAGCCTGGGCGACTTCATCACGGGCGGGCTTGCCTGGACCCGTCCGGTTCACCTCGAGGGCGTACAGATCAACTCAGATTTCAGCATGCGTCCCGATCTTGTGACTTTTCCACTGCCCTCGGTCAGCGGCTCGGCCGCCGTCCCCTCCACCGTAAGCGTGCTCGCGGACGGCAACCTGATAGTGTCGAGCCAGACCGCCGCAGGCCCCTTCGAGGTCCCGCAGCTGCCGGTGGTATCCGGGGCGGGCACGATCTCGATGACGGTGACGAATGCACTGGGCCAACAGGTGAACCTCACGCAGCCCTTTTACGCCAGCTCCGCGATGCTAAAACCAGGTCTGCAGACTTACGCCGCGCAATCCGGCCTGGTGCGGCGCAACTGGGGCGCAGTGAGCAACGACTATGGGAAGATGGCCGGCGCGGCCCTCTGGCGCGGCGGTCTGACCCCGAACTTCACTCTCGAGGGTAGCGTCGAAGGCACGCCAGGCACGGTCATGGTTGGCGCAGGTGGCGTGGCGCAGATTGGCCATCTTGGCGTGCTCAATTTCTCCGCGGCGACCAGCTCTGGATCGGCGAACACCGGCACGCAGTTTTCCGCGGGCGCCCAGCGCATCGGCAGGGTGTTCAGCCTGGGTGCTTCGGCGATCATTGCCAACAGCAACTACCGGGATGTGGCGTCGATGAACGGAGCTGGGGTTCCACGGAAGCAGTTCAGCGGCTTCACCAGCCTGTCTCTCAAGAGGTTCGGCTCCATAGGCGCAGCTTACGCGGGGATCGACCAGGATGTTGGCCCCGCTCCGGTCCAGCTCAACGTTGTGTCGGCCCAGCACTCGCATGTCGTCTCTGGCAACTATTCGCTCCAGATTCGTCACGTTTCGATCTACGCCTCAGATTTTAAAGACTTTGCCGGCACCAGCTCCAGCAAAGGGATGCAGGTTGGCGTGACCATCCCGTTCGGCAGGCGAACCTCAGTCAGCGTCAGTGCGACGTCTGAAGGCAACGGGCAGTTGCAGGCGCAAAAGTCGGCGGCAATGATAGGCGATTGGGGCTATGATGCCTATGTCTCCGCCGGCAATTTCGAACACGAATTCGGCCAGGTGCAATACAAGTCGCCCGTGGGCCTATTTACGGCTGGAGCCGACCAGAGCGCTGGTCAGACAACTCTGCGCCTGGAATCCCAGGGGGCTTTATCGTTGGTCGACAGGGAACTTTTCCCGTCCAACACCATCTACGACAGCTTCGCCATTGTGGACACCAGTCCCATTCCGCACGTACACGTCCTTCAAGAGAACCGCGACGTGGGTATGACCGGCTCCTCGGGGCGGCTGCTGGTGCCGGATATGCGCGCCTTCGATCTCAATCACATTGCCATATCGGCCACCGATATCCCGTCGGACGTCACGATTGACGACCCCAAAGTGGAGATGCGGCCACAGGATCGCTCCGGCGTCGTGGTCAAGTTCCCGGTGAAAATTAGCCATGCAGCATTGCTGCGGCTGATCGATGAGGCCGGGGTAGCGATGCCGCTGGGCAGCACCGCTACGCTGCAGGCCACCGGCGCCGTCGTCCCGGTCGGTTACGACGGCGACGCTTACGTTGAGGACCTCAGTCCCCACAACGAACTCACTGTCGAGGGCATAAACGGGCGGCGCTGTACTGTCGCCTTCGACTACAAGCCTGTAGCCGGAGATATTCCCTCGATTGGACCACTACGCTGCCTGGTGGAGAAGCCGTGATGCGCAAACTCGCACTTGCGGTGCTGCTCCTGATCGCCTTTGGCGCCCGGCCGGCGGCGGCACAGACTTGCACGCTCACGATCACGACCCTGAACTTCGGAACTTACGCTGCCACGCTGCTAGACGGTACCGCTACCGGGAAGGTGACCTGCGCCGGAGGGTGGGACATTCCCTTCAATGCCGGGACGGGGGCAGGCGGAACCGAAACTACCCGGTACATGACCGGTCCTGGCGGCGCCGAGCTAGCCTACCATTTGTTCACGGATGCCGCGCGGACAAACAATTGGGGCAACACCACGGGCAACGAGCTGACTGGAACCGGCAACGCGAATATCACCGTCTATGGCCAGATTCCGGCGGGGCAGTACGTCGCTCAGGGCACTTACACCGATACGATCTCCACCGCCACTACCTCGTTCCCCGTTACCGTGGTGATTTCGGCCACTTGCACAATTTCAGCGACTGCCCTGGCCTTCGGCAATTACTCGGGTTTGCTGATCAACTCCACATCGACAATCTCAGTCACCTGCACCAAGGCCGCCACGTACAATGTCGGCCTCAATGCCGGACTGGCAACCGGCGCGACCGTGACCAACCGCAGCATGACCGGCCCTTCCTCGGCATTGCTGAGCTATAAACTATTCAGTAACTCCGGGTACACCACCAACTGGGGCAACACCGTTGGCACCGATACGCTGGCTGGGACCGGAACCGGATCTGCCCAGCCTCTCACCGTCTATGGCCAGATTCCGGCGGGGCAACTTACCAAGCCGGGAAGTTATGCCGATACGATTACCGCAACGATCACCTATTGATCATCGGACCGCGATGGGCTTGACTGGGCGGACGATTGAGCGGCGAGTGGCGGAGCGACGGTGGCACTCCCTCGTGCCCGTCATGTCGGCAATGAGCGAATGTCGGTCGCGGCCAGTCCGCTTCCCCTCAGCGGCAGAGTACTACGAGACAGTCAAAGTGTTTATCTTCATCGGCTGTCGTCCGGACTGGCTGCCCGACGGTTGCAGGCCGAAAGAAGGATCGCTTTGGGAATGCTTCGGGTGGATGGTCCGTAATTCGGAGATTGGATCCTGCCACGTACTTTCGGTGAGTGCAAATCGCCGATACACTCAGCGAGCCCAGCAGACGGAAGAATCTCTGAGTTTTGGCGTTCCGAGAGGATGACCGCCTAAACGGCAGTTACTGGTTGAGTATTAACGCATTGTTAACTGACGGTTTACCGACCATCCAGGAACTGCCTCAATCCTGGACGCTGGGGCGTTCGCGAGGACCGGTCCGTTGAAAACTCAACCCCGCAGCGACAACTGAACTAGGTGGTCGAGATGTGCTCTTTGCGAAGATTGACGCCTGGCTTCAGACTGCTTCCATCCCCGACGAAACGAAAAGACAGGGGCAAAAGGAAACCGGGGCAGCTTGGAACGCGTTTGACACTTTCGCGCGGGTCTCTTCAAGCACAGATGACCTATTCGTGTGAGTCTACTCGAATGGATGACCGAAGTAGCTAATGGCAGCGAGGGCAAGTAGTGAGAAGCTGAGCACGGATTGTCCCTGGAGCAAGCAATGATTCTGGTGCCGGGAGCGGCTGGACGATCTGCTTCTTCTCAGGAAACGGCCAGAGGATCAAGCTTTCGTAGCCACCGAGAACGTATCCGGAGGATTGCGACCTGGTCTTCTGATGGAAATCTAAACGCCAGAGCAAAAATAGACCACGTAGCGCCGCGTTAGCGGCGTGACGTGGCGGAGTAAGAGTAGAACATCAATGCAAACCTGCAATCAGAAGAAGAATATGTGCTCCATATTTCTTTACGATGCCGATCCCAATGCCCGGCACGGCCAATAACTCCGTTTCGGTTTTGGGAGTGGTCATAGCGATAATCATCAGCGCCCGATCCCCAAAAATCCGAAAAGCCGGGACCTTTCTGCGCTTCGCCTCGTTCAAGCGCCAGGTACGCAAAGCCTGCTCAACGCGAATCTGTCTCTCCGATACGGAAACGGCTGTTCCTGTTTTTGCCTTCCCAGCCTGCTTTCGAGCCGAGGCGCTCTTAGGCCCCTTGGACTCCCCGGACTTCTTCGGGAGTTTGCGCGTGGCAACACGCCGTCCAGCATCCTTCATGACGAAGAGCACCGGCGTGGTCTGATTTGTAGCTCGCCCGGCTGGAGTAAGGCTGACAGTGCGGTAGGGAATCTGTTTGCCTTCCTTTTCGAACACGGCATCGGCAAGGCTCAGGAGTCCTGCTCGGGCCATGGCTCCCAAAACCTCCTCAAAGTTGTCTCGGCTGATCTCGTTTCCTGGATAAAGCTCAGCGTAAAGCTTGCCGGTCGATTTGGTGCGGATGGAACGTATGACGCTCAACACCCGGTAGAGAGCCGTTCGCTCTGCATCCGTTGCGGTTCGGAATCTCTGGGCAACACACTTGGCCGGAGCACAGAAATCGCACGCGCCACAAACGGCAGCGCCGTCCGACGTATCGCCAAAATGACGAACGAGAGACACCATGCGGCATTGATTGCTCTCCGCAAAGCGGATCATCTGGTCGATCTGTGCCCGCTTTTGTTCTCCCTGTTGGATGTAGGACAGGCGCCATAGCCCCTCGCCGAGGCTAACATTCTCCGCAAAGTCCAGGACGGCGCCTTTATGAATCCAGAGTTTCTCAATAGTCTTGTCGAAGAGTTCCTCCTCCATGGCTAAGGCTCTGCGGAGCACCTCCTTTGGTTGGGGTTCGGCATGAAGGCCTGCGAACACTCGATCCAGCAACGAAACATCCGGGTAATCCCGGCTGAAGAAAAAGTCATGAGTATGCCGGTCTCCATACGAATGCATGAGGATGGCTCGGCTCGGATTTCCGTCGCGTCCGGCGCGGCCAATCTCCTGGTAGTACCCTTCCAGACTGCCTGGCAGCGCGGTATGAATCACGGTTCGAATATCCGGCTTGTCAATCCCCATCCCGAATGCCGTAGTTGCCACCATCACATCGAGCTTTCCCGCCATGAATTCTTCCTGGACGCGCCGCCGCCTCTCGGCATCGAGGCCAGCATGGTAGCTGGCCACGCGAAACTCGCCTTCCCATTCTTCCGCCAGACTGTCTGCCTGCTTGCGGGTCGGAGCGTACACGATGGCTGGCCGATGCCCGGCTTCGATCAATATCTCCCGAGCGAGCGGAGGCCGTTGTGAAGGCAAAGCCTCCACAATTTCGATCCCGATGTTTTCGCGCCGGAAACCATGGATGAAGTAAGTGGGCTCGATCAAACCGAGTTGAGTTGCAATGTCACTCTGAACCAGAGGCGTCGCCGTGGCCGTGAGCGCCAGCACCGGAGCAGGACGAAAGCTGGGCAGATACTGGCCAAGCATCCGATAGTCCGGTCGAAAATCGTGGCCCCACTGCGATATGCAGTGCGCTTCGTCGATGGCGATCAGCGACGGTTTTCGCTTGGCTAACATTTCTGGAAAACCCGCCACCCGAAGTCGCTCTGGCGCAATGAAGAGGAACTGCAACCTGCCACTCAAGTACTCGGCACAGACACGGCGGGATGCCTCACGATCGCGACCTGAATGGATGCACTCAACCGCGAACCCTCGCTCTTTGAGCCTCTGCACCTGATCATCCATCAATGCGATGAGCGGACTGATCACCAGAGTTGTCCCGGCTCGCGCCAATCCCGGCAACTGGTAGCAAAGCGACTTGCCCGAGCCTGTCGGCATGACGAGCAGAGCGTCTTTGCCCGCCGTGACTGCCTTGCAGACGGCTTCCTGATTGGGCCGGAAGCTGGAGAAGCCGAAGGCGTTTTGCAAAAGCCCGGTGAGAGTTGTGCTCTCAGAGGAGTTCTTTGGGCTTGGGAGATTGGCAGAATCGGAGATCTTTTCTAAGACGGGAAGCGGCGCCCGTTGAGGCGCCGAGATCTGACCCACTTTGCCGACGACGGAACGGACGTATTGACTGATGCCATCCAGAAACGGTTCGAGCCGGGATTCGCCGTGATGGATCTTTTTGAGAAATGCCTCCCACTGGCCGGTCATCGCAGGGCTCTTGACTTCGGGATGAACCACCTCAATTAGATGGATGCCCTTTTCCGTCGCCTCCAGGTTCCTCCCCGCGCGTACGATAAAGCCGCGCTTCAAAAGCACTTCGATCGTGGCCGCCCGTGTGGCGGGCGTGCCAAGGCCCGTCTCCTTCATCGCATCGGACAGTTCTCTCTCGTCCAGGCTTTGGCCCGCCGTCTGCATCGCGGTCAGGAGTGTGCCTTCGGTAAAACGCTTCGGGGGCCGGGTCTTCTTTTTCCTCGCTTCTATATCTCCGACGTCCTGAGTCTGTCCCCGGGCAAGGGATACCGGCAGAATCTGCTCAGGATTTTCCTCCTCAGCGCCGGCTTTCGCGGCTCGATTACGCCCTTCCGCTCCGAGATCGAGGACCTTCCAACCTATCTGTTCGACAGCGGTTCCCGTGGTCCGATAGCGATCCACGATCTTCCCATTCGTGATTGCCGTAATTACGGTCGTCACGGCCTGGATGTAATCGTCATGCCACATCATGAGGAAGCGGCGGCAGATCAGGGCGTAGATCTTGCGCTCATCTTCGGCAAGGTGCGCCTTCTCGGGAGAAACCGTAGTGGGGATGATGGCATGGTGGTCGCTCACCTTGCTGTCGTCGACGTACCTCCTTCCCAGTGAGCGATCCGGGGTCCCAGCAGCGAGTTGCTGCTCATAGCCTGCGGAAACCGCGGCGACAATCCCCGGAGCTGTGGCGGCAACATCGGCAGAGAGATGACGGCTGTCCGTTCTTGGATAGCTGATCAGCTTGTGCCGCTCATAGAGAGCCTGAGCAATGTCAAGGGTCTGTTGCGCGCTCAAGCCGAACAGACGATTGGCGTGCCGCTGGAGTTCTGTAAGGTCGTACAGCAGAGGCGGTTGCATCCGCTTCGTCTCGGAAGAGAGCGACTCGATGACCGCTTCCCCTGTACGGGCTCGCTGGATAATGAGGTTGGCTTCCTGGCCATCGGCGGGCAATCGCGATGCGTTGGCCTGGGCGTCGTGGTCCTGGCTCGACTTCGCATGCGGGCGGAACCAGGTTCCTTGATAGCTTTGCTCGTTCCGATCTTTCCGCCCCCGAAATGTTGCAACAACCTCGATGTAGTCCTCGGAGACGAAGCTGCGGAGAGTCAATTCGCGATCAACAATCATGGCCAGGGTCGGCGTCTGCACCCGCCCGACCGAGAGCTCTTCATTGAAGACAATCGAATAGGCACGCGAAAGATTCATGCCGACAAGCCAATCGGCTCTGCTGCGGCCGCTGGCGGCGTCAGCCAATCGATCATACTCACTTCCCGGGCGAAGCCTCTCGAACCCCTTGCGGATGGCCTCCGGAGTCAATGAGGAAATCCAAAGCCGGCTGACGGGCTTGTTGCACTTCGTCGCCTCGTAGATGTAGCGGAAGATCAGTTCTCCCTCTCGCCCGGCGTCGGTCGCACAGACGATCCGCGACACCCGCACGGAGGTCAGGATTCTTCGCACGACTTCGAACTGATCCTTGGTTTTCTCGTATACAACCAGCGGCCACCGCCCGGGCAGGATGGGCAGCAGATCGAAGCGCCACTGCCGCCATTCAGGATTGATCTCGTGAGGTTGGGCCAGGGAAACCAGATGTCCAATCGCCCAGGTGACAACATATCCGTTCCCCTCGAGATAGCCTTTGCCTCGCCTGTCTGCTCCCAGGACCCGGGCAATATCCTGCGCGACTGAAGGCTTCTCAGCGAGTACCGCAATGGCACTGGATTCGCTTGCTCTCATCTGTGACCTCAGTCTACCAGCGACCCTCTGTATCGATTGCCTCACGCTCAGAGACAAGCCGTGTAGCCTCGGAACGCAAAGCCGCATTGGAAGAATACCAACGTGAGATCAATGAGATCATAGCCACTCTATCGCTGCGGAGCGAATCGAACAGTGCAGAAACGATAAAGTTCCTCAAGACACTTGCCGTTCCAAACCCGTCTAACCAGCCGCAGAGCCCAAATGGTCAGTCGAAATGATGCCAACGGGGTTGTGGTCTCCAAGTTGGTGCGGTGAGAAGTGCGTTGTTGCGCTAGGCTGTGAAGGTGGCTCCCTGCCTTTTCAGTGCTTCCATCCTCGACGCGTCGGACTGTTTCTGCCGGCGCACAACGAAAGCGTTGTAGTACTTCCTGGTGGTCTCTGGAGAGGTATGGCCCAACCACCGGGCGACCTCCTCCAGGTGCTTTCCCGCCAGAAGCATCTCGACGGCGAAGCAGTTGCGGAGCATGTGCGACCTGAACCGCATCGGCCGCCCGTACTCGTCATGGAAGGATAGGTAACGGTCATTCAGGTCCGAGATCACAGCACACCACCGGGCAACGAGGGAGCGGTAGTCACAGGCGCGTGACCAGAAGTAGAAGTCAGGATGAACATCGTCCCGCGGCTCGACGTCTGCCAGGGCCGCGATTACCTCGTCGTTTACGATCTCATCGAAGATCTGATGAGTCTTCTTGGTGACGAGCGTCAGGCGGTTTCCTTTCAGCGAGGACCGCGCCATGCACAGGACGTCACTGATGCGCAGGCCAGTCCACCGCATGACGGTAAAGATCGATCGCAGCCGCTTCCCGAACAGGGACCGCTCCAGCAGCTCCCCGGCGTCGTACTTGGGAAGCGTGGCCAGCAACTCCTCGAACTGTTCCGGAGTGGTTGGCTGCGTCGGCTCGACTTTGACCGAGACGCGCAGCAATGCCGCGGAGGGGTCGCGGTCGATCTTCTCGTTGTTGTAGGCCCAGCCGAAGAACTCCTGGAGCCGGCCCTGGAACTGTGACTGGGTTCGATCGCCCATGCGGTCGTCGAGTCGATCGGCGTTCGGGGACCAGCGGACCTTCCATTGGCGCAGCGACTCCCTGGTGACCTCATCAAGGTACACGAGTCCCTTCTCTTTCGCCCAGGCCTCAACCTTGCGCATGAAGGTTCGGATCGTCAGAGCGGAGCCCAGGACATGCTTCTTGTGCGTTTCCAAGTCCCACTCTCTGAGGGCCGCTTGGATGGTAAGCCGCTCTGTCGCCTTGGCGGCCTCAGCGGCGGCCTCGGCCGCGCGCTTTGCTGCCTCCTGCGCTTCGATCTCGCGGAGTCTGATCTTGACTGGGTCGCGTTTGTCGAGTTCGGCATCGGCCAGTTTCTGAGCCTTTTCCCAGGAACGGGTCCGGGCGGACATGAAGCTGGCTTTGCCGGCCTCGTAGATGTACAGGCTCTTGCGACATGAGCAACGGCGCCAGAACCGATCGGCCTTCTTTGGGCAGTCTGCGCTGTGCCGGGTGAAGACGCTGATAGTGAGAGTGGCGGGCTGATCTGGGGTGGTCATGCAAACCACCATATCTCTTATGCAGATTTTAAGCAATACCTACTTTGGAGTACCAAATCACTCTTTTCAAACGGATTTCAGCAATGCGCCTCATCGATCGCAATCAGCGCCAGCTTCCGTTTGGCCAGCATCTCCGCGAATCCAGGCACCCGCAGCCGCTCCGGCGCAATAAACAGGAACTGCAGGCTCCCCTGCAAATAATCCACGCAAGCCTGCCGTGCCACCCCTCGCTCCAGCCCCGAATGAATTCGCCCCACGCGCAACCCCAGCGCAGCCAGCTTCGCCGCCTGGTCCTCCATCAGCGCAATCAACGGGCTGATCACCAGCGCCGTTCCGCCCCGCGCAATCGCCGGCAACTGGTAGCACAGACTCTTCCCCGCCCCCGTCGGCATCACCAGCAGCAGATCCCGCCCTGCAACCGCCGCTTCGCACACCTCCAACTGGTTCGCCCTGAACCGCGCAAACCCAAACACCGACCGCAGCAACCCAGCCAGCACATCCGAATTGGAAAGAGTCGTCAAAAGAAGAAGGCAGAGCGCGTCAGGAAACTACGGATCAAGCGCATTCCGCCTTTCCCAACTTTACAGGAGTCGTACGCCGGCCGCCCCTCGGAACTCAGCCCCGCAACGGGAAGCTCTGCCGTCTCAGTGCGGCCGCCCCGGCAGCACAAAATGCTCACCGCAGCGCGGCTCATAGGAGTCGCCAGGCATCTTGATGGGGCTGTCATAGGGCGCTGGCTGCCCCTCGATGAGCCGCTGCGAGTAAAAAGCCCGGTTCCCGCAAGCACAATACGCCATGCATTCGGTAATACTTCCCCCGTACGCATTCACAAACCACGACAGGTTCAGCATCTCCCCAAACGGAACAGCCCGAAAGTCCAGGTCCAGCCCCGCAATCAGCACGTCGTGGTTGCGATCCAGCAGCCATCGCGTGAATACGAACAGCCCTTCAACAAACTGGCCTTCATCGATCGCAATGCACTCCACTCGCTTACCAATGTCCTTTTCCTTTGCGGCGATAACCGGAACAACCTCCCATGGGTCCTGCGATTTGAATTCCAGGGCCTTCATTTTTCCATGCCCCCTCGGATTCCTGCTTTCAACCATCCCAGGCCCGCCCTTCGTGTCGTCGCTGGGCTTGAGGACCATCACGTATTGCGCGGCATACTGGCGTCGCATATCGGCGCGTCGTAAAAGCTCCGCGGTCTTGTTACTCCGCATCGGTCCCAACAGCAACTCCAGCTTTCCTGCCATGATCGCGCCTCCCCAGGATCAGGTCACTCTTTCCGGCCTCGGCTCTAAACCGCCCAAATTATACCGTTGATGACCGGCTTCTCAACACCTGACCGGTGAGTGCCGCAGGTCTTGATTCAGGGCAGAATCAGTCCGCCGTTTCGGGGGCGCGTTCAACGAATGTATCCGTCAACCGAATCCAGAGAAGAAGGTCGTCTTCAAGTCCTGCTCGAGGAGTTGGCATTACCGTTCCTGTCTGGTTTGGACACAGGTTCCTCAAACGAAAGATGTGACCAAGTAGAAGAGGTTTCCCTGCGGCGGAAGTTCGTCAGTGTGTGGCCGCTTCTTGACGAACGGGAAGGTTTTCACGATGCATTCCTCCTTCGACTCTCGAACGTTTCTGCTACCGTAGGAAACTGCTCCAAGTCCGTGTGTGGAAGGAACAACGCCTTGACATAACTATCCATGTATTGCGGATTGGAGCTCATATCGACATAGGTAATGCGGGCGGCAATCTCCGCCACACGGCGGCGGTGCTCCCGCGACAGCAGCGCAATGTACGCGCCGGTAAGAGAAGAATTTCCAATATAGCGGAACCGTTCCAGCGGCAAATCGGGCAGCATGCCGATGAAGATCGCATCCGCAACCCGCATATAGCGCCCAAAGCCTCCCGCGATATAAACCCGCGCGATGGCGTCCCAGGTAAGACCGACGTTCTCCAGTACCAGCGAGCCGGCGGCATAGATCGCCGCTTTGGTGCGGATAAGGTTCTCGATGTCCGCCTCGGTGATAACAAGGTCCTTGCCGCTCCGGGCCTGCTCGGCGGTCGCCAACAGGAATGCACGACGGCCTTGGTGTTCGACGATGCGCCCGGTCCCGGGTGACTTGAAGAAGCGGCCAGAACGATCAACTACGCCCTGGCGGAACAGGTCCCCCAGGAGCGAGATCAGGCCCGATCCGCAGATACCCGCCGGCTTGCCGCCGTGGATCACGGAGTACTCCAATTGTTCGCCGTCGCCGCCGATTGCCACCCGCTCAATGGCGCCTTCGGCGGCGCGCATACCGCACTTAATGCCGGCTCCCTCGAACGCCGGACCAGCGGAGCAGGCGCAAGCGACCATCCAATCCGTGTTACCGATCACGATTTCGCCATTGGTGCCAATGTCCATGAAGAGAAATACATCGCGATTGCTGGTTGACAGATCGGTGCACAGCACGCCCGACGTGATGTCGCCTCCGACATAACTACCCACGCCGGGGGCAAAGGCGACGATCGCTTGCGGATCGATGGTCAGGCCGACCTCCTGCGCTCGTAACTCGGGTACAAAGTTCACCGTCGGGACGTAGGGCGACTCGCGAATGTAGCGCGGGGGCAAACCGAGCGCCAGGTGGGTCATGGTCGTGTTGCCGGCAAGAAACGCGGCGCGAATGTCCCGCGGGTCAACCGGGATTGCATTTGCCAGCAGTCCTACCAGCCCATTGATGGTTTCCAACACCAGGCCACGAAGTTCTTCCAGATGTTCCCCGGTGCGAGCATAGTCGATGCGGCTGATAACGTCGGATCCCCGCCGGATCTGCATGTTATACGAGGTCTGCGTCGCCAGCAGCGATCCGTCGTCCAGATCAACCAGTTGGGCGGCCACCGTCGTGGTTCCGATATCGACAGTCAAGCCCAGAGCGTGCCCCGTGGAGTGCCCTGGCCGCACATCGCGGACACGCTGCCCCGACGTGGACTCTTCTACGCCAACCGTGACGTTGCCATCGGCCGCACGGACGGCCTGGGCCAGTTGACGTAGCACGGGAAGCTGGCTGGCGATTGGAACAGCACCGCTGTTGCGGCTTAATTCGCGGGTAAGCCGGGTCCAGTCGCTATAGTGCTCCTCGATGGAAGCCGGCGGCACGGTGATGCGCAGGTCGCGGTACAGCGGCGTGAGGTGGTCACGGTCGGGCAGCAGGCGTGGATCAATCAGGGCATGACTGTCTCCAAGTGCACGCGCCGCTGTCTGGGAGCGATCGGGAAGACGTACCACAATGTCGGATGTCACGCCGGTTTGGCATGCCAACACTGGAGCTTCCCGCCCCACCACTTCCACCTGGCACAAACCGCACGCCCCCTCGCCACCGCAAGGCAACTCCAGGTCGAGTATGCCGGCCCGCAACGCCGCTAAGTGGATCGGCGTTCCGGAAGGCACGTCTGCTACGACGTTGGCGGGTTGGAAGCGGACGGATGGCATAGCCTTACCGCGCGGCCTGTATCTTCATGAACGAGCCGATATCCGAGGCTTCCCCGGGACCGACCAGCACCTCCCAGCCGGGCAATCCTTCCTCCACTTCACCGCTGATTTGCGCAACATAGCCGGGAATGACAAGGCGATGCTTCCCCGGCTGGTCTCCCAGGCCGCTCGCTTTCACCGCGGCAGCAACCTTTTCGCCCGAGAACTTGCCTGCGGCCCATCCCGTCAGTACGCTCATGCCCTCGGTGTCCACCACCAGCAGGTTCGCGGGAACACCCGAGTTTTCGATCTCGCCGGAGACCATGAAGTACGTCAGGGAGAAGTTGGTAGTCACTAGCAGCGGAGCGTCCTTTCCCGGTTCGCCGATGGGATAGACCTTGGGATCAACCTGAATCGGTTTCTGCGGATCGGTGTAGATGTTCTGCCGCAGCATCATCAAGGGCAGCAGAAGCTCCAACTTCATGCGGTCCAGCACCACGATCGACGCGTATTTGCACAGGTAAGTCGAGGCATCGGCAACCGCCGACGCGTCGTCCAGCGCGGTCACAAAGTTGATGATCGGATAACCAAGGGGCTCGAAGGCATTCTTGAGCGCCGCCTTGCGGATGATGGTGTTGTACTGCAGCGCGGCTGCGGGATTGTCGGCCGGCAGGTCGAGGACAATCTCCTTCAATCCCAGGGTGGCCAGCCTGGTCGTCAGGGCCACCAGTTCATCAAGCGTGGCGGCGCAGGCCACCAACGGCGCGTCATACTTCAACGCCAGGGCAGCCACGACCTCGGCATTGGCCGGCGTTGCGGCATGAATCAAGGGCCTTTTCCCCTTCAGCTCTTTCAGCCCCGCTTCCAGAGCTTCGAGGTTCGTAGTCCTGAGGATGATGCCCATACCCGTGGAGCCGGCTGCCGTCTTCACCAGATCGACGAAGGGCTTGACCTCCTCGCTGAAGTTGTCCACCAGCACCAGGTCGATTCGCAGTTGCTCGCCCGCCCGTTCCAGGCAATACTCCCGCACCTCCGCGAGCTTGTGGGAGAGGTCGGTGAGGGATTCATTATCGGGAAATGCGATGGCCACGGCCGTAGGGTGCACGAACGTCTTGTCGTGCCGGAACATGACCGTCTCATTGCCGATCAGCACCTCGCGTTCCGGAGGGCCGATCTTCACCAGCCGGATGGGCGGCTTGCTGGCCGCTCCTATGATTTTCTTGGCTTCCTCCGAGGCGTAAGGACAGGCCGCCAGGTCCGCGTTCATGGCCGCCAGCTTCATCGCGAAAGCCATGCAGGTCGGTACGCCGCATTCGCCGCAATTGGTCTTGGGCAGCAGCTTGAATATCTGTAAACCGGTCATTGCCATTTTGCGGTCGCCTCACTTGCCACAGGCCATCATTTCGTCGATCTTGCGCTTCAGGGTGCGGGCAGCCAGCGGATGGTAAACCACCAGCAGGTCCGCCCCGGCATTCAAATAGCTCATCGAGGTGGCTATTTCCAGCAGAGCTTCGCGCTCTTCCTCTTTTCCCCACAATGGGAAGCCCTTGCGCGGCGCCCGGCTTTCTTTCACCTTCGACACTTCAAAGCCCGGGTTCACGATCATGGGCATGGCAAGCATTGGATCGCCAGTAAAGACCGAGGTCCGGATGCGCTCCATCACCGAGTAGGTATACTCCAGGCCGTAGCCCAGAGCGCCTGTCATGGGATCGATGACAATGCGGTCCGCGGAGACGCCCATGGAGGTGAGCAGGATGTTGAGCTGCTTGCACATGTTCACGTCAATCGGCGTCTGCGCCACAATGCAATGGCCGTAGGCCATGACGGTGGCGGCGATGGTTTTGTAGTTGTCGGTTTCCACCCAGTTCAACAGCAGATTCTCTCCCGCAAAGGTTGAAGCGATGTGCTTCATCAGGGCATTGTTCTTCTCGTAGTGGCTGCAGCCGGTGACGATCACCGGCACGCCCACTGCGCTCAGAACGTCCTTCACAATGTTGCCGGCCGCTTCCGGAGACATATCGCCATTGTCGGGATGGGTAGTGGCCAGGCGCACGCTGATCACTTCGGCGCCCAGCTTCTCCACCAGATAGCGGGCCATCGCGGCAGGGTCCTTGAGCAGGTCCCCGTAGGCATTTCGCAGCAGGTCGGGATAGGACCTGGGCGGACTGTCGAGAACCTCCATGGCTACCACCGGCTTGTGACCCACGTGGCCTTCGAAGTGCCGGAACGGAAGTACCTCAGCCCCTCCAATGGTTACTGCCGAAGTGCGGGTCCCGGTTCCACCGAGAGTGACGGTGCGAACGGCGACATTGGCTTTTTCCGGCGCCAGCGTGACCGACTGCGGCAAAACGATGGCTGCGGAGGTGATGGGTCTTTCCGCCCTTCCCAGTGGCGGCGCCGGCTTGGGTGGGCCCGGCGCAACTTCAGCCGGTTTTGGTTTGGTGTCGACCGGTTTGGGAATGGAACTGGCGATCTGCGCCTCCAGTGCTTCTTCCGTAGGCAGACAGCGGGGACACTCCACCGCTGTAGGTACAACAGCGGCTGCGACCGAAGCCAGCGGCGCAGTTTGCATCAGCAGCATGTTGACGCCGGCGTGCAGCAGGTGCATGGCGGTGGAGGCTTGCAAGGCTGCCAACTGCTCCTGCGGAGTCATCCCCGGTCGAATCTCGGTTGCGGGAGGATCGTCGCGAAGCCGTTCCAGCAAAGCGATCATGGCTCCTACGCCGTCGTTGGGAGGAATCGGCGGCGCGGCTTGCCCGCCCGACGGCGGCGCGGCGGCTGGTTTCGCCACCGAAGGCTTAGCCTGGGCGGCACTGGCGGCAACGGCGGGTTTCGCTGCAGGCCGTGGCCCGGCTGGAGGATCGGCGACCGCTATTGCGGTCTCCGCCGGTACGGTTGCGGCGGATCCCGAACCTGATCCTGCCGCCTGTATCAAGCCGGCTCGCGCGGCATCCACCGCGGCAGCTTCCTCCGACGGGGTGGTAATCTCCCACATTGTCAGGGCAGGGTGTTTTACTTCCTGCATGTAAGCCTGTACCGAAGTGGTATCGGTGCCCACAGACTCATCCGCGATCATGTCGGTGAAGCTCTCGATGCCGAATGTCTTGCCGATTTTGTCGAGGTCTTCCCGCAGGAACTCCTTCAGGTCTTTGGGCATCCACACGATTCGCCGATGGCCGCCCTCGGCTGAGATGAACTTGCGGCTGGTGATGTAGGCCTTGCCCACGCCGATGAATCCCGGTACCTGCTGGCCACCGCCGGCGGTGTTCGCCATGGTGGAGAACTTCATCCCAGCGGGCGTCTGGCCCAGGTACTCGCGGTTTACGATCATGACGCCATTGGCTTCCGGCATCAGCGCCACAATGGCCTCGAAACAGCCGCAACTGGTCATCGGGTCTTCCAAAAGAGAGTAAGCGTTGAAGCGGCTGAGCGTCTGTTTGGAGTTGGCGAATACATAGTCGTTGATGTTGGCCCACTGGCCGCGGACGGGATCGAGGCATTCGCCCTTCACCAACGGTTGATTGGGGCCGGTAGGATCGATCTCAAATGCGGCCTTGCCGTCCAGCCAGTTGTAGGCTCCGCACAACCCCAGCCGTTCCGGGGTAATGACGCAAACGTGGCTGGGGGCGAAACTCTGGCAGAGCAGGCAGGAATAGAAGGTGTCCACGCTCTCGTCGGTGAGCGACTCCATGCGTTGATTGCGAGCGCGGTAGGCGTGGCGGGCGATGTCAACCCGTTCCTCGACGTCTTTGGTGTTGGTAAACAGGGTCACTTGCACCTTGTCCACAATCGCCGGATAGTCGTTGAGGAACTTGGCATGGACGATTTCGCCCAGGTGGCGGATCTTGAAGCCCTTGTCTTTGGCGGCTTTGCTGATGCGGATCCAGTTGATGTCGCGCTGGCCCATGTGCCAGATGCCCTCTGCGCCGTTGACGATGTGATGGATCTGCCGCTCGAGAATGGGTTCAAAGTCGGGCTGCATCTTGCGGCCGGCAACTTCCACCCAGATGCCGATGGGCAGCGCCGAACCTTGTTGAACATCGTCAATCTCCGGGCCAACCACGGTTATTTTGCCGTCCTCGACCGCGGTGAGATCGAGGCTGGTGACGTATTCAAAGCCCGGCGTCTTGTTGCCGCCGAACTCAACGTAGGTGTGTTCCTTGCGGATGCGCTCACCCTCGAAAGCGGCGCCGAAGGCCACCGGAATGGGTACTTTGGCTACCTTGATTTTGCAACCGCGAACCTCCAGCGACTTCTCCACGATGTGGCCGATGGGCACGGAGGACACCACGTGCTCGTAGGTACAGATGCCCGTCGGCAGGATCTGTGGAATGTCGGTATCGGCGATGGTGGGGAAGCCGTAGTTGATGGCTCCCGCCGCGGCGGCGTATTTCTCTTCCGTAACTTCGCCCAGCGCCATGACAAGAGCGAAGATGCGGTTCTTGTTGTATTTGAGGTTGCGCGCGTAGTCGCCGGGCTTGACTCCGCCGAAGCTGAGGGCCACGCGGTTGGCGAAGCCAAGAGCGTACACCGTCGCCGAAATCTCTTTCCCGTAGGGGACCAGGCGGGTCTCCCAGCCCATTTCGACGCCGGCCTCGGCCAACTGCTCGGCAAAGGACACACCGTGGGTGTTGCCGGCGATGAACACATACAGGTTCTTCTCCTGCAACTCGCGGGCAATGCGCACCGCATCCTCGATGGTGGGCGCGGCGCCCACGATGGCGGCAAAGCCGGGGGCTGAGCCGTCCACGAACTCCACGCCGCGCTCGCGAATGATCACGTCATTGGCCGCTCCCAGCCACATGCCGTTCACCGGATTGGGACCGATGAGGTACTTGCAGGCCTCGATGATTTCAAAGGCGAACAGCGTGGCGATGCCCGCATCCAGGGTGCCGCCCAGATAGGGCAGCCACAGCTTCTCGCTGGGAACCGCCGGCAGCAGGCGGTGGCACTCATCCAGAATCTTTTGCATGTCCGAGAGCCGGTCCACGCGCTCGCCTAAAAGCGAGTAAATGACCGGCAGGGAGTAAGCGGTGTCAGGAAAGCCCACGGCACAATCGATGCCTTCGGCCGCAATGGCTTTGGCCAGGCAGTCTTCCGCGTCGCGCACGATCTGGTGGGCGCCGCGAATTGCGGACGATGCGATGATTTTGCTCATTGCAGTTCCCGCCTCGATTTCATGTCGTACAGCTTGCGTTCCTTTTGCGTATTGATATGCAATGCGTCGCGCTTGCGTTCAATGTGGGCCAGGAGCTTCTCGGCCGCAATCGCCGGATCGGGTTCCCATTCGAAACGCCCGCCGGTAATGTTTTCCATCTCCCCGCAGAGCAGGTCGTGCACATTCCTGCTGCCCTCGACGTAAAGAGGATGGCCGAGCACGACGTACATTCCGCTGGCGACGAAATAATGGCCGATGGCGACCGCCTTCTCGCTCATCCATTCCGGGGCGGCGCCTGCGACGGGCAGGTCGGAGAGATCCTCGCCCAGGCCGCCTTCGGCCAGGAGGTTGGTGGCTGCCATCAGGATGCGGCTGTTGTCCACGCACGAGCCCATGTGCAGGACGGGAGGAATTCCAACTGCCTCGCAGACCTCGCGCAAGCTGGGGCCAGCCTTGGCCAGCGCGGCCTCTGGCGTCAGCAGGCCCGCCTTGGCGCACGCAATGGCAGAGCATCCGGTCTGCAGCACCAGCACGTTGCGCTTGATCAGCTCCTCGGCTAGCTGCACATGCGATTGGTCGGCGACTACCTTGGGATTGCTGCACCCGACAATGCCCACGATCCCGCGGATGCGGCCGTCGATGATGGCGTCGTTCAGCGGGCGGAAGGTGCTGCGGAAGGTACCGCCCAGCATTTGGAAGATAGTCTCATTGGAAAAACCCGCCACCAGTTCCATCGACTCGTTGGGAATGTGCACGCGGTCCTTATCGCGGTTCTCGAAGTTGTCGATGGCCTTGCGAATCAGATCGCAGGCCTGCTCGTAGCCCTTGCGCACGTTGAAGGTGATCTGCTCGGCCTCGGCGGTGTGCGCTATTTCGGAGGTGCTGACCAGTTTAGTATGGAAGCACTTCGCCACCTGGGCCAGCGATGGCATCACGCATTGCACGTCCACCACCATCACTTCCACCGCGCCGGTGAGAATGGCCAACTCCTGCTGCAGGAAGTTGCCCACGATGGGCAGTCCATGGCGCATCAAGACTTCGTTGGCCGTGCAGCAGATGCCGGCCACATTGATTCCGGCCGCGCCTTTTGATCGCGCGTACTCCAGCAGTTCCTCGTTTCCGGAAGCCACTGCCAGCATCTCCGACAGAGTGGGTTCGTGCCCGTGGACGATGATGTTGACCTTGTCCCCGGCCAGCACGCCCAGGTTCACGCGGCTGCGAACCGGCTTTGGAGTACCGAAAAGAATGTCGGACACTGTGGTAGCGATCGCGGAGCCCACCCAACCATCGGCCAGGCTGCACTTCAGACCGCCCATGATCAGATGGCGATAGTCATGGTCGACGCCCATGTTCGTCCGGTGCATCAATTCCACCACCGCGGAGTCGATGCCATCGGGGCTGATTCTCAGCTTCTTCCACAGCGCCTGGCGTTTTTCCGGAGCCAGCTTCAGGGTGGCATTGGGCTCGTCCGACCAGGCGAACTGGGTCATGAAGAAGTCCGCCAGATCGCCGGCAATCGCCATATCGTCACGGCCTTCGGTTGCGATCTCGAAGAAGCGCGCTGCGCCGTGCAGGCGCTGCGGATCCTTGATCTGATAGTCGCCGCCTTTGCCCTGCGCCACCAGCTTCATCGTGCGCACCAGCATGCGGCCATGATCGGAGTGCGCGGCGGTGCCGGCGGCGATCTCACGCAACAGATTGCGCGCGGTAATGGTGTCCGCATTGGCCCCGCAGATGCCCAACTGGGCCCTGGGCGTGATGCGGCAGGGTCCCATGTGGCACAGGCGGCAGCAAACGCCGTCGGTGCCGAACTTGCACTGCGGATGTTGCAATTCATAGCGGTCGAAGACCGTACTCACCTCGGCCGCAATTGCAATCTGAACCATATCGACAGTTGCCGGATCGCTGGAGACCGGTTGACCCGGCGTTTTTTGGCTGGTGGTGGGCATTCAGCACTTCTCCTCTTGAGCTGCAAACATCCTGGCCAGTAAATCGTTCATGGCTATTCGTGCCGGCGATTGCGGTGGAATCCCGGAAACCGGCTCGCCGTCCGTATCGAGAGCCGCGACCTCCGGATCCAATGGAATGCAGGCGAGAAGCGTCAGTCCCGTAGCCTTGACCGCCTCGGCAATCGATTCAGGCAGAGATCCGCCGGGCACGCGGTTGACGATCAGCCCGCGCTGTTTCGTGGGCAAGGCGACTTCATCGGCCAGCGCCGAGATACGGCCCGCGGTGCGGATGCCGCGCACGGTACAGTCGGAAACAATGAGCAGATAGTCGACGGAGAGCAGGGTGCGGCGGGAGATATGCTCCAATCCCGCTTCACTGTCGATCACGATGTTTCGGTAGTTGTGCGCCAGGCGGTCCAGCACATCGCGCAGCACGTTATTGGCAAAGCAGTAGCAGCCCTGGCCTTCAGGGCGGCCCATCACGATCAGGTCGTAGCCCTTCTGTTCCACTACGGCCGCCTGAACGCGCAGATCCAGAAATTCTTGCTTGGAGACGCCCTTCAGTGCCTGCGCTTCCTTGCGCGCGCTTTCGCGAATCCCGCCCACGGTTGCGTTGTAGGCAATGCCGAGCGCCTCGTTCAGGTTGGCGTTGGAGTCGGCATCCACGGCGAGAACCGGCAACTCGCCGTGCTCCGCAAGCCAGCCCAGAGCGAGGGCCGACAATGTGGTCTTTCCAACCCCGCCTTTTCCAGTCATGGCCAAAATCATGTTTGCCCGCTCTCGAGGGTGGATGTGTGACGAGGAGTTCCGTCGGCGCGCCCAGACTGCGAATGGCCCACACGTCCCCCCTTCATCCTACTAAGCCGGGCCGCTCACGAGCGCCGCAGCTCCGATCTTCCGGCGCAATTTCGCGCTGGTTTCGTGCAGCGTGCGGAAAACCAACTCGGCATCGGCGACCGGCAGCGATCCCGTACCACACGACGGCGTAATGAGGGCCTGTCGACAGATCAACTCCGTATCCAACCCGGTTGCTTTGTCCAGCTTTTCCACCAGTTCGCAAAACATGGCGGCAAGCGAATCGGCTGTTTGGGCGTGTATCTTGGCGCTGTTGGTGGGGACAATTCCGAAAGCCAATGCCTTGCCGCCTTTCAGGTAGGCCTTGAAGGCATCCGGATAGAGCAGAATCGTGTCGCCATAATCGAAGGCGTCGAAGTTCAGAATGTCCACGCCGGCATCGATCAGGATCGGCCACTCGGTATTGCCGCAGCAATGTACGCCGGCCAGCGCCCCCTCGGCGTGTATCGCTTCAATCACTTCTCCCAGCCTGGCGACGCTGTCGTCGCGGGTCACGCTGACATACGTAGAAGAGCCGAAGGCCGACAAAATGGGCTCGTCAACAAAGCAGATTACCTGTTGCGCGAACGGCTTGAACTTGCGAATCTGCCAGCGGCATTTCATGGCCAGCGCCTTCACGATGACGTCCACGAACTCGGCGTTGTAGTAGATGGCCCGCTTGTTCTGGTCGACGACGCTCAGGCCGAAGCTGAGTGGGCCGGTGGTCTGCACCTTCACAAACGGACGCGTGCCCCCGGCGGCTTCGAGGGCGGACTCCAAGGCATAAATGCCCTGCGAGAAGGCGGAAGTTATGCCAAAGGCCTCGAAGTCATCCGCGCAATATTTCTCGTAAAACTCCGCCAGATCCGCGCTGGTGTCTCCGCTGGTGTCGATGTACATGCGGCCCTTCTCGTGATCCAGGACTACGCGGGGAATGCTCTCGCTGTACTGCGCCTCCATCTGTTCGTTGAGACCGTTGGCCGGCAACTGTGGCCAGGTCGGCGCGTTGGGGATATTCTCGAGAACGACCTTGACGGCCTGCTCGGGATCTTTGTGGGGCAGGCTGCCGATTGCAGTGGCCAGGCAGCAGGGCTGGAAGTTCACAATACGCTCTCCTTCTCGGTGCAGAACCACTGCAACGTCTTCTGCAGCAATCGAAACGGGTCGAGTAACTCAGGATATCCAAGGTCGGCCAGCGCCACACCCTGCCGGTCGGCCCTGGCGATGCGCGCATCGAGGGGAATCGTGCCGAGCAGGTGCTCCAACCCGAACTCGGAGGCGATCCATCGGCTGTCCTCTTCGGGATCGGCGGTCTTGTTCAGCACCACGCCGAAGCGGCCGATGCCGAGATCGGCAGACATCCGGCGGACGCGCTGCGCGGTTTCCACGCTGCGCTGGCCGGGCTCGACCACCACCATCATCAGGTCCACACCCATGGCCGTGCCTCGCCCCAGGTGCTCGATGCCCGCTTCCATGTCGAGGATCACCACGTCACCCCGGTGCAACACCAGGTGCGATACCAGGCTTTTCAGCAGCACACTCTCCGGACAGGCGCAACCTCCGGCGGCGTGTTCGACCGCGCCCAGCACCAGGAGGTCGACTCCTTTGTAGTGAACCGCGTATTTTCCGGCAATGTCGGAAACTTCGGGATTGATCTTGAACATCTGCCCGAACTGGCGCACTTTGGCCCCGGTGCGCTCTTCGATCAGCTTGCGTTCGCTGGAGATGGTGCGAATCTGGGAACGGAGGGAGGAGGGTAGTCCGATAGCGGAGGCTAGATTCGCGTCCGGGTCCGCATCCACCGCTAATACCTGCCTTCCGTCCGCCGCATACAGTCTGGCCAGGGTGCCCGCCACGGTAGACTTTCCGACTCCGCCTTTGCCTGATATCGCGATCTTCATGGTTCAAACCCCAATCGAGCGATTTCAATGCCGTGCGGCTTCCGGTTGTGCCGGGATGATGCAGGAGCGTTCTTGGCAGTCTCGTGATCCTGAATCACCTCTTCGGCCGCCAGGCGGACCTTGCCCAGGTCGCGCAGGAAATGCGGATCGGGTTTCAGCTCCGGCTGCCAGGCGAGCATGTCGCGATCGAGTAAGTTCCCATTCGATCGCAGCCGGGCCCGCGTCCCGCAGCGGGGACGTGCCTGCGCCATTCCCTTGTCTTCGAGAACCTTGACGGCTTCGCGCAGAATGCTGCCGCTTACTCCCAACTGCCTGCACCATTCCCCTTCGTTGGGGAAACCGATGAGTTGTGCGTTTCGTTCCGCCTGCATAAGCTGCAGCGCCAAGGCGCGAGTCACGCGGCTGTGCAGACTTTCAGTCGGGTCAAGCTGCGCGAACGATGTAGCAGATCCCTTCATCTCAATATAATATATGCTTAAATGGTGGCGCGCTGATGAGGGGTGCCCTTATGACACTCCGACGTTTCAACATTATGAATCAAAAAGGAAATGCGGGATAAAATGTAAACGGCCTGGCGAGGCTGCGTCTGAACCATGACGACAACTCGCAATACCCGCGCCTTTCCTTCGATTTACGGTCAAGTTTGGCAACAATCAGTCGCGCTTCAGCGACGGGCGGTGGTGTCTTCGGCGTTGAGGGCTTGTGGAGTACCTAGGTGTAGAGGTTCTCCAAATCGCCTGGCAAACAAGCGAAGCATCCACATGCGATGGTTCGCCAACCAGGAAGGGAAGCTCTCCGGATGCGCCGGATCGAAGACTGGCTCCTGCCAGTGGATCTTCGCTGCATGGAAATGCGGATCGACGATGGCCGCCGTGTCGGTAGGTGGGTCCACGTTCCCGCCCAGGTAACGGTTCCCTTCAAAACGAATTTCCTTTGCACCGCCCCACCCCGGCGCAATATCGAGCGTGGTATGAGTAAACGCCGCCTCACTGAGCTGGAAAAGCGAGTTATCCGTACTCCATGGCCATACCTGCGTTGTAGCTGCCGGCGCGCCGATTGCAGTGCAGCACGACGTTATCTTCGATCAGCGCTCCATCCGTCGCCCAGGGAACGATGCCATCCCCGCCGCTATCTTCGGCATAGTTGTCGCGGATGACGACGTGCAGACTGGGATACCACCTGGATCGGGAGAATTCAGTACTTTGACCCACCATCCCCGAGCGGTCGACTTTCCAAACGATATTCCGTTCGATGGTCAGACCGTCGAATCGGCTCGGCACTTTGTCCCCGATGGTCCGAAAAAGAATACCTCCGTTTTCTTTGCGCTCATTGGTTCCGTTGACATCGTGGATATAGAGATCCGAGACAAGCAGATGATGTGCGGTGCCAAAGTTCGTGACGGCAATCAGGACGCCCCGCCGAAGCCCAGGCTGCGCTCCCTGGTTCGTGATTTCAAGCTCATCTTCTACACCAAAGTTTCGGAAGTGATTGATTCTCAGCGTGTTGCAGTTTTGAAAATGGCGTAGTGACACGCTTTCTATCCATCCGTGCCGAACTGAAGATGGGTTCAGCATGCGCGCATTGTGAGTGGCAGGGCAACGCCACAGGCTCGAAAGACCTTGCCCACCACGCCGGGAGTTTGGCCTCGAAAAACGTAGCTCTTTCCGCTGATCGCGACTTCCATCTCAATCCGGTTGTTCAGATCCCGGATCACGTCGGCCCATTCCAGTTTCCATTCCTTGTGCGCCAAACGGTCTTCCAGTTCCTTGCGTAACAGCAGCGCCAGAAATGAACAGAATACGTACCCTCTATCAATAGATTAGAGATAGACATACCCTAATAATCCGTGACACCACATTTTGCAAAAAATCAAGGTCTCGTTTCAATGGGATCAATAGCTTGCGGACACTTGATGCACCCCAACTGTAGAAGATGAGCTTGATCTGGGCGTGTGCTCTCGATCTGACCACATCGCCCTGTGTCTGAAGTTGCTGCTTTGAGCGCTAATGCGTGTGCGTCGCACAGGCGCAATCCGTTTTCCTGGCCAGCCAATTGCTCTTGCGGTGCATGCAGCCCGGCAACGTACATCCGCGATCACACCCTTGAAATGTTTCAATCATAAGTATACTTTAGGTGTATCTGCACGAGAATTGTCTCTCGTCCAGGCAGTTTTGACACCAAAGGAAAAGATGCCATGGCCAACATGAAGGAGATCGCCAAGATGGCCCGCGTCTCTCTTGGCACGGTGTCGCACGTGCTCAACAACTCCGCAGTCGTTCGAGAGCCCGTGCGCCTGCGCGTGCTTGAAGCTGTCCAGGCTGCCGGCTATCAGCCCAGCCAACTCGCGCGCGGCCTCCGCCGGGACAAGACCAATATGATCGGGATGATCATACCGGACATCACCAACCCCTTCTTCCCGGCAGTGGTTCGCGGCGCGGAAGATGTAGCTTTCTCAAACGGCTATCGCCTGATTCTCTGCAATACAGACAACGATCATTCCAAAGAGTTGGTACACCTCAATGAGCTGCGCACCTACCTCCCGGCGGGTCTCATCGTGATTCCTTCCAATTTCAGCGACCTTACCACGCAGGCGGAGTCGTACCGTCGAGCGGGTACGGGGGTGGTCTGCATCGACCGGCTTCCAAAGAACTGGAGCGGCGATAGCGTCACTGCCGATAATGAAGAAGGAGCCAACAACGCAACCCGCTGTCTGCTTCAATTTGGACACACAAAACTTGCCACAATCACTGGCCCCTTGCATCTGACGAACGCGAAAGAGCGCCTTGACGGTTTCAAGCGCGCCATGCGCGAAGCCAGGCTGCATCTCGCTCCGGAATATGTCCAGGAGACAACCTTCGACAAGCAAGGCGGATACTCAAAGACCCTGGTCCTGCTCCGGCTCATTCCTCGTCCCACGGCGATCTTCGCCGGCAATGACATGATCGCCCTGGGAGCACTGCTGGCCATCCGCGAGGCAGGCCTTCGTTGCCCGGAAGACATATCTCTCATCGGCTTCGACGACCTTGATCTCGCCGAAACAACCAATCCTTCCCTTTCGTCCGTCTCTCAATCGGGATACCAACTCGGCACAACTGCCGCTCGCATTCTGCTTGATCGCTTGGAGGGCGATAAAGGTCCTGCAAAGCATCTCGTTCTCGAAACAACCCTGAAGATTCGGCACTCGGTTGCGGCTCCCCCTGAGGCGCCTCGGCGCAGCCGGGCATCGAAAGGACGGCGCACCACGAAGCCGGGGCTGGCAGAAGGCCATGCATGAATCCGCCCCCTTCTTCCTGAAAAGAGACAAAGCCCCGGTCATGCTCTGAGAGCAACAATCTGAACGGCAAACGCCGTAACTGTTGGTTTCATTCCACGTGGGTCGGCAACGCCGGTGGGGAACTCAATTGACGAAGGCAGTGCGCCGTGAAAAGGCGCTGGTCCACAGCGGGAGACAGACGCGCCCGGGAACTGCTTCGCTCCACCCGGTAGCAATCGGAGCAGCTGCGGAGGCAACGAAGTCGCTGAAGCCTTCGGTGTAGAGGGTCGCGAAGGCGACTGGGCGAGCGTGCAGGCCATAAGCCGCGACCAACTTCCGCTCTGCGGCCGTTGGACAGCAACAACGTCAAGACGCAGTTCTGCTTCCCAGTTGCAGCGAGAGCCAATGTTGCGGCCAGTTCCAGCGCCTTTTCACGGCGCGCAATGCTCTAGTATTACAACGTTAAGTGCTACGGTCCGTGTGAGTGGTCCACCGCGACCCCGCAGTAAGCGCAGTTGCCTGTCCACGTGAAGAGCAAGTATTGGATTTCACGCCGAGTCCTGGGCAGGGT
>Ga0181530_10001545_pt1 | contig 28800 bp, 31 predicted proteins | sample PEATcosm2014_Bin_42_FD_119769 | JGI IMG/M metagenome (GOLD analysis project Ga0181530, IMG submission 119769) | Peatland microbial communities from MTU Mesocosm Facility, Houghton, MI, USA - PEATcosm2014_Bin10_60_metaG | ecosystem: Environmental > Terrestrial > Soil > Wetlands > Peat | place... | reverse complement strand
CGCCGTCATCTGGAACATCCAGCGCGTCGGGCCCTCCACCGGGATGCCCACCCGCACCGCCCAGGGCGACGTCCTGTTCACCGCCTTCCTGTCCCACGGCGACACCCAGCACATCATGTTGTTCCCCGCCTCGGTGGAGGAGTGCTTCACCATGGCGCAGGACGCCTTCAATCTCGCCGAGTGGTTCCAGACGCCGGTGTTCGTCATGAGTGATCTCGACCTGGGAATGAACAACTGGATGTCCGACCCGTTCCTCTATCCCACGCAGCCGATCGAGCGCGGCAAGGTGCTCAGCAAGGAAGACCTCGACCGGCTCGGCGGCTTCGCCCGCTACAAGGACGTGGACGGCGACGGCATCGGCTATCGCACCCTGCCCGGCACCGAGCATCCCGCGGCGGCGTACTTTGTCCGCGGCAGCGGCCACAACGAGAAGGCGCAGTACACCGAGCGTCCCGACGATTACGAGAACAACATGCTGCGCCTGGCGCACAAGTTCGACACCGCGCGCACGCGCGTTCCCAAGTCGGTGGAGACGGGCTCCGGCCACGAGCGCGTAGGCATCATCGCCTACGGCACCTCGCACTGGGCCATCATTGAGAGCCGCGACCAGCTCCGCGACGAGCACGGCCTCGAGACCGATTACCTCCGCATCCGCGCCTATCCCTTCCCGCGCGAGGTGCAGGATTTCATCGAGAACCACGAGCGGGTTTACGTAGTGGAGCAGAACCGCGACGGGCAGTTGTTCGACCTCCTGCGCCTCGACCTGCCGGTGGAGCAGGTGGCAAAGCTGCGCTCCATCGCCCACTGCAACGGGCTTCCGCTCGACGCCCGCTCCGTCACCGACGAGCTCATGAACCTGGAGGGCAACTGACCATGGCCACCACTCCCACCGCGGAACCCAAGACCAACCGCATCGGCCTCACCGTGATCGACTACAAGGGCGGCAAGACGACGCTGTGCGCCGGCTGCGGACACAACGCCATCTCCGAGCGCATCATCGACGCCATGTACGAGATGGGGGTCAAGCCGGAGCACGTGGCCAAGTTCTCCGGCATCGGCTGCTCCTCGAAGAGCCCGGCCTACTTCATGAGCCGCTCGCACAGCTTCAACGCCGTGCACGGACGCATGCCCTCGGTGGCCACCGGCGCCCTTCTGGCCAATCACAACCTTATCGCGCTGGGCGTCTCCGGCGACGGCGACACCGCTTCCATCGGCATCGGCCAGTTCATCCACCTCATGCGCCGCAATCTGCCCCTCATCTACATCATCGAGGACAACGGCGTGTACGGCCTCACCAAGGGCCAGTTCTCCGCCACCGCCGACCTGGGCTCCAAGCTGAAGACCGGGGTCATCAACGACCTGCCGCCCATCGATACCTGCGCCCTCGCCATCCAGCTCGGAGCGTCGTTCGTGGGACGCTCGTTCTCCGGCGACAAGCGCCAGCTCCTGGCCATGCTCAAGGCCGCCATCGCCCACCGCGGCACCGTCATGCTCGATGTCATCTCGCCCTGCGTCACCTTCAACGACCACGAGGGCTCGACCAAGTCCTACAAGTACATGAAGGACCACGACGAGCCGCTGCAGGAGATCAGCTTCATTCCTTCGTTCGAAGACATCGACGTGGATTACGACGCCGGCACCACCGTGGACCTCACCATGCACGATGGCTCGCACCTGCGCCTGCGCAAGCTCGATGCCAATTACGATCCTACCGATAAGCTGCTTGCCATTAAGACCCTCAGCACAGCTCACCACGAGGGCGAGACCCTGACCGGCGTGTTCTACATCGACCCCAACAAGCCCACGTTCATGGACCTGCTGCACGTCACCGACGAGCCTCTGGCCACGCTGCCCGCCGAAGCCACGCGCCCGCCCAAAGCGGTGCTGGATGAGGTGATGGAGAGCCTGCGGTAGCGTGTAGCGCCGGCCAGAGGCCGGCGCTACGATTCCGCTTCCGGCTCGCCGGAATGTTCCGGGCTCCCGCCAGGCTCGGGAAAATCACTGTCGCTGGCCTTGATCATCGGATCGCTCTCCCGGTGCGACAGTTGCCCCTTGAACCTGGCTTGCGGCTTCTGCCGCGCATTGTCTTCCTCGCAGGCTCCCTTGTGCAGGTCGTTGTCATTGATCAGGTAGATCCTGTTGTGCTTTGCCGTGGTCATCAGGCACGCTCCCGCGGGAATAATCCTCGAGCCGAAGTTTGCCACGCTGCCCGGCCGGGAGTCGGTGACGGCGGTTTCACATCGGCGTGACATCGGGACGCACCTTTTCCGGGAAATCGGTTACCGCGGAAGCTAACACCGGATACGAATGCCTGATTGCGATGCTGCCCGGCCAGGGTTATGTTGAATCAAGCCCCGGAGGCGATTGCTCTCCGTCGCCACCGGGCGCACATGGGAGGATTTCTCGAATGAAGAAGCTTTTCTTGCTCCTGTTCGCGGCGCTGCTCGTGGCGCCCGCGGCCGGAGCCCAGGCCATGCCATCGTCGCCCAGCACAAACAGCGTGCAATCCGACAGCATCAGCACCAGCACCGAGCGGCGCCATCACCACAGGCACCACAAACATCACCACCGCGCCATCAACGCGCAGTAGCACGGATTTTGCCGCGGATTAACTACCAGCCGCCCCTCGGGGGCGGCTTGGTTTTTTCCGCGGTGCGCCGGCTTCTGTAGAATCCAGCCATGAGCCACCCGGGGCCCATCTTTCGTCCGTTTGAAAAGCTGGTCAAGATCACGTTGAAGGGCAGGGAATACGAGGTCCCGGAGGCGAACACCCTGCTGCGCGCCTTCCAGTACCTGGCGCCGGACACCGTTCCTTACGGCCGCTTCTGCTGGAACGAGGAATGCCAATACTGCCGCATCAGCTATGACATGGGCGAGGGCACGGCGGCGCGCTTGGGACTCTCCTGCAAGATCATGGTGCAGCCGGGCATGCGCGTGCTGGAACTGGCAGCCGAGCTGCGCTATTGCCTGAAAGGGCTGCCGGACGGGACGTAGTCTGCCCCGGCTCCTACTGGTCCGCCGGTCTGTGGCTGGGAGAGGTTTTCCGAGTGCTCAGTTGCCGCAGCCGCTCGCGCGCCTGCGCTGCCTCGACCGAGCGCGGATAGCGCGCGATCAGGCTGTTCAGCTCGTGCACCCCGGCGTCCCGCTGTCCCAGTTCGATCAGGGCATAGCCTTTCTTCAACAGCGCGGCCGCGGCCTTGTTCCCACCGGGATACTGCTGCAGCACGGCGTCATACGCCTGGATGGCGCCCTGGAAGTTGCCCTGCCGATACGCGATCTCACCCAGATAAAACTGCGCATTCCCGGCCAGGTCGGTGGTGGGATAGAACTTCAAGTAATCGTTGAACTCCTGGCTGGCGATATCGTACTTGCCGGCGTTGTAGTCGCGCAGGCCGCCGTTGTAGAGCACCTCGGCAGGCGGTGCCTGCACCGCCGGCGCGCCCGGCTGCACGCCCGGCGCCTGCGAGGGCAGGTTCTGCTGCTGCGAGGCGAACTGGTCAAGCTGCGTGCTCAGCTTGTTCAGCCGCGCCCGCATCTCGTCGAGGGAATCGTGCAGCGCCTGCACCTGGGTGGACACCTGGTCCACCTTGCCGCTCATGTCGTTGTTCTGCTGCGAGAGCGTCTTCTGCAGGTTGTTGACGGCGCCGGTGACCTTATTCATGTTGTCGGTGGTCTGCTCGATCAGGTTCTTCATCACGCCCATGCGCTCGTCAAACGATTGGCGCATTTGCGTCATCTGGGTCTGCAGGGCTTCCACCTGGGTCTGGAGCTGAACCATTTCTTTGCTGACGCCGAACGCCGGCAGGGCGCACCACAGCCCCAGCAGGGCGAGTAGGGGGAGAAGTCTCTTTGTCTTCATACCATTATTAAGATGCCGCACAGCGGCTTCTTCGCATTGTAAAAGATGCGGGGCAAGCACGCGAGCGGGGACAACCATATCGGGTGATCGGGAGATCGGCAGATCGGGTGATCTGAAAACCAATCACCCGATGACCCGATCACCCGAAGTCCCGATCAAAACATCATCTCATCGCTGAAACACGAGGTGCCCGCGCCGGTTTTGCTGCCAGCACTGCTCGTCGTGGCCGTTGCAGAACGGTTTCTCCTTGCCATAGCTGATGGGACGGATGCGATCCGCGCTCACCCCCTGCTGCACCAGGAAGCCAATAACGGCGTTGGCGCGGCGGTCACCCAGTCCGAGGTTGTATTCGGTGGAGCCGCGCTCGTCGCAGTGTCCCTCGACGATGAAGTGGATGCTGGGATGCTGCTGCAGGAACGCCGCGTCGGCCAGCAGCGCCTGCTGCGCGTCGGGACGGATGTCCGACTTGTCGTAGTCGAAGAAGGCGTCCTTCACGTTCTGGTTGAACATTTCCTCGTCGCTGGGAGCGGCCGTCATCGGCGGTGGCGCCTGCGGCTGCGTCACCGTGACCCGTGCCGTGGCTTCCTGCGTTCCGCCGGCGCCCTTCGCCGTCAGGCGATAGGTGGTGGAGTCGGTGGGTGTCACCTGTTGCGACCCACTGGCCTGCACCGCCCCGATGCCTTCCAGCGTCACCTCGGTGGCGTTGGTGGTCTGCCAGGTCAGGGTCGTGGACTCGCCCCGCTGGATGCTGTTGGGATTGGCCGTCAGCGACGCGGTGGGTTGCGGCGGCGGTGGCGTGGCTGGCGGTGCTGGGGTTTCTTTCTTCTTGCCGCAGCCCGCGGTTGCCAGTACCATCATGCTCGCCAAGGCCGCGACGATCGTAATCCACTTCATCCTGCTGTGCTTCACCTCACCCTCCCTGCGAGAAAGCTCGCAATCGTTCCTCCGGGGGCTTGGCCCCGGATGGAGTTTAAGCATAAATGCGCCCCGTGAAGATTTACTTCCAACTCCAGTTCGGCATGCTATTGGAGCCCGTAAAGGTTAGCTGGTGCTGCTGGCTGCCGTCCGCCAGCATGGTCCAGATCTGGTCGCTGCCGCTGCGGTTGGACTGGAACACGATGTGGCGCCCATCGGGCGACCACGATGGGAAGTCATTGCGCCCTTCGCGCGTTAACTGTACCCACTGGCGGCTGGCGATGTCCATTATATATATGTCCTGCCCGCCGGGCTCTCCCGGCCCCCACTTGCGTCCCCAGCTAAAGGCCAGGAACTGCCCGTTGGGCGCCCACGAGGGCGAGACCGCATAGCCTCCATCGGTCATGCGTTGCACGTTGGCCCCGTCGGCGTCCATGATGTAGATCTGCGGCAGCCCGGCGCGGTCGCTCACCCAGGCGATCTGCGCTGCGGTCTTGGGGTTCCACACTGGCGAGATGTCCACGCCCTTGTAGGCGGTCAGCCGCTTCAGGTTCGAGCCATTGTCGTTGACCAGGTAGATCTCCGGATCGCCGTTGCGCGAGGAAGAGAACAGCAGCTTGGTGCCGTCGGGCGCCCACGCCGGTGAAGCGTTGGTGCCGCCAAACTTGGGGAAGGTAAGAAAGCGATTCAGTTCCAGTGACCAGATCACGATGTCCGGCGAGCCGTGGGCATAAGTAGTGAAGGCCAGGCGGTTGCCGTCGGGCGAGATGCGCGGCGAGAGCGAAATCGAGCCCAGATGCGTGATCTGGTGCTGGCCGGCGCCGTCGTAATCCATTCCCCAGATTTCTTTGTGCCCGGTGCGCGAAGAAATGAAGAAGATCTTGCTCTCGGTGACGCTGAGGATACCGCCGCCCAGGCGGAAGATGATCTCGGCGGCGAATTTGTGCGCGATCAAGCGCGCGCTCTCCTTGCTGGCCGGTTCCTTGTACTGCTTGCCCAGCACCTGCGGCGCGCTGGTGTTCTTGGCGTCGTAGAGCCAGCCTTGCATCTGCAGGTCGGCGCCGCTGACGCCCAGGTTGCCGAAGGCCACCATGTTGGCGTTGGGCGGCGGATTGCCCCACGCCGTGATGTTCAGCTCCTGCGGCGTGCCCGGCGTCTGCAGCGGGTAGAAGCTCTTCGAGACCATGTCGAAGATGCCGGCATTGGCCAGGTCGTTCCACAGCACGTCGTCGAAGGCCTGCTGCAGTGGAGCGTTGGAGGCGTCCGTGGTCGCGACCTTGAAGTCCGGGACCGCCAGCCGGACTTTCTCTACCCCCAGCCCGGTGCCGGTGCGGATCCAGTCCTGGGAAAAGGCGGGCAGAGAAAATAAAAGCCCAAGCAGGACGCACATGGCAACAGTGCCTGCTCTGACGCCACATGCTCTGGCGGCGCGGGATTTGAAGGGGCGCGGCTTTAGCCGCGCCGTATGCACATTGGAATTGTCATTCCGAGCCCGCCCGAGCGAGCTTTGCGAGTGAGGGCGAGGCGAGGAATCTTGGTTTTGCGTTTTTGGTAAACCCATAAACCCAAGATCCCTCGACTCGCGCTCGGTCGCCATGCTCCTTCGCGCATCGCTCGGGATGACAATAGAAAAGAAGGCTGATACGGCGCGGCTAAAGCCGCGCCCCTTCAAGAAAGTCGAATTCGCGGGACTTAGGCCCTGAGCAGCCATCGATTTAAAGAATATGTTATATCGCATCACGATAACATCTATCTCCGATAATCGAACCAAAACTCCACTGAGACCCTGCCGCCGTTGTAGTCGGGCGGCAGCCCGCCGAAAGTGTCGATACGCTGGATGGCGCGAGTCGCCGAAACGTCCAGCGAAGGAATGCCGCTCGACTGCTCTACCTGCACGTTGGTGGGCTGCCCATTGCGCAGGATGTCGAAGGTGATGTACACCCGCTGCCCGCTGCTGACCCGGGGATCGATCTCGTACTTCAGCCAGTTCTCCGAGATCTTGCGCCGCACCACGTCCACGTACCATCCGAAGCGGCTGCCAAAATCTCCGCTGCCGGAAAAACTCAGTCCCCCTTTGGCGCCCCCGGCGGTGAACACGCCGTAGGGCCCGCTGATGGGCCCGCCCTGGCCGAAGGGGATAATGTTCTCCGGTTCCGGCTCGGGCGCCTTCTTGGCGACGGTTGAGCGCTCCGCCTTCGGGGCCTTCTTTTTCGCGTTCCGTTCGGGGATGGGGATGGCTTCCGGCGCTTTCTCCTCCTGTCGCGGCAGCGACTTCGAGAGCCCCGGCGATTCGTGCGCCACGATGCTCTTGCCCATTTCGTTAGGAGGAAGCGGAATGGCTGCGCTCGAGACCAGCGTGGCGCTCATGGCGCCACCTCCGCTGCCGCCCGATCCCCAGCTCTCGCCGCCCATGCTGCTGACCAGCCCGTAAATTATGATGCTCGCCAGCAGACAGCCGTGCAGCATCAGCGACCAGCCCAGCGGGCCTCGCCATCCCTCGCGTTCGGTGAAGATGTCAGCCTGAGCGGACATTGCTTTAATTTAGTATCCCGCTTTCGGGAGGGCACGGCTTTAGCCGTGCCGCAGCGTTTTATTCTTCATTGTCATCATTGTCATCCCGAGGCGGCGCGACCCGAGTTCGGCGAGGGGAGCGCAACGAGGGATCTGTAGTCTGCAAGGACAACCAATGCAGATCCCTCGTTCGCGCTCCGTCGCAGTGCTCCCTTGCGCTCTCTCGGGATGACAATTATTAGCATATATGGCACGGCTGAAGCCGTGCCCTCCCACCTGCTCCCGCTGGCTTAGTCTAGAGCCATGCACATCTAGCGTCCCTGCTGCGTCCCCGGCGAACTCTGGATGGGCTCGGTGACGATGCTGACGTTGCTGATCCCCGCCTGCTTCACCGCGTCCATCACCGTGGCGAAGGCGCCGAAGGGCACGTTCTGATCGGCGCGCAGGAAGATCGACTGCCGTCCCGGATCGCGCAGCTTCGCCCGCAGCCGGGCTCCAATCTGGTTGATGTTGATGGGCTCGTTGCCCAGGTACACGCGCTGCGAGCGGTCGATGGTGATCACCAGCCGCTCCTCGGTGATTTCTTTCACGGTGCGCGTTTTGGGCACGCTGACTTCGATGCCCGACTGCAGGATAGGCGCCGTGAGCATGAAGATGATCAGCAGCACCAGCACCACGTCCACCAAGGGAGTGATGTTGATGTCGGAGAGCGAAGTCTGGGTCCGTCCTTGGGCGTTGGTGAAGGCCATCTAGCGCGGCTCCGTGCCCCGCTCGGCCGGGCGCTCGACCGCGTTCAGCAGTTCCATGGTGAAGTCGTCCATGCGCGCCCCGAATTCGCGGATGGTGCTGCCGAACTGGTTGTAGGCGATGACCGCCGGGATAGCGGCGAACAGGCCGGCGGCGGTGGTGATCAACGCCTCGGATATGCCGGGCGCCACCGCGCGCAGCGTGGCCGCACCCGCCGTGCCCAGTCCGTGGAAGGCGTCGATAATGCCCCACACCGTGCCAAACAGCCCGATGAACGGCGTCACGGCTCCCGTGGTCGCGAGCCACGGCAGCCGGCGCTCCAGGCGCGTCAATTCTTCCGACGACGCGATCTGCGCCGCCCGCTCGACCGCCACGGGATTCTTCACCATGCCGGCAGGATTGCCCGCCTGCCGGCGATACTCCACGTAAGCGCCTTCGAACACCGACACCAGCGGGCTGGGCTTGAACTGCTCGGCCACCGCCGCCATATCCTGCAGGCGCATGGCCTTGCGGAACGCGCGCAGGAAGCGCCCGCTCTGCACCCGCGCGCTGCGGAAGCGGCCCCACTTGGCCACGATGATGGCCCAGGAGAACAGGCTGAACACCAGCAGGATGAGCAGGACGACCTTAGCGACAGGCCCGGTTTGGCGGATCAGGGTTTCGATTTCGCCGGCGAGGAAGGCACAGAAGAGGTTCGAGGACACCATTTCTGTCTTGACCGTAGCACCAGCGGCACGACGGCGTCAACGTGGCGGGACCGCGAGAGATAAGGTGCGCTTAAAGGATATCTACAAACCAGCCCGCAATCTCACCACCGCGCCGAAACCAGTTCCGCGCCGGGGGAAACTTCCACCTGCTGGTGCGCGGCCCTCCGGCCGGCCCAGACTGCGGGGGTGCGGATCAGCTCGAAGGGACGCTGATAATTGGGGCTGGCTGCCTGATACCAGGTCGCGACTCCGTTGCCGTCCATCCGACGCAGCTTGAATTGCTGCTTAGACGGTGGGGAGGGATTACGCCAAATGATGTGGGTTCCCATCACTCCCTCCCCGCCGCGTTGAGGTTGCGGTCACCGCAGCCGCGTTGGATCCCGGCGGCGGATTGCATTGAGGTACGCATATAAGAACTCCGCATCAAAAAACTCCGTTGCCGAAATCCCACTGGTTCCCGCAACACCCGCGTAGTGCATCTTGCCAGCCAACGCGCCGCGCGCGGCTCAAGACGCCGAAGGCCGCGCCGTTCCTGTGGTTTATCCCTTTTTGGAAATCACGTCACAAGGGGATGTGACGAGGGTAGGTGGCGAAATCTCGCCAGCGTTGACGATTCAGCGTCAGGAGAAAAACGCAGGCCGGCCATAATCACCCGATGACCCGATCACCCGATGGCCAAATTGCCTAGGTGTAGTCCTGGCGGGTGATCCCCAGCTTGCGCATCTTGGAGTTGAGGGTGGTGCGCTTGAGGCCCAAACGGGCGGCAGCGCCTTGCGGGCCGGAGATGAGCCCGCGCGCCTCTCGCAGCGCCTTCAGAATGTGATCGCGCTCGGCGTCTTCGAGCGTGGCCACGTCATCCGCCGCGGCGCCGGCCTCGGGACCGGGCTTCAGCTCCGCCAGCGGCACGTTCAAAACCGTCCCGCGAGTGAGGATGACGGCGCGCTCGATCAGGTTCTCCAGTTCACGCACGTTGCCCGGCCAGTGCCAGCGTTCGAGCGCCTGCATGGTCTCGGCCGGGATGCGCTCGATATGCTTGCCCTGATTCTCGGCGTGTTTTTGCGCGAAGTAGCGGACCAGCATGGCGATATCCTTGCCGCGCTCGCGCAGCGCCGGCAGTTGGATGGGGAAGACATTCAAGCGGTAGAAGAGGTCGGTGCGAAATTCGCGGTCGGCAACCATCTTGGCCAGGTCGCGGTTGGTGGCGGCGATCAGGCGGAGGTTCACGCGCAGGGTGCGGGTCGAGCCTAGACGCTCGAATTCGCGCTCCTGCAGGACGCGCAGCAGCTTGGGCTGAAGTTCCGGCGGGATGTCGCCCACCTCGTCCAGGAACAAAGTGCCGTAGTCGGCCAGTTCCACCCGGCCCACCTTCTGGGAGATCGCGCCGGTGAACGCGCCCTTCTCGTGCCCGAAGAGCTCGCTTTCCAAGAGCCCGGTGGGGATGGCGGCGCAGTTCAGTTTGACGAAGGTGCGATCGCGGCGCCCGCTCAGGTTGTGGATGGCGCGCGCGATCAGCTCCTTGCCGGTGCCGGTCTCGCCCAGGATGAGCACCGAGGAATCGGTGGGCGCCACCGTCTCCACCTGCTCCAGCGCCCGTTTCCACACCACGCTCTCGCCGATGATCTCCTCGAAGTTGTACTGGCTGCGGATCTCGTCTTCCAGGTAGAGCTTCTCTTCCGCCAGCTTGTCCTTAAGCTCGGCGATTTGGCGGAAGGCGAGCCCGTTGTCCACCGCGATAGCCACCTGGTTGGCTACCTGCATGAGCAGTTCCAGGTCCGCCTGGGTGAAGGCGGCTTCGCGCCGGCTGAGGACGTTCAACGTGCCCAGCACGCGGTCGCGGCTGAGCAGCGGCAGCCAGCAGCCGGAGCGCATGCCTTCTGCGACCAGGAGCTGGGTGATATCGGAAGGGAAAGTCTCCGAATCGAGCCGGTTCACCAACAGCGGCTTGCGGGTTGCGAACGCCCGCGCGGCCGGCGATCCGAAGCCGAAGGTCATGCCCTCGCGAATCAAGCCGCGCCCGTTGGGCAAATCCAGGGCCCGGATCTCGAAGTGGGTTTGCTCGGCGTCGTAGAGCGCCAGGCTGGAAAAATCGTGACGGAAGGCGCGGCGGATGGCCGCCGAGATGCCCGCGAACAGATCCCGCAACTCCAGGTGCGCGACCAGGGTGTTGTTGATCTCCAGCAGCATACGCAAGCGGTCGCGTTCCATCGCCAGTTGCTGCTGGTACGAAACGGCGCTCTCATGGGTGAGAACGTTATCCACCGCTACCGCTACCTGTTCGGCAGCCTCTCGCATCAGGCGCATGTCGGATTCGCTAAAGGCATCCGCCAAAGTGCTGCCAAAGCTGATGGCGCCGGCGCGCCGTTGCGGGGTGGTCAGCGGCAGTACGTAATACGATTTCAATCCGCTTTCCAGATACAGGCGCACCGCGGGAGCAAAGCGCGTCTCCTGTTCGAGATCACGGATCAGCAGGGGTTGCTGCTGCTGCCAGACCCAGCCCGCGGGAATGTCTTCCAGCGGCAGCGTCAGGGAGAGCGGCACCGTGACCGGTACCGTCGCCTCCAGCACGTTCAGCCGCATCATGTTGCTGGCGGGATCGTGCAGCATCAGGTTCAAGAAATCGAAGTGCATCACCCGCCGCAGCCGTTGCAGCAGGTCGTGAAAGAGCCCTGGCAGGTCGGGAAATGAGGCGATCGAGTGTGACACTTCCACCAGCGCCTCATAGCGGTCCGCTGGCGAGGAGCCGCGTGCCAGACTGTCGGATTGGCTAACGATACTTAGGTTACGACCGGCAAAGGACATTCACCCACATCCCCTAACTTGGTGCAGATTGTAGCTCAGATTGAGGTCTGACGGGATTTCGTCATCCCTGACGAGATGTCATCGGATGGTTTCGTCAAATCATTCCATCGCGGGAACCGCCCATAATGCCCCGTCGAGATGTAACAGGCTCACTGCAAAAGGCTTGGCAGGCCGCTTCCCCAGGCCGCAGCATGTTGGCGATGGACGTGCCATACACAGCGCAGGTAAGCAGCGACATGCTTAGGATCACGACTCAAGAAGGTCCCACGGCAATCACTCTGGTGCTCGAAGGCAAGTGCCGGGGACCATGGGTTGGGGAACTGGAACAGTGCTGGCGCGAAGCCACGACGTTGGCATCGGGCAGGCCGCTGCGGGTGGACCTGGAGAAGGTCGGATTCGCCGACGAGCGCGGCAAAGAGTTGCTGGCGGCGATGTACGACGCCGGCGTGCAGCTCAACGCCGTCGGTCTGATAATGACCTCCCTGGTCGAGGAGATCGTGGCTAGCTCTCAAAAGGCGAAACAACGCGCCTAGCAGAATCGGGTGGGGGATTTTCGTAGGACAACAACCGGCCTGAGAAGTATCGAGTGGGGCGAAATTTCTGAGGAGGTTTGACTGTGTCAACTCTGCACGTATTACAATCTGCAGCCGTTTCCGCGAGCTGTCCCGTGAGCTTTCTGGATGGGCTTTCTGGATCCGCGCAATCTCTCGACCGCATGACGCGGGAGACCTCTTACTCCGCGGAGGCGGTCCTGTTCATGGAAGGGCAGCCTTCGCCGGGCGTGATGGTGATCGTCAGCGGCAAGGTGAAGCTCTCCACCGCGTCGGCGGACGGGCGCACCATCGTCGTGCGCATGGCCGGGCCGGGGGAAGTGCTGGGCTTGAGCGCCACCGTGGTCGGGCGTCCCAGCGAGCTGACGGCGGAAACCCTGGAGCCCACCCGCATCAAGAACATCCCCCGCGAGTCCTTCAAGCAGTGGCTGCGCGCGCATCCTGAACTGGCGTTCCAGATCGCGCAGGAACTGGCCGAGGAATACAACAACACCTGCCAGCAGTTGCGCAGCATGCTGCTGTCGCACACCGCCACTCAGCGTCTGGCGCGCACGCTGCTGCAGTTGGTGCGCAACGCCGGGCCGGGCAACGAAGCCCGTGCTCCATTCTCCCTGACTCACCAGGAGATCGCGGAAATGATCGGCAGCTCGCGCGAGACCGTCACCCGCTTGCTCTCCGGCTTCCGCCACAAGGGCATGATCGAGATCGAAGGTTCGACCCTGATCGTCCACGACCGCGAGGCCCTGCGCCAGCTCGGACACGGCGACGGCGCTGGCTTCTAAAGATTTCCCTCCTCCTGATCCTCCAGAACCAGGGGAGCGTACGCGCTCCCCTCGGGCCTTCCACCCGGAGGCCCCTGCACGGCTGTAAAATCATTGCCGATGAGACATGCAGGTGTGATTCTCGCCGTGCTGCTGTCGCTGGCCTTGGCGGCGGCTGGGGACAAGCCCCAGCAGGCTTCGAACCTCAGCTTCGTCGTGCTCAAGGACGACAACGGCAAGCCGGTGCGCAACGCCAGCGTGATCCTGCACCAGGTAGACGGGCGCGGACGCCAGGGCCAGGGCGGACTCCAGCTCAAGACCGATAACGAAGGCAAGGCCTACTACGCCGGCATTCCCTATGGCAAGCTGCGCATCCAGGTGATCGCTGCCGGCCTCCAGACCTACGGCGAAGACCGTGACATCAACCAGCCCGAGCAGCAATTCGTCATCAAGCTCAAGCGTCCCCAGGAACAGCACACCATCTACAAGTGAACTTTGTCGCGCCTGTTTTCAGAAGGGTTGGAAGGCTGGCGAGCCGTAGCGCGTGTAGGCGAAAAGATGGAGCAGCGGATAACCGTAGGAAACAGCGACCAGCAGCACCGCCAGCACGGTCCATAACCCGAATCGGTCCCACACGCCCGGGGCCGTCGGCGGCCGCAACGCCACGGCGAACTCGAAGGCCGGCGCGGGAATCCGCTTGCCGCCGATCCAGGTGGCGGCCACCACCACCACATAGGACAGCGCGCTCAGGAACAGGATCACCGCCCCGACCGCTGCCAGCCTGGTCAGCCCATGCCACGCGGCTCCGTATTCTCCGGTCAATGAGGCGCTATAAACCCGGCGCGGCAGGCCGCGCAGCCCGGCGATGTGGTAGCTGATGCTGAACAACGCGATCCCGGCGAACCACAGATAGGGCTGGATGCGCGCCAGCGTCATCAGCCGTAGTTCACGCCCCAGCATGCGCGGCAGCAGCCAGTAGGTAGCTCCCATAAACGTAAGCGCCACGGTGGTGCCCAGGGTGACGTGGAAATGGCCCATGATCCAGGCGGTGTTGTGCACCATGGAGTTCATGGCGTAGGCGGCATTGATGGCGCCGCCGAAGCCGCCAAAAGTGAAGGCGATCATGGCCAGCGCCACCGCCGCGAAGAACGGATCACCCCAGGGCAGCCGCCCGATCCAGTCGAAAAGTCCGCGGGCGCCTTTCATGCGGCCCGCCACCTCCAGCGAGGCGATGATGGTGAAGGCGGTCACGAAGCTGGGGTAAAGCACGGCGTAGGTGGTGACGGTGTGAACCAGCTTCCAGTTCGAGCTGATGCCGGGATCGGCGAACTGGTGGTGGAATCCGACGGGAACGGATAACAGCACAAAAAGGATGAAGACCATGCGGGCGAGGGAATCGCTGAAGAGTTTGCCTCCCGCCACTCGCGGCAGCACCGTGTACCAGAGCACGTAGGCGGGCATCAGCCAGAAATAAACCAGCGGGTGGCCGAACCACCAGAAGAAGCTCCGCGCCAGCAAGGGATCGATCTTCGTCACCAATCCCAGCGACCACGGGATCAGCATCCCCAGGACTTCGACCGCCAGACCGGCCGTGGCCAGGTACCAGAGGATAATGGTGGCCAGCATGCCGTGAATCGAGAGCGGCACGGGGACGCCGGGATGCTCGCGCCGCCAGGAGAGGTAGCTGGCGATCATGACGCCGCCCCAGATCCAGGAAGCCACGATCAGCAGGGTAGCGCCGATATAAAACAGCGGGTGCGCCTGCATCGGCGGATAAAAGGTATAGAGCACGCTGCTCTGCCCGCGCAGGATGGTGACCGCGGCCGCCGCCGATCCCCCAAGACCCAGCGCGAAGGCGATCCAGGCCAGCCCGCGGCCGGTGATCCTTCCCAAACTTTCCTGCGAGAGCGCGTAACCCAATCCCATGATGAAAAAAGTCGTGAACACCAGCGCCATGAGGACGCCATGCGCCGTCACCGCCAGATAGTAGAGAGACTCGCTGCGATGCGGAAACGGTATGTCGGCGATCGAGAGCGCCTGCAACACGCCCATGGCCGAGGCTACGGCGAAGGCCGCTACCGCGACCCCAACGTGGGCGGCCGCCAGGGAATGCCGTCCGTTCATGGCGACTCCTTCTTGACGATCAGTTTGCCCACCATGTTGTGGTGCATGGTGCCGCAATACTCATTGCAGCCGATCAGGTACTCGCCCGGTTCTTTGAAGGTCACCGTGAACTGGCTGACGTAACCCGGAATCGCCATCGCGTTGGCGTTGGTCCCCACCACCTCGAAGCCGTGGATGACGTCGGCGCTGGTGAGCCGGAAGGTCACCGGCCGGTTCGCCGGAACTTCGATCGGATCAGGACTGAAGGAGAACATCTGCGCTACCACCGACACCACCACGCTGCCGTCCGCGCGAGTCTTGACCGCAGGCGTTCCGAATTCCGGGTGCGTCGTCAGGGCCGTCGGGTCGACGGTCTCGATGTGGCTGGGAGGCTGAATCGCCTGCAGCCCCGCCGTCAGGAAGATGGCGCCCAGAAACAGCAGCAGCAGGCCTCCGGCCGCCCACATCCAGATCCGCTCGTAGAGTTCGACGTTCACGAATGGGGCGCACCCCGCTGGAGAAAAAACAGGTACGTGGCCAGCCACGCCAACCCGAAGAGCAGCCCGAAGACGATCACGATGACCAGCGTGCCGCGGGGATGGCCGAGATCCTCCGGAATGTGCTCGACGTTCCCTCGCTTCTCGGTTGAATGGCCAGGGTCAGACATGGAAGCCACTTCTCACCCGCGCGCAATCTCTACCGCGGATCGCGATGGATCGGGACATCCTACGCCTATGCGTAGGCGAGACACCAGCCCGCTGCCGGCTAGTTGATGCTGGCCAGGGCGATGGGATTATTCACGGGCGAGTTGAAGGGCGAACCGGTCACCTGTTTCAGCGCTCCGCTGCTGTCGATGGAGAACACGGAAATGTTGGTGGTATCCCGGTTGGCCACGAACAGCAAGCTGCCCGAGGTGTCGGTGGCAACATACGAGGGGCTCGTGGCGGCGGCAAACGGCGAGCCGCTCAACGCGGTCAGCGTACCCGAGCTGTCGAAGGAAAACGCGGAAACGTCGTTCGAGCCCTGGTTGGCGGTGAAGACGAATTGCCCGGTAGGGTGTACGCGCACGCTCACCGGAGTGGTTCCGGTGGCGAGCGGCGCGCCCACCGCCGTGAGCTGGCCCGAGCTGGCGATGCTGAACGCCGCCACCGTGCTGGTAACCGAGTCGGCGACGAACAGGAACTTGCCGGTGGAATCCATGGCCATCGCCACGGGATTGGCGCCTGCCGCGATGGTAGACGCAGGCGGGTTCTGCAAACACCCGGGGCCAGCGGGACAAGGTAACACTACCGGGGTCGAAGGCTCTCCGGCGGAGGAGTTGAACATGTACGTGGCGATCGAACCCACCCCTGCATTAGTCATGGCCACGAACAGCATGGTGCCGGTGGTGGCTAGCGCGCTGGGCGCCCCCGTGGTGGGCAGCGGGCAAGGGGTAACTTGGTTCAGAGTGCAGTTAAGCGTGGTAGGAGGTAGTTGCTTGATTTCGGTCAACGTTCCGCCCACCTGGTCGATGAGGAACCCCGAGATGCTGTTCGACCCCTGGTTGGCGACGAACACGAAGAAGCCGCTGCCGTCGATGGCGATGGCGGCGGGATTCACGCCCGTGGGCGCCGGCGTGGAGGCCGGAGCGCTCCCGTTGATGGATGAAAAGGTCGCTACCGTCAGCGTGCCCGTGGATCGGCTCAGCACATACTGTGAGACGCCGCCGGCCCCGATGCCGCCGGCGGAATCGAGGACGTAAGCGAAGCGCAGCAGGGGATCGATGGCGATCACGTCCGGCGCCGACCCGGTGCCCACGGAATTGGCAGTGACGGTCAGCGCGCCCGCGCCGGAGACGTCGAAGATAGTCACGTTGGGACTGCCCAGCCCTACCGCATACAGAATCTTAGACCCGCCGTGTCCTCCGCAGCCGCCCACGCCCGCGAGCACCAGCGCCAGGCTCAACCCGAGCCAATGAGTCCGCAATGTCTTTGCCCCACAAGCCCTCGCTAAGAAATGCACAGATGAACTCCCCAGGAAATAGGTGTAATCCGCCGTCCTACGGTATTGGAAAGCCCGTGTCTTGACAAGCCTGGGGTCAATGGCCCAACAGCAGTGGGCCCAGCAGGCGGGAGACGGCGAAGCCGATGAAGAAGGCGAGCACCACCAGGCCCACTACGCGCCAGAACCCGGTGCGGGCGCGGCGCTCGATGGTTTTGCCGCGCAGTTCGCCCATGCGGCTCATGGTCAGCACCACCAGCTTGGCCATGCGCTGCAGCGTCTCGGTCTGCTGTTTCTCGAAGGCATGGGCGCGGGTGGAGAGGATCTCGAAGATGCCGACCAGCTTGCCATCCTTGATCAGCGGCACCACGCTGATGGAGCGGATGCCGGTCTGGCGGGTGAGTTCGCTGTCCACGCGCGGGTCGTGTTCCGCGTCGTCGCAGCGCAGTTGGTGGCCGGTGCGCACGCACAAGCCCGAGAGCCCGGCGCTGGGGTCCAGGCGCGTGCCCAACGGCGGAGCGGTGCCGCCGTAGCTGGCGCGGCACACGAACTTGCCGCCCTCCGTCAGGGCGATGGCCGACCCCGTGGCCCCGGTCAGGGTGGCCGCGCTGGTCACCACCAGGTCGAACACCCGGTCGGCGTCCATGCCCGCCCGCATGAGTTCGGTGAAGACGGTGTTGATGGCCGAAACTTCCTGGCCATCGCCCGCTGGGACGGACTCATCCAGCTCCCGCTTGAAGCGCTCCCAGGCCGCCGGCGCCGCCAGCTCAGCCGCTGGCGCGGTCGGCTGGGGCGGGGGTTGGTTGCTCTCGGCCGCGCCGCCCGGTACCGCTTCTGGAAAATCTTGCACGAGCTTGACTCCTCCAAACCTGGCCCAGTAGTTGTAGGTCGGGATCCGCGGGGAAGGGCGAACCAGTGATTCTCCATCCCCTCAGCCGGTTGTGTCAAGCGATTCGCGCGGCTTCCGATTCGTGCGGCAACGTGGGGAAGTTCTGGACATCTTAATGCGGTGTGGCGAGAATCCCCCTGGGGTGACGACCATGGTGCGCGTGATCACCATCAGCCGTGAGTTCGGCAGCGGCGGCAGCGAGGTGGCCCGCATCCTCGCCGAGCACCTGGAGTGGAAGCTGATCGACGACCCGCTGGTGGCCGAGATCGCCCAGCGCGCCAACGTCTCCCCTGAGCTGGCGCGCCGCTACGACGAGTGTGTCGATCCCTGGTTCCACCGCATGTTCAAGGCGCTGTGGCAGGGCGGCTACGAAGGCGTGGTCAGCCACGGCCAATTGGACGGCTTCGATGCCGAGGCCATGGCCGGCTTGTGGACGCGCGTCATCCGCGAGTCGGCCCAGCTCGGCCACTGCGTCATCGTGGGACGCGGCGCGCAGTGCCTGCTCCAGGACCGCAAGGAGGTGTTCCACGTCTCCGTATTTGCCGAGATGGAGCAGCGCGTGCGCAACCTGCGCGGAGCGCTGCGCCGCCACGTCCCGCCGGGCGCCGACCCCGGGGCCATGGCCGAGGAGAGCGATCAGCGCCGCGCCGAATACGTGCGCCGCTACTTCGGCGAGGATTGGAAGGATTACCGCCTCTACCAGATGGTCATCAACTCGGCGGTGGGGTTCGAAGCCGCGGCGACCGCCATCCTCTCGGCCGCCGGACTCTCCACCCGGCAAGCAGTGCAGCCGCCCGCCTAAGACTTCCCCGCGGGGAACCTCCCCTTGGCCCCTCGCCAGACCTGGCTTGCACTTCCGTACCCTTTCAATTGCCCACCCCAACGGTACTATCGGCGTATGACAACTGGAACACAAACTGACAACGCAATCGCGGGAGGGCGCCGTTGGCGGCGTTCTCACTTGACCGTGCCGGTTCGGGTCACGATCGAGAATTCCGAGAAGGTCAACGTGATGAACACCCGTGGCTCTCAAATGAACGATGGGGGCATCACCGTCCGCGCCGACAAGGAGCTGGCGATTGGGGATGAAGCCGAGATCAAGTTCACGCCCCCCCACTTCTATCCCTTTGTGAGATTAAGAGGGGTGATTCGCAACCGCGCGGGGGATCTCTACGGGGTGGAGTTCCTGGCCAAGAGTGCGACCGAAAGCCGGCAACTGGGTCTGTTTCGGCACATCCTGTTGCGGTGGGGCGCCTAAGACGCCTGCCAGCTCCAGACGCACGGCCTGCTCAAGTCCAGGCGCCTGCCGCTAGCGCATCGCCACTGCCCTCGCCAGCGTGCGGTACCAGGCCACGGTGCGTGCCAGTCCTTCTTCGAATCCCGCCACCGGCTGATATCCCATCAGCTTGCCCGCCAGCGATATGTCCGCCAGCGAGTGCTTGATGTCCCCGGCGCGCTCCGGCCCGTGGTGTGCCGTGCCCGAGTAGCCGGTCATCTGTTTGAGGATCTCGAAGGTCTCATTCAGGGTGATGCGGGTGCCGGTGGCGGCGTTCATCGCTCGTCCGGCGACCTGCGCCGCGGGCGCGGAGCAGGCCAACAGATTGGCCGCGACCACGTTGTCGATGAAGGTGAAGTCGCGGCTCTGCTCGCCGTCGCCGTACATGGTCGGCTGCTCGCCCCGGAGCATCAGCATGATGAACTTGGCCAGCACGCCCGAGTACTGCGAGCCCGCGTCCTGGTGCGGCCCAAAGACGTTGAAGTAGCGCAGCGTGACCGTCTCCAGGCCATAGACGCGGTAGAACGACGTCATGTAGAGCTCGCCCGCCAGCTTCGAGACCGCGTAAGGCGAGATCGGGTCCGGGGTCATGCCTTCGTGCTTGGGCAGGGTGGGCGATTCGCCGTAGATCGAGGACGAGCCCGCGTACACCACGCGCTTCACCTTGGCATCGCGGGCGGCGATGAGCAGGTTGAGCGTGCCATCGACGTTGGCGCGGTTGCTGGTGGCGGGGTCGGCCACCGACTTCGGCACCGACGGAATGGCCGCCTCGTGAAATACGTAGTCCACGTCCTGGCAGGCCCCGGCTACCGCCGCCAGGTCCAGCAGGTCGGCCTCGTGGAAGTCCATGCGCCCCAGCTCGGCGATGTTCTCCCGCTTTCCGGTGGAGAAGTTGTCCAGACCGCGCACGCACTCGCCCCGCTGCAGCAGGGCCCGCGCCAGGGAAGATCCGATGAAGCCGGCAGCGCCGGTGATCAGGTACGTGGCCACGGCTTAAACATACCATGGGTGGGAACTGCGCTGGCAGTAGATGGGAAGTTTCCGGGAAGCGCCAATGTCCAGTTTGACGCTGGAGCTTCCGGTTGCGTCCCAAACAGGCTGCCTAGACTCTTGTTATCAACACAGCCGCGCCTCGAGAGAATCGGCTTATACTCTCAATCACTTCTACCGGAGGGTTTGTGCTGAAACTGCGGTTGTTGTGCGCTGCGGTACTGCTTCTGATTAGCGGTGTTTGGAGTGAACCCTTCGACGATGGCCCGAAGCAACAACCCAGTCCACACTTCCGAACTGCGCTGGAGCTGGAACGCAAGGGCGACCTTAATGGTGCGATCTCGGAGTATCGTCAGGCGGTAAAAGAGACACCCTTACATGCAGATTCTCACTACAACTTGGCACGATTGCTTGCGGCCAGACGTGATTACGCCGACGCCGTCGCGGAATACCGGCAGGCGGCGAAGATCAACCCGAACGACGCCGACATTCACAGCAACTTGGGCCTTGCTCTGAAAAACACGGGTGACCTCGACGGCTCAGCAGCCGAATACCGCGAGGCATTACGCTTAAACCCGAACCATCCCGAAGCGCACGTCAACCTAGGCAATATCCTGTACGTTAAGAAGGACGTCAAGGGTGCGATGGCGGAGTACCGGACTGCCATTAAGATTAATCCACAAAATGCCATCGCGCACATGAGTCTCGGAAACGCGCTTGATGACAGCGGCGACACGGACGGAGCGATCTTTGAATATCGGGAAGCGGCACTTTTACAGCCGACTAACGCAAACGCACACTACAATCTTGCAATCAGTCTGGCGAAAAAGAAGGACGGGGAGGGCGCGGTATCGGAACTACGCGAAGCAGCTAGGCTGGCTCCCGACTGGTTTCTGCCGCACATGTGGCTCGCGACACTGCTGGTGAAAAGTGACCCGCACGGGGCACTCGATGAATGCCTAACAGCCGAGAAGATAGCAAGTGAGCCCAGGGTGAAGGAGCTATGCAATCGTCTGGAGCTGGTGGTGAAAAAAATGGACAGCGACAAGAAGTGAATAGAACCCTACCATCAAATTGATTGCTGTGCTTTACCACACCTAATCGCATCTGGCGGGGTACCCGCCTCGATTGCAAACCGACCCGCTCTGGGTGACCAGGCTCACAGCGGAAACCCGGTTCCAGAAGGGTATAATTCTTCGGTTTGTCCGGAGACCGCGAGGTCTCAAGGAGGCCGCCCCTTCGGGGCGTGGCAATCTTATGAGCGGAGCACTCGCAGTGAAACCAGCAGAATTACGCCTGGCCCGGCGCATGGCCCGGCTGGGCACGGAAACTGCTTTCGAGGTCCTGGTGAAAGCCCGTGCGCTCGAAGCTAAGGGCCGCGACATCGTCCATCTCGAGATCGGCGAGCCCGATTTCGACACTCCCGCCAACATCACCGAAGCCGGCGTCAACGCCCTGCGCAAGGGATGGACGCATTACGGTCCCTCGGCCGGGCTGCCGGCCTTGCGCGAGGCCATCGCGGAAGAGATCAGCCGCTCGCGCAAGGTCCCGGTCAAGGCCGAAGAAGTCGTGGTCGTGCCAGGCGGCAAGCCAATCATTTTCTTTACAATTACCGCGTTAGTTGAAGAAGGGGATGAGGTCATCTATCCCAACCCCGGCTTCCCCATTTACGAATCCATGATCAACTTCATGGGCGCCAAGGCGGTGCCCATCCGCCTGCGCGAGGAGATGGATTTCCGCCTCGACGTGAACGAGCTGGCGCGCCTGATCAACGACCGCACCAGGCTCATCATCCTGAACTCGCCGCAGAACCCGACCGGCGGCGTGCTCACACGCAAGGACGTTGAGGCCATCGCCGCCGCCATTGGCGATCGCGACATCATGGTGCTCTCCGACGAGATCTACTGCCGGCTCATCTACGAAGGCGAACATTTCTCGCTGATGTCGGTGGATGGCTTCAAGGATCGCACCATCCTGCTCGACGGCTTCTCCAAGACCTATGCCATGACCGGCTGGCGGCTGGGCTATGGCGTCATGCGCGCCGACCTGGCGGCGCACATCGCGCGGCTGATGACCAACTCCAATTCCTGCACCGCCAGCTTCACCCAGGTGGCGGGCGTCGAGGGCCTGCACGGGCCGCAGGATTCGGTGGACGTGATGCGCGAAGAATTCCGCCGCCGCCGCGACCGCTTCGTCGAGCGCATCAACCAGATCAAGGGATTCTCTTGCCGGCTGCCCAAGGGCGCGTTCTACACTTTCCCCAACATCACCGGCACGGGATGGCCCTCGAAGAAGCTGGCCGACGCGCTGCTGGACGACGCCGGCGTGGCCGGCCTTTCCGGCACCGCCTTCGGCGAGTTCGGCGAAGGCTATCTGCGGTTCAGCGTGGCCAATTCCATCGCCAACATCGATAAGGCGGTGGACCGGATTGAGAAGTGGGTGGGGAAGAATTTGTAGGGGGCTTTGAAGGGGCGCGGCTTTAGCCGCGCCGGCAAGCCCTAAAGTGATTGTCATCCCGAGCGAAGCGTGAGCCGAGCTTGCGAGGCGAGGGCGAGTCGAGGGACCTTGCGTTTTCAGCTGAAGCACAAGGTCCCTCGACTCGCGCTCTCTCACATTCGTTCGGTCGCGCTTCGCTCGGGATGACAACTGTTACTGTGTGGGGGCAGCCGCCTTCCGTGCGGCTGAATGAACAAGCATGAGCCAACCTTTTCGTGTTTTTGCCACCTGTGACATCGGCGACGAAGCCTTGAACGTCCTGCGCGACCGGGGCTACCAGCTCGAGGTCTATCCCCAGCCGCAGGCGCCGCCCAAAGCACTCATCCTGGAAAAGCTGCGCTCCGGCATCGACGGCCTCATCACCACCATCCGCGACCAGGTCGATGCCGAGGTCTTCGAGGCCGGCAAGGGCACGCTGAAGGTCGTATCCCAGTTCGCCGTGGGCTTCGACAACATCAACCGCGCCGACGCCAACCGCTACAAGGTCCCCTTCACCAACACCCCCGACGTGCTCACCGAGACCACCGCGGAGTTTGCTTTCTTCATCCTGGCCGCGCTCGCCCGCAAGCTGTGGGATGCCGAGCATCTGGTGCGCGAGAACCGCTGGGACTACTGGCATCCCTACCTACCGTTCCTGGGCGATGAAGTGACGGGCAAGACCATGGCCGTCATCGGCACCGGCCGCATCGGCCAGGCCATCATCAAGAAGTGCACCGGCTTCGACATGCACATCCTGTGCTACGACCCGGCGTTCCAGAACACCAAGTACGTTCAGGCCATCCAGGAGATCAAGGACCTGCGCTACAAGCACGGCCTCTACCACGAGCGCATGACCATCAAGTACGTCACCCTGGAAGAGGCGCTGCGCCAGGCCGATTATGTCAGCGTCCACGTGCCGCTCATCCGCCCGGGCGAGAGCGACGCTCCTACTTACCACCTCTTCAACGAACGCCTGCTGCGCCTGATGAAGCCCACCGCCTATCTGGTGAACACCTCGCGTGGGCCGGTGGTGGACGAAGCCGCCTTGGCCAAGGCTCTGCGCGAGCGCTGGATCGCCGGCGCCGCCCTCGACGTCTATGAGCAGGAGCCGCTGCCCGCCGACTCGCCGCTGCGCGATCCCGCCATCGCCGACCGCTGCCGCCTGTTTCCCCACTTCGCCAGCGCCGGCAGGATCACGCGCCTCTCTGCCGATCCCAACAAAGGCATGGCCGGCCGCTGCGTGCAGGGGCTGATTGACGTGCTGGAGAAAAACTACGGCGGCGACTTCACCAAAATGCCCTGGGTGGTGAACAAGGAAGCCTTCAGCCGGGCAGCGTGAAACCAGGGATCAGGAGGCAGGGAGCAGGACGCAGTTAATGCTCCTGCCTCCTGCTTTCCCGCCTCTCGCTTTCCCCAGCTCAATCACGCCCTGACGTGAGCCCGATCACCGACTCTGGCACCCTTCTGGATTAATGTCTCGCGCGAGCAGCGTGCCCGGGAAGGACGTATCCACCGGGCGAGCGTCACAGAGCGTTTCTTATTTCTTATTCTTCGGTCGAAAGGATTCATATGAGTGCGACTCTTACCCCGGAGGTGGTGGTCCAACCCCCGGTTAAATCGGCGAAGCCTGTCCCGCCCCCGGCGCGGGAAAGTGGCTTGGTTCGTTTTGGTCTGGCCCTGGCGAACTGGAGCGAGCGGTGGTTTCCCGACCCGCTGATTTTTGCCCTGGCAGGCATTGTTGTCGTCTTCATTGTTGGTCTTTTCCTGCATCAGAGTCCCGCCAAAATGGCGGTTCAAGGTGGGAAGAACTTCTGGACGCTGGTGCCGTTCACCATGCAGATGGTGATGATCATCATTGGCGGCTACGTGGTGGCTTCCACCCCGCTCGTGCAGCGGCTCATCAGGCGCTTGGCGGAAATTCCTAAGACTCCTCGGGGGGCGATTGCCATGGTGGCGCTGTTCTCCACGCTGACGTCGCTGATTTCCTGGGGCCTGAGCCTGATCTTTAGTGGTTTGCTCGTGCGGGAATTGTCGCGACGGGTCAAAGGCATGGACTACCGCGCTGCTGGAGCAGCGGCGTATCTGGGTCTGGGCGCCGTGTGGGCCATGGGACTTTCCTCGTCGGCTGCGATGTTGATGGCGACCAAGGGAGCGATTCCCCCGTCGCTGTTCAACATTAGCGGGTTGATCCCCCTCACGCAGACGCTGTTCCTGTGGCAAAGCATCGTCACGGCAGCGGTGCTGATTGTCGTCTCGGTGCTGATTGCGTATTTGTCGGCGCCTTCGGCCGAGCATGCGAGGACGGCCGAGTCCTACGGCATCAAGCACGAAGCGGCCGCCGAGAAGCTGGAAGCCAAAACCAAGCCTGGCGAATGGCTGGAATACAGCCCCTTGCTGACCATCCTGGTGGTTGTGCTTTTGGGCTGGTACCTGGTCGACGTTTTCCGCACTTCGCCGCAAGGCGCGCTGGCGGCGCTTGATCTCAACACCTACAACCTGATGTTCATCACGGTTGGGCTGCTCTTACACTGGCGTCCCAAGCGGTTCGTGCGTGCGGTGGCGGACTGCATCCCGGCCACCGGCGGAGTGCTGATCCAATTTCCGTTCTACGCGGTCATCTTCGGCATCATTGTCGGTACCGGCATCTCCGACTCGCTCGCAAGCTGTTCGTCTCCGTCAGTACTCACAATACCTATCCACTGCTCGTGGCAGCCTATTCGGCTATCTTGGGCGTGTTTGTCCCATCTGGCGGCAGCAAGTGGGTGATTGAGGCGCCGTATGTGTTGCAGGCGGCGAATCTCCATCATGTGCATCTGGGATGGGTGGTGCAGATCTACAACGCTTCGGAAGCTCTGCCCAACCTGATTAACCCCTTCTGGATGCTTCCCTTGCTGGGCATTCTGCGGTTGAAGGCAAGGGACCTGGTCGGCTATGCGGTACTGCAACTGATCGTTCACATCCCGATTGTGTTTTTCCTGTGCTGGCTGTTTGCACGCTACATGGTCTATTTACCTCCGGTGAAGTGACCGGCAACACGGGCATCGGAGTCGTTGTTAAAAGATCCAGAACCGGCACGCAGCCATGAGCCGCGTGCCGATGGCAACGGAGCAAATCATGAATAAAGTCGTGGCAAATGCAGATGAGGCAATCCGAGACATCAAGGACGGAGCCAGCATCATGGTAGGCGGCTTCGGACTGTGCGGCATTCCCGAGAACCTGATTCGGGCGCTGGCGCGCAAGGGAGTCAAGAACCTCACCGTGATCAGCAACAATGCCGGGGTAGACGATTTTGGCCTGGGAATTCTGTTGCAGAATCGCCAAGTCAAGAAGGTGATCGGCACCTACGTCGGCGAAAACAAGCTGTTCGAACAACTCGTGCTCAGCGGCGAGCTGGAGCTGGAATTGTCACCCCAGGGAACCTTTGCCGAGCGCGTTCGGGCGGGCGGAGCGGGCATCCCGGCATTCTTCACGCCGACCGGATATGGCACCCTCATCGCCGATGGCAAGGAGACCCGCGAGTTCAACGGCAAGCCTTATGTGATGGAGCAGGCCCTGCGAGCGCAGTTCTCCTTGATCAAAGCCTGGAAGGGCGACAAATGGGGCAACCTGATGTTCCGCAAGACGGGACGCAACTTCAGCCCCATGATGGCGACGGCCGCCGATGTCACGATTTGCGAAGTCGAGCATCTGGTCGAAGTCGGCGCGATTGACCCGGACCAGGTCCACCTGCCCAGCATCTATGTGAAGCGCATTTTCCAGGGAGTGGAGTACGAGAAGCGCATTGAGCGGCGCACGGTGCGCGCAGCCGCGTAACCGCCCTTTGCGGGCGCGAGACAGAATGGGAGGTTTTGGCATGGCAACAGCAACGTTAGACAAACCAGCAGTGAAACCAGCAAAAGACACCAGCAAACGTGATCGCATTGTGAAGCGCATCGCCCAAGAGTTACGCGACGGTTTCTACGTCAACCTCGGGATCGGGATGCCGACGCTTGTCGCGAACTTCGTTCCCAAAGGCATGGACGTGGTTCTGCAGAGCGAAAACGGGATGCTGGGAATTGGTCCCTACCCGCTTGCGGGGCAGGAAGATCCTGACCTGATCAACGCGGGCAAGGAGACCGTCACGGAAATTCCGGGTACCTCGTACTTCTCCAGCGCCGATTCCTTTGCCATGATCCGCGGCGGGCACGTCGATCTGAGCGTGCTCGGCGCTATGGAAGTGGACGAAGAAGGTAACCTGGCTAACTGGATGATTCCGGGTAAAATGGTGAAGGGCATGGGCGGTGCTATGGACCTGGTCGCGGGCGCCCGGCGGGTGGTAATCGCCATGGAGCACACCACCAAGGAAGGCGAGCCCAAGATCCTCAAGAAATGCACGCTGCCGCTGACCGGCGTCAAGGTGGTCGACACCATCGTGACCGAGATGGCATACATCAAGGTAGTGCCGGGCAAGGGACTGGTCTTGGAGGAAGTTGCGCCGGGTATCACGGCTGAGGACGTGCAGAAAGCGACCCAGGCCCGACTTACCATTAGTCCTAAGCTCAAAACCATGGAGTTCTAACGCGCAGGGTAGAGCATCTAATCCTAGTAACGCCGGAAGACGCACTACAGGAGAGAGAGCATGAGCAAGTCTGTTTTTATCGCTGCTTATAACCAATCGAAGTTTGGCAAGCTGATGGCCATGACTGTGCCACAGATTGTCCGCAATTCGATTGAGAGTGTTTGTCGTCAGATCAACGTCACGCCTGCGGCCATCGATGTCGGCTCCATCGGCGCGGCCTGCAATTTCTCGCTCAACCACCAGGGCCTGCTTTCCGGGCTGATGGCCATGACGCCCGGCATGGAATCCAAACCGATGGAGATGGTGGAGAACGCCTGCGCCTCCGGCGGCCAGGCCGTCCTGTCGGTCATCCAGAAGCTGCAATTGGGCTGGGGCGACACCGGGGTCGCGCTTGGCTACGAGAAGATGCGCGACAACGAAGGCAAGATGGACGGCAAACTGATCGGCGAAGTGCTGGGCTATTTCTCCTTCCCTGATGAGCGCGAGGGCAAGGTGTTCGTCTTCCCGCACCTGTTCGCCGAAGTCATGCGCGACTACATGAGGGAGTACGGCGTCACCGAGGAGCAACTGGCGCAGATCGCCGTCTGCGAGTACGCCAACGCCAAGTACAACCCCTGCGCCCAGATGAACAAGGTGCAGATCACGCTCGACCAGGCCATGAAGATCGAGGGCATCAATAAGTACATCGTGGGCGGCCTGCCGCTCAAGACCTACGACTGCTCGCAGATCACCGATGGCTACGCCGCGCTGATCCTCGCCACCGAGGAAGGGCTCAAGAAGCTGGGCGTGCCCAAGGCGGAGTGCGTCGAGATCGCCGGCTTCGCTCAGGCCAGCGATCCGCTCAAGAAGGAAGGGCGCGACGTTCTGCGCGCCGCCGGCGCCTACAAGGCCATGAACAAAGCTTACGAGATGGCCGGCCTGAAACCCAAGGACGTGAACGTCGCCGAGGTCCACGACTGCTTCACCGTCATGGGCGCGCTGGGCACGGAAGTGATCGGCAAAGCCCAGCCCGGCAAGGGAGCCCAGTACTGGGCGGAGGGCAAGGCGGCGGTGGATGGCGAGTGCGCCATCAACACCTCCGGCGGCCTGATCGCCAAGGGACACCCCATCGGCGCCACCGGCGTCGCCATGATCGGCTGGTCGGCGCAGCAACTGCTGGGCAAAGCCCCGCAGGAGCTGCAGGTCAAGAGCCCGCGCGCGGCAGCCACCTTCAACATCGGCGGGCCCATCTGCGCGTCGGTTTGCACCGTGCTCAAGGCCGCGTCGTAACCAATTGCGGTTGACCGTAACTCGGGGCGGGCCACAGGGCTCGCCCCAGACTTTTTTGGGGCAACAAGGGTAGAATTACGCCCCATGCCCTACCTGCTGAAGACTGAACCGACGGTATACTCCTTCGCCGACCTCGAGCGTGACAAGACCACCGTCTGGGACGGCATCACCAATCCCGTCGCCGTCAAGAATCTCCGCGGGATGCAGAAGGGCGACGAGCTGGTCATCTACCACACCGGCGACGAAAAGCGGACGGTCGGGACCGCTTCCGTGGTCTCGGTGGATGCGGCCGATCCTAAATCGCCGCGCGTGACCATCAAGGCCGGGAAGCCGCTCGCGCCCGTGTCGCTGGCCGAGATCAAGGCCAACCGCCTGTTCAGCGACTCGCCGCTGCTGCGCCAGGGACGGCT
>Ga0181530_10001544_pt1 | contig 28840 bp, 17 predicted proteins | sample PEATcosm2014_Bin_42_FD_119769 | JGI IMG/M metagenome (GOLD analysis project Ga0181530, IMG submission 119769) | Peatland microbial communities from MTU Mesocosm Facility, Houghton, MI, USA - PEATcosm2014_Bin10_60_metaG | ecosystem: Environmental > Terrestrial > Soil > Wetlands > Peat | place... | reverse complement strand
CTCGCCTGTGCCGGTCGGCGACTCGCCGACCGGAACCTGGAGTGACAGACTGTCGTCATGAGGTGGCGCGTTTGTCGAGAGGCGGACATGCCTTTCCGCCGGGCCAGTGGCCCGGCGGCACGGGTCCCGATGGAATCGGGATGCTACCCGCGAACCATGAAATATCCCGGCTAGACCGCCGCCACAGCGCAACATCGTGCTGGAAGTGGCATCACTCAGGGAGACGAAAGCAGTATCACGCGATAAAACTGTTGCGATGGCGCGCCATAATAAAACGGCTGCGATGCCGCTCCCAAGGCAACCGATTCAGACGCGCTCATCAGATCGCCGGGGGCGGTCACTGCGGCGCCGGCGTTCGCCCAGTTGGGATTGCTCAAACTGGTTGCGGACTGGACCTGATAGGAAAGGCCGGCAATGCCGCTCCAGGTGAGCGTGACGATGCTGTTCGTCATGTTGACAGACTGCAGGACCGGCGCGGGAGCGGGCTGGACGCTGACGTCATCGAATCCAAATGCCGCTTGGCCATTGCTGAAATCAAATTCCAGCGTGGTGCTGCCGGTTGTGGCGGGCGCGACGAACAGCAGGTTGCTCCAGCCGAAAGCGCCCAAGTCGCTCTGGGCGTAGAGCGTCGAGCCGTTCCATTTTACGGAGAAGTCGTTCGGGATGGTGGACCCCTGGTACTCAAAGCTTGTCAACCAAAAAGACACCAGGTATTGCCCGCCGGGCGCCGTGGCAAGGGTCTGGGAGAGGGAACCATCCAACAGCGAGCCATCCGGGGCGCACTGTCCCAGGTAGGCGCCGTACAACCCCGAATGCACGAATTGCGCATCGGTCACCCCGTCCAACACGTTGGATCCAGCCACGTCCGCGTCATCACACGACAAAGCAAAGCTAAGGGTGGGGTCGCCGACAAAGTTCCAGTAAGTGAAGTCGCCGGTCTCAAAGCCGCCGTTGCCCACGAACAAATCAAATTCCCGGTTCTGCGCGATGCCGTGTGTCAAGTCGAGAATGGAGACGTTGCCGCTGTAGTTCCCAATCAGGAAATCGGCGGCGGCCGAATTGAGGCTGATCTTGAGGCTCGAGGCGGAGCGGGGATTCAGTGTGCCTGCGGTGGACGAAACGTTGAGCCAAAGGGAGGTGTTGGCGAGGCTCCAATTCAACGGCGTCGAACCGATGTTAGTGAGCACATAAGTCTCCGAAGCCACGGTGAAAGGCCCGCCGTTAGGTCCGCTGGAGGTAAAACCCAGGGGCGGCGTGATAACCAGGTTTTCAGCCGGCGGGGCCAAAAGAGCCTTGATGAGATTGCTGCCAATGGGCGTGCCCCAGCCGGTGCAGAGGTCGTAACCGGCCGCCGCGGAGTACTTGCTGGGGCTGCTGGTGGAGAAGTTGTCTCCACTCGTAATGTCGTGAAAGCAGTTAGTGTAGTTGGTGCTTTTTCCAATGGCGTAAAGAGCGGGATTGGCGAAGCCGACGGGGGCTTGGTGATTGGCGGCCGCCTGCTGGTTCGCCAGCGCCATGAAACCCGCCCACAGCGGGGTGGCCAGGCTGGTGCCCCACGTCGGAGAAGGGAACGAGATGCCGTAATAGTCGTCGCCCCACTCGATTTCAATGAGGCTCGCCACCATCGCGACGTCCGGCAGGTTGCGCATGGCCGTCGAGCCTTGATTGTCAGACATGCCAAGGCCCTGCTGCCAGGCCGGAATGGCATAAGAGAGGCTCACTCCGCCGCCGGTCGCCATATAGGGAATGGGCTGGCCTTCATAATACCCCGCGGGCGTCAGCCACACGGCTTCCGACTTCCATGGGCCTCCCTCGCTGGTGGTCGCCGTCGTCAAGGCCGTTCCGCCTACAACTGTAATATATGGATCGTCGGCCGGTTCGTCTATCGCCCCGGGATAAGCCCCGGAGTCCCCGGCCCCTTGAAAGAAGCTTTGGCCTTGCGCGGCAAATTGCTGGAAGATCTGCTGGGTCGAAGCGTTGATATCCATAACGTAAGAGCAGCTCAGTTGGTTGGCCAAGTCGTCCGTGGCCATGCGGTTGAGCACATCATTGATCTGCGCCGTCAGCGCGGGATCCTGGATATAGTTTGTCAGCGACCCCTCGTCATCGTCCACTGTCGGCGGGCCTTCATAAACCAGGACGCTGTTCAACCCCGGCGCCATCGAAATGGCCATTTCGATATCCCCCGTGACCTCGATGGAGAAGTTCTCATTCGTGTCATCGCCGTCGAAACCGTCAACCAAAATTTCTTGCAGAGGCACGTCCGGCAGTTCGGCATCGTATTCGTACTCGTAGATGTCGTTGTAGTCGAAACCACTCAGTTCAAAAAGCCCCAGCGACTGTCCCGTGCCATCGAGCGTAACGCCGGCGGCATAAGCTGCGCGGAAGTCGCGGCCCGTAAAAAGCCCAGTGTAGCCCGATCCTGCAGGTCCCCGCAACGGACGGGCATCCGGCTGGGGCGGCGCGCCCGACCGGTGGATCTGCGGACGCGGCCTCACATAATTGTCCAGGCCGCTGATCGCCAGCACGGGCGTATCCAGGTCCAGCGACGGTTCCACATCCGGGGCGAAGAAAGTGCGCGCCTCAACCGGGTGTTGATAGACGCGCAACTGGATGTGAAAGGCCGCCTCGATGTCCGCGACCGTTCCGCTGACATCCAGCAAGGTGCGGTTGGGATGGGTCCCTTTGACAATCAGCCCGTGCGCCTTTGCGAAGTCCGCCACCGCCTGGTAATCCTCCTCGCTGGGGCCGAAGGAGGAGGCGAACTGGTCCGGGGTCAAATAGCGGCGGAAATTGGCGCTGGACGGCTGATAAAGCTCCTGAAGCAGGTTTGTGAGTTTGTCGCCGTTGCGCAGCGGCAAACCGATGGCCAAATCCAGGCGCCGGCCGCTCTCAAGCCGGCCGATGGACGCGAGCCGTTTGGTGACCGGCGGCATAGTGCCTTTGAGGACCTGCGGCGCCGCCTGGGCTGGGAACGAGAACCCCAGCCAGCACGCCGCCGTCAGCGCCGTTGCGGCGCGCAGGCCGGGTGGAAACGCGCCCGGCTCCGCATGCCGGGCAATGTTCAGGAAAATGGGCGCAACGGCGGAATGGAAGTTGCGCAGCCGGATAAAAAACCTCTTTTGCATAATATCAATATAACCGACTTCGCCAAACCGTTCAACAGAATGATTGCAGAGGTTAGGGGACATTGCAGAGGTTAGGGGTCACCATGCTTTTGCCCAATTATGCAAGTTCCTATCTTTTTCATTGGGCAAAAGCATGGGTGACCCCTCTGAAGACCCCTCTGACCCCTCTGACCCTCTGACCCCCGCCTGCGGGGAGAGAGCCGGAGAGAGGGGTTCCCGAAATTTCTTCTGCGCCCAATTAGAACAAGTTGCCCTGAATGTGCTGGACTTGAGCGGCGCGCCCGATGAATATCCATTGCGTTGAAATGAATTTGCTGCCTTTTGACAAGCTGGCCCCTTACCGCCCCCGCGCTTTTGTCCCGGAGATGATTGACCTCGGCGACTTTGCGCCCATCGCCGCGCTGTTCGATGCGCTGGAAGCCCGCGCCCCGCGCTGCCAGTCGGCGGGCCAGTTGCAACGCTGGCTGCTGGACAGCGGCGAATTGAGCGCCGCGCTGGATGAGGAAGGCTCCCTTCGCAACATCGCCATGACCTGCCACACCGAAGACGCCGGGGCGGAAAAGGCCTTCCTCCATTTTGTCGAGCAAATCGAGCCGCGGGTCAAGCCCCGGCAATTCAGGCTGGCGGAGATTTATTTGCGGCATCCGGCCCGCCGCAAACTGCCCGTCCATCGCTGGTTCGTTTTCGACCGCAACGCGCGCTTGCAGGTGGAGTTGTTTCGCCGGGAAAATGTCCCGCTGGAAACCGAGGAGGCCCGGCTCGGCCAGCAATACCAGAAGCTCTCCGGCTCCCTCACCGTCCCCTTTCGCGGCGAGGAGCGGACTCTGGCGCAAATGGGCCGTTACCTGGAGGAGCCGGACCGCCCGTTGCGCCAGGAGGCCTGGGAATTGACGGCCAACCGGCGTCTGCGCGAGGCGGAGCGATTTGAGGATAACTTCGAGCAACTGCTCCGGCTCCGCGAACAAATCGCCGCCAACGCCGGCTTCCCAAACTACCTGGAATACGCCTTCCAGATGCGCGGCCGTTTTGATTACTCGCCCGCCGATTGCCGGAAATTCCACGACGCGGTGGAAAAGGAAATCATGCCCGCCGTCCGCCAGTTGCAGGCCGAACGCCGCAACCAGCTTGGCCTGGCGGCGCTCCGGCCGTGGGACCTGAGCGTGGATCCTCTGAACCGGCCGTCGCTGCGCCCCTTCGAGCGGGTGGAGGAGCTGGCGGCCCGCGCGCAGGATATATTTGACAAGTTGGATTCCCGGCTGGGGGCTGATTTTCAATTGATGCGGCGGCTGCGTCTGCTGGACCTGGACAATCGCAAAGGCAAGGCGCCGGGCGGCTACCAATCCACACTGTCCGAATCGCGCCTGCCGTTCATCTTCATGAACGCGGTGGGCATCCATCGCGATGTGGAAACGATGTTGCACGAAGCCGGCCATGCCTTTCACGCCCTGGCGGCGCGGCGGGAGGAATTGCACGCCTACCGCAACGCGCCGATTGAATTTTGCGAGGTCGCCTCGATGGGCATGGAACTGCTGGGCAACGAGTTCATCGAGTCATTTTATCAGGAGGCCGACGCCCGGCGCGCGCGGCGCGATCATCTGGAGGGAATAGTCACCATCTTCCCGTGGATAGCGACGGTGGACGCCTTTCAACATTGGATTTACACGCATCCCCGCCACAGCCGGGCGGAGCGGCGGCAGGCCTGGCTGGCCTTGATGGACCGCTTTGGCGGGGATGTGGATTGGAGCGGCTGCGGGGAGGCGCGCGCGAATTTGTGGCATCGCCAGCTCCATATTTTTCTGCATCCGTTTTACTACGTCGAATACGGCATCGCGCAACTGGGAGCACTACAAGTGTGGGCAAATTCCCGGAGGGACAAGCGGCGCGCGCTCCGCCGGTATCAGCGCGCGCTGGCCCTGGGCGGCTCGCGTCCGCTGCCCGAGCTGTTCGCCGCCGCCGGCTGCCGGTTTGACTTCACCCGTAAAACAATCAGGCCGCTCATGCGCCTGGTAAGCAGCCAGTTGCGGGAGTCGGGGGAGGGATCGAAATGAAAAAGTGTTCGCTTTTCGTGCTGTGTGGGTTGTTGGTGTTGGTGTCCGTTGGCAGCTCGCCGCCTGAAGTGCCTGAGCCGGACCCGCCGGAAGACCTGAAGCCGGTTGTGGATGGCAATTGCGCGTTTGCAATGGACTTGTACGCGCGTCTGAGAGATGCCGAAGGCAACCTGTTCCTGTCTCCCTACAGCATTTCTTCCGCAATGGCAATCGCCTACGGCGGCGCAAGAGGCAACACAGAAAAGCAGATGTCCGCAACCCTGCATTTCCTGCCCGATCAGGACAAGTTCCACTCGGCCATGTCGAAGCTCCGCCAAACGCTTGGCAAAGTGGACGCCGGCAGGCGGATAGAACTCAACGTCGCAAACGGCCTCTGGATGCAGAAGGATTACAAATTCAGTCCGGCCTTTCTTGACTTGGTGAAGCACAAATATGACGCTGTTCCAGACCCTGTGGACTTCATCACGGATAGTGAAGCTGTCACAAAGCAAATCAATCTCTGGGTTGAACGCCAGACGAAAGAGAAGATCAAGAATGCCCTTCCATCAGGAGGGTTATCAGCCATCACCCGCGCTGTCATTGTGAACGCCGTCTGCTTCAAGGGAGACTGGGCCAGCCGCTTCGACGCGATCATGACAGAACCGGAGCCGTTTTGGATTACGCCGGCGCAATCCATCCAGGCCCCCATGATGCAACAGCAACATGTCTTCCGTTACACGGAGCAAGATGGGCTTCAAATCCTGGAACTCCCCTACATTGGGTATGATCTCTCCATGTTTGTTCTGTTGCCAAATGAGCGGAACGGATTGCCGGAGATGGAGAGGCGTCTCAATGGCGACAATCTTGCCAAATGGATCAAAGGTCTCGGAGACCGGACTGTTGACGTCCGTTTCCCCAAGTTCTCAACTGAGTGCCGATTTTCCCTCAAGCAAACGTTATCGGCCATGGGCATGTCAGATGCCTTTAGCGAGAGCCGGGCTGACTTCACGGGCATGACTCCCAAACGTCCCCTGTTTATTGACGCAGTAGAGCACGCCGCGGTGGTTGAAGTGGACGAAAAGGGCACTGTGGCCGCGGCAGCAACGACGAGCATCTCTATGACTTGCTCAACACCGAGTCGTCCTCCGCCGGCGGCATTTCACGCCGATCATCCTTTTGTTTTCCTGATTCGAGATAACCATACCGGGACCATTTTGTTTCTCGGAAGAATTGTTGACCCTAATAAATGAGTCAATGCGTTCACCCGTCTGTTTGCCATTTTTCATAACGGAACATTACCCCCATCGCACGAAAACGACAACCGCCAAACACTACGGGGCATCAGTTGGAGCTGGGGAGCTGGGACAGAACAAACTGGCGGCTTGACGGCACGGGGCGTTGCGTTCATCATAGAGACATGAAAGTGGCATTGCCGCAATCCATGGAAGACTATGTAAATGGGCTTGTAAATGCCGGCGGTTACGCCGGATCGGAGGAGGTGGTCGAGGAAGCATTACGGGAACATCAGGCACGCCGGCAAGGCGGGCAGGTTGTGATGACGCCGCACCTCGAACAGTTGTTGGATGAGGGATTGGAAGACTTGGAACACGGTCGGACGACTGAGCAACTCCGACGCCTATGATTCGGGCCGAACTCAGCCCGCGAGCCGAGCGGGACATCGAAGGGGTTTGCGATCACATCGCGGCCGACAATCCCGATGCTGGAAGAAAGGTCCGGCAGACGATTCTCGATACAGCCGACTTCCTGGCCCTGAACTCCGCCGCCGGACAACGGATTCTGAAAGCGCAGCCTCGACACGCGACCATCCGCTGGTTTGTTGTGCCGACGAACCGAAACTTCCTGATCTTTTACCAACCATTTGGGGACACGATTGTCGTCATCCGCATTCTGCATGCAGCACGGGACTGGACACGCTTTGCACCGGGCTACCTCCAGAAGGCTGGCTGACGCGTGCTTGTGGATTTGCCGGTCGTTACTTGCCCCAGCAGAAATCATCGAACTGCGTCACGCTGTCCGCCTTGGTCCAGACGCCAACCGCTCCGGCGTCCTTAAAGGTGTCATCGTCCCAGGTCAAGGCGGGCCGGCCGTCAAAAGTCACGATGAAATGTCGCCCGTGAAAATCCACGCGCAAAGCATGCCAGCGGCCGGCGGCGACCTCGAAGGAGGCCCGGCCCTTTTCGGTGCGGACGCCGTGGACGGTGTGATAAATGGCGACGTTGTTCTCCAGCGCATTGGCGCGGGCGACGTAGTAATTGTCGCCGTCCTGCCAGCGCCAGATCAGACCGCCGGCCTGGTCTTCCTTGCCGGAGAGCGGCTTGAACATGACGGCCACAAAACCGTCGCGGAGCAGAAGATTCGTGCGCACGCACCAGCAGAATTTGGCCTCGCCCGATTGCTGAAGAACATTCGGAAGGCTCCGCGCGGCGGGGTCCGCCACCACCGCCCATTTGGCCTGGCCGCCGCCTGTGACGCCCGCCAGCCAGGCCGGAGGGAGTCCGCCCGGCGGGACGCCATCAAAAGTCTCCATGCTGTTGTATCTGGTGGTTGGTATCGTGACACACCCCGGCAGGGCCAGGGCCAGGGCCAGAATTGCAGCGAACGCGAGCAGGACAGACTTTTGGAGCCCCTCTCTCCGGCTCTCTCCCCGCGAGCGGGGAGAGAGAGTGGAGGGCGAAAAATTTTGTCGCACGCCCGTGGCGAATGTGAGGAAGGTTTTCATCTTTAATTTGCGCGGCTTATGGTGTACACTCAATGAGATCGCGGCAACGGCGCTATTATTATGACAACGGCCAACAAAGTCACCATCGCGCGAATGTTCTTCGTGCCGCTCTTTGTTGCGCAAATTATCAGCTATGTCAACAGCGGAAACGAGGCGCACCGGCTGGCGGCCATCGTCTGCTTCGCGCTCGCGGCGCTGGGAGACGCGCTGGACGGATACATCGCCCGCCGCTTCCACCAGGCGAGCGAGTTGGGCGCCATTCTGGATCCGCTGGCGGATAAATTGCTGCTGGTTTCGGCCCTGGTCATCCTGAGCCTGGACACCCGCGGGAGGTTTGTGCAAATCCCCTGGTGGCTGGCGGCGATTGTGGTGACGCGGGAGTTGATCCTGCTGGGCGGCATGGTGGCGATTCGTTGCGCGTGGGGCAAATTCACGGCCCGTCCGCGCCTCGCCGGCAAAGTGGCCACGGTGCTGCAAATGGCGGCGGCGCTTTGGACGCTGCTCCAATTTCCGGCGGCGCCGCTGCCTTTTCTCACAGCGGGGGCCGGCCTTTTCACCCTTATTTCGGGGCTGCTCTATTTGTACGACTTCACGCGGCAATGGAAGGGCGGGGGCGCGGGATTGAAGATGGAGCCGGAAGCGGAAGTGGAAATCCGCCGGAGCTAAGATGGGATTTGATGGGAATGATGGGAAGTATGGGAAGTATGGGAGATATGCAACACATAGTTCTCATAAGTCCCATTCTTCCCATTCTTCCCATCCGGCAAATGCCCTGGCGCCTGCCATGCTCCTACCCACCGGTCGGCCGCAAGGCGGCATCCAGGGGGATGGCCTGGCCCTTCCGGAGGCTGACGTTTATCGTCTTGTCTCCGTAGCGCACCTTGAACTTCTGGTCTTCCATGCTGCGAATGGTGGCGGCGGTCAATTGGCCGCGGCGCCAGGCCATGTCCACCTGGAATCCGCCTCGGGCGCGCAAGCCAGTAACCGAGCCGTCGGGCCAGGCGGCGGGCAGCGCCGGCAGCAGCGCGATTTCCCCCTCGTGGCTTTGCAACAGCATCTCCACGATGGCCGCCGTGATGCCGAAATTGCCGTCCATCTGCATCGGCGGATGCAGGCCAAAAAGATTCGGACAACTGTTGCGCGCGGAAAACAGTTGTTGGAGCATGAGATGCGCGCTGGCGGCGTCATGCAGCCGCGCATAGAGGGCGGCGCGCCAGGCGAAAGACCACTCGCGCACGTCGCTGTTGGCAACGATGCCGCGGGCGTCCAGCGAAACTTTGGCAGCCGCCGCCAGCGCGGGCGTTTGGGCAAGGGAAATCTGGTGTCCGGGATAAACGGCGAACAGATGGGAGGTATGGCGGTGGTGGTCGTTGGGGGTGTCCAATTCGGGATTGCGCGGGTCTTTCTTCTCTGTCAACCATTCGAGCAACTGTCCCCAACTGCCGGTGCCGGGTACGGCCAGCTTATCGCGCAGCGAGGCGATTTTCGCCCGGTAATCAGTGTCAATGCCCAGGACATCGCATGCCTGCACATAGTTGTCGAACAGGTCCCACACAATTTCCTGGCTGTAACTCACCCCGTCCTCCGTCGGGCCGTGCTCGGGCGACCAGCCGTTGGGGACGACCAGCCGTCCGTCCGGAAGCGCCTTCAGATGATCTTCCCAGAACTGGCAGACTTCCTTCATGATGGGATAAGCCGTGTCGCGCAGGAAGATTTGGTCGCGGCCGAAAGCGAAGTGCTCCCAAAGATGGTGGCAGTACCAGGCGTTGGCCGTCTTGTCCCATACATAGCTCATGCCGCCCATGATGTTGTGCGAGGTGCGGATGGCGAAGCCGCGCGCGGTCAGCGCCCCGTCGGGCGTCTTCAATTCGGGCGCGAGCGCGCTGGCTTTGCGCCAGGGTTCCAACTGGCTTTGCATGAGGTCGAAGAACGGGGTGTGGCACTCGCCGAGATTGGCCGCCTCCGCCGGCCAATAATTCATCTCGACATTGATGTTGGCGTGATAATCGGAGTTCCACGGGGGACTGTTGTTGTCATTCCAAAGCCCCTGCAAGTTCGCCGGCAGCCCGCCGGGGCGCGAGCAGGAGATGAGAAGATAGCGCCCGTATTGGAAAAGCAGTTGCTCCAGTCCGGGGTCAACCGTCTGCGCGGCGTCCAATTTGCGCCGGTCCGTCGGCTGGGCCAGTTGCGCGGGAGTGGATCGCCCGAAGTCCGCCGTGACGCGATTGAAGAGGCCTTGATAATCCTGCTGCTGCGCGGCCTTGAGCGCGGCATAGCTTTGCCGCGCCGCCGCGTCCAATGCCGCCGTGAGCCGCTCATGCGGGTCCGCGCCGCGATAATGTCCGGCGTAGTCCATCGCGTAATCAGTCCCGGCGGCCACCAGCAGGGTGAGACTGTCGCAGTCCTTGAACACCAGGGTTGCGCCGTTGGTTTGAAGCGAACCGCCCTCGTGCAGCACCCGCGCCTGCCATTCATATTTGAGGCCGTTGTTGAGCCGGCCCGAAACAACCAGCCGGTCGCCGTCCGCGGCGGCCGTTGCGCGGTGCGAATCCGCCAGCTCGACGGTTCCGGTGTAACTGTGCGGTTGACTGGCGGTGAACCGGGCCGCGAGCACAGCGGCGGGATGGCTGCAAAAGAACTCGCGCTGGAATTGGACGCCGCCGGCCTGATAGGCCACATGCGCCCGCGCGGTGGCGAGGTCCAGGTCGCGGCGATAGCCGGCGGCGTTGGTGTGCCCCGGCAGGTTCACATACACGTTGCCGAAAACCTGGTAGGCCCCCATGTTGTTCTCGTTGCCCGGCGCGGTTTCGCCTCCGGTCCAAAGGCTGTCCTCGTTGATGGAGATTCGCTCCCGGTCCGGGGCGCCGAAGATCAAGCCGCCCATGCGGCCATTGCCGATGGCCAGGGCTTCATTCATGGGTTGATTGTTGTTGGCCGGATGCTCATACCAAAGCGTCAGATCGGCGGGAGTAGCGGCCCCCGGCGCGCGAACAGGCTCCTGCTGGAATCCGGCGCCCAACGCGAGCAACGCGCCCGCCGCGGCGATTGGAATTGGAAGAAACGACTTTCTCATATTATGGCGAATTCCCCCCCAGCGTATCGCCATCGGAAAAGAGGACAAGCCCGGAAACGGGGTGTGAGGCAAAATTCTTCTTTTGGTAGGGGCGTTCCGCCGGGACGCCCGGACGCCTCGGAGAGGCGTCCCTACCATGTGTACGAAGATTTTTGTCTCACACCCCCGGAAACGACAACCAGGATACCTTCATGGCAGAAGCATCAACGCCCGTGACAAATCGTCGAACGTGGCGTCGGTTGCCGGCGACAAATACCTCACGGAAACCGTTCCCTGCGCAGGATCGGGCGCCATAGCGCCGGACCCGACCTGCAGATCATGCTCCGTTGGCCTGTCGTCAAACGAGGCCAATACCCTTTCTTTGACATTCAGTTTCGACTTTGCCAGAACCGCGTCACGCGCCGAAGATTTTTCAGCCACGCCCAGCAGGGCATACCCCAGGATTTGGCGGTTATATAAGCTCGCTTCGTACAGCATTTCCTCCCGAGCCAGGACGTCCAGTGAATTCGCCGCATACATTTCGTCCCGCTGTTTTATTGCCAGCCTTGCAACCGAACCGACCTGCTGTTTCAAATCATGCAATTCGAGCAAGCCGGCTATCCACACAAGACTCAATACCTTGAGACGCGCACCCAATATGACAACCTCCTGGTCATTGGTGGTTCCAATCACAAAATCCAGACCCGGTTTTGTAGTGTTGGTGCCAATATCGGACACCTTATAGTAATTACTCATTACGCTCCTCTGGGCCGTGTAGAGCGGAAGGTACTGGGCAATGGCGTTAGACAACTGCCCCCCGACCAGTTCGGAGGCTTTGCTCTTGTCCATGCCGCCGAGGTCCGTGAGAACCTGGCGAAACCGCCGATTATTCATGATTGCCCCGATGGTGTCCCTGTCCTGGTTCGTATTGAGTGGCAGTCCATGAGTATCAATCCAGTTCCCCACGGGATAAGCATACAAGTTGATATCAGAGAGTCTTTCCAGGATACTGAGAACCGTTTCCTGCTTGGGACTTGAAATCTGGAGAGTGATATGGTTGCTCTCGCAAACATGCAAGAGCTCTGCGACGGGATTGAATCTGGTGCGGTTATCAGCGCGGATTTCCAATGACAAACTCGGATTCTCGCGGGACATCCTGACCAACTCCGCTTCCACCTGGGCCAGGGGGAGCTTTTTTCCTTCCAGCCAATATCCGCCGTCGGCATCAATTGTCACCACGCAAACATCCTCGCCCTTCATGGGCCTTGTATCATCCCCCGCGCTTGGAGGCGCCTTCCTGCTTTGTTGGGACTCCTCTTTTGCGCCGGCCTTGCGCAGCAGTGCCGCATTCGCGCTGCCTCCCACTGATTCCAGCGCGATGCGCAACGGGGTCCGCCCAGCCCGGTTGGTCGCATCCACGGGCGCGCCGGCGCGGATGAGCAGGTTCGGGATGTTGGTTTTCGTGGTGGGAGCGGCGAGATGAAGCGGCGTGTTTCCGTCCGCATCGGCCTGGGCCACCGGCGCGCCGGCGTCGAGCAGCATTTGAACGTTGGCCTCCCGGAAACCATAGCAAGCGAAGTGGAGCGGGGAAGATCCCGCGGGAAAAGAAGGAACATCAGCAATGACAATGTGCTGGGGGTCGTCCGGGGATGAAGGAGTCGCCACTTCCGGAAAGGGCCGGGTGGTCAGCGCGGCGGGATCGGCCCCGGCCTTTAGCAGAAGGGCCATTGTGTCAAGCCGTCCGGGGGCCGCGTAATGCAACGGCGTGCGACCGAATCCGTCCCGCGCGTATGCCAGTTTGGGATTGGCGCGCAACAATGCGGCGAGCTGATTGGTAAAACCGAATCCGGCGGCCGAGAACACGTCAATGGTCGCGCCCCGGCTCAACAGAAAGTCGGCAACCACAGCGTCGCCGATCACCTTTCCCGTTCCTGTCTGGCCGTAGCCCGGCAAATCGCCGTACCGATGCGCGAAGTAGGGCGGAGGGTTGGCGGTTGGCAACAGCGGACCTCCAAACGAAGGCGCCGCCATCTCCTGCAATGGTGTCAAGCCATTATTGTTGGTCTGATTCACGGAAAATCCGTGCGAAAGCAGGAAGTCAATTATATTGGTGCCGCCTTGTTTCACCGTCAGGTGAAGCGCCGTTTCGCCGGAGGTGGTCCGGCGCGCGGGACTGGCGTTATTGGTCAAAAACATATCCAGCACGGTGGCGTCCGGGTAGCGCATCACTTTCTCCACCGGAGAGCGGAGGTCGTCCTTCAGGCCGGTTGTGGCCGATGGCGCGAAGGGGTCGGCTCCATGCTCCAGCAGATTGCGCAAAACCTCCATCCATTGCGATTCATCCTGGAATACCATGCTGCGGGATCGCTCATCAATCAGGCAGCCCAGCGGTGTGCGGCGCTGGTCATCCTCGCCGTTGACCCAGACGCCGCTGTCAATCAACTCCAAGGCCCTGGCCCAGCGCCGGTTATAAATTGCGGCACACAGGTCGTTCGCTCCCAGCGAGGCCGGGACCGAACCCGAAGCCACTGCTCTCGCAATCACCGAATCGCTCTGAATAATTTCCATCAGATTTTGCCTTAAGACGCCAACTTGTTTCTCGACAATGTCTTTCACTGCCTTTTCCAGCGCGGGTTCAGGCGGATTCAACTGGAAATCATATCTGTACCAGAACCCCGCATATTCTCCCAGTATGAGCAAAGGAGAATAGTTCCACGCCATGGGCAACAGGGAATCGTCATGGGTGTTCATTTCAAAATCAAAATAGGCTCCCCCCATGTCCAATTGTGGAACAATGAAGTCGCCATTTACCTGGATCTGCGGATTGTGAACATGATTTGTCACAAAGCGCCCATTCTTCAAATAAGACACCGCGCCATTGGCGATGGATGTCGGGGAAAGGTCACTCAAGGGGGGGTGCTGTTGAGCCAGTCCCTGCAATTCCCGCATGGTATTGGTCAACGCCGTATCCCACGCCCGAGCGATCTCGGTTTCATGCTTCTCCATGACTTCAAGGAATAGAGTTTCGCCATTTGTGGAGGAGGCTGATGGGACCATAACCTGGACCGCCGCGAGCGTTTCTGTCGGCTGATTGCCGGCTGGTGGGGAAGCGGGTCGCAGACTCGACGCTGCATCCGGAGGCCGGTTCGGCTGCTGCGTCCGGCTGCTCATTGGGAGCAAGACGGCGGCGAGCGCCAGCACGGCGATTCCGCCGCGAATTCCCAGGCGCGCGCTTTTGGGCCAGGGACGGTGCAGCATGAGGCGTATCCGGCCGCCGACGGTGCTTTTCTTTTCCAGGATGCCGACCCAGCCGAAACCGGGTCGCGCGGTTTGCATGGAGAATTTGGCCACTTGAAGCAAGGTCTCCGGGTAGAGCGGAGCTTCGTCGGCCAGCACCACGAGGACCAGTTCGTCCACGGCTTCCTCGCGCGTCCGGCGGATTGCCGCGTTGGCCAGCCAGAGGAGCGGATTGTAAAAGTAGAAAATCTGCAACAGCGCCTGGCCGTAATTCACCCACGGATCGCCGCGGCGGACATGGGCCAGTTCGTGCAGCAGCACCGCCTCCATTTGCGCCGCGCTCAACCGGGAGACCAGTGCCGCGGGCAGAAGTATCACCGGCCGGAACAGGCCGCAGACGGCGGGCGTCACCGCCGTGGTGGAGAGCTTGAGCGTCACGCTGCGGCGAACCCCCAGTTGGGAAGCGCACTGTTCCAGCAACACGGAAAACACTTCCGTCCCGGCCGCGCCGGCAATCATCCGCCGGGTCAGGCGCGCCCGAAACGCCAGCACGCCGGACAGTGCCGCCATGCCCGCCAGCCACGAAAGGGCCGCCACGCCGCGCCAGTGTAGTGTGGGCGCTGTGCGCCCATTGCTGTCGAGCAGGAGGCTCGACGCTGCGGTGGACGTTGTGGACTTGGTGGACTTCGTGGACGTCGCTGCATCGGGCTGTTGCGTTTGGGCTGAGGACAAGGCTGGGTGTTGGTCGGTAGGGCCGCGCTGCCGCACGGCTTCTGAACGTAGCGCTTGGCCCGCGCCCAAATCTGTCTGCTGCTGGATCGGTTGGGCCGCCGCTGCCGCTGCCAGTGGCTTCGGGGCCGGAAGCCAATAGCCGACGCCGGTTGGCAGCGACAGGGAAGTTGGCACGACCAGCTTGGCCAGCACCAGCAGCCACAGCGCGTAGCGCGTGGCGGCCCGGACCCGTTTGCGCAAGGCCCAATCCAGCGCGAAGACCACCGCAATCAAAACTCCCGATTGCCAGAGCATCGGCCAGGCGGCGTCAATGAAGCGTCCGCCCCAGGCATTTAACATTTCGACCAGTGTATTCATTTCGGTTTCCTTTGTGTTGACGGTTGGAGTGCGGGGCGGCTCCGCTGGAGCGTCGCCCTACCGGATTATTATTTCGGTTTGCCAGGTGTTGAATTTTTGGCTGCGCTCTGTTTTTTCCCGGCGCGTTTCCTGGCCTTGATCAGTTCCTCCAGCGCGGCCAGTTCCTCGCGGCTGAGATCGTTGGTTTCCAGCAGGCATTGCACCATCGGCGTCAGCGCGCCGTCGAAGGCGTGTTTGAGCGCGTAGGCCAGTTCCCCGCGCCGCGCCTGCGCCGGGGTGACGGCGGAGCGGAAGAGGGACAAATTGCGGATTTTTTCGGTGGTGAGAAGTCCCTTGGCCACCATGCGGTCCATCAGCGTGCGGACGGTGGAATAAGTCCAGCGCGTTTGCGCGAACAGTTTCTCCTGGATGTCCGGCGCGGCGCACGGCTCCTTTTCCCAGACGGCCTTGATGATGGTCCATTCCGCGGCGGTCAATTCAATTTCGGGCTTGGTCATGGCGGTTCTTTCTTTAATCGTGTCACACTCTATCTACAAATGTAGAGTGTGTCAAGGGATTTTTTTCACTTTTTTCCGCTGTGGTTTCATAATCTGAATCCTGATCTTAATCCTAATCTCTTCTTCACCTCGCGAAGGTGATTGAGATCGGGTTCAGGTTCAAGCTCGACTCAGGCTTTGGCCGGGCCTATATTATGGCCTGATGACGAAGGAATTCCATGTCACGCTGCTGGAGCATGACGAAGGGGTATCGGTCAGTTGTCCCGAACTGCCCGGATGCCATTCACAAGGCGCGACCATGGCGGAAGCGATGGAAAACATCCGCGACGCGATCGAAGGCTACCTGGAGCTGTACGGGGAGCCGGCCGTGCGCTGCGAAGTCCGCGAAATGGAAGTGGCCACGGGTTAGCCCATGCCCAAGCTGCCCGGCGTCAACCATCTTCGGGCTGTCAAGGCCCTGCAAAAGGCAGGTTTTCAAAGCGACCGCCAGGGCAAACATATCTTTCTGCCTTCTCGAAGCCGGGGCTTGACAAAAATTAGAATCTATGGTTAACTTGTCCGCGTGAGGCACGAAGGCGCAGTTAAAGGGCGAAGGCGGGAGGCAGTCGGCGATATTGCGGATTGCCTGCCTTCCCTCTTGTCCGCCGCAGGCCGGGCGAAGGCGGAAGGCCCGGCGAAGGAGGGCGGATTTCCTCCTCCGTGCAGTGCAAAGAACACAAAAAGGGGAGTTTTGTTTGTATTGCAATCCACGAACTTAAACCAACAGGTTGCCCGAAACGAATATACGTTGTTGGCAGCCAGCGGGTTGCGAAGCCTCTTTTTCCCAGCGAAGCCTGGGAAAAAGCGTGTACTGCAATCCGTCAGAGTCAGACATTTTCGCGAGGATTTTCAGGCCTCCCGCGCGGTTAAACACATTGTCCACGGCAAAGTCAGGGGAATAATTGTCAAGGGAATGGGAAAATGCGTTTTCAGGATTATTCCCCTGACATACATTCCCCTGACTTTTCTCACGGCTTTTCCATCCTCCATCCCCCCTGTGGTTGCGGCTGGCCGCGCTGTGTTCTTTGTGGTTAAAGAATTTTCCATGCGAAGGCGGATGTCGGATTTCTTTACATCTGGGAACGGAGGGACTTTTCCTCTGTTTTCTGTTTGCTCCCGTGGAATCTCCACTAAATCAGTATGGATTCCGATGCCCCTGCGACGCTGCTTTCTTGAGCCTTTTGCGCCTTTTTGCGGCAAATCATCACAAGTTACTATCTATCAACAATTTACAACTAAAATCGAGGATTTCCAATTAAGGTCAATTAAGCCTAATTAAGCCTAATTAAGGTTAATTAAGCTTAAATAAGGCGTTTTTTGAGGAGCCGATTAAGGCAGAGAATGACGCAATCCATACTAGAAAGGTGGAGATTCCGGCATGAAATCCGCGCCGCCGGTCAAGGCCGCGCCAAAGCCGGGATGCGCCCGGAATGCCGCACCACGAAGTTTCGATTTGATTCCGCCGGGACGGCGGGTTAGAAGGGTTGAATGAATAACGCCAAGTATTATTGTTCCAGAACAGGCCGTTTCGTTTTGCTGGCCGCCGCCGTTTGCGCCGGCTGGCTTTCCCGCCCCGCTACCGCTGTCGCGCAGGAGACGATCCGCCAATATCTTTCCGGGCGCGACGGCGAACACACCGTGCCGTGGGAGTTCTTCTGTTCCAAAGGCCGCAACAGCGGTTTCTGGACGAACATCGCCGTGCCGTCCTGCTGGGAAACGCAAGGGTTTGGAACCTTCCGCTACGGCACGGAGGACCGGCCCTTTCAGCCCATTGAGGGCCAGTATCGCCATAGCTTTGACGTCCCGGAGTATTGGCGCGGACGGCGCGTGTTCTTGGTCTTCGAGGGCGTGATGACTGACGCCGCCGTCAAGATCAACGGCCAGGAAGCCGGGCCGCTGCACCAGGGGGCGTTTTACCGGTTTAAGTATGATGTCACTGAAAAACTGCATTTCGGCGGGACGAATTTGCTCGAAGTCACCGTGAGCGACAAGTCGGCCAACGCCTCGGTCAACGGCGCCGAGCGTTATGCCGATTACTGGGCTTTCGGCGGCATCTTCCGTCCTGTCTGGCTCGACGCCCAGCCCGCGCAGTTCATTGAACGGGTGGCGATTGACGCCCGCGCCGACGGCGCCTTCGCCATGAATTATTATCTGGGCGGCGAAGGCGCGGCGGATGCGCTGGAAGTGAGCATCCTGGACGCGAAGGGAAATACCGTCGCCCAGCCGGTCTCCACCCCGGTGGCGGCGGGGAGCATTACGACGCAAGTGGCGGAACCGAAGTTGTGGACGGCGGAAACGCCGGCGCTTTACTCCGCCGTGGTGCGGCTCAAGCAGGGCGAGAAGGTGCTGCACGAGATGACGCAGCGTTTTGGATTTCGCACCGTCGAGGTGCGGGCGGGCGATGGCATTTATATCAACGGCCAGCGCGTCCTGTTCCGGGGCGTTTGCCGTCATACAGAGTGGCCGACGATCGGACGGTCGTCGTCCGACAGAATTGGCCGTCTGGACGTGTCGTTGATTCAAGAAATGAACATGGACGCGGCGCGGATGTCGCATTATCCGCCGGAAGACGATTTTTTGAATGCGTGCGATGAGATGGGGCTTTACGTGCTCGACGAATTGGGCGGCTGGCAGCACAAGTACGACACGGACATCGGCCGGACGCTGTTGAAAGCGATGATCGCGCGGGACGTGAACCATCCGTGCATCGTGCTTTGGGACAACGCGAACGAAGGCGGCTGGAACACCGCGCTGGACGGCGATTTTGCGCAACTGGACATCCAGCGGCGCGCGGTGGTGCATCCGGGCGGCGGGAAGTTTGGGGATATACTTGACAGCCATTACCCGGCCTACAACGCGCTGGTGCAATCGCTCAAGGGCAACAGCATCGTCATGCCCACGGAATTCCTCCACGGCCTCTTCGACGGCGGCGCGGGGTCCGGCCTGGACGATTATTGGAACGCGATGCGCGCGAGCAAGACATCGGCGGGCGGCTTCATCTGGGTTTTTGCCGACGGCGGCATAAAGCGCGTGGATACGGCCGACAATTTTATTGACGTGAAGGGGAACCAGGCGCCGGACGGCATCCTGGGGCCGTATCGCGAAAAGGAAGGGAGCTTCTTCACCATCAAGCAGGTTTATTCGCCGGTGCAATTGCCAAGCGCGTTGCCGTCCAATTTCGACGGCACGCTGCCGGTGGAAAACCGTTACGAGTTTATCAACCTTTCCAATTGCAGCTTCACTTGGCGGCGGCTCCAATTCGCCCCCATGCCTTCCGGTGGCGCTGTTTCGACTAACTCAGTTACCACGGACAGCGGCAAAATCCCCGGCCCGGACGTGGCTCCCGGTCGCTCCGGCACAATTAAGGTACTTCTAGTCGATACGATTTTGCCCTCTGGCGATGCGCTGGAAGTGAAGGCGCTCAATCCCGCCGGACGCGAATTGTGGACTTGGGTGTGGCCCTTGCGCCGAAACGCGGAATTAGCTCCTGCGGGCCAACCGCACGACGGCAGTGCCGGCAACGGCACGACCGTTTTGGCAGACAGTCACACAAAGGCTTCCATCGCCGCGGACACGGGCAGTTTGACGGCGGTGACGGTTGACGGGAAGACATTTTCCCTGACCAGCGGGCCGATTCCGCAGGCGCATTGGACGATGCTTGACACGGGCTGGCTCAAACTGGAATACGCTGTGGATCCGGCAGTGCAGACAAATGTAGTCGGCGTGGCGTTTAATTATCCCGAAGAGAAGATGCTCAAGAAGACCTGGCTGGGCGACGGCCCGTACCGGGTGTGGCGCAACCGGCTCAAGGGAACGACTTTCGGCGTCTGGGATACGGACTACAACACGACGGTGGCAGGCTACAAGGATTGGGTCTTCCCTGAATTCGCAGGTTACTTCGCCCACGTTCGCTGGCTGCAGTTGACTACGACTGAGGGCACACTGACGTTGATGATTCCCGACGAGAACACCTTCGTGCGCGTCGGCACGCCCAAGATGCCGCCGGCGAATCTGGCGATGAGGGCGCTGCTGACATTTCCGCCGGGCAACCTGGCCGTCTTGCGGGACATCCCGCCGATGGGCAGCAAGTTTCAAGCCGCCAGCGGGAGCGGCCCGCAGGCGACCACGCCGCTGGCGCGCGAGCCGTATAAAGGCGCCGTCTATCTGCGCTTCGAAGCGCCTGCCGCGGCCGAAAAGAAATGAGACCTTGATTATCCACAGCGAATAAATATTTACTTCGTCGCCCCGATGTGCGACAGTCTGTGAGGCTGGCTCATCAGAAACGAGCCAGACAAAGGCATGGCCTTGAAATTGACAAGATTTGCGGTCGCTTTGCTGCTGGGATTTCTCCTGGCAGCCTGCCCATTCGTTGCGGCGTGGGGAGCCACCCCCACGGTAAAGTCATGCTGCCGCAGCGGCGGTGGCTGTTGCAATATGCCGTGTTGCGCCGCGCGAAAAACTCCTTCCGCTCCGGTTGCGCCCGCCCCAGTCCCTTCTTCTTCCCAACATGAGTTACAGGCGCTGTCAGCGTCCATTATTTCCTTGTTGACCTTGCCCTCTCTGGCCGCGAACGAATTTCCCTCCCGAGTTTCTTCGGCGCCTCCGATGACAGCCATTCCGCTTTTCCAGCGCGACTGCTGTTATCTCATCTGAGTTTCCGCTTCTCCCGCCCGTGGTGCGTCCGGCGATAAACGCCGTTGGCGCAGGGTGTCCGTTTAACGTTAACTCAGCCCTCTTTTGTCATGAAGAATTTTGGAATAATTTTGCTTGTGAGTGGCGGCCTGCTCAAAGTCCAGGCTGCCGCAGAAGCCCAGTCCGTCGTCATTTCAACCGATTATATCAACAGCCTTGTTGCGGAGGCGCGCACGAATAATCCTTCGCTCAAAGCGGCTGATTCCCGTGTCCGCGCCGCCACGCTCAATGCCGAAGCCGTTCGCACTTGGGAAGACCCATCGTTGGTGGTGGGAGGGAGCACGTTCAGCTCGCGTGGCATGGACCCGGCGCAGATTGGCGACCTGGCTTACGGCATCGAACAAAAACTGCCGATGTGGGGCCGTCCAACGTTGACCCGCAACGCCGCCGAGTCGGAGGCTTCGTTGCGTCTGGCGGACGCGAATTACCGGCTGCAACAATTGCGCCGCGACATCAGCAAGGAATTGCTGGCCGCTGCGCTGGCCGAACGGGTCGTGGACATCGGAGAGCAAGACCTGACCTGGCTGGAAGCCACGGTCAAAGCCGTCGAAGCCCGGTATGGGGATGGGCAGGCGGCGCTGGCCGATACGTTGCAAATCCAGAATGAACTGGCGGAACGCAATGACCGGTTGCGCACGGACCGCCATTTGCTGGCCCATGAGCAATTCAACCTGAACCGCCTTTTGAATCGTGCCGTGGATTCTCCCTGGCCGCGGTTGCAACTGCCCCCGGCGCCGCCCGCCGTTTCCTTCTCGGCAAAGCTGCTTTCCTTGGCGCTGGCCAACGAGCCAAAGCTCAAAGTCCTGTCGCAGGAGATCAAGCAGGCTGAAGCGTCTGCCGAGCTGACCCGCCAGAAGCGGCTGCCGGAAGTGAGCGTGGGCGTCGAAGGCCGGCAATACAGCGGGGACGGCGGCTTTCGCGAAGGCGATTTCATGCTTCGCTTCTCACTGCCCTTGTTTAACGGGGACAAGTATCGCAAGGACTACGAGCGTGACAAGGAGAAGCAAGAATCCGCCGAACAGGAGCGCGAAGACCAAGTGTGGACCGTGCGGGAGCAATTGCATCATCTGTCCGTGGAGATCGAGGCGAGCCGCCGCGAGGCGCTGCTCTACAGCGGCGAAATAACGACGCGCGCCGCGGAGGCGCTCACGAGCCGTCTGGCCGATTGGGAGAGCGGGCGCGGCCTGTTTCGTGACGTGCTGGATGCGCGGCGCATGTTGCTCGACAGCGAGATGATTTCCGCCCGCGCTGTCGCGGAGGAAAACGACATGCTGGCCGAATTGTTGCTGTGGAGCGGGCTGGAGGATGTTGAAGACCTGACTTCACTGGCCGGCGAACCTTCCCTGCTTCCGAACCACGATCATTAAGGAGATCCTCATGAATTATACAAATTCCATTATCAGACTTTTCTTCCCGGTTGTGGCGGCGGCATTGCTGGCCGCGGCCTGCAACCGGCAAGCCACGACCGCCAAACCTGATGACGTGGATTACTACACCTGCACCATGCACCCGTCGGTAAGGTCCCAAGACCCGAACGGCAAGTGTCCCATTTGCTCGATGAATCTGGTGCCGGTGAAGAAAAAGGGCGCCGCCGGGACGAACACCACAAACGCTGCGGCGCCAACGTCCGTGGGCGGCGAGGAAAAGCCGGACGAGTTCACCGTGCCACTGCCACGCCAGCAGCAAATCGGCGTGACTTATGCCACGGTCGGAAAGCGGCCGTTCTGGCACACGATTCGCGCCGCCGGAGTGGTTGCTTACGACGAGCATCGGCATTGGGGTTATGTGGCGCGAGTTGATGGCTATGTGAAGCAACTCTCCGTTTTTTCGCGCGGCGAATGGGTGGAGAAGGACGCTCCTTTGCTGACCCTCTACAGTCCGGACTTGTTGACCACACAAAATGAATTTGTGGATTTGCTTAAAGTGCGGGACGAAGCGCGGGACAGGGGAAACAAGCCGGCGCTGGACAGCACCGAACGGCTGGTCGAGTCCACCCGGCAACGGCTGCGTTTGTGGAACATCTCCGGCGAGCAGATCGCCGAGTTGGAGACGAACCGCAAACCGCAGGAGACGCTAACGCTTTACTCGCCCTTCCGTGGCGTGGTGCAGGACATCGCCGTTGCGCAGGGCCGCAAAGTGATGACCGGCGACCATTTGATGGACGTGGCCGATCTGTCGGAAGTTTGGGTGTGGGCGGAGTTCTACCAGGACGAATTGCCCATGATGAAAAAGGGGCTGCCGGTTGCCGTCTCATCCTCATCCTATCCCGGTGAAAAGTTCGACGGGGAGATTTCCGTCATTGACCCATTCATGAACGAAACCATGCGCACTGGCCGCGTGCGGATTGATGTCAAGAATGACGACTTCAAGCTCCGTCCCAACATGTATGTGGACGCCGAAGTGACGATGGACATGGGGGAAAGTGTCGCCGTGCCCGTCAACGCCGTTCTGCCGACCGGCAAACACAACATCGTCTTCGTGTCCAAGGGCGATGGCCGGCTCGAACCGCGCTACATCGAAATTGGCCGCAAATATGGCGACTTCTACGAAGTCAACACCGGCCTGAAGGAAGGCGAAGAGGTTGTCACCAGCGCCAATTTTCTAATGGATGCAGAGGCGAATGTGCAAGGAGCGTTGAAATCATGGTGAACATCCCTTCTCCATCCAAGCCATTCCTGCTGGAAAGAATCATCGAGACCAGCGCGCGCAATGCCTTCCTCGTCATGCTCCTCACCCTGTTCGGCGTCGCGGCTGGGATTTGGGCGCTCACCCGGACGCCCCTGGACGCCATTCCCGATTTGAGCGACGTGCAAGTCATTGTCTACACGGACTGGGAAGGCCGGTCTCCCGACCTGGTGGAAGATCAAATCACTTATCCGATCACCACGAAGTTCATCGCCGCGCCGAAGGTGAAGTTCGTGCGCGGCGAGTCAATGTTCGGCAAATCGTTCGTCTATGTCATCTTCGACGATGGCACGGATATTTACTGGGCGCGGTCGCGTGTGATCGAATACTTGAATTCCGTGCGCGGCGCGCTGCCGGAAGGCGCAAATCCCGTCATCGGCCCGGATGCCACAGGCGTGGGTTGGGTGTTCGAATATGCGCTGGCGGACAAGACCGGCAAACACAATCTGGCCGAATTGCGCTCCTTGCAAGACTGGCATTTGCGTTACGCCCTGGAATCGGTCAAGGGCGTGGCCGAGGTCGCGCCCGTCGGCGGTTTCGTCAAGGAGTATCAGGTGGACCTTGACCCCAACAAACTGCTTGCCTACGGCATTTCCATCAACGAGGTCGTCAACAAAATCCGCACATCCAACGGCGATGTGGGTGGGAAGATTTTTGAAGTCGGTTCGACCGAATACTATGTGCGCGGGCGCGGCTACTTCAAAACGGTTGAAGACATTGAAAATGTTCCGCTCAAAGCGGCCAACGGCACGCCGGTCTTTGTCAAGACTATCGGCACAGTTCATCTCGGCCCGGACCTTCGGCGCGGCGTGGCCGAGTTGAATGGCGAGGGGGAAGTGGTCGGCGGCATTGTGGTGATGCGTTACGGCGAGAATGCGCTGCGCGTCATCGGCGGCGTCAAAAGGAAACTGGAGGAAATCAAGTCTTCGCTCCCGGAAGGCGTGGAAGTCGTGACCACTTACGACCGCAGTCAGCTTATCCAACGCTCCATTGCCACGCTGCGCGAAAAGCTCATCGAGGAGTGCATCGTCGTGGCCCTGGTTTGCCTGGTTTTCCTGTGGCATATCCGCTCGGCGCTTGTGGCCATCGTGACACTGCCCGTTGCTGTCATTCTTTCGTTCCTGCCGATGTTTCATCTGCAATTGACGTCGAACATCATGTCGCTCGGCGGCATCGCCATCGCCATCGGCGCCATGGTGGATTCGGCCATCATTATGGTCGAGAACGCCCACAAATTCCTCGAACATTTCCGCGAGGAAAACGGCCGCGACCCAACCCAGGCCGAACGCATCGAAGTCATCATCGCCGCCGCCAAGAGTGTCGGACGGCCTTTGTTCTTCGCGCTGCTGGTCATCACCGTGAGCTTCATTCCGGTGTTTTCGCTCCAAGCGCAGGAAGGCCGCTTGTTCAAACCGCTGGCCTTCACCAAGACCTTCTCCATGTTCTTCGCCGCGCTGCTCGGAGTGACGCTTGTGCCGGTGCTCATGTTGATATTTGTGCGCGGCAAAATCGCGCCGGAGAAGAGAAACCCGGTCAACCGCCTTTTGATTTGGGCGTATCGTCCTTTCGTGAATTTTGTGCTGCGTTTCCGCCGGCTCACGCTGCTGGCGGCCATCCTCGTCATGACGGCAACAGTTTATCCATTCACAAAGCTGGGCAAGGAATTCATGCCGCCGCTCAACGAGGGCGACATCCTCTACATGCCCACCGCCGTGCCGGGCATGGCCATCGGGGAAGCCGCCCGCATTCTGCAAATCCAAGACCGGATGTTGCGGGAATTTCCCGAAGTCGAAAACGTCTTTGGCAAGGCCGGCCAATCCGAAACGGCCACTGATCCCGCGCCGCTTTCCATGATCGAGACCGTCGTCAAGCTCAAGCCGCCGGAGCAATGGCGGCCCGGCATGACCTGGGAAAAGCTCATCGCGGAAATGAATGAAAAAGTCAAAACGCCCGGCATGGCGAATATCTTCTGGATGCCGATTCAGACGCGCACGGAGATGCTCACCACGGGCTTTCGTTCGATTCTCGGCGTCAAAGTGTTTGGCCCGGACCTGGCCGCCATTCAAGACGCTGCTGTGAAAATTGAGAAGGTATTGAGCGATCTGCCGAAGACTCGCAGCGCCTTTGCCGAACGCACCACCGGCGGTTACTTCCTGGATTTCAGCGTGAACCGTGAAGCCGCCGCCCGCTACGGCATCACAGCGGGCGATGTTAACGACGTCATCCAAACCGCCATCGGCGGCGAGACCATCGCCACAACGGTCGAGGGCCGCGAGCGCTATCCCGTCAATGTGCGTTACGCCCGCGATTTCCGTGAAGACCTGGATGCTCTCAAACGTGTGCTCGTGCCCGTGCCGATGAACCCGCAGGATGCCGCCGCGCCGCAGGCGCAAATTCCCATCTCGATCCTGGCCGACATCAGTTACAAAACCGGCCCGCCGTCCATCCGCACCGAAAACGGCCAACTCGTCGGCTTCGTCTTCGTTGACATCACCACGGACGACATTGAAGGGTATGTCAAGGCCGCCTCCCGGCGCATCAATGAAGCGGTGCAATTCCCGCCGGGTTGTTACATGCAATGGGCCGGTCAGTTTGAATATCTTAAGAACGCCGAACAGCGGCTGAAAATCGTCGTGCCGTTTACGCTGCTTTTTATTTTTGTGCTGATTTACCTGAACACACAATCCCCGGTCAAGACATTCATCGTGCTCCTGGCTGTGCCCTTTTCGCTCGTGGGCGCATTCTGGCTTCTTTACTGGCTCGGCTACAACATGAGCGTGGCCGTGTGGGTCGGTCTCATCGCGCTGGCCGGCCTGGATGCCGAGACTGGCGTGGTCATGCTCCTTTACATGGACCAAGCTTGGGAGAAGTTTCGCGGTCTTGGCCGCATGAATACAATGGGCGATCTGCGCCTGGCCGTTATTGAAGGCGCGGTGCAGCGCGTCCGTCCAAAGGCGATGACGATTTGCGCCATCCTGTTCGGTCTCCTTCCCATCATGTGGTCGCCCGTCACGCAATCCGGCGCGGACGTGATGAAACGCATCGCCGCGCCGATGATTGGCGGCGTCATCACGTCAGGCGTTTTGGAACTGCTGATTTATCCCGTCATCTTCGTGCTCTGGCGGCAGCGCCACTTGCCACTGCCCACGGAAACCCGCAGTTCTCATGCCGCCTTGACTTCAGAACCCGGCGCCTGAAACCAGACCTGGCCCGTCAGCCGCATACTCTGCACCGATCACGGCAAGCCCGCTGATTGAAAAGGCGGAGTTCGTTGCAAAAGAAATTTGAGGTCTTGCAATGCGTCGGTGGCTGACGCTACAGTGCCGGAATGTTCGAGCGGCACACGACCGACCCACGACTGGACCTGGACCTGAGCGTAATACACGCCGTTACGCTCCCAGAGGCCACGTACCCGGCGATTGCGTCCGTCGAACACCTTGTTGAAGCGGTTGGGTGCGTATCTCCGCATCTCTTTGCGTTTCAACACACAACACCAGGACAAATACTAGGACAAAAGCAAGAACAAAATTCACTTTCCATCGTGCCTCGGTAGCTCAGTTGGTCAGAGCAGTTGACTCTTAATCAATTGGTCGTGGGTTCGAATCCCTCCCGGGGCACCACTTTTCCCCTCGGAAAAGTGAAAAGAGCAGCCAAACACCTCGTAAGCGGAAAAGCCATTTTATACGTTGTTTTATACGTTGTTTTTCCGACGGTGACGATCGCCCAAGTGCGTGGGTTTAAAAGCCCTAAAATAACGCATATGCAAAATATCGTCACGAACATCGCGCCAAACACCACCGAAACCGCAACCCCAACCGCCCTGCGCCCAGCACCTGGCCGATCAACCAGCGCGAACCCGATCTGGGTCGCAGAAGCTGACGGCATCTGGCGCAACACAAAAGCAAAGCAAAAATGGCTTTACGAGCGGCCGATCATCCGAGGCAAGGAAACCTTCAAGGCCCTGGGGACCAAACGCCTCAAGCTGGCGAAGGAAGAGTTTGCCAGACGCATCACGCTTCGCGCCCAGGGCACCGAGCCGACGGAGAAGGCCTCAAAGGCAACCACGGCCGGCGCCGTCATAAGGCTGTATATTGACGCCGACTACCCCGACAAGATGCTCAACCCCAGGCCCGAATTGATGAAAGGCATGGAAGCCAAAAACAGCCAAATGCTGCTCGGATTTTGGGACCCTGTGCCGGTTGAGGCTTGCACATGCAAGCGATTCGACGAATACAAGGATTGGCGTGTAAAGAAGTTGGAGCGCTCCACGTCGGGTACCCGCATGATCGACCTGGAGTTGAACACGTTGACCAATGCATTCCGGCTGGCAAAGCGGCGCGAGTTGGTTTTGTTCAACCCCATGATTGATCACCAGAAGTTCCATGACCCGAAAAACGTGGTGCATTGCCGGGAATACATGCCGCAGGACTCCATTGAACTGCACGAACGTGCCTCCATTCTGTTCCGGCATCCCCGTTCTGCCGTGCTCGGGTTTCAGTATTTGTTCGAGGCCATGACCGGTTTGAGGACGGAGGAAGTGCTGTACCTGGGAACTGAGAAGGATGGTACCCGCTTTGGCACGCTCACGGAATGCGGGAAATTCATGCGCGTTTGGCGCTGCAAGGGCCAGCGCAGCGTAAACCCCTACTGCGCGGTCCATGACGGTCTGAAAGCTGTCCTGAAGGCTCACAAGGCTTGGAAAGCGGCCAACTACCCAGACTCACCGCTCTTCTTCCCCTCTCCGGTGGACCCCTCGCAGCCGGTTGGTTCTGAAGCCTTGGCCCATGCCCTGGGACACTTGCCCGGCAAAAAGGTCACCAGCCACGGCGCCAGGGCGTTTTACGTCACGGTGCGGCGCTCTTGGGGAATCCCGGACTCGCAGATCGCTTTTGAGATCGGCCACACCAGCGGAGGAAGCACACTTGCAAAAGTTTATGGCGGGGTACCTCTTTCCTGGCTCACAAACGGGCCGCGGATGAGTTGGCTGCCAAAAGGGAAGCCGGCTTGGAAAGCACTCTCCCGCAAGAAAACCAAATCTTCGACGAAATAACACCGTTTCTTAAGGGTAATTGAGTCGAGTTTTTGGACCTGACGGAGTTATAGGGAGGCATGAGTACTTCCAGAAGTGCGTTTCTCAAAACCATGGCGGCGACGAGCTTTGGGGTGGCGGTATCTGCGGCGGAGGGCGCGGATGCGCCGGCGTTGCCGAAAGCCGCGCCGCTGTACTCGAACGCATAAGCGAGGTACGAGTGAACGCCCAGCGTCCAAGTGTCACGATACGCCTTGACCATTTCCGGCTCGCGGGTCACAGCCCGCCTCGTTGTTGGCGCAACAGCACGCCTTGCACACTCGCCCAATCACCCAATCTCCGGCGCGAACGGGCGATTCCTGTTCGCGGAATGGCAATAGCAGATCCTTGGCCAGCCCCCAGGTCAGGAACGCCCCGATGTTCCGATTCACGCTGATGACCTTCAAATACGCAAACTCGCCGACCATCGCCAACGGCGTCTCGGTGGTGGCCACGAGCCGGTCTTCCGAATCACGATAGACAAACACGTCCAGTTTGTCCTTGGGTTTCAAGTCCGCGGGAATATAACGGCCCGGCAGCAGGATCTCGCCCAATTCCCCGCCGTCGAGATAGAGGCCGGGGGCCG
>Ga0181530_10001543_pt1 | contig 28873 bp, 20 predicted proteins | sample PEATcosm2014_Bin_42_FD_119769 | JGI IMG/M metagenome (GOLD analysis project Ga0181530, IMG submission 119769) | Peatland microbial communities from MTU Mesocosm Facility, Houghton, MI, USA - PEATcosm2014_Bin10_60_metaG | ecosystem: Environmental > Terrestrial > Soil > Wetlands > Peat | place... | reverse complement strand
CAATGGATGCCTCAAAACCGCCGATGAACAAGCTCTTGTTAGCCGCGTTGTTGATAGGGGCGGGCCACGCGTCAGCAGGTGCTCAGACCGCAAGCAGGGGTGGAATTCAAGGAACAGCTAGAGATCCCCAGGGGAGAGCCTTTCCAACCGCGACGGTCACGGTCGCCCAACTGGGAACCAATGAAACGTACTCTGTGCGTTCAGCCGCAGACGGGACCTCCGTCGTGTTTCTGTATCCGCTAGACATGCGCAAGACCAGCGCACGACTTTGCCCGAGTCCTGCTCCCTTTCTTCGCAGGCGTTAAATTTTCTTAGATAATGTTGGGGAATGCGCTATCCCTCGAGTTGATTCTTGATGTAACCGCTAATTCGTAATCTCGACACGGAAATGGCTCGAACCGGCTTCCGCCGAGCCGATTTCTACGCAGAATGACACGATGAAAATCGTCTAACCCGCAAGGAGGGTCCGATGAGTGCGCAACCGCCGGACCAGGATCTAGTAAGACTTTTTGAACAAATAGGCTTCGTCACCTGTTCCTCGCACATGACGGCCTTGCTGCGACGATCGCAACGGGCGGCGGAAGCCAGCGACATCACGGTTCTTTTGGAAGGTGAGACCGGGACTGGCAAGCAGGTCTTGGCGCGTGGCATCCACCAGTTAGACCAAAAACGCAACAGCTTCCCGTTTGTTACCGTACACTGCAGCACCATCAGTGACACCCTAGCGGAAAGCGAATTGTTTGGACACCATCGGGGAGCATTTTCGGGCGCGGTTGCCGACCGAAAAGGACTCTTTCAAACTGCCCAGCATGGAACGATGTTGCTGGACGACATCAATGATTTGCCATTTCATCTGCAACCCAAGCTGCTGGATGTTATTCAGCGCGGCATCGTCCGGCCGGTGGGATCAGATCGTGAGATGCGCATTGATGTGCGCATAATTGCTGCCTGCAACCAACCCTTGGAGCCCCTGGTTCGAGAGGGGCGCTTTCGTTCCGACCTCTTCCATCGGCTGAACGTAGTAAAGCTATCGTTGCCGCCATTGCGCGAGCGAGGCGACGATCTGAGGGACCTCATACTGACGTTCGCTGAGCGACATGGCACTCTCTACCGGCCGATCCTCGAAGTGGAGTCGCAATTGCTGATTCTTCTGCGATCCAAGCCGTTTCCGGGAAACGTTCGCGAATTGGAAAATGCGGTCCAGCGGATGCTTTTTCTCAAGTCTGAGGGTACATCGTTGGGCATGGCTGACTGGATAGCCCAGTCGGTTCCCGAAACCGAAGGGGTGAGTCTTGATCTGTTGGCCCAGGCAGCTAGCGCCATGTGGAAGGCGATTTCTCAGCAAGGTGTATCGTACGCGCAAGCGATGCAAGAAATTGAGAAGCGCGTGCTGGAAACTGCCATTAACGTGCAGGGATTTACGCGCCGAGAAACCGCTCAGAGATTAAAAACCAGCGAACGTACCCTTTATTACAAAATGAGATCCCACGGGATCAACCAGCCAGCGCCGTAGCCAGATTTCTCCAAAGATTTACTGCCACGTCGATGCCATCAAAGTCCGCCCAAACGGTGTTATCCTCCCTTTGCATCTCCCGAACTGCACCTGTTTCAAGAACGAGCTTTCCAGTGACCTCGATCGGTTCGGGGGGGACGGTCATCCTTCACACGCTAAATCTGGCAGATGGCCTGCAAAGTCTTGCAGACGCCTGTTGTTGCTTTGGGTGGGATGCAAAATTCGTACCCTGATACAACCGTTGATCGGATGAGTTCTAGTAATTTCGCGGCTTTATGGCCGGCCAGGCGCCGACGTGCTCTTCGCGCAAAACACTCCAGCAGAGTTTTCTCTCTTCTTCTCTCATCGCTGGGACTGCAAATTCCGGCAGTCGCTTGATATTGTCCGCGTCCAGAGCAGGCTATGGTGCGTGTTGTGTAATTCAATTCAATTGCTTTATTTATAGCGAGACACAAAGAACTTCGCCTCTTACTTGCGCCTATGTTCTGGAGCCTGCGCAACTGGCATTTCGCATGCTCTCGAGACGAAGTGTCGCAAGACCGCCAACCAATGTTCACTCAAAGAATTACTTTGGTTTGCATGGCTTCTTGCAGCCAGGTGAGCAACATTTGCGGCATGGCTTCAAAAGAGGAGGAAAGTTCCCACGCAAACCGGTGACAAAGTGCGATTCCGTGTTTCCGATGTGTTTCTGCCGAGTCCGGAGGGCGTGCTTGTGGCCCCATCGATCGAAGAGGTGCTAGAAGGAACGATTGTGGACTTTTCCGATTCGGGCCAGAGGGCCCGAGTTTTTGCACTTGTTGATGTCATCCGAAGGCAGACGGTGGTTGTACCCGTCGAGAAGTTGGAAGGGGCTCCTTCGAAGGGACCGGAGGAAACGGCGGATGCATAGCAGGCAGAGCCAATGCGCCGTCCGGGAAAAACCGCTTCAGAGCAAGAAAGGGAGATGATTCATGCCAGTTACCACAACTTATCCTGGTGTTTATATCCAGGAGCTTACCGGTCCAGTTCACACCATTGCAGCCGTCGCGACGTCGATCACGGCATTCGTGGGATACACTCCGCGCGGCATCGACAACCGCGCACAGGAGATTTTCAGCTTCTCTGACTTCCAGAGACTCTACGGAGGGCTTGCATCCAACAGCGAACTCAGCTACGCCGTGTCACAGTTCTTTCAGAACGGCGGATCGCAGGCGTATGTGGTTCGAACGCCGGCAACGTCCTTGGGCGCGGCTGGAGCCAACGTGGTTTTTGACGGGATGCAGTTCACGGCTTTGAGCAGCGGAACGTGGGCCAACGAGCAACTGCTGATCGATACGGACATCATCGGAGTCAATCTCACGGCAGATCCCCTGGCTTTCAATCTCACCATTACCGACCTGGCGGACCAAACCAGCGAATACTTTGCCAACGTCACGCTGACCCAGAGCAATAACAATTTCATCGTCACCGTGGTGAACGATGCCGACAATGGCTCTCAGTTGGTCAATGTTTCTTTTCCGGGAGCGATTCCAACAACTGCGGTCACGGTTAGCGGCGTCTTGGGCGCGGCGATTACAACGTCTGCGGTGAATACGGCCATTGGCGGTAGCAGCACGGCGACGACAGCGACCCAAGACTTCAGCCTGGTGATGAGCACAAGTTCTCCGGCCACACCACCGACACCGCTGCCGCTGACCATCAAAATCATGCCCAAAGCGGGAGCGATCCCCCAGACAATGACCGGCCTGGCCTCACAGGTGCAACAATCGATCAATGCCGCCCTGGCGGTACAAATGCCGGGAGCTTCCGTGCAGTGTACCGTAGCGCCCAATGGCGCCGGCCAGGCGCTGCGCGTGAATGCGTTGCTGCCGCAGAATCCGGACGCAGTGGTAACCTTCAGCAAGCCGGCCAGCGGAGGCGATGCTTCGGCAGCGCTGGGGCTGGCAACCGCTCAGGAAAACGTCGCTCATTACGCCTTGGGTACAGGCGACTCCTTTGCATCCCAAACCAGTTCCGGAAAGGGATCGAACGGCACCGGGCTTCCGCAAACGGCAGACATCCTCGGAAGTCAGGCGGCATTTACCGGCATTTACGCGTTGCAGAAAGTGGATCTGATCAACTTGTTGAGCATTCCGGATGCGACGCGGGCGCTGCCGAGCAGTCCTACGTCGCTCGATCCGACGATCAATACCTCTGCGATTTACAGCGCGGCGATCGCACTCTGTGACCAGATGCGGGCTTTTCTGCTGGTGGACTCGCCGCCCAATGTGTTCACGGTGACGGCCGCGGTGGACTGGATTTCCAGCCAACTCGGCGTGGTCGACCCCAACGGGGCGGCCTTCTTCCCCCGGTTGCGTTTGCCTGACCCGCTGAATAACTACAACCTGCGCACCTTCGCTCCCTCGGGGATTGTGGCCGGGGTTTACGCCACCACCGACGGAGTCCGTGGAGTTTGGAAGGCCCCGGCGGGGATCGAGGCTGTGCTGAATGGGGTCCAGAGTATGACTTACAAGTTAAGCGACGCGGAAAATGGAGTGCTCAATCCTCTGCGGCTGAATTGTTTCCGCACCTTTCCTAACTACGGCCCGGTGCTTTGGGGAGCACGCACGCTTGTGGGCGCCGATGCCATGGCCAACCAGTGGAAGTATGTTCCCATCCGGCGCATGGCGCTCTTTTTGGAACAAAGCCTCTATCAGGGGACTCAGTGGGTGGTTTTTGAACCAAACGATGAGCCGTTGTGGGCGTCGATTCGTCTCAACGTGGGTTCGTTCATGCAGACCTATTTCCTCAAAGGCGCATTTCAAGGACAGACACCCGACCAGGCATATTTCGTGAAATGCGACAGCGAAACCACAACGCAAACTGATATCGACAACGGCGTGGTCAACATCCTGGTTGGCTTTGCTCCGTTGTATCCGGCGGAGTTTGTGGTGATTCAGATCGAGCAACTCGCCGGACAATCTCAGTCCGCCTGAACTTCAATGAAAGGATGATCTATGGCAGAGTTTACGGTAAACGCAACTCGCTTTGACCCGTATAAGAACTTCAAATTCCGACTCAAGTGGGACGGCCAGTATGTGGCCGGCATCAGCAAGGTGTCCGGGCTGAAGCGCACCACGCAGGTGGTGAAACACCGCGACGGAGGAGATCCCAGCACCACGCGCAAATCGCCGGGACAAACGGACTTTGACGCCATCACGCTGGAGCGCGGAGTGACGCATGACACCGCGTTCGAGGCCTGGGCGGCTAAGGTTTGGCAGTTGAGCGCTAGCCTTGGTTCGGAAGTCTCGCTGGCGGACTTCCGCAAGAACGTCATTCTCGATTTCTATAACGAGGCCGGCCAACTGGCCATCAGCTACAAAATTTACAACGCGTGGGTATCCGAGTATCAGGCGCTCCCGGACCTGGACGCCAATGCCAATGCCGTCGCCATCCAGCACATCAAGCTGGAACACGAAGGATGGGAACGGGACGTTTCCGTCACTGAGCCGACGGAACCGTCTTTCAATTCGACGCACGCATGAAGTTGTGCTTCCGGCAGCGAAACCAATCAGCCGCGAACGAAAACGATTCTACGGGAATGGACGAGCGAACATGCGGGCACTTACCGGTGAGCTGCTATTGACTGCATGGGATGAAGGCAAAGACCAGCATGCCTTGGTTCAGGGCCTCATCCTGCTATCAATGGCGTTGCCGAAGAGCGATCGGGAAAAACTGGGGGGATTGAGCCTGGCAGAACGCAACCTGCTGCTGCTGCATTTACACGATCTCACGTTCGGTCCGGTTCTCCAAGGGTTCAGCGTTTGTTTACACTGCTCGGCGCAACTGGAGTTCACGGTCCCCGTAGCCGGGCTGATCGGGCACGTGCAAAGCCAACTCTGCGAAGGCCCGGTGAGCTGGGAACATGACGGAAGGCAGTACCAACTGCGTCCGGTCACCAGCGGCGATCTGCTCGCCATCCTTGACGCGCCTGGCGCGAGGGAAGCTGAAAACCAATTGTTGCAGAGGTGCTTAACCGTTTTCGGCGAATCAACCAGCCGTGAAGAACTAACACGGAGTACAGAAGCTTCAGGCGCCACCCCACCGGAAGCCTTTTCTGCAGCTCTTCAAAACTTCGAGCAACTCCACGCAGCCGCGGAGCTGAGTTGCGCCGTGCACTGCGCTGCCTGTTCTCATCGCGAAACGCTTGAACTGGACATCGCACAGTTTATCTGGATTAAGGTCCGCAGCGCAGCTAAGCGGTTGTTGGCAGAGGTTCATGAACTGGCATGGGCCTACGGCTGGAGCGAAGAGGCCATCCTTCGCATGAGCCCACACCGCCGTAATGCCTATATGGAGATTCTGGGCGGATGAGCAGCCTGCTGCAAAGAATGGTGCAAGGTATACGCGCTCCCCAGCAGCGGATTGAGCCTCTGCTGCCACCGCGCTACGCCGGGCATGAACGGGGAGGTCTAGGATCGCAGGCACACCAGCGAGACGGGATGAAACCATTCCGGGAAGAGAACCAGCCTTCATTGGCCGAGTCACATTCCGCAAAATCGCCCGGTCCTTTCGAGTTTCGCTCCCCGGTCAATCGCCGCGATGTTCCTGAGAAGCAAGGGGCGGCGATGGGAGAAGATTCTACTTCTGAACCTGCCGCCGTTCGAGGACGCACATCATCCCCGGAGCCGTCCTCTCACCGGTCTTCTTCTGCCGGAGTCCCAGTTACAGCTCAAGCAGAGCGGCAGGATCACGGCTCATACAAAACAGAGGCTGCGTCTTTGACGACGCCACAACCGCCAAAAAGCGCACGGCCTTCAGCAGCATCCGCTTCAGCAAATCTCAGCGGAATGCCGCGGCAGACATCGCCGGTTCTCGAACGTACAAGTGGCAGCAATTTGCGCGATTCGAAAAAGCCTGGAACGGAACAGATGGCGGTGACACGGCGGGCCCAGGCAGAGCCGCTGACACTGCGCCGGCCGGAGGATCAGCCGACCATGCGGCACTCCGATCGAGTTCCGTTCGCCGCTCGGGCCGGTGCGGAGACCACGACCACACAGGTCACGATCTCGATCGGTCGCGTCGAGATTCGCGCAGGGCAGCCTGCAGCACGGCCGCGGCGGCCGGCATTCCGTCCTCGGGTTTCGCTGAGCGACTTTCTCAACCGACGAGAGCCGGAGCGCCTATGAGCGATTACCTTGCCATCGCTGGCGTGAGTGCAACCCTGCGCTCGTTGTTGACCACGGCGCTCACCAATGGAGGGCCAAGCACGCTGTTGGGGTCTTCCGCTACGGCCATCACTTCGCTTTCGCCCGACCTCATCAAGACCGGGGCGGACGAGCAGCCGCAGCTCAATATCTTCATGTATTACGCGAGCATCAACCCGTATCTGCGAAATCTCGATTTGCCATCGCTCAACGCGCAGGGAGGGAAAACCAGCAATCCGCCGCTGCCGCTGAATCTCCATTATCTGATCACCGCGTACGGAGGGAACCAATTCGATTCTGAGATTCTGCTAGGCTGGGCAATGCAGGTGTTCCACGAAACCCCGGTGGTTCCCCGGGCGACCATTCAGGCTGCGCTTACGGCCCTGGGGCAGACGGGCACGGAAAACAAATTGATCTCCGGCAGCACGCTTCCCAATCAGGTAGAGCACATCCGCATTACGCCGGAGGCGTTGACAACGGAGGAAATCTACCGGCTTTGGGCAGCTTTCCAGACCAGCTATCGTCCCACAACCTCCTACCAGGTCTCGGTCGTCGTGATCCAGGATACGCAGGCCTTTACTTCAAATCTCCCGGTGCAGCGGCGCACGGTTACAGCTCTGCCGTCGCAAATACCTGTAATCAATTCGGTCTCGCCCACCAATGCCACTGCCGGGCAGGTGCTCACGCTAAGCGGCAGCAACTTCCTGGGCGATTCGCCCGCCAACACCCTTGTTGCGTTCGATTCAAATGCCGGCGTTGCCCCCAATATAGTTCAGGCGAATCTCGTTCGGGTCACACTGCCCTCATCGCTCGAGGCCGGCGCACACGCGGTGCGCGTGCAGCGCACGATTACTTATCCCGGCTCAAGCACGCCGCATCCGGGTTTTAGCTCAGATCCGGAGTTGTTCCAACTTATTCCTGCGATCCAAGGTACGTCCCCGTTCACCGCGACTGCCGGCCAGCCATTCACGGTGACAGTTTCGCCGGCCGTGGGCAGCACCCAGGAGGCGATACTCTACATTGGCGATAATGCGATTCCCATCGACGAGCAGCCAACCACCGGCGCTGCCAGCTCGAACACTTTGACTTTTCCCATCCCGGCGACGGTTGCCACTGGGCTCTTTCCTCTGCGCATTGAAATTGACGGAGCGCAAAGCGCGCTGACGCTCAACGCCGGCAATCAATTCACTCCCCAGGTGCAGGTGAACGCATGAGTACGCTTGATCCAGCAGGAGTGATGACCAAGCCGCTTCCGGATCGGCCGGTTGAGTCGTTAAGCGAAGCTTTGGAGCGAGTACACCGAGCGCTGATGACCGCGATTCAGGCCCCGGAAGAGAAGGCGGCGGCCGCTGAAAACTGCGCCGCATGGCTCTCCAGTGAGCCCTGTTTTGCCCTGCGGCGTCTGCAGACGATATTTGGACTCAGTTCCTTCGAGCGGGACCTGCTGGTGCTGTGCGCGGGCGCAGGACTGGAAAAGCGATTTCTCTCGGCTTGTGCTGCCGCGCACGAGGATCGCAGCGCGGTTTGGCCGACGTTCGGGCTGGCCTTGTGTGTTCTGCAGGAGCCGCATTGGAGCGCCATCAGCCGTGCCCGGCCTCTGCGTTATTGGCACTTGATCGAGGTCGAGGCCGGTTCGCTGCTGCACGCTCCGCTGCGCATCAACGAGCGCGTTCTGCAGTTCCTGATTGGGGTCCCGGCTGTAGAAGAGCGCCTCGAGGCCTTGGTGCGGCCATTGCAGCCGGAACCATCGGCCTACGCCGCGGACCCGTGGAGCAATCTCACAGACGCGATTCAGCCGGCTATAAGCCACTGGAACCGAGTCCCGGCCATGCGCGATCCGATTTTGCTGGTCGGACAGCACGGATCAGTGCGGCGCTCGGCCTTTCTGGAAATCTGCCGGCAAAGCCATCTGCGCCCTTGCGCCATTCATGCTGCCGACATTCCCACGCCGGCGGCGGAACGGGAACAGTTTTGCCGTCTATGGACGCGCGAATCGGTGTTGAGTAGCGCGGCACTGTGCATTCAGACGGATGATACCGAAAGCTACCGCAATCTGCTCCCCATGTTGCGTCAACTGGAAACGCCGGTGGCGGTGGAGGTGCAGCCCGGTTCGCCGGCGGAGCGCCTCGAAGGTCTGCGAATTTACCTGGCCCCCATGTCGGCTCCCGAACGAAAAAAGATCTGGAACGAATACCTGGGACCGGCGGCAGAACGGATGAACGGCCATCTCGACCGCATTGTAGACCATTTCCAGTTTGATAAGCCCGGGATTCAGATTTCGGCGTTGGCGGCACGGGAAGAGATTGCGGCAAACGAAGGCCGGGATGCGGACCAGATCCTGTGGAAAGTCTGCCGCCGGCATGCGCGGCGCTCGCTCGAGAAAATCGCGCAGCGGCTTGAGCCTCGAGGCACATGGGACGACCTGGTGTTGCCCGAACAGCAGATCCAGACTCTCCGGCAGATCGTGGTGCACGTGCGCCAGAAGGCCACGGTCAACGAGGACTGGGGATTCGCCCTCAAGTATGCGCGCGGACTGGGACTCAGCGTATTGTTCAGCGGCGCCAGCGGCACGGGCAAAACCATGGCGGCTGAAATCATGGCCGTGGAACTGGATCTCGATCTCTATCGCATCGATCTGGCATCCGTAATCAGCAAATACATAGGAGAGACGGAGAAGAACCTACGCACTGTGTTTGACGCGGCGGAGGAAAGCAGCGCCATTCTTCTCTTCGATGAAGCGGATGCTCTTTTTGGCAAGCGCAGCGAGGTGCGCGACAGTCACGACCGCTACGCAAACCTGGAGGTGAGTTATCTGCTGCAGCGGGTTGAGTCTTATCGCGGGATCGCCATCCTCACTACGAATATGCAGCACGCGCTGGATTCTGCGTTCATGAGACGCTTTCGCTTTATCGTGCAATTTCCGTTTCCGGACGCAGATTCCCGCGCCCGCATCTGGGAGCGCATTTTCCCCCCGACCGCTCCCCTGGATTCCGTCAAGTGCGAGCGCCTGGCGCAGCTCAACATCTCAGGCGGCGTGATTCGCAATATCGCCGTGCACGCGGCTTTTATGGCGGCGGAAAAGCAGCAGGCAATCGGCATGAGACATCTGTTCGCTGCCGCCCAAATCGAATATGCCAAAATGGCCAAACCGCTTACCGGGGCAGAGACGCGAGGTTGGATATGAGGCACAACACTGCTGCAGCGCCGCGCCGTTCGCAAGAGCCTTTGGCAACGGACTCACAAGATGCGACGCCCGGCCACGCGCCCAGGCAGAATGCAAAATCCGCAATCGACGTGCATTTCAATATCCGGCGCCTCACGATCGAGGGATACTCCAGCGCCGGGCAAGAGCGCTTTACGCGTTCGTTGCGGGCGCACTTGAGTGCATTGGCGCAGGACGCCCATCAGCACCAGTGGTCTAGCGCAAATGGATTGGCGATGGACCGCCTGGATGCCGGCGGGCTTGCGCCCGGCGCAACCCCCGAAACAGCGGCGCGGCAGATTGCGACACGGATCTTCGCCGGGCTCGCGCAAGCTGGAGTTTTAAGGAAATAGAACACACTGAAACAACCTGGGTACCAGGACTATGCCAATCTCGCCACTGTTGCAAAAGGGAGCGATCCTGACCTTTGATCCCAATACGGGAATCCCTCTGGGCAGGATCATCCTGCAATACAATCCCGAAACGCTAACTCGAACTCTTAAACCGCAGAGCGTAGGGGACGAGCCGGACCGCACGGAGATCCTTCGCCTGAAGGGTCCGCCGATCGAAACTATCAAATGCGATGTGGAGATCGACGCCACGGACCAGCTCGCCGCCTCGGATCCCACAGCCATCAGTTATGGCATCCAGCCCCAGCTCGCCGCGCTGGAACTGTTGGTTTATCCCTCGAGTACGGTGTTGATCACGAATGAGGTTTTGTCATTGCTGGGGACGATTGAAATTCTTCCCATGGAGACGGCGCTTACGGTTTTTGCCTGGAGCCAGAGCCGCATCACCCCGGTGCGGATCACGGATCTCTCCATAACGGAAGAAGCCTTCGACCCGGAGCTGAATCCTATTCGCGCCAAGGTATCGCTGGGCATGCGGGTCCTGAGCATCAATGATGTTGGTTTCCTCACGCCGGCGGGGTCGCTTTACATGATTTACCAAACCACGAAGGAATCACTGGCGCAGTTGAGCTAAGGAGAGATTTATGGACCAGGCATTGGCGTCGCTGATCACGTCGGCCGCCGGAACCGGGGCAACCACAAATCCGAATAGCCGCTACTATGGCGTGCGGATCGACAGCACCACGCTGGCTGATGGAACGCCGGTCAACTACCTTGCGCGGCGCATCATTCCCCAGCCTGATACTTACTCTTCCACGCAGAGCTATGTGATTGTCGAGGGCGACCGTTTGGATAACCTAGCGGCGAAGTTTCTCGGCGACCCAGCCTTGTACTGGATGATCTGTGACGCGAACGGCGCAACCGATCCTGACGAACTCACCGCGCAGGTAGGGGCCACCATCCTGATCCCCGTGGCTTCAAACATTCCCTCGGGAGCCCGTAATGGCTAGCCCGCTTTATCTCTCGCTGCTCGCCGGGCCGGTAGTGGCGCTGCCTGTGCCCAAGCCGTTGATTGATGCGTTCGTCTCAGCGGAGGTGACCGAATCTGCCACCGGCCCAAGCGGCTTCCAGCTTACTTTTACGCTGGGCGATAACTCAATCCTGCAAACTCTGTTCCTGCTCGCAGCGGGAGCGCCGATTCCCATTTTGCGTGTGATTCTGGTCGTCACCTTTGGCGGCCTACCGCAGGTGATTATGGACGGCATCATCGAACACCACGAAGTAGTTCCTGATGCCATGTCGGGTTCATCCAAACTGGTAATTACCGGACACGATCTCTCGAGTCTGATGGGTCTGATCGATTTTTCCGGACTTCCTTATCCGGCCATGAGTCCCGACCTTCGGGTTATGACCATCCTGGCCAAATACGCGGCATTTGGAATCATCCCGGAGGTCATTCCCGTTCCCACCCTGGACATCTCTGTGCCCGTCGAGCAGATCCCGTCGCAAAAGGAGACGGACCTCTTATACATCCAGCAACTGGCGAAGGAAGCCGGTTATGTTTTCTACGTCACGCCCGGACCCTTGCCGGGAACCAACCAAGCGTACTGGGGACCGCAGATCAGGGTTGGGATTCCCCAACCGTGTTTGAACGTGAACATGGATTCGTGGACGAACGTTGAGAGTCTGAATTTTCGTTATCAGCCGCAGAATTCTGTACTGCCCATCGTCTTTATCCAAGAGCCCATCACGAAAATGACTTTACCGATAGTGATACCGCCCGTGGCTCCATTCAATCCGCCGCTGGGTATAGCCGTCCCCATTCCCCAGAAAATCGAGCAGATGAAGGCGACGGCACAACTGAACCCCGCGCAAGCGCTGATGCAAGGAATGGCCCGGGCGGTAGAAACAGCGGACGTCGTGACCGGGGACGGGACTCTGGATGTGGTGCGTTACGGCCAGGTCCTGCGGGCGCGAAGCCTGGTGGGAGTGCGCGGCGCGGGTATTGCTTTTGACGGCATGCACTATGTGGAGAGCGCAACCCACAAGTTGAAGCCCGGCGAATACAAGCAGAGTTTTGTTCTCAAGCGCAACGCGCTGATTTCGAACCTGCCCGTCGTGCCGGCTCTGCCGTATTAGGCCCTGGAGCGGGCGGCTACGTTCTCCCCAAGAGCCCGGTAGTTTGGTAATCGGGCGAGCGGGTCATTTGAAAACCACACGAGGGTAGCAGTGGCCAAATATTACGGCAAATATCGGGGCACGGTGATTGACAACGTCGATCCGTTGCAGATTGGGCGCCTGATGGTGCAGGTTCCGGACGTATCCAATGTGATCCCGTCCACCTGGGCCATGCCCTGCGTGCCGTTTGGAGGGATTCAGTCCGGTTTCTACGCGGTGCCGGACATCGGGGCCGGAGTGTGGATTGAGTTCGAACACGGAGATTCAGATTATCCAGTGTGGGTGGGCACTTATTGGGGATCAGCCGCTGAAGTTCCCGCGCTGGCTCTGGCTGCGCCGCCCGGTGTTCCTCAGGTAGTGATCCAGACCACGGGGCAGAACACGCTCTTGATCAGCGATGTTCCCGGTCCCACAGGTGGAATTCTGCTCAAGGCAACCACGGGAGCAATGATTTCGATCTCGGATACCGGAATCATCATCAGCAATGGCCAAGGCGCGACCATTGCCATGACCGGTCCCGCGGTCACCATCAACGAAGGCGCCCTGGAGGTGATTTGATCGATGCCCGGCTTTCTGATTCAACAAGGGGCCACTGTCATTTGCATACATGGCGGGCAAGCCATGCCGTTGGTTCCCAATCCTGCCGTCACGCTGGAGGGAATGCCGAGCTGCCTTCTGCCCGATCCCTGGAGCGTGGCCGGATGTCCTGGGATTCCGCCTACTATTCCTCCGTGCGTCATGGCGTCATGGGTTGTAGGTACGGTTCGCGTCACATCCTACGGACAACCGCTCTTGGTGCAAAGCAGCCAAGCAATCTGCACGCCAACGGGAACGCCGTTGCTTCCGATTGTCACTCAGGCGCGAGTAAACGCGACCTGATGGAACGGAATTACGTATGAATTTGGCATTTCCTTACAACTTCGACTCGACCGGGCACACAGCGCAGACCGATCTGCTGACGCACATCAGCGACATGATCGCGCAGATCCTGTTTACCTCGCCGGGCGAGCGCGTGAACCGGCCCACTTTCGGCAGCGGAACCGCGCAACTGGTATTCGCTCCCAACAGCGTGATCCTCGCCGGCGCGCAACAGCAGGCGATTCAGGCCGGCCTCCAGCAGTGGCTCTCAGACCTGATCCGAGTGCAATCGGTTTCAGTCGTGGCCGACGGCGAGACTCTACAAATCACCGTGGTGTATCTGGTGATCCAGACGCAACAGCAGCAGACGCAGCAGTTCGTCTACGGCGGAGCGATGTCATGATCTATTTCTGCTCACAGAAGAACCGGCGCGCCCTGGTGCTGCAGAGCGCCAAGCTCAATGGAATTGATTACCTTGAAGTCGTTGGCAGCTCGCCGTGCGGCACACAGCTTGCGCTCTCCTTCTTGAAGGACGCGCGCTCCCTTGCTCTCACGCCCGCCAACATCACCGTTGCGGGAGGAGCTGCGGTTCAGGTCGCCGCGATCACGCCGGCCAGCGCCGCCTCGCCCTTCGTCGTTCAGGTCAATCTGAATCAGACCGGAGATTTTTCTCCTTACAATCTTAAGCTGGTGGCGGGAAGTGGGATTAGCGACCCGCCTGATGGCATTGATCCACAACTCTCTTGCGTCACGTTTTCTTTCAAAGCCGGATGTCCATCTCCTGCGGACTGCGCGCCTGACAATTGCTGCTCGACTCCTCCCCAGCCTGCGCCGGACATCAACTATCTTGCCAAGGATTATGATGGCTTCCGCCAGGTCATGCTGGATCGCATGTCTGCACTGGCGCCCATGTGGACGGAGACGCATGCCGCCGATCTGGGCATCGCACTGGTGGAAACACTGGCGTATGCTGCAGACCATCTCAGCTATCAACAGGATGCGGTTAGCACGGAGGCTTACATCGGCACAGCCCGCAGCCGCATCTCAATGCGCCGCCATGTTCGCCTGGTTAATTATCAGATCGGCGAGGGCAGCAATGCGCGGGCCTGGGTCCAGGTGGGAACTGCAGCCGATAACCTGCAGATACCGGCCGGGACCCAGTTCTACGTTCGTGTTCCAGGACTTCCTCCCGTGGCGAAAGCAGGCGATCCGGTCGCGCAGCAACTCGCTCAAACCACCAACCCCATTTTCGCCAGCATGCAGACGGCTACTCTCTTTACCGAACAAAAAAGCATGAACTTCTACACCTGGGGAGACACCAACTGCTGCCTGGCTCCGGGAGCGACCGCAGCCACGTTGGCCGGCAGTCTGACGACGCTACAAGCAGGCGATGTGCTGCTCTTCGAGGAGGTGAAGGGTGCAAACACCGGGGAGGCGGGCGATGCCAATCCCGCCAACCGCTGGGCCGTACTTCTGACCAGCGTAAGCACCAAGGATTACAAGTCGCGGCCCCTCGTCGATCCTCTCAACGGGCAGGCCATTACCCAGATTGCATGGTCCGCCGCCGACGCGCTTCCCTTTCCGCTGTGCCTTTCTTCGACCGCAGATGCGGAACATGGCTCGGGACCGGTTTCTAACGTGAGCGTTGCCCGCGGAAATATCCTCCCCGCGGACCATGGCGTGTGGGTTAGCTCGGAAGCGCTGGGGACAGTACCCGCCGCGCCGCCAACACCCATCACCAGCAGCACCTGCACGTGCGGGACCCAGGCGCCGGTGACTACGCCGATTCCGCGATTCTATCCGGAGCTTGCTCAGTCGCCGCTCACTTTCAGCATCCCGTTCACAGGAATTCCTTCAGCCAGCGGCTTTCTGGCAGCGGACCCGGCAGATGCCAAGCCGCAGATTTCGGTGAGCAGTAATGATGGGATTACCTGGTCTCCGGCGACTGATCTGCTCTCCTTCGATGATACCGCGCGTGGATTTGTCCCGGAACTCGAGAATAACGGCGCGATCTTTCTTCGTTTTGGCGACGGCCAATACGGCGCCGCACCGGATGCCGGGGTCGCATTCTCGGCGACCTATCGCGTGGGGAACGGCAGCGTCGGCAACGTTGGGCAGGAAGCCCTGGCGCACATTGTGGTGCCGTCGAGTTTTCTTCCTCCGCTCTCAAACATCACCGGCGTACGCAATCCTCTGGCGGCCAACGGCGGCGTCGATCCCGAGGACATGCAACACATTCTTCAGTACGCTCCGTTCAGTTATGAACAGCAATTGCGTTGCGTGACTGAGGCAGACTATGGCCAGGCGACCAGCCAGGTCAGCGGAGTCCAGGCTGCTCGTGGCACCCTGCGCTGGACCGGCAGTTGGTATACCGCCTTTGTCTCCGTCGAGCCCACGGCCACGCTGACTCCTCAATTGATCACCGACACCACGGCCCGCGTGAATCCCCTGCGCATGATGGGTACTGATCTGGCCGTAGAGGGTGCTGTGATCGTGGGCTTGCGAATCACCATGCAGATTTGCGTCGATCCGGAACATTTCCAAGGCGATGTTTATGACGCGCTGATGCGGGTCTTCGTCACCGGAAACCAGTGCAACGGACAGAGCGGTTTGCTGAACCCGGCCAACTTTACCTTCGGCCAGACGGTGTACGCGAGCCCATTGATCGCCGCCGCGCAGGCAGTCGAAGGCGTTTTGTCCGCCACCCTGGTGACTTTTGCGCGAATCGACAACCCTTCGGTAGACGGCGTAGCCCAGGGCTATCTCACCGTGGGACGGCTTGAAATTCCGCGCTGCGACAACGATCCCAATCACCTGAACTTCGGAATGTTTGTGCTTCAGATGGACGGTGGCAAATGAGTGACACGACAAACGACGGCTGCGTGATTCCTGAGCAGCAGCTTTGCGGCTGCTGCGCTGGGATTGCGGCCGAGACTCCGCAACTCATCACGAACCGTCCCGCGCTCTCCTCGATTGCGTATCGTGCCGGCACATACTCCAGCTTCAACGCCAGCCTGCTGGCGGCGCTTTCCGATCCCGATTCCCCGGTACTGGCCCTGCTGCGTACGCGCGACCCGTCGGATTTTTCCATCGCCCTGCTCGATGCCTGGGCCGTTGTGCTGGACATCCTTACCTTTTATCAGGAGCGCCTTGCAAACGAGGCGTTCCTGCGCACGGCAGTGGATCAAAGATCTGTTTTTGAGCTGGCCCGGCTGGTCGGATATGTGCCATCTCCGGGAGTCGCTGCTTCCGCGGTGCTGGCCTTTACCCTGTCCAGCGCCACAGGATCGCCGGACAACGTGCTGATTCCCCAAGGCACGCGTGTACAGAGCGTTCCAGGGCCCGGCCAAACGCCACAGGTGTTTGAAACCTCGTCGGATCTGACGGCCATTATTGCGGCCAATTCTATTCCCGCTGGGACCACCATTCCCTGGCAGCTTTTCGGGTCCGATGTCAGCACCTGGATTCAGGGGACCGCGAACAACATCAACGCGGGTGATACGCTGCTTTTTCTGACTGCTCGCTCGGGCCAGGCCGTAGCGAACGGACCTGCGGATGTGCACTATGTGACCGACGTGAATATTAATTCGGCCTCCGGTAACAGCCAAATTTTCTGGGACCAGCCGCTGTCCTCGACATTTACGGGCGGCATGACAGCGGAGGATGTCTGCATTTTCGTCTTCGGCAAAAAAGCCGCCCTCTACGGCGTACAGGCGCCCAATCCGTTAACGCTGGGAAGCAGAAACCTAGGCAGTCTGGGCTACTCGGGGGGTAGTGACTGGACGTTTTCCTACACGGACGGCAGCTATCAGATCAACCTTGACGCTTCCTATCCCGGGCTGGCGCCGCAGCAAGGAGTTTCACCGCCCGCGCCGCCGTCGCTGATCATTCTTAGCGGCCTGGGCTACACCTCTTATTTTCGGGTCAAAAGCGCGGTGGAATCGAATCCCGGCCTCTACACGCTGACTGCCAAGACGACTCAGCTCACTCTTACCTGGGGCAGGATCCTCACCGGCGACACCAATCTTTCCCTGAACACAGTTCTGTGGGAATTCGTAAGAGAAACGCGCAATATCACCGCCTACGTGCAAAGCGCGGAGTTGACCCCGGCGAACGTTCCGCTAACCGCAAGCAGCCTCTCCATCACTACCTCCATCGGAACGCTAAGCTTCGCTTTGGCCACGGGCATGATTGTTCCCGTGCGGGGAACCTCGATTGCGATCGTCGGCGGACAGCAGATCGCCGCGAACCAGCCCATCGGCGTCACGGGAAAGCCCGTGCGCTTGCAGGTCACAAACGGGAGCCAGGCAATTCTCATTCCCGCGGGTTCATCCGGCACGTTGCAGGTAACGGACAACCAGGTTTTCCTGGTTACGAGTTTCCCGCCAACCATCGATCCGACTACGAAGTGTCCCGCGTGGAGCGTGGAAACCTTGGCAGGTGTTTCAGGCACGCTGATTGTTGCGGCAAGCAATATGCAATTGCAGCCGGCAGCTACGAGCGATGCTTCCACGGGCGAAGCCGCGCTGGTAAACGCCGCCAGCGTCGCGGGCGACATCACCACGCTCAGTCTCGTGAACGCGCTGGCGGGCATCTACGACGCGACCGCGGTCACGGTGCACGCGAACGCAGTCGAGGCTACGAATGGCCAGACCGTACAGGAAATCGTGGGCAATGGCGATGCTACCAGCAACAACCTGCAGTTCACTTTGAAACAATGGCCGCTGACCTACGTGACCTCGCCTACCGGCAATGGCTCGCAATCCACGCTGCAAGTATGGGTGAACAACCTGCAATGGCAGGAGGTTTCGAACCTGCTTTCTTCCGGCCCGGCGGACCGGGTTTTTGTCACACGCGTCAATCCGCAGGGCAACACCGTGGTGCAGTTCGGCAACGGAACACAGGGTGCGTTGACGCCAACCGGGCAATCCAACATTCGCGCGGTCTACCGGACGGGCATCGGCAGCGCGGGCATGGTGAATGCCGGGCAACTTTCGCAGCCACTGGATCGTCCGCAAGGTCTTAAGTCCGTGGTGAATCCCGGCGCTGCTAGCGGAGGCGCCGACCCAGCCTCCACAGACGACGCCCGCGCCAGCGCTCCCCTGCCCACGCTGACCATTGGCCGAGTGGTCTCGCTCGAGGACTATCAGAACTTTACGCTGGCTTTCGCCGGCATCGCCAAAGCCGTCGCCACCTGGACCTGGTTCGGCAATCTGCGCGGCGTCTTCCTAACGGTGGCGGGAGATAACGGCGCGACCCTCGAGAATTCCGATCCGATCATCGTCAACCTGGTCAGGGCGATCCGGTCTGCCGGAAATCCTTACATTCCGTTGCAGGTCGCATCCTACGTCCCGGTTCAGTTTCAGTTCACCGCCAACGTCAACATCGACGCCACCGACTACGTTCCCAAACAGGTTCTAGCGCAGATTTGGGAGAACGTTTCTGCTGAGTTCGCTTTTGACCAGCAACAGCTCGCCCAGAACGTGGTGGCCAGCCAGATCATCGAGACCATTCAGCAGACCCCGGGCGTCATCGCCGTGCAGCTCACGGCGTTGAATCTGAGCGGTGAGCCTGTCACCGGCACGCCGCCGGCCATGCTGTGCGCGTCCGGACCCATGCCGCCCCAGGGAGCCCAGATGCTTCTTCTCGATCCGCAAACGCAAAGCAACATCGGAGTGTGGTCATGAGCCTGAACGCCGAGCAACTATTTGCGCTGCTGCCTGCGGTTTATCGCACCCGAGACGCGGCCAACGGCGGCCCGCTCCAGGCGCTTTTCGGCGTCATCGCCGCCCAGTCAGAGATCGTCGAAGACAATATCCTGCAGCTTTACGATGACCAATTCATCGAGACCTGCTCCCCCTGGGTGATTCCCTATATTGGCGACCTCATTGGTTACAACTCGATATTCGAGGTGGCGGACGCCACCGTCCCCAGCCGCGCCGAAGTCGCCAACACCATTGGCTACCGGCAGCGCAAAGGGACGCTGGTTGCTCTCCAGCAACTCTCCATGGACACCAGTGGGCGGGCTGCCCTGGCTGTGGAGGAGTTCAAGCGTCTGATTACCACGGAGAGCATGCGACTGGTGCGTCCGCGCCACGTCTCAACCGTCAACCTCCGCAACATGGCGGCGCTGGACCGGTTGAACACCCCCTTTGATACGGAGAACCGCACCATCGACGTCCGCCGCATCGCTCCGCGTGTGCGTGTGCCGGAGAGTCCCGATCCCGCCCCGCTCGACATTGCCCTGCACGGGCCGGGCAGCTTCAACATTCCCGATATCGCCATTCATCTATGGCGGCTGAGAAGCCTTACCGTCACCAATGCTCCCGCGTTCGTGGTCGGCGGCGGCCGCTATATGTTCAGCCCCCTGGGGCAGGATATGCCGCTCTTCTCCCAGCCGCCTACCCGCAGCGCCTTTACCCTTGACACGCGCATCAACGTGCCCGAGCCTATCGGTCGCTATGAATTTGGAAAAAGCCTGAACTCCAAGAACACAGCGAGCGGCTCTCCAGTGTTTTACGGTCCTTCCGCCAGTATTCTGCTGACGGCGGACGGTACGCCGATAGACAGCTCGCAGATCATCTGCGCCAACCTCTCCGATCTCGCCAACGGCGCCTGGTGCACGGTTCCAACGGGCAAGATCGCCATCGATCCCGAACTGGGGAGGATTCGGTTCGCTTCCAACCTTTCTCTTCCCAAGTCGCTGCTGGTCAATTGCTCCTATGGCTTTGCCGGGGAGATCGCGGGCGGGCCTTACGATCGCGCCGCGTCACTGTCGCTTCCAACCTCGGCGCAGGCGCAGTTATTCGCGATTGTCGGATCGGCTGCTTACCCCACGCTGGCCGGCGCGGTCCAGGCGTGGAACAAACTGGCGCCGGGAGCGATTGGCGTCATTGTCCTTCCGAACTTTGCGAGTCTCGCCGTCGACCTGACCGGCGCGAATTCGATTCAGCTTCCAGAAGGCAGCAATCTGTCCATCCTGGCCGGCCAGCCCATCGCGTCCGGAGGAGCGGCCTGGAACAACTCTCTGGGTACGCTGACGGGAGACATCCAGGTGAATGGGGCGCCGGGGACTCCGCTCCCGGAAGGCGAGACTGCAGTCGCAGGGCAACTCTTGATCAGCGGACTTTGGATCGCCGGTCAACTGACTGTTACCGGCGAGAGCGCGACGGTGCAGATTTCCGATTCCACCCTGGTTCCGGGACTCAGCCTGACCCGCGACGGCAAGCCGTCGTCACCGGGCGACCCGAGCATTGTGGTTACTGCGGCAGAGGCGGCGCTCACCTTGACGCGCTCCATCAGCGGCCCAATCGCTGCTGATACGGGCGGCAGCACGCGCCTCTGCTCCAGCATCCTGGATGCAACTTCACCCTGCTGCGTAGCCTATGCGGCGCCCGACCTTGCCTCCGCTGGAGCCGACTTGCACGTGGAAGACAGCACCATCATCGGCAAAGTTCACACGCGCACGATTCCTCTGGCATCAAACACGATTTTTGTTGCCCGCCGTCCACGACGCGATCCCTGGCCGGCCGCCATCTGGTCGAGCCGGCGGCAGACGGGCTGCGTGCGCTTCTGTTTCCTGCCCTTTGATTCCGTCACGCCGCAGCGATACCAGTGCCTCCCGGGAGATGCCGCCAGCGAGCCGGCGCTGCAACCGCAATTCGTGACGCTGCGTTACGGCCAGCCGGGTTATGCCTTGCTGAGCGGCGACGCCCCGATGGCGATCTGGCAGGGCGCGGACAACGGTTCGCAAATGGGAGTGTATTACCAGATCCAGGAAACTGAAGCCGTCCGCAATGTCCAGTTGCGCGCTCCGGAGTATCTTCCTGTCTGCATGGAGAGCGGAATCTTTCTCCATCCATCTCGCTCGCTGATCGTGCCGCAGCCGCCCGTGGCTTATGGCTCGCGGCTGCGAACTTGCTGCGATGATCCCGATGCCGCTTCGCCAACCATGCCCGGAATAGGCAGTGTGCTGGTGTAAATGAGATGTTTCACTAATTGCAGAAATGGTCAGGTGCCTTATGAGAGGTGATTTCAGCCGAACTCGGTTTAACCCCACGAAGCAGTACACGGCCGTGTTGGAACAGCAGGGGCGTGTAGCCCTGGACGCCGATGCCAATGAGCAATCCGCCATTGACGGCTATTTGCGCCACGCGGAGACGGTGGACGTGATGGGCGATTATGGCGGGCCTGCTGACGACTTGGGATTCGCCATCAGCGTCTCCGGAAATCAGATTCTGATCAGCGCTGGGCGTTACTACGTCCAAGGCCTTTTGTGCGAGAACACACAGAATAATCTCACCTACAGCAACCAAACCTACTTGATCGGCCCTTCACCCACGGATTCCGCTCTGCTCTCTCAACTGCAGCAAAAGGGAGGGGCCATTCAAGTTTTCTTGCAGGTCTGGCAGCGGCTGGTGACGGCGCTGGATGACCCGTGTTTGCGCGAGCCGGCGCTGGGCCAGGCCGACACAACGGCGCGCTTGCAAACCGTCTGGCGCGTGGTCGCCAACCTTGTTGCCGCGACAACGGTCGCTCCCCCACCTGTGCCCGCAGCGCCTTCGGCCGCACTGGCAGCCACCAGAATCTCTGCCACTGCGGCCAAGTTGAATCTCGCTGCTGCCAGTTCTGTGGCATCCACGGTGACATCGGTGGCGGCAACCGGCGGGGCCACCGGGACGACGGCCATCGCCGCCCCGCCAGCCGGATCTGCCGTCCCCACAGTCGATTGCTGCACGCAGATGTACAACCTGCTCACGATTCTCACCACGGGAACTATGGCTGCGATGACCAGCGGCGGCACCACCGACTGCTCCTGCCAGCCCATTCCCGCAGCCGGATATCAGGGACTGGAAAACCAGCTCTATCGAGTAGAAATCCATCAAGGCGGGCTCGCGACGAAGGCGACCTTTAAATGGTCGCGCGAGAATGGCTCGGTGGTTGCCTCCATCCTTAGCATTTCCGGTCCAACGGTCTGGGTCAACTCGCTGGGACCGGATGCCAATTTGGGATTCCAGGCGAATGACTGGGTTGAGATCAGCGACGATACTTATCTCTTCGGCGAGACGCCGAATCAGCCGGGAGTGCTCTATCAGATCCTCAGCGTCGATCCGACAGGGCCCTCGATTGCGCTGACCACATCCGCTGTTTCCGTTGATCCAACCCGGAATGCTCGAGTGCGGCGTTGGGACCAGTCTGGAAGCTCCGCCGGTTCTAATGGCGTGCCCCTATCCGCGAATGCCTGGCAGGCCCTTGAAAACGGTATCCAGATTAACTTCAGTCAGGGGTTCTATCGAACTGGAGACTATTGGAGCATTCCGGCACGAGCGGCCACCGGCCAGATCGACTGGCCCCCCTGCGGCGGAAATGGCAATGCATTCCAGAGCCCCACTTCCATCACTGTATTTAATGCGCCTCTGGCATGCATCCACTGGGACGCGACCAGCAACCAGGCGACCGTCGAACCTTGCCAGCGGACCTTTTCGCCGCTCACCGAGCTGACGCCGGAGGTCCCGCCGACTGCGCTCCACGTAACCGACTACAGTTGGGCCAATGATGACGTCACGACCTTGGACGCGCTTTTGAACAGCGGTTTGACGGTGACGCTGGATGCGGCGCCGACCGGACCCATCAGCGGAGCCAACTTCATAGTAACGGTGGAGGCCGCGAATCGGTCCTTGATGCCGGACTTTAATGTCGTAGCGACGAGGGTGGGGATCGTGGCGACGGCGCCGGTTGCCGCTGCTGCGTCAGCCGCACCCGTCGCCGCTGCAACTCCGGCTGCAGCCCTTGCCGCGCCTGCTGCGACTTTGGCCGAAACGGCTAAGGTGACCACGCTGGCCACACCGGCCGCAGTTACCGCCGCACCCGTAGCTGCCTTGCCCGTAGCCGCGACACCGGTCGCCGCGACGCCTGTTGCCACTACACCTATTGCCGCTGCACCTGTTGCCAATGCGCCCATTGCCGCGACGCCTGTTGTCACAACCACAACCCCGGTTGATACCGCCCTTTCGGCCGGCATCCTGTCCGGTCTGCTCAACACCTTGCTCACCACGAATTACACACCTGTCTACCAGATTGTGCCGCTCAATATCTCCATTCTCGACTGGCAGACTACGGTAAACACCGCCGCCAAGCAGATTGTCTGGGGGTTGCCGACGAGCCCGGACACGGATATCACTGCTCTGCAATCCAGATACATTGCGGTCATCAACACCGCGCTGGGAACGCTGGCGTCGTATGGGATATACGCTCGTGCGCGGGTTAAGCTGATGGGGGGTGCGATATTTGCCACGAGCGGGAATACGCAAAGTTTCCTCGATGGGCAAAGCTTTGGGCAGCAAGCCACGCGTCAGGATGGAAAAACTCCATGCATCTCCTTGCACATGCCTTCCGGGAACAACGATAAGGCCAGTGATTTCGAGGGATGGTTCTATCTGGCGCCATATAATAGTGTGTCTTCCCTGAGCATGAATTACTCCACTTTCACCGTGGTGGTAAATTCCAACCATGTCGTCACCGGCGTGACGGCAGGTTCGCCGGCCACCGCGGTCACGGCCCAGGTGACCGTGAATCTGCTTTATTCCGCGGTGATGGCCAGTGGCGTCACCGTCAATCTCAGCCTGGCGGCGGTGACGGCGGGGGTGACTCCAAGCAGCTTCGTAACTTTAGCCAAGACTACTTTGGTGATTCCACAGGGCTCGTCCTCCGGTGAGGTAAATATCAACGTGGTAGGCAATCCCGGTGTCAGCACCAGCGGCACTGCGACAACTGCGGTATCCGATGTCTTTCAAATCACCGCGAATGTCCAGCTCGCCTACGGAAGCCCGGACTCGCAATCCGTCACCTTCACTCTAACGGGAGTGCAACCCCCCGTCATCATCCAGTAACGAAAGGAGAAGCTTGATGCGGGCCGTCTGGTCATATTGGAGCAAGCCCTACCTGGAATCCAAAGGGCGCACTTGGCCCAGCCCGATGCACCATTGGCTGGCTTGGGGACTTTCCCTTCGTCTGGCTCGCCGGCACTATCCGGAGACCATGCTGGTCACCGACCGCGCGGGCAAGGAACTGCTTGCCGATTGCCTGGGTCTCCCGTTCACACTGGTGTCGACCGAGTTGGACTCGCTTCGGCACGCGGACCCAGGCTGGTGGGCTTTGGGCAAGCTGATCGCTTACAGCATGCAGGAGCAACCGTTCGTTCACCTGGATGCCGATGTTTTTTTATGGAAACCGCTGCCGCCCGGCGTGGTGAGCGCTCCTGTGTTCGCCCAATGCCCCGAGGAGCATTCTGCCCGCGACTCGTCCTGTGCGCCCCGCCAGGTGGAAAGGGCTTTTCAACAATGTGAGCTGCCTTTGCCGGCGGAATGGGAGTGGGCGCGCTCCCGGTCGCTGGCTATCTATCGTGAAGCCAATTGCGGAATTATGGGCGGCAATCGCACCGATTTCATCCGTTACTACGCAAACCTTGCCCGCGACTTGGTGTTGAGTCCGGCCCATGCGGAAGCCTGGGCCAGGTTCGACAACAAGGATGGTTTCAACATGGTGGCGGAGCAGTTTCTGCTGAGTGCTTGTGTCGATTTTCACCGCTCAGATCCGGAGTCACCATTTCGGGGAATCTTTATGCGCTACCTCTTTTCTTCAGCAGGGGAGGCGGTAGACCAGGAGGCGGCCGCGCGCGCGGGTTTCACCCATCTCTGGGGCGATGCCAAGCGCGACAGGGCCATCGCGCGAAGATTGGAACAACGTACTCAAGATGAGGACATTCATTTTTACAGGCATTGCCTGCATTTAAGCCAGAACCGCAACTTGCTGGCCGCCATTGGAGCTTGATATGCGAAAGGCACTGGCCCCACCCGGTCGCTCGACATCGAAGCAAGGCAACCAGCCTGCCAAGGATGTGGTCCGATCGCCGACAGCTTTGCGCAATCCTGCATCGCGGCGTGAATCTGCCGCACCGCAAGGAACCGCCTTGCCGCAATCCTTTGCGGTGATACCAAAACTGGCTTCGCAAGAAGTTACTACGGAAGAAAATCCGCAGCGCACGCCTTCGCTGCCCTTACAACGCAAGCTGGCCATCGGTGCAGTTAACGATCCCCTGGAAGCTGAAGCCGATGCTATTGCTGACCGCGTTGTGGGGGGATCCTTGGCATCTGCGCCCCATTTCGGTGCGGTTGCCGTGCGCCGCAAATGTGCCTGCGAGGGTTCTGGTAAACCCTGCGCGGAATGCGAAGAGGAAAAGAACAAGGTCCAACGAAAAGCGACCGCAGCCATTACGCCGACAGACGCGCCGCCTGTTGTTCACGACGTGCTCAGCTCGCCCGGCCAGCCGCTGGATTCCGCGACACGTTCCCTTATGGAACCACGCTTCGGGCGGGATTTCGGTCGGGTAAGAATCCATACGGGAGATCAAGCCGCACGCTCAGCGCGAACGATGAACGCGCTGGCTTACACGGTGGGCCCAGATGTCGTATTCGACAGCAATCGCTACGTTCCCGCGACACAAGAAGGTCAAAAACTGCTGGCGCACGAACTGGCCCATGTTGCCCAACAGGGAAATTCGGACAGTAGCGTGGTCAGGCGGGCGACCGGATCAGCTTCGAGCGGGACAGGAGCACCTTCTCCGCCGGCACCCAATGCGTCTGCTACCGGCGGCTCGGCTCGGCCCGCTGCGTCCCCAATCGCAGTCGATGTGATCTCTGCCGAAAACCCTGAAGACTTTCTGGTGCGCGCGGCCGCCCAGAATCTCGGCGTAGATATCCGGGTGCGCTCGATGGTGGATATGGTGGATCAGGTTGAGCGCCTGACGTCTGGCAAAAGCTGCCTCTCACGCCTGAGTATTTTCAATCACGCCAATCCTTCCTACCAGCGTGTATCTGGAGGCCGCGAAAAGAAGTCACAGCCTGCACCTCACGAGGAAGGCTTTTCTCTAAGTTGGCTGCTGAGCGATGCCAGTCATGCCACCTTGAACCGATTGCGTCACTCATTATGCTGCAACGCCGAAGTCAACTGGTATGGATGCTCAACTGCGGGAGTGTGGGCCGGGGGTGACGAACGGAGCGCCGCCGAAGTACGGCAGAGCAGCGAGCGCTACAGCGGAACCTTCGGTCATTTTTATCACGACGTGTCTGAGGCCGCAGCACACGGCGCTACCAGTTTTCAGTTCATCGGCCCAGTCAATGTTCAAAGCTGGGCCAACGCTCTTTGCACGACCGTAAACGCTGCCACGGACTTTAACAACTGGCGTACAACCGGTTCAGGTGTTGTTCGCACAGTCATTCACGGCGGCCAGATGGTGCCAGACCCGCACGAAGCAAACATTAATTGTTCGTGTGACGCCACGAGTGGACGCCTTGCAGCAGATGCACCCACCACGACGCAACTCAGCCAGCGCGCAACAGAGCTAAGGGAGCGAGCGCTTAAGCCGATCTATGAACAAACACGCAGCGCAATTGGCAGCAACGTTGCTCCCACCGCGGAGACACCTGCGCAGAGAAGCGAGCGCGAGAGCTTCGAGCGGGATCAGGCCAAGTTCTTTGCAGAAGTCGGCGAGAACATCCGAAATACGATTTTAGAGCACGCGGGATTTACCCCGGGAGCGCAACCGCGTACAGCCGATGACGCGCTCAAAGTCACTGCCTTGTGGGGGTTGGACGTCGACAAAATTGTCGCCAACCTGGGTACGCTTTCTACGTCAGTTTCAGGACGAACCACGACGGCCACGACCGCGTCCCTTGATCAGCAGCAAGAAAATCTGGAAGGCGCCCTGACACCTAAAGGCCGCGAATCGTTCATGAACGCATTGCTGGCGGTTCGACGTGAGCATTTCTGGAACCAACACCTGCAAAACCACAGAATCTACATCTTTCCCGATCTCAGCGGGGTGAACCGTTATCGCGGCTACACTCAGCACAGCAGCCAACCCAGCGCAACAGGGCCAGCCGAGGAAGTCTGGGTCATTCACATCAGCAAGGACCTGCTTGAGTCAGGAGACCAGGGGAGAGACTTGGCGACTGCGTCCATCGTGCATGAGCTTAGTCATACGCTTGGAGGCAACGTGTTGGAGCCGGCAATGCAGCTCTTTGAGCGACAGTTGGCGGATCTTCTTGTGGATCATCCGCGCATTGCTGCTTTGCGCAACAGTGCGACAGACGCTGCGGCTGCGCGGTTGGAACACCTGCGGCTCCTTCGACAAATGATCCACGACGCTACTACATATGCTGAAGGAGAAGTTTTTGTTCATCTCCAGCAACTCACCCATCAACCTGCCATGACTGTAAATGGGAAAACAATTTCCGGCAGCGATTTCATCCTTGATGAAGTTACGTTCTGGATCGGCCGCTTGGCCTGCATCGGCCTGCAGCCACGCCTCCTGGTCGGTCTATTGGGGTCTATCCGCAGGCGGGTAGACAGGACTTACGACGATCGCATTGCCGCGGCGCCGGCCGGCTCACCCGAACGGCAAAGGCTGGTGTTGGATAAGCAAATCGCGGACGCAATGTGGCCACTCGCGTTAAGCCAGGCGCAGAGCCAACCATGCAAGCCCTGACCGGGGAGTCATTAGATCAGTATGAAAACGAAATACTCCACCCTAGCGCGCGCTCCAACCAGACGGGGCAAACAGCTTGGTGTTCATGAGGGGCCACAAGCTGCTTTGCGTGCTCCTGTTGCACATCCAGAAAATGCGGCGCATCCAGGGACGCTCCTGCCGTGCTCGTTTGCAGAGATTCCACCATTGGCATCAAAAGAACTGGAACATACCCGTCCAGCTCCATCGGTTGCAGCGTTATCACAAAAGATGGCGCCGCCCAGGTTCTCCGAGTCGGTGGATCCACGCCTGCCGGCGTCTACACCGGCCTGGACGGAGGACGGACAAACTCGGCTCAGCCCCTCGGCCCTGTTGCTGCCACCTTCGGACCTCCACAGTGTTTTGCAGCACGAGGCCGTGCATGCTGTACACCAGAGCATGGCGCCTCGGCTGGAAACCACAGGCGCCCGCGCGCATGCAGAAAGTCTCGCCAGCCGCGGCGAACAAAATGGCGCCACCCTTTCTTTTGGGGATTTCTTTGCTCCGGTGCCCGCTCTGCTGGCATTTCCGCCGCAGGCCTACAAGCCCTGGACGAGCGTCACCCTCGGGCATCCCGGAGTCGTGGGAGAGGTAGTCGAGTCTGGAGTTGCTGTGCGGATCTTCAGGAGCTACGAAGATCTTGGGGTAAAGGGATCGGGGGCGGGTTATCAGAACTATGAATGCGGAAAGCACGATGCGCCTCCCATTCCTGACCTGGTGAAGAAGATGCGCAAGGTGGCCCAGACGGTTGCAAAATTCAACGCCAGCATTCCCAAGGAGGGCACGACCCTGCGTGTAGCGCTGGTCACCATCATCGGTGATCGGAGCGGCAATGCATATCGGACGGCGAACGGAAAAGGGTTGATCATTCTCAGCCAGGACGACTTCGACGCAGGTACTTTCGACGCCACACTTTTTCATGAAGCGTCGCACGCAATCTTCGAGTTTCATAGCGTGGCGAAAGGCGCAGAGGACCGACAGCCTGATGCGTTGGCCCTGCGAATCGCGGACTTGTATGTCCGTCTCCAGGACACCACACTGGTT